>Ga0209373_10003231_pt1 | contig 15338 bp, 11 predicted proteins | sample Higcelweek5metaG_FD_187173 | JGI IMG/M metagenome (GOLD analysis project Ga0209373, IMG submission 187173) | Freshwater pond sediment microbial communities from the University of Edinburgh, under environmental carbon perturbations - High... | ecosystem: Environmental > Aquatic > Freshwater >...
GCCGGGCGTTTCCCCACCAGAGCGTGTCCATGGCAAAGACCGTGCCGCCGGCGTTGCAGGAGCAGTGCCAGTAGTCGTCGCAGTCGAGGATGGTGTATTCGCCGCCGTCGGGCCGCATGGTGACCAGCGCGCCGGGCAGCACGCTGACCGGATAACGGACGGCGCAGACGGTTTCGCCCCGGGTCATTTCATGGCCGATGCACTCCAGCAACGTTCCATCCGGACCGGTTTCGTGGCGGTGGAGGAGCTGCCGTTCGCCGGTTCGCCAGTTGATCCGGTTGACCCGGTCGGGAATCGTTTCAGTCGGGCCTTCGTGGGCGAAAAGAATCCAGTCGGAATCGTCCATGAACTGGAAATGATTGGCCAGGAGATCGGGGAACTCCCGCCTCCCGACCGGCTGAAAGGTCGAAGTCTCCAGCACGGTGAGCGGGACCGACCGGGTCGTGGCGAAGTCCTGCGGATATTCGCCAAATACAACCAGCTTGCCGTCGCGGGAGAGGTTCCCCGGGCCGCCGGGCCGCATCGCGGCGTCGGACCCGCGCCACACTTCGGCGACCGATCCGTCGTCGAGCGAAACCGCGCAGAGTTTTTCCCGCAGCGGCACCAGGACAAGCCGCCGCTCCGGCAGAAGAACCGCGGAGAGCAGCAATTCGCTGTGCAGCCTGGGCGGCAGGCCGCCCCACTCCTTCAGCTCGAATTCCGCGGTGATGCGACGCTCCGCCGGAGACCAGGTGTGAAGCCAGCTCCGGCTGAAATCCGGCAGCGCCGAGAAAAAGAGGAAATACGCCTCGTTTTCCCCCCACGCCGAAGAGGTGTAATAAGGGAGGAAAGTCATCCGTCCCGGAATTTTGATTCTTTGCTCGGTCCATTTCGAAGATACGGCCTGCATCATGTGTCACCTCATTTGATCCATAGAACGGTTCCGATAACATACACGAACGACGCGGATTTTCAATTTGAAAAACCGGGGATTCCGGAGTATTTTAATCAAATTTACAACCACGCAAATTGGGGATCCCATGAATATTTTCGAAGCGATCATGATGCTCTGTTTCGGCGCGAGCTGGCCGGTGTCGATCTGGAAGACGGTGAAAGTCAAGAATCCGGCCGGGAAAAGCGTCATTTTTCTCTGGCTGGTCGAAATCGGCTATCTCTCCGGAATCATCTACAAACTGTCGCATCCCGACTGGGTGATCGCGCTCTACTGCCTGAACGCCTTCATGGTCGGCGTCGATCTCTTTCTGGTCGTCCGCTATTCCAAAATGCGCCGCCGGCAGACATCCGTTTTCAAACTGAAATAAAAGCGTTTTTTACATTTGATTGTTCTCTCGCCAAGTGTTATAGTATTTTGCGGCTATAAAGGTTTAGTGAATGGAATAGAAATTCGGGAGCGGAAAATCGATGAAAAAACTCTTCCTCGCGATTCTGGCGGTGCTCTGCATCGCATCGGTCGTCACGGTGATGACGCTCAAGGGACGGAACCAGCGGCCCACCATCGTCTGGTCCGCCAGTCTCTGCCAGGAGCGCGTCGATCAGGTGGCGGCATTTCATGAATGGCTGAGGACGAACGGATACGTGGACAAGGACGGCGAACTGCTTTTCACCGTCCAGCTCGAAAACGCCAACAGTCAGAGCATCCTGATCCAGGCGGTTTCCGGCATGGCGGGCGACCTGATCGATTATGTTCCGGTCAAGCGATTTGCGCCGATGGGCGTCCTCGAAGACATCACCGATTACGCCAGGGAGAAGGGCCTCGACCCCGGCAGCAACTACGGCCAGGCCCGCGATCTTTTGATGCATGAGGACCGGCAGTACGCCTATCCCTGCAACCTTGCCGCCGGCGCATTGCTATGCAACGTCGATGAGTTCCGCAAGTACGGCATGAATCCGCCTCCCGCAGAGTGGACGCCGGATGAGTTTGAGGCGATCGGCAAGGAGTTCGTCCGTCGCGCGAATGAAGGGAAACCGCGGCAGGAAACGTTTTTCTCCGGCGCGATGCCCGCAGTCATCCAGCCGATCGCCCGAAGTGCCGGAGTCGATGTCTTCAATGAAACGCTGACCGCGCCGCAACTGACCGACAAGCGGTTCGCCGATGCGCTGACGCGGTATCACCGCTGGGTGGCCGATCTGCATTTGATCCCGACCAACGCCGAAATCGCGTCGGAGAGCACCGACGCCAGCAGCGTGAACAGCCAGTCCACGCCGCAGCTGGTTTCCGGCCGCTATGCGATGATCATGACCGGCCGCTATGTGAACATGGACCTGCGGCGGTTCAAGGCCGACCCGGTCAATCTCTCCTTTGTGCAGCTTCCGGAGTACGGGTTTAAAAACCTCTTGCTCAACTCGCGCAACACGGCCATTTACAAAGGTTCCAAACATAAGGACCTTGCGAAGATTTTCCTTCTGTTCCTCGCCAGCAAGGAGTATAACGAGATTATCATCCGGAGTTCGGACGGCCTGCCGCCGAACCCGAAGTGGGCGGAGAACAACCCGGAATACCTGAACCCGCCGGATTGGAAAAACGAGGGCAACCTTCATGGAAACGAGCTAAAATGGGCGCGCTCGATTGCGATCCCCGAGAGCCAGAGTCCTTATTACCCGCTGGCCGAGAACAAGATCAGCTACGCTTACGACCGGGTCTCCAGCGGGCTCTCTTCCGCCGAGGAGGCGCTTGCCATTGCCAATCAGTCGATCGAGCACGCGATCAGAGAAACGGTGGCCGGTACCGCGTCGCTGCGCGGAAATTACAAGCGGGACTGCGAACTTCAGAAGAAGATCGACGAATACAAGGCCGCGGGCAAGAAGATTCCGGCGGCATGGATCAAGAACCCGTTTTACCTCAAATACTACCGGGAGACCGGCCGCCTCGCGGAGTAAGCGCGGTACGGTCTTAACCCTTATTTCACCTCGAACGGTTCCAAGGCAAGATTCTTCACGTCAGCTCCGGCGACCGTGACCCGGGCGCCGTCGGCGTTGTCCGAGACCGCGATCACTTCGGAAAACGCCTTCGGCTCCTTTCCGCGCAGGAAGAAGGTGATGTGCCCGTCTTTGATGAAACTGCCGTCCGGCGCGTGAAACACCATATTCACCGTCCCCTCGGCTCCCTCCGCCGCGTTGCCCTGGAAACGGACACGGTAGTATTTGCCGGGTTCGAGCACGTAATCGACGCCGTTGCCGGGTTGGAACGGTTTGACCTCGATGCTCTTCTTGTACGCTTCCGCTTCGGCCGGAGCGAGTTCGACCAGCGCAACATCCTTGAGATCGACCGTTCCGAAGGAATCGAGGCGGAAGTCGATCCGGGTTTCGATCACGTCATCGGGAACCGTGAAGGTGACGACTCCTGTGGACCATTCCCCGTTGACCAGCGGCTCGACGTTGGACAGCCGGGTTTTTTCGCGCCATTTTTTGTCTTCGCCCTTGAAGATCACCAGCATCTTGGTCAATGCGCCGTGTTCGGTGGCCTGCGTGTAGCCGAGGCGGTAGGTCGCGCCCGCCTTGAGCGGCAGGTCGAAGTAGATTCGCCCGAAGGCGGAGTTGGCGAAACGGCGGATCCGGGTAACTCCGTCGCCGGACGCCTTGACGTCGTAGATGTCGCTCCGGTTGTCGGGGCGGAAATCCCGCTTCCAGTCGGTGAGCGGAATTGTCAGCAGGTTTTCGGCGGCGAACAGCGCCGGAAGCAGGCAGAACGCCAGCAGGAACAGCGATTTTTTCATTGATGCAGGTCTTTCAGGGTCAGGATAACCGGGTAATGGTCGGAGAGCGTTTCGAGGAATTCCCGTTTCCGGGTATCCTGAAACGCGCTGGTCACTTTGGGTTCAAGGTTTCCGGTCAGGAACGCCATGTCGATGCGGATCCCGGTGTGCGGGTTGTAATGGTTCTTTTTCATCCAGAAGAAGCAGACCTCTTCCAGCCCGGCGTCAAGCAGGTTGTTCATGCACTGGAAATCGAAGAAGCCGTCGCGGATGTTCTCGATGTTGGGGCGGGTTTCGTGGCGGCGGATCTCCAGCGCCGCGGCGTTGGCGTTGGCCTGCGCCGCGTCGTAGGGCGACGGATTGTTGAAGTCGCCCATCACGATGACCTTCTCGCCCGCGTCGATCAGCGGCTTCAGCCGCCTCGCATAGATTTCGCTCTCGCGGATGCGGACGGCGTATTTGAACGGCGAGTGGTGGATCGACATGTAGTAGATTCCGTCGATTTTGGCCAGCACGTAGCCGTGGTGCATCCCGTCGGTGCGGACTTCGAGCATTTCAAAGGGACGCTTCGAGGTCAGCCCGATGGAGTAGTCCTGCCACGGTTTGGCGACGGCGGCGTGGCTGTGGTTCCAGAGTTTCGCCTGGCGGGCGAACGAGGCGGAGTTCTGCCGGGCGATTTCCTGGAAGAGGATCACGTCGGGGTTCTCTTCCCTGAGCCAGTCGGCCGTCTCTTCAATCCGGTCGGCGTGGTTGAAGCCGATCAGCACGTTGAAGGCGATCACTTTCGTTTCTTCGGCGGCGGCGGAGAGCAGCGTTCCGGCGACCGCCAGCACGAGCGGGAGGAATTTCCATTTCATGTTGTCGTTTTCCTTATTCCGCCCAGGTGAAGGCCTTGATCGAGCTGTTGTAGCTCTGGTAAGGCCGGAAATAGCGGCGGTGATTGGTGATGGTTTCGGAGACGGAGAGATTTTTCGCACTGCCGTCGGGCATGGCGTAGTTGGCCGTTTCGTTGTGGCGCGGACTCGGCGGCGCGTAGCGGTCGTTGGGTTGGCCGCGGAAATAATCCAGCATCGCGCTGCCGATCAGCGCGTTGAGGTAGGGGCGGCCGCCGAGGGAATCGCCCGCGCTGTAGGCCGCCATCGGCGTCGATTCGCCGAACATGACCGGCGCGGTGCCGAATTCCGAGGCGAGCGACACCATCATGTTGGCCTTGACCGCGACGCCGACCGACTGGGTTCCCATCGCGGAGTCCTTGCCGTCGGCCCGGGCGGGCGAGTAGCCGAACACCCGCATGTTGTGCCCGTAAGAGATGTTGTTCTGAAAGCCGCCGCCTTCCGTCCACGAGCTCTTGAGTTCCGACGGGCAGTCGAACACCTTGGTGTTGCCGAGGTAGCGGGCGTTGAGAATCGTCGCCCAGTGCGACGGCTTGAGGTTCTCGACGTTGACCAGCCGGGCGGTGACCAAATACTGGTTGTTGTCGGTCGAATAGGAGAATGCCGCGACGGAGATCTGCCGGAGGTTGCCAAGGCAGCTTGTGGACTTGCTTTTTTCCCGGGCGCGCCCGAGCGACGGGAGCAGCATGGCGGCCAGGATCGCAATGATTGCGATTACGACGAGGAGTTCGATCAGCGTGAAATTCTTCTTCATTTGGAAAATCTCCTCAATTTTCGAGCCACTGGCCGTTTTTGTAGTAGGGACGGAAATACTCTTTGTACCTGGCCTTGGATTTCTCCGCCGCAACCGTCTGCGCGCTGTTGTCGCTGAGAAGGTAGTTGGCCGCCTTGTTGTGCCGGGCGCCGATTCCGCCCCAGGCCAGCGTCAACTGGCCGGGCCGGGTCCAGTAGCCGTCGTCGCCGGTGGCGAATTCGCCGTTGACGTAGGGGCGGCCGCCGCTGTTGTGGGCCAGTTGCGGCACCGAATCGGCGGTCAGCACGGGGTTCCCCTTGAAATGACTGACCAGCCAGGCCAGCTTGACCTGGGGTCCGTATGCGATGTTGTCGAACATGTACCCGAAGGTCCGGATGCTGTGGCCGTAGGAGATATTGTTGGTGTAGGCGCTGCTGCTGGTCTCGGTCGCGTCCCACTTGTAATTCTGCTCGGTCGGGCAGCGGTAAAGTTCGGTGTTGTTGGTGTAGAGTTTGTTGAGGATGTAGCTCCAGTGGGTGTTGCGGTTGTCCGCCAGCGGGTGCTTGTTTATGGAAGCCGGCAGGATCCAGCCGTCATAATCGTTGACGTAAAAGTGGTGTCCCATGCCGATCTGCTTTAAGTTGTTTTTGCAAACGGTGGTATTTCCGCTCTCCTGCGCTTTGGCCAGCGCCGGAAGCAGCAGCGCGGCGAGAATTGCGATGATCGCGACAACGACCAGCAATTCTATCAAGGTGAATCGTGTTTTTCTCATTTCATTCCTCTCGGTTCTATTTCTCCGAAACGGTTTCGTCCCGGATTCGCTGTATAACATATCCCCGTGATATTTGGATTTGGTTTGCGCCTCATTCGTTTTTTGAAAAACGCGCGCGAGCGGCGACTTCGGGGCAAACGGAGAGATGACGGAGAAATGGCGGATGAAAAACGGACGAATCCGAAGGGTGGACTTCCGCTTTCGAACAACCACGGGACGTCTTCCATCGGCGGGAACGGTCCTCGGGGCGATTTCTGGTTTGCAAACCGCCATTTTCATGCTAGATTAGGGGAAGGCGAACTCCCCCGGAGATCGTTTCCGGGGCGTGGTTCACATGGCGCGGTCCCGCGCGGAGCAAATCCGTGCGGATGGAATGATGGAGAATTTGTCATGAGTGATACTCCGTTTGCGATTCACTGGAACATCCTGTCCCGCGTATCGGCGGCGGATCCGGCGGAACTGTTCCGCAAACTCGCCTCCGATGCGGCCAAACTCGAACCGCTGCGAAAGCGGGAACTGACCTCCGCCGCGATCCTCGATCTCATCTGGGAACGCGAAAACCAGAGCCCGACCACCCTCGGCTGCGGGTTGATTCTGCCGCACGCGCGCGTGGCGAAACTGGAATCGCTGTGCGCGGTCTGCGCCGCGCTCGACCACCCCCTCGACTGCGAAACGCCGGACGATGTGCCGGTCATCTTCGGCTGCATGCTGCTGATCCCCGAGGAGCGGCCGATGGAGGGGCTGCGGTTTATGGCGGACCTCGCCGCGGTGGTGCACAATCCGGCCTGGCGCGACCGGCTGCGCTCCTGCGAATCGACCGACGAAATGGTCCGCCTTTTCCGGGAAATCCGCAAACAGCGGCCTCCGGTGGTCATCGCGTCGGACATCATGGCGCCGCCCCGGGTGGTGCTCTCCCCCGACATGCCGCTCCAGGAGGCGACGCGGCGGATGGCCGAGTATCGCACCTCGGCCGTGCCGGTGCTCGACGGCGATACGCTGGTCGGCGAAATCGTCGCCGACGACCTGTTCAAACTGGGGATTCCCGACTTTTTCTCGCAATTGAAAAGTGTCGGATTCATCCGTTATTTCGACCCGTTCGAAGAGTATTTTGAGGTGGAAGCCGCCTCGAAAGTGTCGGATGTAATGAACCGCCAATTCAAAACATTCCCGGAAGGCGCCACGCTGATCGAGATCGTGTTCGCCATTTCGGTCCAGAAGTGTCCGGTGGTTTACATCGTCGGCGAACGGAACAAGCTGCTCGGGGTCATCGACCGCACGCTGCTGCTGAAACGAATCATCAATCTCTGAGGAGCGATTTATCATGTTTGCATCCCATTGTTTCCTCGGCGCGGCGGAAGCCGCCGCCGAAGTCGCGAAAGGCGGAGCGGACAGCACCCATATGTGGATCGGGGTCGCCGTTTTCGCCCTGGCCTATCTCTTCATCGCCTCCGAGAAGGTGGATAAAACGATCGCTTCCGTGCTCGGCGCCGGCTTGATGGTGGCCTTCGGCGTGGCGACCTTCACCGACATGCTCGGCAAGGTGGATCTCAACGTGCTCGGCCTGCTGATCGGCATGATGGTGATCGTCAACATCATGGCGACCACCGGCGTTTTCGAATACATGGCGGTGAAGATTGCGCGGCAGACCCGCGGCAACGGCGTCCTGGTGGTGATGGAGTTCCTGCTGGCGACCGCCTTCATCTCGGCGTTCATGGACAACGTGACGACGGTGATCCTGATGGCGCCGGTGACGATCCTGATCTCCCAGTTGCTGCGGCTGCCGACCGCGCCGATCCTGATCGCCGAGGCGGTTTTCTCGAATATCGGCGGTACGGCGACGCTGATCGGCGATCCGCCGAACATCCTGATCGGCGCCCGGTGCGGATTGTCATTCAACGACTTCATCCTGAACCTGACCCCGGTCATATTGATCGTCACGGCCGTTACTCTGGCCTGCGTCCTCTTTTCCATGCGGAAAAACCTCCGGACCGCGCCGAGCGCGGTCGCCCAGGTCCGCATGACCGAGCCGCGGCTGGCAATCCTCGATCCCGGCCGGCTGTCGCGTTCGCTGTGGGTGTTCTGCTTTGTTCTGCTCGGGTTCTTCACCAGCCGGCTGACCGGGCTGGAGCCGGGGTTGATCGCCATCTGCGGCGCGTTCGTAATGGCGATGGTCTGCAAGATCGAACTCTCCCACATGCTGGAAAAGGTGGAGTGGAATACGATTCTCTTTTTCTGCGGCCTGTTCATGATGGTCGGGGCGCTGGAGATTGACGGCGTGTTCGGCAGACTCGGCAACTGGATGCTCAACGTCACCGACGGCAACTTCGCCATGACGATGATGATCGTCCTCTGGGGGAGCGCGATCCTCTCGGCGGTGATTGACAACATCCCGCTGGTGATCGCCATGATTCCGCTGATCAGCTCGATCATTCCAGCCTTGGCGGAGAAGAGCGGGATGTCCCCGGACCAGATTCGCGAACCGCTCTTCTGGGCGCTCGCCTTAGGCGCCTGTCTCGGCGGAAACGGGACCATGATCGGGGCTTCGGCCAACGTGGTGGTCTGCCAGATTGCGCGTAAAAACCGTTATCCGATCACCTTCTGGCAGTTCACCCGCTACGGGTTGCCGCTCATGATCGTTTCGGTGACCATCTGTTCGGGCTATCTGTACTGGCGCTATATTCTTTAGTGACGGAGCAGCGCACGACGGGGAATTCCGGATACGGGCGCAATTCGGGAACGCATTCGGGCGGAGTGACGACGTGAAGCTCGACTTCGCCTGCGATCGTGGTCGCCTGGACGCGAATCCAGCCATAGGGGGTGGGCACCGTGCCTGAAACCTGGTGGCGGTTTCCCGGATATGGCGAAATCCGGAACGTCCGGAACCCCGGCTCCAGAGGGCGTACTCCCAGCTCGTAAGCGCCGTTGAAGTAGACCGAAACGCTGCTCCAGGCGTGGCACAGGCTCCCGGCCCCGTCGAAGTCGCGCTCTCCGCGCGGCGTTTCCCACAGTGTGTCGCCGCCGCGGTTGAGCATTGCGGAAAAGGTTTTTGTGATTCTCTCCGAGACAAAGGCCCGCGCTTCCGGCCCCTGCTCCATCAGGGCGTCGATCAGGATCGGCAGGGGGCTGATTCCGGCGGGCGCCAGGCGGGAATCGAGAAAAGCCCGCAGAATCGCCGGTTCCTCTCCGCTTCCCGGCAACTTGAGCAGCAGGGCGAGCGCGTTGGTGTGTTCGTGAAGGCCGGAAAAAGCGGCCCCGTCAAGAAACGTGCGGTAACAACCGCTCCGGGAATCGTAAAAAATCCGATGAATCGCCGCCGCCAATTCCCGCGCGGCGGTCGCGAATGTGGAAACCCCGCGCACTCTTTGCTCCATCGCTCCGTAGGCGCGGAGGGCCAGGAGCAGATAAAGGTTGTACAACGCGGAAAAATGGGTGGGGGAGGATGGCCCTACTCCATCCAGGCCGGGCGCCCACTCGTAGAAATTCCATATGGATTTCCCTTCGGGAGTGCGGCAAAGCCCGAGGGCCGGATCCATCCGGGAAAGGTGGTGCTCCAGCATTGCGGCCATTTGCGGGGCGAATTTTCCGAACAGCCCGTCATCGCCGCTGTAGCGCCCGGCCTCTTCGGCCGCAACCATCCAGACCAGCGAGAAAACCGGGATCGTGACCCCGCAGCGGGCGGGGGCGCAGAGTTCCAGCTCCCAATCGGGGCGGATCCCGCGGCCGAGCAGTTCGAACGATGTTTGCGCAAAGGACCAGTTCCCCCAGGCATAATATCCGAACAGCGCCTGATTCCTGGAATCGTAGGCGTAGAGCGATTGTTCGCGCCAGGGGCAATCCTCGTAGTGTTCGTGCATGCAGAGCCGGAGCGTGCGCAGCGCCGCCTGCCGAAGCTGTGCCTCCTGCCGGTCTCCGTTGTCGAATTCCGACGCCGCCGGGAGCGGCAGGGTCAGCGGACGCATTCCCAGGTAGCGGATTTTCACCGGGGCGGAGGCGGCCGTCACCTGGAGCTCCAGATAGCGGCAGCCGAGACGCCGGAAGGGGAATGTGAACTGATTGCGTCCCTCGCGGCAGTGGTACCGGTCGGTAAAATTGCGGCCTCCGATTTTTGCCCGGACTCTGCCGTCGGCCAGATGTTCTCCGTGCGAGAGGTCGAGGATGGCTCCGGCGGGGGCTTCCAGCTCGAATTCGAGCAGTCCGAGGTGTTCGCCGCCGAGATCGACGGTGAGCCACGTCCCGTTCTCCGGATGGACGGGCACCGGCAGTTCGAACGTCCGGACGCCATCCAGGCGGGGCAATTCGTTTCCGAATTCTCCGGTTCCGCCGAACAATTGGCCGGGCGGCGCCAGCCGGAGCGAACTTGAACGCACCGCGTCGGCAAACGCTCCCACCGTTTGCGGCGGCCGGGCCAGGAACCCCTGCATGACCACCGTGCCGCAGATCCGTTTTCCTTCGTTCAAGGGAGGAATCGGCCGCGCGACGGGAACCGGCCGCTTCACCGGGACGGCGAACGGCCATGCCGCATCGTCATATTCCGCGAATTGCCAACGGTCTTCGTTCCCGGCGTCGTATTCCATGACGAAACCCAGTTGGGAGGTTACCCGCTCGATCTCTCCGCTGCGGTAGCCGCGGCTGGGGCAGGCCCGCCATGTCGCATCGGAGGTGATTCGCGCCTCTCCCAGCTCCAGCAGCACGCACAATCCGGGCGGGCCGTCCCGGAAAGTCGAGAAATCCGCCCCGCGCCGGTATCCGGTCACCGCCAGCACATGTTCTCCGGCGGCGAATTCTCCGGTGATTGCGAATTCGGAAAAGGTGGGCGCATCCGGATAGTCGCTGAACTGGCCGTGCCCCACGGGCGTTCCGTCGATCCATGCCGCGAAGTCTCCGATCGCGGCAATCCGCAATGTTCCGGCTGAAGCGGGCGTTTCCAGCCGGAAAACCCTGCGAAAATCCTGATAATCGTTTACCGTAGAGGGGGCCGGTTCCGCCCAGATCCAATCCGCCGCATTCCAGATTCGCTTTTCCGCCTTGGTCGCCACGCTGATTCCTGCCTTCCTTCGAGAATGATTTCACATAAACTATCATCAGTCGCGGGATTGTCAAATGGCATTTCACCCGTATCGTATTGTGATATTCGAAATGTAGCGCTACAAAAATGAAATACATCGCGATTTCGTTACGTGTTTTCGAACGAGGTGTTGACTTTGAATATAAATTTGCTATAATTCTTTCTTATACGGACGCATTACAAATGTATGGGACAGAAAAAGTGACACAGCGCACCGGAACACGGCACATTCAGATTGCGGAAGAACTGGTCAGGATGTTTTCCGAACAGACGGTCGGCAGCAGGCTGCTCCCGATTCGAATTCTCATGGAGCATTTTTCGGTCAGCCAGACCACGATCGAAAAGAGCCTGCGCGACCTGGAGGAGTGCGATTTCGTGCGGCGGGCGCCGCGCCGCGGATACTTTCGCGGAGCCGGGCAGAAATCGAATTGGATGTCCGCGGGGCACGCCGCCGATGTCATCTATTTCGCCTCTCCGCTCGAACGCGACCACCGCTTTTACGGCATCATTCTCGCCGGGGTGGAAGCCGCGGCGCATGCCATGGGGCACGAGATCAAATTGCTCTGCCTGGCCGGCAGGGACGCGGGCCAACTGCCGCTGCCGGATCCGCGGCAGACCGTCGGCGTGATTTTTTCCCCGCTTCACGCGGAGCACTTCTATGAGCTGAATTCCGCCTATCTGGATGTTTTCGACAGTCACGGGCTGAACCATGTGACGGTGGATTGCCCGGTCATCCGGAATGGGTTCATCCGGGGCAGTTTCGTCGGCACCGACGGCTACTCGGCCATGCGGGAAGTCGCGCAGTACCTGCTGCGGATCGGGCATCGGAAAATCGGCAGCATTCGGACGTTTCCGGAGATCTTCTCTTCCGAACTGCGCTATTTCGGCCTGCGGGATGAGCTGCGGGTGCGGAAAGTGGAGGACCGCCCGCAGTATCATGTGATCGCCAAAAATGAGCCGCTGATCCTGCAGGGCCGTTCCGCGTTGCGGGCGCTGATGGAACTGGACGATCCGCCGACCGCGATTGCATGTTCGCACAGCACCTTGGCGCTCAACGCGATGGAAGAATTGCGCACGCTGGGGAAACGGGTCCCTGAGGACGTTTCCATCGTCGGGTTCGACAATGACGGGTTCACCGAGTCGCTCGGCATCGCAACCGTGGAACAGCCGCTGGAAGAAGTCGGCCGCCATGCCGTCAAAATGCTTCTGGAAATGAAGTCCGGCCCGGTCCGGCTGCGCCGCCAGGAGTTCCTGCCGTGCCGGCTGATTCCGCGCCGGTCGGTCGGACCGGTTGAGGCAGTTCAGCAGCAGGAGGATAACGATATGATACAGAAAGCCGCCAGGTTATGAAAACAAACAATTTCAATCGGGAGAACGGGAAAATGAAACGGAAAAAAGACTTCACGCTGATTGAGCTTTTGGTGGTAATTGCCATCATCGCGATTCTGGCGTCGATGCTGCTGCCGGCGTTGAATCTGGCGCGGGCGAAAGCCAAAAAGATCAACTGCGCTTCCAACTTGAAACAGTATGGGTTGGCGATTGCGCAGTATCAAGGCGAGCACAATGATTTCTTTCCGGCATCCGGGACGACCCTGGGAAGCGTCATTTACCTGCCCAGTTGGATCATGACCGTTCGCCCGTATATCAAGCCGGGAGCCGTTGTCAATGATGATAAGGAGACGACATTGAAACGCGATCTGGTTTGCCCGGCCAGTGCCGGGGCCGGGCTGGTCGAACGCAGTGACTATGGCGGCAGGACTTATGCATTCAACAGCGATCTGGCGCCCAATCCGGGGAGCAAGCAGAAGAAGGCCACCCGGATTGTCCGGGCCTCGGAAACTCCGATGGTTTTCGACTACTGGTCCTGGGGGTGTTCCTCCTATGTTTTCGGTCTTGAAACTTACACGGCCCACCCCACTTTGCTGAAGGTCGTGGACAAGCACAAGGGGTATAACTTCCTGTTCGCCGACGGTCATGTAAAGTATGTTCCCCGCCGTGGTTCCGTTCGGGCGTATTACAAAGACGGGTTCGCCAACGTTGCCGGGCAGTGGAGTTACTGATTCATGAAAATTCTACTTGTGCTGGTGAGCTGTCTGCTGGCGGTCGGCGTCGGGGCGGAAACCGCGATAAAACTGCCAGCACCGAAACCGGCGGCGCCCGACCTGATCGACGGCGAACTGATCGAGAGCTGCTGGAAAGACGCCTACCGCATCCCCTCGCTCACTTTGCTCGGCGGAGGGACTCCGGCGGAAGCCGTCTCGGTCCGGCTGCTGGCGGACGACTCGAATCTGTACGTCGGGTTCGAATGTTATTTCAGCGACTATGCGGCGAAGGCGGCCGAGGCCGCCAATCCGCCCGCCAGTTTCTTCATGGGGGATACCGCCGAAGTGTTCCTTGATCTCGGCGCATCCGGCATCGCCTCGCAGATCGCCGCCGGTCCGTCCGGGCGGGTGGTCCGCAGCAACCTTCTCGGAGAAGAGGCGACCGCCGCCGTAAAGCTGCGGCAGGATCATTGGACCGCGGAATTCCGGATCCCCTTTTCGGCGGTTCCCGTCGGCGACGGCGCCCGCGCCGGAAAACTGCGCCTGAACGTGGCCCGGGGCAATACGGTCCGCAAAGAGTGGAGCACCTGGGCGCCGCTGCAGAACTCCTTTCACGAACCGGCCAATTTTCGGGAGATCTCCGGCTTTCAGGTCGATCTGGATGCGCTGCGCAAGCTGCAGAAAGCGCGCTTCGGGAACCGGTGCGGCCTGGAGGTCCCCCGCTGGATTTTCGATGTCCAGCCGGAATTGCAATGCGTCTACAGCATCAACGACTGCGCCACGCTGGAGGGCAGCCGCCTGCTGGTGAAGCTGACCGGCGCCGATGGCCGGGCGGCGGTCGAGCGCGAAATCAAACCGGTGTTTTTCAGCAACGAGATTTCGCTTCCACTCGCCAACTTGGGCGAGGGGAAATACCGGCTGTCGGTCGCCCTGCTCGACGCCTCCGGGAAAACCGTCGATGTCCGGGATCAGGCGATCTGGAAGATTCCGCCGAAGACGTCCCGCCAGCGCGATGTCTATACCATTCAGAACCAGCGCATGTACCGGAATGGCGAGTTTTTCTTCCCGATTTTCATCTGGACCTGGAGCAAATATGTCAAACAAAGCGATTATGACCGCGACGCGCAATGGTATTGGGACGCCCAGGACGCCATTTCCCGCGACATCAGGGAGCATGGGTTCACCACGGTGTTGAGCGCGACCGGGCAGGACTTTACGGATGAGGATCCGGCGGACCTGGAAGCGTCCGGCGGCATCTCGCCCTGGGAGGTCGGAGTGGTGCGCCAATGCAAAAAATGGGGCATCGGATTCGACGAGAAACTGCGCCGCCTGGAGAAGATCGGCCTGAACATGATCGTCATTTCCCCCTACAGCTCAAGCCGGAAGCTCTCCGAGCGCAATATCGATCACCTGGTACGCCAGATGGTGCGCTATCGCGATTACGACAACATCATGGCCTGGAATATCGCCGACGAGACCGACGGCGACGTGAAGGGCAATCAGGTTCGGCGGATGGTCGCGGAAGCGGTCGATCCTTCCCGCCCGACATTCCTGACCGTGATCAATGCGATGGCGGAAAACAACCGGGCGTCCTCGGTGCTGGCTTCCGACCCTTATCCGATTCCGAACGGCCCGGTTACGATCGTGGCGAGCTGGGTTGACCGGCTGCTGGCCGCCACTGCGAACGATCCGCGGCAGACGCAGTGGATCTGGCTTCAGCATTTCGGCGACGAAGGCGTCTGGACCCGTCCGCCGACGGCGGCGGAGATCGAGGTGATGACCACGCTGGCGCTCAATCACGGCGTCAAGGGGATCGGGTACTTCACCTATACCGAGGAGGATCGGCGCAAGCTCGGCAAGCGGCAGGACCCAGAAGCGTGGGACTATATGCGCGTCCGGAATGCCCGAACCACCGAACTGGCCCCGATGTACTGCCTCGGCAAACGGCTCGAACTGGTCCGTCGCGGAGACCTCGACGTCGCGGTCATTGAATATGAGAAGAGCGTTTTCGTTTCGGCGGTCAACGTCAGGAACGTTCCGGTCAAGAACGCGCCGGTGACCGGGCTTGTTTCCGGCACAGGCAAAGTCCTGTATGAAGAACGCACGGTCAGGACGGGGGCGAAGGGCCTCTCCGACGATTT
>Ga0209373_10003232_pt1 | contig 15334 bp, 7 predicted proteins | sample Higcelweek5metaG_FD_187173 | JGI IMG/M metagenome (GOLD analysis project Ga0209373, IMG submission 187173) | Freshwater pond sediment microbial communities from the University of Edinburgh, under environmental carbon perturbations - High... | ecosystem: Environmental > Aquatic > Freshwater >...
CCACCATGAACTTTGTGCTGATAAAGCATGGCGTGTTTAGCCGTGTACATGCAACAAATTTTCGAACAATATGGAATTCCTTTGGCAGGGTCGCGCGATCCGGCACAAGCAACAAAAACAATCTTTTGCGGAATTTTACCATCTGAAGGGCGGCGGATTTCTCCCAATGTTGGGCCCGAAGCCGAGGCCAGCCGTTCAAATTGCAACCCGGTGATCACATCTTTGTATTTGCCGTAACCATACTCAGGAAATCCGGATGGTTCCATCACATTGAAACCAGTGGCAGCCACAACTGCTCCAACTTCCATTTCTATCAGTTCATCTTCCTGATCGAAACGTATCGCCCCTGTTGGACAAACTTTTTCGCAAACTTTGCATTTGCCCTTCAGGTAATATTGACAATTTAACTTGTCGATAACCGGTTTATTGGGAACGGCTTGTGGAAAAGGCACATAAATGGCCGGACGAAAACCCAAACCGGTATTGAATTCACTTGGTATCTTTTTGGTCGGACATTTGGTAGTACATAGCCCGCAGCCCGTACATAACTTTTCGTCGATGCTTTTTGCCTTTTTCCGTATGGTAGCTTTGAAGTTTCCGATGAAACCTTCCAGTTTTTCCAGTTCGGCATACGTCAACAACGTAATATTTGGATGTTGGGCAACTTCAACCATTCGTGGGGTAAGGATACACTGCGAACAGTCGAGTGTTGGAAAAGTCTCCGAAAGTTGCGACATGTGGCCGCCAATGGAAGGATCTTTTTCGATCAAAACAACCTGATGCCCGGCATTGGCAATATCGAGACTTGCCTGAATTCCTGCAATTCCACCTCCGATAACCAACGCTGTTTTCGTAACCGGAACCTTAATATTGTGGAGTGGTTTATTGTATTTTACCTTTTCAACGAGAGTGCGAACAAGGTCGATTGCTTTCTGGGTTGTCGCATCGCTTTTATCGTGAACCCACGAGCAGTGTTCGCGCAGGTTCGACATTTCACACATATACGGGTTCAATCCCGCTTCAGAACACGCCTTGCGAAAAGTGGGTTCATGCATTCGGGGTGAACATGCAGCTACAACCACGCCGGTAAGACCTTTTTCTTTGATCATCTGTTTGATGATGGTCTGACCCGGATCGGAACACATGTATTTATAGTCGGTACTAAACGCAACACCTTCAAGCTTTCCGGCCTCTTCTGCTACTTTGACGACATCAACCGTTGCACTAATATTCTCGCCACAATGGCAAATAAAAACACCTATTTTCGACATACTGCTTGGTTTAACGGTTAACAGTGAGGTTGACAGGAACAAAATGCCGTTGAATTCCGGCTTCCTTTGCAGAAAGTCCCATTGCCAACGCAATCGCCTGTGTGATATAGATAACAGGAACATCAACTTTCCTCTTGAGGTACGATTCAATGGCCGGGCGGCGCATATCGAGGTTTGAATGGCACATCGGGCAGGCAACCACCAACGCTTTGGCGCCACGGTCAACCGCACTTCTTACAATTTTGCCCGAAAGCTCACCAACAATATCGGGAGCTGAAACACTGAATCCAGCGCCACAACACTCGGTTTTAAATGGCCAGTCAATTGGTTTTGCCCCTAATTTTTGCATGATTACATCCATTGTCATTGGGTCTTCCCATCGCTCAGCCTTCATCACCTTGTTCGGACGCACCAACAGGCAGCCATAATAGCACGCCACATCGTGTTCCAGCGGATTCTTCACCAACTCTTCGAGCCGGGGAACAAAATATTTTTCAAGAAACTGAAGTACATTCAAAATTTTGATCCCGTTTTTCAGGGGCATCTGAAGCTTTTGAGCAATCAGGTTTTTAAGCGCTTCGTCTTCGTTCAGTTCGTGCTGGGTCATTATCAACCGGTTATAACAAGCGGCACAGGGCACAACCAGCTCTTCCATCTCATCCAGTTCGGCCAAAGCCAGGTTCCGCGCAGGCAATGAAACGGAAAGTTCTTTATTCAGGTTATGGGCGGCAGTAGCGCCGCAACAATTCCAGTCGGTTATTTCGACCAACTCAATTCCCGCCGCTTTTGAAATGGAAAGCAAAGATTCGTTATACTCGCGGGAAGAACCGGTTAACGAACAGCCCGGATAAAATCCTATCTTCATGGTTTCCTGCTTTTAAACTGGTTCTTAAATAATCGTGAAAGACCTTTTTTGTCTTTGATTTGCTCAGGTAGAATGTGAAGTTTTCCCCTGCTGAACATTCCGGGAGCAAGCAGTACATCCTGAAAAAGGGTGCCCGAGCTGACGGAACGTATTTTATAATCGACGATAAGGCCCATTTCATGCAGACGACCATTATTTTTCACCCTGCCAAGAAACGATTTATGAAAGGCAACAATTTTGCGGGCTTCGCGATGAACCTTCCCTTCTGCTAACGATTTCTGACGAAGAAAATCCATGATTTTCGGGATATCGAGCTCCATAGGGCAACGGGAATAACAGGTTTCGCAGGTTAAGCACAACCAGATACTGTTCGATCGGAGAATCTTGTCCAGATCAGCCGCATCGCCCGATTGCAACATGCGCATGATCACACTGGGGCGAATATCCATCCTGTCGGCAACCGGACAGCCCGCCGTACATTTGCCACACTGATAGCATTCCCTGACGTTCACTTCAGTGTTCTTCCGTATCTCAACTGATAAATCTTCTTTATGCATCATTGAGTAAAATTAAAATTTGGATCTTTCAATATCCATGATATTTCTCGTTTCCGTTTGATAAAAGCAAAATTCTAATCAAACCACATATTATCAAACACTTAAACGCTATTCTATCGAAAAAAATTTGAAGCCCAAAGATATAGAAATAAGTTAAATTTTAAATCTACTAATGAAACTTCACTATTGAAACAAAAACACCAAAGGACAAAGAAGCATAAAGTATAAAACACTAACATTGTGCATTTTGAAACACGCCACACCTCCACAATCCTCGGTACAATTATTCAATTTCATTTCAAAAATGATATAAAAAAGACAATTTATCACACTAAATAGATGAGATAATTGAATAAATTTATTCAAATCGTCAAAAATATTTTCTTCCAGTACATCCACCAAACAGACCAAAACAGAAAGCCGCATATAAAATGGTTCAAACCCAATGATGCCAGTTCAGAAACACGCCCAGTAATAAAAAATATACTCAAAAGAATATCCTATTGCAGCCGAATCACCTTCTTATACCTTATGTATTCGTCTGTTTCGATGATTAAGATGTATAAGCCCTGGTTCATTTGTCCTTCTTGGTTCCATTCAACAATGTGTTCTCCCGATTCAAAAGAAACATCTTTCATCTGCTGAATGACCATTCCGTTTTGAGAGAGTAACCGTATTGAAACGTTGCCACGATTGGTCAACCGGAACGAAATATTCAGGTGATCGGAGAATGGATTTGGAAAAACAACAACTTCCGATCCCGAAATCAATTTCTGTTCAGCGACAGAAGAGATCGTTCCCTTATTATTGAGAGCGAGCGGTGTGCCAAAATCGGTGGTAGCGTACCAGCGGGAAATGCCACCCTCAACAATACACTGATAACTAAACTCTTTATCGCGATCAGAGAAAGGATTACTGTAATAAAGTGAGTCTACCAATAGTTTCTGTTGATCATACAACCGAACGCAATCAGATGTGCCTGATAAACCAAAACCCAAATCACCGGCTGTGTTATTCGAAATATTATAGAAATTTCCGAAAAGCGATTCGTCGTTGCAAACAACCAAATAATCGTTAGCCTTAATGGTTGTTCCCTCAGGTAATTCAAACTGATGTGTGTCGTCGTTATCTTTTATTATCCAGCCTGAAAGATCAACAGGACCACTCGTACTGTTGTACAATTCAATCCAATCATGGGGCGTTTCTCCATCTACATTCGCATAAAAAAGCTCATTGATATGAATAACACCCGCATAGGTGTCATCTTTCTCAAAAACTGCTTTTACCGATGTGATCTCTTTTCGGGTCAGGCTAATTGTCTCCTGAGTTGATTCAACATCCTCTTCCCAGCGCACAAAACGGTAACCCCTGTTCGGTATGGCCGTAAGAGTTACAGGCACATTGTTAAAATAGATGCCTTGCCATGGGTATTTCTCAGGTTGAATCGTATTGAGCTTGATGCTTCCATGAGCGACATCACTAACATTCAATAAAATATAATAAGTGCCTGATAAACCGTAGTAATTTTTCACAAATTGACGAACAACAGCCGGACGTTGTGAAGCAAAAGAATAGAGCTCATTTACATTATTTGCCCAAACATTCGGGTTCGCTCCCCAACGTTTGAAATGGTTCGGAATCTCGCTGCTAATATCATTTTTCATTTTATCAATGAGCGAATTAAGGTCAGATTTTATCCATAAAGTATTCAGCATGTCAGCAAAACTATTGATAAAAAGATGCTGAAATTCCTGATTTTTATTTAATTGTCGAAGTAAAAAGGTTGAAACAGCAGGGTTCGGCCACGCTGTACCAGTATTGGCTAAGGCAAAGGTGAGTGTATTGTGGTTGACCTCGGAAAAACCAAAATCGGTATCAAACGTGATCCATCGCCACTTACCATCGGCTTCTAAACTTTGCCAGAATTTGACGTTATTGCCGGGCCAGTCGGTATTCTTAATGCAAATATTCGCAGCCTGATACAGGGCGAAATTTTCTACATCCATCTGGGTTTTTACATAGTCATAATTCTCTGGCGCCGCCAAATCGTTTTTCTCAATAAAATTGAGCATATTGAGATAATGCTGCCCGTCGCCCTCAACCAAATTCACCAACCAATTTACATGAAACTCCATAATGTTTACTGAGTCGGGATGAACATTGTGGTGCGATGCAACATAATTTTCGTCGATTCGCTCCCTGATGTTGTGGATTCCCCAATATTTGCCATTGATATAAACCACCGATGGCCGGTAAGCTGTTTTATCAACATATTCGGGAAAAAGATGGGTATTCAGAGCATCGCGAAACATGGTACCATTCCAGTCATTTCCAGAATTCCGCAGGTTTAAACTATAAAACATATCAAGATCAAGATCGGGGAAAACTTTATAGTTGAGCCCCTCTTTGCCATACTCTTTTCGAAAACGTAACGAGAGAGATTTTTGTGCATTTCCACGGCTACAACCTCCAAATATTTTAACACCGGCATTTTGTTCAAAAGCCAAAGTCCCGTCGGTTTCAATCATGCTTACATGAACCGGTCGTTCCCAATCCTGCCAGAAATTTTCTCCACCATCGCAGTTTTCTCCACTCGACGGTTTCGGAGGTCCTGTAACATAAATTCCATTTTCATATCCAAAAAAGTTATCAGGATCGGTTACCAGAGAGATAATTGGCAAATCGTGATGAATACCAAAAAAGTAACTTTGCGTACCTACATAACCGGGCATCGCGTTTTCATTAATTACAACAGCCCTTAGCATGGTGGTTGATGAAATTGTGAGAGGAACTGTATAGACCGGATCGGTAACCGTCGGCACCGTACCATCTTTCGTATAATAAATCTTGTTGCCCGATTTTTCGGAAGTTAATTCAACTGTAAACGCTTCGTTATAGATTCCACCCAAAACAGAAAAACGAACAGCGCCTGCAAAAGAAGTGTATGGTGTTGTATTGTTAACTTTTTCGGGCGTGGGCTCACTAAAAAAACACCATTTTTTATCACCAATTTCATTCCGTCCGTAAGAAATATTTGAAGGCAATTCAGGAACGCTTACCGAATCGGCCAATACTCCATTTTTGAACAGGTACAAACGTTCGCCTTCTGAAGCGATACTAAAATCGGTATGGAATTTTGCAACCGGAATGTCAATGAAGGAGGCTAATTCCCCACCAACAGGTTCAGAATATCCAAGCGAAAAAAATGGAATTGCGCTCAAATCGGTACTCGTTGCACTTGCGTTATGAATTTGAATGGCCAATACATTGGAACCATCGACCAATAACGATTGAATATTCGCAATGTCGAATTTTTCGGGCAAACCACCGTCATACATACTGGCTTCGTGGTCTGAATTGTTGGCAAAAGCATTGTACGCCGGTGCACCTGCGGATGTGATATTTCCACGGGCAATCTCGGTTCCATTCAGATAAGCGACAAAAGCATCGTCGTAATCGATGTGAAGGATTGCTTCTTTAACCAATTTTGCATCGGTAATTGCAAACGATTTTCGGATGAAAACTGACCTGGCGCTTGTCGGAATAATTGTATTGTCGTCATTATCAGCAAAACCAAACCCGCTATTTCCCTGGCTCCATCCGGAATCGTTAAACTGATTATTTTTCCAATTGGAGGATGGCTCAGAATTTGGCACCAAATATCTCCAGCTATCACCTTCGTTTATAATTGTTGACCAGTATAGTGGAAGTTCTTTTCTGTTTTTTCCCGAAGCAAACACTAGCAGGTATTTTCCTTTCTCCAAATTAAAGGTTGGAAATTTCCATGCAGAGTCTTGATTTCGTTTGTCATTCACACTGTATCCCGAAAGATCAATCGTTCCATTGCTGTTATTATACAACTCGAACCAATCGGGGGAATCATCATCAGAATCGGTAATAAAACGCTGATTCGATGACATTACTTCATTAAAAACAAGTTCCTGAGAAAAACACACTTCCGACAGAAAGGTTGAAAACAGATATACAACAAGAAACAATGGAAATCTCTTCATTCCAAATAAATTAAACCCTAACACACCCGTTGAAATTGATCTTTCGTTGTGCCCCAAACACATTAGAAAGAGCATTTCGTAAAAGTAGTAAAATGGAATGAAGGCATCGCTTAAATAATGAAAAAGGGCATCCCAATGGAACGCCCTTCTAAAATATCTAAGAAAGAATATTATACAACACCCTGAGCAATCATGGCATCGGCAACTTTGATGAAACCACCAATGTTAGCACCGTTTACATAATTAATGTAACCATCGGGTTGTGTACCATATTTCACACATGTCTGATGAATGTTGATCATGATCTGGTGCAATTTGGCATCAACTTCTTCGCGGCTCCAAGGCAAACGCATCGAGTTTTGAGTCATTTCCAAACCTGAAGTGGCTACACCACCAGCATTGGCTGCTTTACCAGGACCATAAAGGATTTTTGCTTTTTGAAATACTTCAACAGCTTCAGGAGTCGATGGCATGTTAGCGCCTTCAGAAACAACGAAACAACCATTCGATACCAACACTTTAGCATCAGCTTCGTTTACTTCGTTTTGAGTTGCTGATGGGAATGCACAGTCGCATTTTTCACCCCAAGGTGTTTTGCCTTCAACGAATTTGCAATTGAATTTTTGAGCATATTCTGAAATACGTCCGCGACGGATGTTTTTCAATTCCATTACCCAAGCTAATTTATCGGTATCAATACCAGCTGGATCAACAATATAACCTGATGAATCGGATAAAGTAATTGGTTTTGCACCCATTTGGATCAGTTTCTCAACGGTGTATTGAGCAACGTTACCTGAACCAGATACCACACAAACTTTCCCTTTTAAGCTATCTTTTCTGGTTTTCAACATTTCTTCAGCAAAATAAACTGAACCGTAACCAGTAGCTTCAGGACGGATTAAACTTCCACCCCATTCGAGACCTTTGCCTGTTAATACACCAACGAATTCGTTTCTGATTTTTTTGTATTGTCCAAACATGTAACCAATTTCACGGCCACCTGTACCTATGTCACCAGCAGGAACGTCGGTGTCAGCGCCAATATGTTTGCTCAATTCGGTCATGAAAGCCTGGCAGAAACGCATGATTTCGTTATCTGATTTTCCTTTGGGATCGAAATCTGAACCTCCTTTACCGCCACCCATAGGCAACGTGGTCAAGCTGTTTTTCAACACTTGTTCGAAAGCAAGGAATTTCAAAATACCAAGGTTCACGGTTGGGTGCAAGCGGATACCACCTTTGTAAGGTCCAATCGCGCTGCTCATCTGGATACGGAAACCACGGTTGATCTGGATTTCGCCATTGTCGTCAACCCATGATACCCTGAACATGATTACACGTTCGGGCTCAGAAAGGCGTTCCAAGATTTTAGCATATTTGTATTTCGGATTGGCTTCGATGAAAGGCATAAGCGATTCAACTACTTCCTGAACTGCTTGATGGAATTCAGATTCACCTGGGTTTTTGGCAATTAACTTTGCCATGAACTCGTTTACTTTAACATCTAAAATGTCGGCCATAATATTTTAATTTTTTAATTATTAATTCACGTAACAAAAGTAAAATACTCTGAAAAAAATGGGCAAAGTGATCATTTGATTACGTGTTTTACGTACCTGCAAGTGAGAAACTGAAAGACTGAAGAACTGAAAGACTGAAGGACTGAAGAACTGAAAGACTGAGAAACTGAAAGATTGAGGGGCTAAGTACTAATAATTGCCAACCAATTGTTTCATTAATTCATTATCGAATCGAACATCAACGTTAGCAAATTAGCACATTGCCACATTAGCAAATTAGCAAATTGTCACATTAGCACATTAGCACATTAGCACATTAGCACATTAGCACATTGTCACATTAGCAAATTAGCACATTGTCGAATTATCACATTGTCGAATTCCTACCTAAATCTCTATTATATTATTCTTTATGCCAAACTTCACCAGATCGACCGTGCTTTTAAGGTTCAGCTTTTGCATGATGTGGTTTTTATGCGACTCGACTGTTCTGACGCTTAAAAAAAGGGTGTCAGCAATTTCCTGGTTTGAATAACTTTTTCCCCACATTTTCAGAATCTCGATCTGACGTTCGCTAAGACTGTTTAGCTCCGCGTTATTATCTTGCTCTTCATCATTCAGGTTCTTAATGTATCGGTTAACCAGCAGTTGTGTAATCGATTTGCCGAAATAATCGTGTCCGTTCCTCAATGTATAAATGGCTTCAACCAAGTCATTAAAATCTGATTCTTTCCCCAGAAAGCCTTTTGCGCCCGCTTTTATGGTTTTCAATATGATTTCCTCATTATCAATCATTGAAATAACAAGAATCTTCATTCGGGGATAATTGATATTAAACTGGATAATCAGGTTGAGGTTTTTGACCGAAATTTCGTGCATGGTCAGTAACAAAAGGTGTACCTGATGAATTTTCAATTTTTCTTTACAACTTGCTTTATCGTCACATGCAAATAAAACAGTCACATCAGTTATCTCTTTCACTAACTTATAGGTCCCCTCCAACCCAAGCCTGTGCTCATCATAAATACCGATGTTAATCATCTTCGCGATCAATTATTATGGTTGATGTCCGATTGATGCCGTCCATTAAAATGGAGAAAGGTTTCTCGAACCGAATATGTTTGAAGTAAGTTGTCTGGTTTATCAACGGTTGTTTTTCAAGCAATTCCCATCTCACAAAATCAGATTTAGATGAATGCAGAACGGAGAAATAGCCAATATTCATGGATGTTACATTATGGAAAAAGTGCGATCCAAGCGATGAATCGAGCGGGTAGTTATCGAGGCTTACCTCCACAATAACCTTCGCGTTCGATATTTGAGACCATATTACCGGAATCCCCAGAAATTGATCGCGTGTGCCCCACCGCCCAGGACCGATCAGCACATAATACTTGTTTTGATTCACCATCAGGTTGTTCAGATACTCAATCTCTTTCACCATTTCAAGCGTTTTCAGTTTGCTGAAATTCGCGTTATCGATGTAAATAACATCACATATCCCATTAATCTCACCATTTCCAAGGCTCGATTTCGTCGAGAGGATCATGTTCGATTGCTTAATTTTACTGATGTCGATATGGCTAAGGAATTGGTTCCCAACCAGTGGTTTTATCTGAAGAAGATAGAAATTGGGCAAATTATTTCTTCCCGGATCTAAGTTGACCGCCCATTCAATTTCCACCGGCGATCCAAAGGCATCCTGCACCGTTGTAAGCATAGCGCTTATGGTTTCAGCAAGCGGAATATGGTTGAATTGCAAAATATCTGCAAAATTAATCACCCGTGGTCCAAATCCACTCAAACCCGGCTCAACCCTATCGTTGTCGGGGTTATATACCGAGGCGCAATGGTTCAATGCCCCATCTTTTTCTGCAACACGAATATCGAGAAGCTTAAGCGAGGCAAGTTCGCCATCTTTCAGAAAATCGATGGCATTATCAGAACAGTCGAGGGCATAAAATTGCACTTGTGTACTCGACAGCAAATCTTTCACACTAACCATTGAAACTTTGGGATAAGCCGGAGAAAACCGAAACGATTTCCAACCATCAACAACATACGAACCAAGCCCAACAGCGGCAACAGCAAAACCTTCGTCAGGCTTCATGTGCCCCACCGGATAGTAATTATACGATTGCGCTACCCCGCTAATATGCGGATAATAGTAGTCGCCATGCCGGCTTCCGACAAGTTCCTGAAGTATGACCGCCATCTTTTCTTCTTCAATCTTATGATTGATGGCTTTGAAATAAACACGGGCTTTGTCGGAATAAATCGAGGCATAAACCAATTTAATGGCCATCGAAATCCTTTCGAAAACCACCCTTTTATTTTCAAAACTGTTGGGTATGATGTAGGTATCAAACACACCGGCAAAGGGCTGGGTCAATGAATCTTCAGAGGTACTCGACGACCTGACCGCAAAAGGCTTATCAATTTGTGTCACAAAATCTTTCAGCCTCATTTCAAGGGAATGTGTGAGAGGAGCCTGTGTGAAAATCTCCCTCAACTCTTCATAGGAAACTGATGGGTCGATAATGACTGGCAACAGTTTGTTTTTTGATATAAACGTTTGAAATTCATCGGTCCCGATAATAACAGTAATCGGTGAAATGATGTTGATTTTATCGGATAGCCTCGAAAAATCGAGGTTATTGATCAAGGTACTGACAAAAGCCAAACCCCTGCCCTTTCCCCCCAATGATCCGCTGGCAAAAGAGACGATGTTTTTTTCGTCGAGCGTGGAGGTTTCATCGAACATGAGGATTTTGCCTTTCTTCTTCACCTCTTTATATTGCTTGATCATTTCAAGAAAATATTGCCGGGCCTCCTTTATATCGGTATTTTCATCAACTTTAATCGGGTTCAGTGTTTTTGCCAGTTGAATTTCACCACGCGCCATCAACCACAACGAAAACTGGTTCTCGTGGGCATGAAGATAATACGATTCGTCGGGTATCTCCCTCAGCATCGTTTCAAAGTCGCGCAACGATTTTGCCACGCCAATCTTGTTTCCCTCCTTGTCCCTGAAAATAAAGTTTCCAAAACCGAGGTAACTGACCAGGTATTTTTTAATATCTGAAAGTAACGTTTCCGAGTTCTTGTTTATAAACCTGACCTTTAGTTTACGCGCCAGCGCTTCATTCGAATCTTCAGACGACTGTAAAATCACAGGCAGGTTTGAAATGTGCGATTTCACATATTTGATGAACTTGACCCCGGCGTTGTTATCAATTTTGCCACCCCGTTCAAACTCGACATCTGAAATAACACAAAGCAAAAAATCGCGGTACTTGTTGAAAATAATCATTGCTTCGTCCCAGTTCTTTGCCAACAGAATCTTGGGCCTCGATCGCATTTTACAGATTTTATCGAGTTCGTTTTTCTCAACTTCGGGCAATAATTGCTGCACCTGTCCGAATACGATTCCATATAAAATCTGAAGGTATTTTGAATAGTAGAGCGGTGAATCTTCAATCAAAAGAATGACCCTTACCAACCCTATTTTGGTGTCGTTTTCAACATTGACCTTATCTTCAATTGATTTAACTATGGCAAAAAAGATCAGTGAATCACCATTCCAAACAAAAATTTTATCGACCGTGGAGATGGTTGGAACCAGTTCTTCAAAATATTTAAGGTCACTCTTTTTATTCAATAACAGATAAATAGGCAATCCTTCGTTCTTCTCCCTTATTTTTTCACTCAATGCGATGGGTGCATCACGATCAAGGCCGGCCATCAATATAACCAGGTCGAAATGGGTTGTTTCCATTACCTCAAGCGCCTCTTCAGCCGAAGAAACACCCGTGATACGGGGCAACGAGAAAAGGCTGTACTGGTATATTTCGCCCATGAATTTCTCAAAGAAGGAGTCTTCATTTTCAAGCACAAAAGCATCGTAAAGCGTGGCCACAAAAAGGATGTGTTTGATTTTGAACTTCATCATTTCGAGGTACACATACTTGTCGATGGTTTGCTGGTTGAAATAAAGCTGGAGCGGTTTTTTGTTCTTGATCAGCGAATTTCTGAACTCATCGGCCCTGTGGCTTTGGTTCGACATGAAAACGTTTTTGTAATAGATTTCACGCCCTTTGTAGTTGTTCAGGTAGCCACTGATTAATTTGCCTATATTGATCAACAGACTTCTCTCTTCAGCCAAAAATGGCCCTTCATATTCATCGGGAAACTGTTTCAGATAGAAAATTTCGATCGATCCTTTTTTATTGTCGATGGTGACAAAACTTTCATTCTGCACCCAAAAAGTCTCCACGAAATTCCGGCTGATGTATGATTTTCCTTCAAACCTGATCCTCGAAACGGTGAATTTTGGATACTGCCACGAAGGGGGAAGAATATCACAAATATCCTGCAACGTTTCGTCGATCGACCGGCCCTCTTCAATGATCAAAGATGTTTGATTGATTGCCCTCAATTCTTTTAACCGCTCGGTATTTTCGTATTGTAATTTATTGAAGATCTCCCGGGTAGCCATACCCGAAATCAGGTTTGCCAAATTGACCAACAAATTCCGCTCTTCCTTCAGGAAAGGACCTTCGTCTTCCTGCGGAAACTCTTTCAGGTAGAATATTTCAATGGTCCCATTTTCCTTATCCGAAGTTTCAAACTCCTGCACCATCCGCCAGGGTGTTTCCTGAAAGTTGGGGCTTTGAAAAACCCATTTGCCATAATGAATTCGCGCAACTGTGTAATCGACATATTGCCAGGCTTCAGGAAGGATATCGCAAATCTGTCTTAACGAATCTTCAATGGGTAGCCCCTTTTTTAGAATTTCCGAAGTTGAATTGATCCCTTTCAACTCTTTTAACCGCTCGGTATTTCGCAACAACAGCCCTTTCAATGCCTGCCTTGAAACGGTTCCCGAAATTAAAGCCGCCAGATTTTTAATCAAACTTCTTTCTTCGGCAAGAAATGGTCCCTCGTCGGCCTGTGGAAATTCCTTCAGGTAATAAATCTCAATGCTCCCTTTTTGATTGTCGGGCGTATCGAATGTTTGTTGCAAAACCCAGGGTGTTTCCCTGAAATTCTTGCTTACAAACGATTTTCCTTCATAATTGATTCGCGTAACCGTGAACCTTGGGAATTGCATGGCCTCGGGCAAATGGGAACAGACATCCTGAAGTAGTTCCTCAAGGGTATTGCTTTTTTTGAGAATTTCAGTCGTTGTATTGATGCTTTTAAGTTCCTTTTCCCTTTCAATGTTATAGGCAACCAGTTTTTCAAGCTGAAACACCGAAAGCGAGCCAATCAACGACGGAACAAGCGTTTTTAACGCATCATCAATTTCATTAACGGCCTTTTCAAAACCATCGGCAGCATTATTTGCCTGAACAAAAACATCAATCCGCCCTTTCTTATTGTCGGGAGTTTTGAAGTTATGATGAAGCTGCATTTCTGTTTCAACGAAATTTTTTGAACGGTATTCTGTGCCATCAAATAACACCATGATTGAAACGAGGAATTCTTCTGAAAATTGGAATGAAAAACAGTTGCAAAATTGCAGGATCAACTTTTCAAGCGATTTGCATTTATTTGTATCAGTAATGATTTGACTGACTTTTTCAAACCGGCTGCTCTTTTTAACCTCTGCTGGTTTAATTTCTTCTCTTTTTCCGGAAACGCCCCCTGTCATGATTCTCTATCTTGTAAAAATATCGTTATTTTTTTATCTGCATTTTGAATAATCTTCAAACTATTTCATCAAACAGATAAATTTTCAGACCGAAATTAGCATAAAAACAGGAAAAATTGAGATCGAACCAAAAAATGTGAAGTATGAATTTATGGAAAGGCAATACCCAATGCAATTTCAAATCAGGCCAAAGCTATTCAGGTATAATACCCCCGTTCAGCAAAAAATGGCTATATAGGATAGAAGTGGGAATAAAACCACACCCCGTTGAACCCTTTCGGTTTGGCTCAACACCGGGACATTTTAAAACGCTTATCTGTTCTTGTTCTTACATCTCCCCGAAAAATCGGGATCGAGCCGCACCGCTCCCGATGGCTATCGGGATTGCGGGCTATACGGCTTGTTGTCTGAACGAAACCGGCAATTGATTATAGCGGCGTGTTGTATGCAGCATTTATTTCTTCTCAAAATATTCAATTTTTAAACCTTTTTCAGGAATATTTATATCATAGGTAACAACGAAATCCTTAAAATCAGTATGCCCAGAAAACTTAAGATATCTTTTCTCAATCCATTCACCATCTTCAATTTCTGTGTAAATGCGATCAAAACAGGAACCTATTACGAATGAAGAGTTAATGACAAAATTGTATTTATTGTCAATTTTCATACAAATTAAAGTTTGAGCTATACCCCCTCCACAAGGGCCATTAGGATTTCCCCAATTACCTTCAAAACCATCTGCCCTAAAAACAAAATAATAATTGTCATTTTTTTCATTCCAGTATAAGGGTTTAATATAGTAAAGTTTACCTGCTAAACTATCCAAATTATGTAACCTAATTTTATTTTCTTTTTTTATACTTAAATACCCTTCATAGTTTTTAAATGGGCTAAACTCACCTTTTAATTTAAAAGGTATAATTCTATCATCTCTTAAGTCAGTCCAATTACCAAAAAATATTGAATCAGTACTAACAACGCCAACGAATTTGGCTGTTTTGTTTATCTCAGAATCAAATTCGAAAATTGTAATAGAATCATTTTTAATAAAGCCAAGAATATTAATGCTTCTAAAATCACTTTTATAATAATAATAGCCTGAAATAAGGTCATTGACTAAGCAATAATGCAATTCTATATCAGAATTGTCAAGCTTTCCTGAAAGTACATATTGATAATCATAGGGGACAATTGTTATTTCAAATCCATTCTGACTGAATAGATTTACATTTAAGAAAAACAAAATTATTATCAAAAGTCTTTTCATTGTGCGTCTCTTTAATGTTGCATACAACGTTCGGAAAACCGAGTAGGCAAGTGGAATTTCACCCCAAGCCTCTCACAGAACCGTGCTTGATAGTCTCCCATCACACGGCTCTTCTAATATTTCATACATTCTATAGCTCATCCTCTTTCAAGTTGGCAAAATGTAATTCATATTAGCTA
>Ga0209373_10003233_pt1 | contig 15329 bp, 13 predicted proteins | sample Higcelweek5metaG_FD_187173 | JGI IMG/M metagenome (GOLD analysis project Ga0209373, IMG submission 187173) | Freshwater pond sediment microbial communities from the University of Edinburgh, under environmental carbon perturbations - High... | ecosystem: Environmental > Aquatic > Freshwater >...
TAAAGGAGCCTCATTACTGGACTCACTCCCCTCTGTTTCAATACGTGCAGAATCATCAGGTGCGGGATTTTTTTTACGGATTATGAATTTTTTTCTGGATCGTTCTTTTTCATGGCGGGAAAGCAATGTTCTGCCCTCCTCGATAATACCCCTGACATCGGATACGGATATTTCCGCAAGTTCCGCGATCTTTTCAATGTCTTTTCCTTCTGAGAAAAGCTGGAGGACTTTATCGATGCTGAGGAGCATATATACCTTCGCTAATTGGAGTTTTCAATATTCGGCAGTTTCAACGACCCGAGTAACCCGGGATATCAACCGATAAACCCGGAACATAAGGCCGCAAAAGCAGACATATTCCATCAATGCGAGGAGCCTTTTCCTGTAAAGAACTTTATCCCGCACATGAATTATCCCTGCCTCAACAGCATATCATGCATTTACGTTGCGTACAATCTTTCCTTCAGCGATGACGCACACGGGGAATGACCCCAGATAGAGCGGATTTCCGCTCCAGACGACAAGACTCGCGAGCTTACCCGGTTCTACCGTTCCGAGATCACCACCTATTCCGAGGATGTCCGCATTCCTTCTTGTGATGAGTCCGATCGCTTCGTAATCGGGCATACCCGCAATCAGAAAATACTTCAGCGTTTCACGTAATGTCTGCGCCATGATGACAGGATGATCCGTCATCAATCCGTATTGCGCCCGCGATTTCATCAGTTGCCGCATATTCAAATGCCGTTCGTTTTTTAGTTCTGTTTTGTACGGGTGCGAACCGAGCGGACCGTATACGACAGGAATCCCCGCATCGGCCAGAGCGTCGAATATTTCACTGTGGTGCACATCAGAAGCATGATCAGCCGTGACACGCATGTTGTACTTTTTCGCAAGACCGATCAGATAAAGAACATCATCCTCTTTATGAACATGAACCTTCGCGGCTTTCTTCCCTGATAACAGTTCAAGAAGGAGCCGATCATCTTCATCAAACTCAAGATCATATTCTCGATCAATCAACACTCGGGATCTTTCAATCTTGTCAGAAGAAAGATCTTTCTTCTCCTCACATTCCGCCAATTTTCGTTCACGGGAAATATCAGCCTTGGCTTTCTTTGTGAGTACCGCATCGAACCTGCGTTCAAGCAAAGAATAGACTCCCATCCGTGTACTCGGACGTGTCCCTTTCCATTCCCCCGTTGAACGGGGATTGTACCCGAGTGCCATCTTGAATCCATAATCCTTGACGAGCGCTTCACCGCGATTCGCCGCAAAATTCCGGATGACAGACGCCCTTCCTCCGAGAAGATTTCCGCTCCCCGGAACAACACAACTGTACAGCACGCCGAAATCAACCGCATCCTTAAAAGCATTATCATCAAAATAGATACTGTTGAGAGGATTAAATGACGGGGTTATCTGATCTGATGTATCGTTCCCTTCACCCTCCGAGTCAGGCTCTCCCGCGCGATACATTCCGATATGCGAATGCGCATCGATAATCGCGGGAGTCACAAATCCCTCAAAATCGGCACCGGCACTTGATGCGGTTATATCCGAAATTTTATTACCATCAATGATAATCATGGAATTATCCGTTTTACCGATACCATTGAAAAGTGTATGCGCTTTGATTATTATACGGGACATCAAATCCTCCGAAACTTTCAGTTGGTTCATTATCTATATACACATCACAGCTGACCGTAACGTCAACCGAATTCATTCTGTATACATGTGAAAATAGCATAAATAGATATATGATGACTTTACATCACAACAGAGGATAAACAGGCATTACTCCAGAACACACCGCGTTACTTTCAATTCCGCTTTGTTCAAATTAATGGGGATTTGTTTCGCGCGATCGGCAAGAACATTGCTTCAAATTCTACAGCGAATATTTTCGTTTACACCCATCACTGGATCAACATTGCGTCGCCATACGAAAAGAAACGGTATTTTTCACGGATCGCTTCCTGATACGCCGCCATGATCTGATCATATCCGGCAAACGCCGCAACAAGCATCAACAGTGTCGATTTGGGTGTGTGGAAATTTGTAATCAACGCATTAACAGCTTTGATCTCATACGGGGGGTAAATAAAAATCGCCGTTTCACCTTTTCCGGGAACCGTCATCCCGTCACGGAACGTACTTTCCAAAACACGAAGGCTGGTCGTTCCAACAGAAACAATTCTCCGGCCTTCCTTTCTCGCGCGGTTTATTTTATCGGCGGCATCTTCTTCAATATGATAACTCTCGGTGTGCATATCATGATCTTCCACGCTGTCATGTCTCACCGGCTGGAACGTACCCCACGACACATCGAGCGTCACACACACGCGTTCAATTCCCTTCGAATCAAGACGCGCCAAAAGATCATCCGTAAAATGAAGTCCCGCGGTAGGCGCCGCCACTCCACCCGGAGTCTTCGCATACACAGTTTGATAACGCTCAATGTCTTCTCTGGACGGTTCACGTCTGATATACGGAGGGAGAGGAACATTACCGATCAAACTGAGGATATCTTCCGTAAACTCAGGATTTGATTCGATTTCAAAATACTCGTCCTTACGATCAATGATACGGATCGTCACCTCTTCGTTCGATATCGACCGCAGTGTTTCACCAATCCTGAGACGTGCGCTTTTATTTGATATGGATAACCACCGCTTATCGCTCAACCGTCGGACCAGCATAAACTCGGAAAGGCCGCCGCTTTCCCTGCGGAAAAATATTCTGGCGGGAATCACACGCGAGTCATTAAATACAAGAAGATCATCCGCGCGGAGAAGATCCGGCAGTGATTTGAATGTCTCATGAAGATATGAACCATCACCTCGATTGATCACAAAAAGACGCGATTCATCACGCGCATCAAGCGGATACTGTGCAATCAACTCTTCCGGAAGCTCAAAATCAAAGTCTGAAAGACGCCATGAACTACTACTCATTTTATAATCTTTTCAATTCGTACATTTTTATAATAGAAGGAAAGGATATTTCTGTACCCGATTCCTTTAACCGCCATTCCTCTTGCGCCGTACTGACACATCCCGACACCATGACCCCAGCCTCTGCCGCTGAAATGGAGGGATCTTCCTTTTTTAGACGCTTCAAAGTACATGCTCTTGATCCGCTTTTCCGGAAAAATCATCCGGAATTCATTCCCCGTTATATTGAGCATACCGCCATCATGTCGAATACTCGCATCTACCACACGTCCCTGCAGCCGGGTAAACTGTATACCTTTTATTTTTTTTACCGCAGGGTAACGTGAAGATACGATCATCCGCATATCGGTCATGCTCATATTTTCATCCCATCGATAATACGGTGATTCTGAGCAATACCGGCATACACGCCCCTCAAGATACGGGATTTTTTCCCCTTTCCATACGGAATCATTATCCGTGGTTTTCCCTCCGCATGTAGAGTGAAAAAACGCGACGATCGGCTGATTCTGATAGATCATTATCTCTCCCTCAGTATCGCGGACTCCCTTGGTTGTCGGCTCAGCTTCAACCTTCATTCCCTTATACACCTGAGAGGCAGTCGTCGCGTCGAGGTCATACAATTTATTTATTTTCTTGAGAATATGATAGTAGGCGTACGTACGCGCTGCAACCGCTTGCGCTTTTATTGCCTCCTGCGGCCATGATGGTGAAATCTCACTCGGGACCACAGAAAGAAGATAGTCCTCAATTTTCACGACATTTATTACAAGCAGTGAACCCATGCTATTATGGATCTCAACCATTCCCCTGAACGCTGAACCGCCAATTTCTATAATCCCGTTAGCTGTATCAACACGAAGAGGATCTTTGACTATCTCTTTTGAAAACACAATCTTCTTCAACCCGCTTTCATGCGCGATTGTACCTTTTGAGAGATCCATTACCCGTATAGCTCCCGACGATGACAAATGAACAGGTGAAGAAGTTTTAAGCACAAGGATCTTCACATATGAACTTTCGCGCGCTGAAACGTTCTTCCCCTGATCAATCAGGAATTGCCGCGACGGCGCACATGATGATAAAAAAGCCGCAGCGATACACACCGCCACGGCCATATATTTTTGTATTCCGTTTTTCATGATTAACCTTTGGGATGGAATTTCTTGTGGATTTTCTGCATCTCCTTACGTGCAAGATGCGTATATATCTGCGTTGTAGAAATATCCATGTGACCCAGCAACTCCTGGACAGACCGCAAGTCAGCTCCGTTTTCAATCAGGTGAGTCGCAAACGAATGACGCAACGTATGAGGAGTAATATTCTTCTGAATATCCGTTCTTCCGCAATACCCTTTTATAAGTCTCCATACCGATTTACGATTAGGAGCGATCCTTTTTTACTGATAAAAAGGAATTCGCTCGACCGCGAACCGAGAATTACAAGACGAGACCGGTCGCAATACAAATGAAGCAATCGTGCCGCCTCATCGCCCATCGGAACAAGACGTTCCTTATCTCCCTTCCCTGTGACCCGAATCAGTTTCCCTTCAAAGTCAACATCATGAAAACGGAGATCAATCGCTTCAGTAATACGGAGACCGCATGAATACAGCATTTCAAAAATAGCCTTATCACGCAGTTCATATACATCATCCTCAGATATTGATCCGAACAGTCGCTCCACTTCAGAAGCCGTCAGAAAATCAGGAAGTGTCTTTTGGATCTGGGGCGTTTCGATTTTTACACTAGGATTCTCAACAACACCTGTTGTTACCGTCATATAACTGTAAAACTGGCGAATTGCCGCAAGCGAACGCGCCAGTGTTCTTGCAGAATTATTCTTCTTTGTTTTTTCAAACGCAAGGAAATGTTGTATATCATCCTGCGTCGCGGATAGCATTGTCTTGTTCTGATCTTCAAGAAATGCGCTGAATTTTTTCAGATCATACGCATATGAGTAGACAGAATTTTCCGAAAGACCCTTTTCAACCTGTAGGAAACGCTTGAAGCGTTTGATCTCCTGTGTCTCTTTCAATGTCCTACCCCGTTATACATCCAAGAAGATTTGCGGATTCACGCCACAACAGCATTATTTTCCGCTCATTACGATTAATGTATCGGCGGTAAATTGATTATGTCTTTAATTTGTAGCGAAAAAAAATCAATAAACGGTGAAAACTGGCATGTGAACGCGCAAAAACACCTGAATCCGGTTATACGAATAACTTTGTCAAACAACAGGCAAAGTTATTCGTATCTTAGAGCGTCAATGGGTTTGAGAGAAGAAGCTTTCCTTGCCGGATAGAATCCGAAAAAAATTCCGACTCCGGAAGAAAAAATAAAGGAGATAAATATGGAAAAAACCGACAATAAGAAAGGCCAGTTTAAAACTGTAACAACGATATAGTAACCGGTAAGACCGAACAGGATTCCAACACATCCTCCCAGTGTACTCAATGTCATCGATTCAATGAGAAACTGTGCCAGGATATCACGCTTCTTCGCGCCTATCGCCATTCTAATACCGATTTCACGCGTACGTTCGCTCACAGATACAAGCATGATATTCATAATACCAACTCCGCCGACTACCAGCGATATCGATGCGACACCGGCTAGCAGATATGAGAGAATCTGGGAAATAGTATCAGCCATTTTAAGTTTATCTTTGCTTGTGGTGATTATAAAATCGTCAGGTGCTCCAACGGGAATGTTATGGATCGTTCTGAGATAATTTTTCAGCGTAGATATAACATAATCGAGCATATCATCCGAATAGGTAGACGCGTACAATTCATCAATGAATTTATCTCCGCTGAACCTGTTCATGGCAGTAGTATACGGAACCAGAATCGTATCATCAAAATCAAGGCCGGATAACGACGAACCTGACTCTTCCAGCACACCGATAATCTTATATGGACGTTCCTGAACAATAAGGACTTTACCAACCGCGCTGTAATAACCGAATATTTTTTTTGCGACAGTACTGCCAAGGATAACAACCCCTTCTCCGGCGGTTACCTCATTATCAAAGAAGTAGCGCCCTCCTCCCCGCTGTATTTTCCAATCACGCATAAACAGATAATCATTGGTGATTCCGAAAAGAACCGACTCTGATTCAGTCGATCCGAAACGGATAGGAGTATGCTTTATCCTCACAATCGGAGTAATATGTCTCAATTGAGGAAAAAGTTTCTTTATGGAAATATAATCTTTTTCGAGAAAAGGACGACCTGTATAATCCAAACTAAAACCGTTGGTACCGAAATTAGCGATTTTATCACGGACTGTGAGTTTGGCACTTGATCCGAGTCCGATCATCATAATCACGGATGATACACCTATGACGATTCCGATACTCGTAAGTGTAGACCGCATTTTATTACGGAGGAGCGCCTTTGCTGCAGATTTAAAAGAACTTCGGAAATTCATTTAATCATGTCCTGATCTTTTTTTTGATATCCGATACTCTTTTTCTTTTTCATCTTCGCGTCTTTAACGATATTACCATCCCGGAACACGACACATCGATCTGTATATTCCGCAACTTCCGGTTCGTGCGTCACAAGAATGATTGTCAGTCCTTTCTCCTTGTTAAGCCGGGTAAACAAACCCATAATATCATTAGTGTTTTTCGTATCAAGATTACCCGTCGGCTCATCAGCAAGAATAATGGCGGGATTATTGACAAGAGACCTCGCAATAGCCACACGCTGCTGCTCACCGCCGGAAAGTCTGTTCGGGGTATGATGTTCCCTTCCGGCTAATCCTACAATACCGAGAAGTTCCTTTGCCTTATCGCGCATCTCGTGTGACCGCAGACCACCATGATAATAAAGCGGCAATTCGACATTCTCCAAAGCGGACGTACGAGAGAGAAGATTAAATCCCTGAAATACAAATCCTATTTTACTATTACGAATTTCAGCCTTCTCATTTTCAGAAAGACGGGTTCCGTCAACTCCGTCAAGGATGTATGTTCCCGCGGTGGGAGAATCCAGAAAACCGAGAACGTTCATGAATGTCGACTTCCCTGAACCTGAAGGCCCCATGATCGCGACAAACTCCCCCCGCTTGATTGTCAGCGATACCCCATTGATTGCGTGAACCGCTATATCCGAATCAGTGTTGTATGTTTTATACAGGTCTTTAATGACAATTACGTCGTCACCGGATCCCTTTTTCCGCTTCGGCTTATTTGCCATCAGAAAAACCTTTCATATCGAATTTATTATGCATTCCAACCAGAATTTCATCGCCTTCTTTCAGGTCAGAACCCGTAACTTCGGTATAATCATCACCGATAATTCCGGTCTTAACCTCAATCCTTCTCATTGGAATGGATTTCAATGACAGGCTTTCCTTTTTCCATACATATTTTTTGCCTATCGAACTGTCCACCGGAATGGGTGAAATCATAAATGCGGCATTCGGAACACGGATTATTCCGCTCTTTTTAGCAATATTCACAAGCGCGGTAACCGTCATGCCGGGACGCAACAGTACATTCGAGTTATCACATTCAACAAGTGATTCATATGTAACAATCTTGCTCGACGGCCCAAGAGCGACAAGAACCGGATTCATCCGCACCTGCATAATTGTTCCGCTGAAAACTTTATCAGGGTACGCGCTGACCGAGAAATTAACCATCAGCCCGGATTTGACATATCCTATATCTGATTCATCAACATTAATAACAAGTTTCAGTTTTTTCATATCCGGTGCTATGATAAAAAGAGGCTTTCCCGCCGAGACATTCTGTCGCACCTCGATATCTCTCTGAAGAATCGTTCCCGATACCGGGGCATACACATTTTTAGCATTGACCGCACCGACCGCACTGTCATACGACAATTTGTTTTGATTGTAATGCGTCAGAGCTTTTTCATAGTTACGTCTTGACTCATCGACTTCCTTCTGAGATACGAGCTTTTCCTCAAAAAGCATTTTCTTACTCTCATAAAAATCCTTCATGCTCTCAAGCTCAAGAGACACTCGTTTGAAAGTCTCCTTCGCATTTGCGAAATTAATGTCAACCTCAGTCGAATCTATATGCGCAAGAAGATCCCCCGCTTTAACACTCTGATTGAAATCTGCGGGAATTTGGGTCGCTATTCCGTTTATATTTGAAACAACAATTTCGGATCTGAAAAGGTCGAGTTTTCCGGAGGCGGAAATGCTTTTCGAGACATCGCCGACGGATACCGCATCATATTCGTACTCCATCGATCCTTCTTTAGTCCCGCTCTTGTTCATCAGGTATATAATTCCCAGAATGACAAACAATACCGCAGCAAGAAAGATAATCCGCTTTCGCGTCATTTTCCACATAAATCTTTTTCCTCAAGACCGATAAGATTCGAGAGCATCGCAATGGTAGAAAAGTACTCCTGCTTTGCAGTGATCAACCCGAGCTCCGCCGTCAACAGCGACATCTCGGCATTCTGAACAACAATCTGACTGCCTATTCCGCTATCGTAACTTCTCTGCGCGAGATTAAGATTAACACGCGAATTCTCAATATTCAACCGTGAAATCTCAATCTGGTCGCGTAATTCATTGAGCTTATTTACATAATTCTGAGCGTTTTTGCGAGATTGAAGAATGACTTTTCTTTCATTGTACAGAGCTTTGTTATAGTCAGCTATCGCACCGTCAGTCTGAGCGGTTATTGCACCGCCATTAAAAATAGGCAACCGAGCATCAAAAATGAAACCGAATGAAGATTTCCATTCTTTCCTGTCCGTGAGACTCTTGTACTCCACATGCTGCGGATCAATACCGTATTTGGTTCTTCCATACAGCACAGTTATATTGACGACAGGTAAATGTTGTGCCCGCGCAAACCAAATCCCCGACATTGTCATCTCCGTCTCAACTCGGGCAATGAGTACATCAGTACAGTACTGATCAACAAAATTATTGATCTCATCAATACTGTACTTGAGCTGGTAGCTTTCAGGAAAATCTTCCGTTAAAACCGACGAAGAATCCGACAGAATACCCATTGCCGCACGCAATTCAGACTCCGCAACTTTCTCCTGATTCTTTGCTTTTTGATACTCAAGATTCGACTGTGACAGACTCACCTCAGCCATACTCTGTTCAAGAATAGGTCTGTCACCTGTTTGCACCAACCCCTTAATCGATACGAGCCGCTTTGCAAAGTTTGATTTCATCCGATCACGTAACTCGGTGTTTTTATGCGCAGCTATACAACCGTAGTAGGCGCTCTTAACCGACAGAAGAACACCATCTTTGACCTTTTTGTCGGCTATCTTTGAAATATTGATCTTCCCTCGCGACATATCCTCTTTTGCTCCCTGCCCGGGATGCAGTAGGGGATATGTGGCGTAAATACCTGCGAAAATCTGATATAAAGCGAGCTGATCTTTCGTACGAACAGTACTTGAATCCTCTGATGAATTAGTACCCGCATACACTTGAAGCCGATCCTGCGCCTTGACGAACTGATAGTCCGCCATGTTTTTATTCTGCTCTTCAAAAGCCAGACGAATATCCGGATTATTCTGCAATGCGATATCAAGGCATTCTTTCAAAGAAACCGGTTTGGTCTGTGCAAACACCGTTCCGGAAACAATGACCGCCAATAAACCAACAGATGCAATTTTATATGACATAATTTTCATTTGTAATATTGAGCCTATTATCGTTTGGGTCAACTTTTGGGCGATGCCGTGCATATGTCAAATATATAATGAACATGCCGATTTTTACGTTTTTGAACGCATTTGAGAGAAAGCTCTTTCCGTGAATTCCTTATTTCAATATCAGTGCAAACCAAACCATTTCATAACACATTCCCCAATGATAAGAAAATGTATTCGTACGGCATCCACTCTATATTCAGATAAAATATGTCCCATCAGTTATCCATATCAAAATTTCATGTCAGAATAATTGATGACAAGTATCGTGATACATTAAGGTATTTCATGATCAGATATAAGCATTTTGAATAGACTCAGGTGGATAACATTCGTCACACCATGGGATACTCTATTGAACCTGCGCAATGGAACATCTTTCAACTTTTTATTAACCGGACTGTTTCTACGAAATTGAAAGATACTTTTGCACATCCCCAACATAAAACAAACTTGATTAATCGCGTATTGATCTCGTCGGCTCACTGGAAGAACTAAATATACATTCAAGTGATACAAACTTAGAATATGTTACTGATTTTTTTGATAAATAACCCAGTCGGCACCTTATAACATTTCACAATATGGTATAAGCATTTTGGATTGATTACTACTCACACCGTAAAATGATCCAAACATCTAAATACCCTTCATTCGAAGGCTTCCATATGAGATCCTCACGCTCTTTTCCAGCCAAACAAGCGATTTTCTCGAAGAAAGTAATCACTTTAAAAAATCCTTTTAGCTTTTCATGAAAATAATTGACACAATATCACCATTATAGGATATGGGTTCAACGCTTAATGCTGGTGTAGCTCAATTGGTAGAGCGGCTGATTTGTAATCAGTAGGTTGGGGGTTCAAGTCCTCTCACCAGCTCAGGTAATCTATTCGGTGAGGTTCCCGAGCGGCCAAAGGGAACAGACTGTAAATCTGTCGGCACTGCCTTCGAAGGTTCGAATCCTTCCCTCACCAAAAACAAAAAAAAGACTGTCACTCGACAGTCTTTTTTTTATGATTTAACCGATAAGGGAAATCTATTTCCCTTATCGGTTCTTCAATCATTTGACTTCGGCTTTGATCTCCTCGATCATCGCGTCAATCGCATCATCACTAAGACCGTGCGCATGCGCACCGTCTTCGACTGATTCCGAAACAGCAATATGACAACCGATACAATGCAATCCCTTTGCAGCAAGAATACGTCCCGCTGCGGGGTATGCCTGCAAAAGCTCGCCAAACGTCATATCTTTTCTGATATCAACACTCATTCACCACACCATCCTTATTCTTCGTTTTCCGCTTCCGCAACTGCGATATTGAACTGAGCGATGGCAAGCTTTGCCAATGGTATCGCATACGGAGAGCATGAAACATAATTTAATCCCGCATTTATGCAGAAAGCAATATTTTCCGGATCAGCGCCATGTTCCCCACACAACCCTAGCTTGATATCAGGCCGGGTCAGACGGCTTCTGACTGTCGCTATTTCAATAAGCTCTTTCGCTTCATCTCCAAGCACCTTGAAGGGATTCGCCTTAATAATATCGAATAATGAATAGCTCGGGAAGAACGAGTTCACATCATCACGCGACAGACCATACGTCGTCTGAGTAAGGTCATTTGTTCCAAAACTGAAAAACTCGGCATATTGAGCAAGATTTCCCGCACGCAGCGCCGCAGCAGGGAGTTCTATCATGGAACCGACGGAATACTCGATATCATTCACTCCATATTCCTCAAGAACCTCATCACGGATGTCTCTTATACCGCGTACTGTCGTACCTTCGATCTTTTTACCGTTCTTTATGAATTTGAGCTCTCTCTCACTCATCACGATCGGAATCATGATCTCCGGTTTGACCTTTATCCCCTCTTTCTTAAGCATACATGCGGCTTCAAATATCGCCCTGCACTGCATTTCGTATATCTCGGGGAATGTGATAGCGACACGGCATCCTCTGTGTCCAAGCATTGGATTCATTTCATGCATTTCGTCACAGCGCGCTCTGATATCGGAAGTCTTTATCGACTTGTTCCTCTGCTGCATGAATTTTATGAATTCCGCCATACCTTCCTCACTCCGGGGAAGGAACTCATGAAGTGGCGCATCAAGAAGCCGTATAGTCACAGGAAAACCCTGCATTATCTTGAACAGATCATAAAAATCGGAACGCTGCATCGGACGAAGTTCTTCAAGGACTTTTCGTCTGTCCTTTTCAGTCGTTGTCAGGATCATTTCACGGAATTTCATGATCCGTTTTTCGTTGAAAAACATGTGTTCAGTACGGCACAGCCCAATACCTTTTGCCAGGAACTTCTTGGCTACTTCCGCATCACGTCCCAAATCCGCATTGGCACGAACATCGAAACCGGTGATGAATGACTGGCTCACATCGATAAACTCGGTAAGTCCGTTCTTTTCAAAGTCCGGTTCGATAAGATCGATTTTATCGAAATATATTGTCGGTTCATCACTAAAGGGAACGCTTATTGAAATATAGTCCCCTTCTTTCACGGTCACACCATTTGTGGTAAAACTGTTTCCTTTAAATTTAATCTGAGGATTAAGCATCGCTACCTTGCCGATACTGCGCGCAACAACAGGCGCATGTGAGGAGTACCCGCCCTCTGCGGTGATCACACCCTGAGAAACCTCAATCGCCTTCACATCTTCAGCATATGTTGATACCATGGCAAGGATGAGACGGGTATCTGTTCCGTTCATAATCGCGCGCTTATACTCTTCAAGCAGCTTCGGTGTCGAGAAAAACACTCTGCCGACAGCAGCCCCAGTCGATCCGGAAATACCGCCCTTGGACGATTTTGCCTTTTTTGTACTGCGCGTATCCACTACTTTATGGAGTAACTCATTGATCTGTGAAGGCTTGACCATCTTGATAAGTTCTTTCTTATCGAGAATTTTCTTATCATGGAGATCAAGAAGCATCCGCAACTGCGACTGCGTGGATTTATCCGGAACTTCCCGCTGTTCAACAAGCCAGAACGCCCCTTCTTCAATCGTAAACTTGATCGCGCGGATATCGATAAAATTTGTTTCAACCTTGCGCGCGATATCCGTTAATTTGGTATAGTATTTCTTGTCGATTCCGGAAATTTCTTTCGCGGTATTCTCCGTCACATCAAATTCATTACGGAGGAAATATCCTTGGATGTCAGCTTCTCCTGTTACGATATTTCTCGTAAAATACGAGCCGGAATACGAATTCTGACCGAGATTACCATACACCATCGCCTGAACCATTATTGAAAGAGAACCGTCGACATCGATGTCTGAATCACAATATTCAGAGGAAGCCGTCTTGATTATATCTATCAGCTGATCATATACATCCTGACTGAATTTGTCATCGAGAATCTTCGCAAACTCCTCTGACTGAGTCTTGAGAGCTGCCTTTTTCGTTTTCGCATCTTTGACCTTCAGCTGCGGAAATTTCGACGCTTCCATGTTGTACAACTTTGTTCCCACATTACGCATGAGAAAGCAATACTCGTTATACGCAAATTCCTCATCAGTCAACTTTGCAAAACCATCGAGAATAGCGTTATTCAGACCGATATTATGAATTGATGGGAAATGCGGAACATTCAGATCGGAACTGACAACAACCTTGAGAAGCAGAGGCTTTTTCGGATCTCCGAATACTTTTTTTGTTTCACGTTCAATCTGCGCGATATAACCCGCAAGAAGTTCCTTAACATTTATTTCAGGAAGCTTTTTTGTCAGAATTGAATCAATAATAAATCCCGGCGCAATCGGAAGCCCCATCTCTGCAAGCTCCACCGCACGACGGCCGCGAACGCCGATCTGCCTCATCTTAGCCGGATCAATTTTCTTCAGATCTTTATTTAAAAATATAATATTTTCCATTTAATGATTCCTCCTATGATATTCCGCTCAGAACAGATTCAGTACAGAGCCTACCGAACCGTGCAGGAACTGTTCATAACGATGGCTTGCCCCCTCATAAAGATATTTCAGAAGCTTTGACAGATCCTTTATATCCTCTCCGACAAGCTGGATAAAAATCAAGCCGCCATGTTTCACCTTACCCCATTTAAAGAGGGTATTTATGTCATTGATGACTTCATCCTCGTATATAATGACCACTTCAACGGTAGGATGTCCCGAGTTATAGCTTTCAATAATTCTTTTCCACGCTTCAACATTTCCGTTGTGGAATAGTTCATTGGAGACCTGAACAGAATACTTGGGAGTAACCTGACGCTTCCCGGTCGGAGCTGGTGCAACCGCACCGCCTCCCTGCTGCTGTACCGGTGCCGGTGCGGCTTTTTTAGGCTGAACTCGACGAGATACAGAGGTATCAATGAATGCCTTGTTTATAAATACATCTTTTCCCGCAAGCATTTCCTCAATCGCGTTTATCGCGTCTTTTTCGATCTTCGTATCGCCTTCGTCCTTTTTCAGATACTTTACATATATGACCGCAAGTTGATCACGCACAAGATCACCGACAATACCCCAATGTTCTTCATTTGCGGGATTGACTAGAAAAACCTGACCATTCGGATTATAATACACAAGAACCATATCAAGGGCAGTCCACTTGCCGGTTTCTGTAGCAATTTTTTTGAAATCTGAAGTATTGGTAGGAATGTCAAATGAGTCGTATGAGTAGCCGAATTTATCTCGAAGCAGAGAGCCGATGATAGGAAGAACCTGATCTCGTGAAACTTCCTGATCTTCTATCTCACCACACAAAACATCAGCAAGATTTTTCTTTTCATCAATCACATCGACAAGTTCACTAACCTTGAAAAAATGTCTGAGCGCTTTATTAAAGGCCGGTTTTGTACCAAGCGCACTGAACGTTGCGTCCATAGAATATCCCCCGCTATATTATTTTGAAGCAGTCAGTAATAAATATCTGGAGATTATGTAATAACGCAAGCACTTTCGCTAAAAAAGGCGGATTAATGTATCTTTTTATCAAACACGCCTCTATAAAACGTTTATATATACTTCAACACATTTCGAATTTAAACGCACACAGATATGCCTTAAACACATGCAAGGGAAATAAGTAATGATCGATAAATAAAGTATTTCGGGACGGTTTTATTAGCGGGACTTTTACATGTTAATTGCGCATTTGCGAAAGGATTTAAGTATCTTACAAATGGACTAATGTTTATTGCACCAGTCACCCTCTAAAATACCTGCTGAATCTGTACCACAAAATATCTTGCCGTTAGCCAGAAAATAGTTCCATTTTATGGGTACTTCGATTAACTGCTTTTTCCCTAATTCAAGAAGCAAAAAAGGAGTCATTTCATTAATGTGCGCCGTCAGGGACGGTATTGCATACACAGCTTTTCAAACCGCCCTAATTAAATCGTAAGATATTTCTGCACGGCTCCAACTTTCCGATAACTTCGTACTCCGCCTTAAACACCCGGAATTTCCAGAACACTCCGATATCTAACAGTGATAACCGATATCATTTCAGCGGGATCACCATCTGACGCACAGAAAATGCTCAAAATCAATAACAGAACATTTTCCCGCATTCATGTATCAAGAATATAAAAGAAGAGCCGCACAAAGGCGGCTCTTCAGAATTTACTTTAACCTGGTACTAAAGTTCTTTAAGACCAGATTTCTTCTTTGCGCCCTTGTTGGGAGAAAGATTCACTGTTCCCTTTACGCTT
>Ga0209373_10003234_pt1 | contig 15321 bp, 9 predicted proteins | sample Higcelweek5metaG_FD_187173 | JGI IMG/M metagenome (GOLD analysis project Ga0209373, IMG submission 187173) | Freshwater pond sediment microbial communities from the University of Edinburgh, under environmental carbon perturbations - High... | ecosystem: Environmental > Aquatic > Freshwater >...
ATGCCGCCATCGGTGCGCAGGGTGACGCGGTGGCGCAGACGGTTCAGCGTCAGCACCTGCTGCACCTCCGACAGGCCCATTTCCCACGGCACGCCGGCATATTTCACCGAGGTCTGCGGCGAGGCACCCGTGCCGCCATTATGGCCGGCGACCAGGATGATATCTGCCCCCGCCTTGGCGACGCCGGCGGCGATGGTGCCGATGCCGGAGCGCGACACCAGCTTCACGCAGACCTTGGCGATGGGGTTGACCTGCTTCAGGTCATAGATCAACTGCGCCAGATCTTCGATGGAATAGATGTCATGGTGCGGCGGCGGGCTGATCAGCATCACGCCCGGCGTGGAATGGCGCAGCCTGGCGATCAGTTCGGTGACCTTGAAGCCGGGCAGCTGCCCGCCTTCACCGGGCTTGGCACCCTGGGCCACCTTGATCTCGATCTCCCGGCACTGGTTCAGATATTCCGCCGTCACGCCAAAGCGGCCAGAGGCCACCTGCTTGATGGCGCTGTTCCAGTTATCGCCATTGGCATCCGGCTTGAAGCGTGCCGGGTCTTCCCCGCCCTCCCCGCTGACCGAGCGGGCACCGATGCGGTTCATCGCCACGTTCAGCGTGCCATGCGCTTCGGGCGACAAGGCCCCCAATGACATGCCCGGCGTGATGAAACGCTTGCGCAGGCTCGTGATGCTTTCCACCTCATCCACCGGCACGGACTTTTCCGCCGGCTTGAAATCCAGCAGGTCGCGCAGGTTGATGGGTGGGCGCTTGTGCAACGCCTCGGAATATTTCTTGAAAGTGGAGAAGCTGTCGGTGGATACAGCGGTCTGCATCATATGGATCAGGCCGCCTTCCCAGGCGTGGCGGTCACCACCCTTGCGGAAGCGATAGAAGCCGCCGACCGGCAGGGCCACCACATCCTCGTCATAGGCCATCTTGTGCTGGCCCAGCACTTCTTCCTGGATGCCCAGCAGGCCCAGGCCGGAGATGCGGGACGGCAGACCGGGGAAATATTCCGCCGCCAGCGAACGCGACAGGCCGATCGCCTCAAAATTCAGGCCACCCCGGTAGCTGCTGATGATGGAGATGCCCATCTTGGACATCACCTTCAGCAGACCGTCATTGATGGCCTTCTTATAGCGCTTCAGGCATTCCTCCAGGCTCATCTGCCCGAACAGGCCACGGCGGTGGCGGTCGGCGATGGCTTCCTGGGCGATATAGGCGTTGACCGTGGTGGCGCCGACACCGATCAGCACCGCGAAATAATGCACGTCCAGGCATTCGCCGGAACGAACGTTCAAGCTGGTGAAGGTGCGAAGCTGCTGGCGGATCAGGTGGGTATGTACCGCACCGGTGGCCAGGATCATCGGCAGCGGCGCGCGGCCGCCGCTCATCGCCTCATCGGTCAGGATGACATGGGTGGCGCCGCCACGCACGGCATCCTCCGCCTCCTGGCGGATACGGCGCAAGCCATCGCGCAGCGCGTTGGGGCCGGCGCCGGCATCGAAGGTGCAGTCGATCTCTGCCGCCGTCGCCCCCATGTAATTGCGCATGGCGCGGAATTCCGCACTGGTCAGCACGGGGCTTTCCAGCTGCAGCAGGCGGCACTGGCCGGCATCTTCATCCAGGATATTGCCCAGATTGCCCAGCCGGGTCTTCAGCGACATGACGCGGGTTTCGCGCAGGCTGTCGATGGGCGGGTTGGTGACCTGGGCGAAGTTCTGGCGGAAATAATGGTGCAGGCCGCGATACTTGTCGGACAGCACGGCGATGGGGCTGTCATCGCCCATGGAGCCGATTGCCTCCTTGGCGTCATCCACCATCGGCTGCAGGATCAGTTCCAGATCCTCCATGGTGATGCCATAGGCCAGCTGGCGGCGGCGCAGCTCATCCTTCGACAATTCCGCCGGTTCCACCGGGGCCTTCTTCACCAGATCGTCCAGCACGGTGATGCTGCCGATCCAGTTGCCATAGGGGCGCTGGGCGGCCAGATTGTCCTTGATCTCCCGATCATGGAACAGCCTTCCCGCGACCAGATCGACGGCAATCATCTGCCCCGGACCCAGGCGGCCCTTTTCCACCACGGCCTGTTCGTTGATCTTCACCATGCCGGTCTCTGACCCGCCGATGATCAGCCCGTCGCCGGTGATGACATAGCGCAGCGGGCGCAGGCCGTTACGGTCCACACCGCCGACAACCCAGCGACCATCATAGATGGCGAGTGCGGCCGGGCCGTCCCACGGCTCCATCACCGAATTGGAGTAGGAATAAAGGTCGCGGTGGGCCTTCGGCATCACCTCCTTGTTCGACCAGGCTTCCGGCACCAGCATGGTCTTGACCATGGGGGCGGAACGGCCAGCCTTCACCATCAGTTCGAAGACGGCATCCAGTGCGCCCGAGTCAGAGGAGCCGACGGGGATGACCGGCTTCAGGTCTTCGACATTTGCGCCGAACACCTCATGATCCATGCGGGTTTCGTGCGCCTTCATCCAGTTCACGTTGCCACGCAGCGTGTTGATTTCGCCATTATGGGCGAGCGTGCGGAACGGCTGGGCCAACTGCCAGGTCGGGAAGGTGTTGGTGGAATAGCGCTGGTGATAGACGGCGAAATTGCTCTCAAACCGCTCATCCAGCAGGTCGGGATAAAACGCCGTCAACTGTTCGGCCAGGAACATGCCCTTATAGATGATGGAGCGGGCGGACAGCGTGCAGATATAGAAGCCGCCGATCTGTTCACCGGCCACCGCCTTTTCGATGCGACGGCGGATAATATAGAGATCGCGCTCGAACTGGTCTTCCGGCACCTGCTTGGGGTTGCCGACCATGATCTGTTCGATTTCGGGGCGGGTGGCGTTGGCCTTCTCACCGATGATCGAAATATCGATCGGCACCTGACGCCAGCCATAGATCGTGTAGCCCCAGTTGAGCACTTCGGTCTCAACAATGGCGCGGCAGCGTTCCTGCGCCGACAGGTCGGTGCGCGGCAGGAACACCTGGCCGACGGCGATCAGGCCCTTGGGCTCCGGGTGGCCGGTGCGCACAACATGTTCGCGGAAGAAGGCTTGCGGAAGCTGCACATGGATGCCGGCGCCGTCGCCGGTCTTGCCATCGGCATCCACCGCACCGCGGTGCCACAGGGCGCGCAGCGCCTCCACCGCCTTTTCCACCACCTCGCGCCGGGGCTTGCCATCAATGGCCGCCACAAAGCCGACGCCGCAGGCATCATGCTGTTCGGTATCAACGAAGGCGGTATTGTCCAGCAGGGCCTTGTTGGCGGTGTACTCAGCCGCAAAAATCTCACCGGCATTGAAGGAGGCTTTGGTCATGGCTGGACGCCTTCTGTCACAGAGGGAAAAACGGGAATGGCTGCGGATGCTTCCGGGAAGCGCCGCCGGACAAAGGCCAGGGCCGCCACCAGGACGGCCAGGGCGGGGTTGATCGCGTCAAACGCCGCGTTCAACCGTTCCGCCTGATCAACCGGATCAAGCGGATATTCATGGGCCAGTTTGTTGCGCAAACGGACCAGCATGGACCAGTGGGTGGCATCTGCCAGCACGCCATAGGTCTCCATGCGATTGGCAATATCGCGGGGCAGCAACTCGGCCACATCGACATCTTCGGCCAGCAGGATGCCCCGGAAGACGCGGGCGGACAGGATATCCAGCAGGTTTTCCACCTGCTTCAACAACCCATCCAGCTCCCGTTCCTGAAGGTCGGTCAGGCTGTTCAGCGCCACCACGTTTACCGGGAAGGCAACATTGATCTGCGTCTGGCTTTTGCGCAGCCGGATGCCGACCTTCACGGCAGCATCAAGGTTGCGCAACAGCAGGGAAAAGGTCGGGTTGGTCAGCACAGCGCCACCCCTTTGCCCTTGGCGATCTGGTCAATGGGCCGGTCAGGCGCGCCATGCGGCTGCACCACAATATCGATGCGCTGTTCCCCCAGCCGTTCCTGCAACAGATCCCAGAAGCGGAACTCAATCTCCCGCGTCACCCCCAGGCCCGGCCCGGTTTCCACATGCAGGTCGATATCGCCACCACGGCGGCTGTCATCCACGCGGCTGCCGAACAGGCGCACGGTCGCCACCGGCCCGAAAACCTCCCGGGTCGTGCTGCGGATCGTGTCAACCTCCTGCCGGGTCAGCCGCATGGGTTCAAGCCTCCAATGTCAATGCATCGGCCAGGGACGGCCAGCGGCACTTATAGCCGTTACCAGAGGAGAGGTTGTCGTAAAGGCGGAGCATAGCGGCGTCAGGGCTTTCTATAACAGGTTACTCGGCAGCGGCATCAGGGTAGTCGCGTTTCAAGTCTTCAGGATGCGTACGGTACCAGAGACTATCAGCGCTGAAGTCAATCTCTTCCGGCCAACCAAGGTAATAGCCGTCTTCACTCACATACATTTTCTCAGTGAAAAAGGCCGGGTCACCCATTACCGTACAGACACCACCCTTTTCGATGTTCCTTTTGAAATCCACCGTCGATGTGGCACCGTGTTTCCAGCGGATTGTGACGGTGAAGTCGGGATTGGCCGTCGCCTGTTCAATCCAGTACATGGGCTCACTCCTTGATCATCGGGATCGGCTGCTGTGCGCGAGCGTTTGTCCAGGCCTGATAAAGGGCCGGCAAGTGGCGGCGCGCCCATATCCGAATGTCCCGCAGTTCGCGGGTCGTCAATTCCCCCTTCACTTCCGCTAGAGACAAATCCGCCAGCATTATCTTGGCGCTGGTGCCTTTGCCTCTGATGTGGAAGTGGGGCTCGCCATGGTCATCGTAAAAGAAAACGATGGCAAAACCCATGATCCAGGCGACGGTCGGCATCCTTACTCCGCCGCCACAGCCACCGGCTGGGCGGCCTTGGCCTGGATGAATTTGTGGATGCCCTCGGCGGCGTCGCGGCCATCCTTGATGCCCCACACCACCAGCGAGGCACCGCGCACGATGTCGCCGGCGGCGAACACGCCATCCAGGTTGGTCATCATGGTGCCGTACTTCACCTGCACCGTGCCCCAGCGGCTGACCTTCAGTTCCGGCGCGCCGAACAGGGTGGGGATTTCCTCCGGGTCGAACCCCAGGGCCTTCACCACCAGATCAGCCTCGATCGTATAGCCGGACCCTTCGATGGGCAGCGGGGTCTGGCGACCGGTGGCATCGGCCACGCCCATATGCATCTTGAAGACCTTGACGCCGGTGACATGGGCATCGCCGGTGAAACCGTCCGGTGCGGTCTGCCAGACGAATTCCACGCCCTCTTCCTCCGCATTGGCGGTTTCGCGCTGCGAGCCCGGCATGTTCTTGCGGTCGCGGCGATAGAGGCACTTCACCGACTTGGCGCCCTGGCGGATGGCGGTACGCACGCAATCCATCGCCGTGTCGCCGCCGCCGATCACCACCACATTCTTGCCCTTGGCGTTCAGCTTACCGGTCTCAAAATCCAGCACCGTGTCGCCCAGGCTCTTACGGTTGCTGGCGGTCAGGTAATCCAGCGCTGCAACGATACCGTCCAGCCCGGAACCAGGCCCCCCCAGATCGCGCGCCTTGTACACGCCGGTGGCGATCAGCACCCCATCATGCTGCGAACGCAGGGTGCGCAGGTCGATATTGCGGCCAACTTCCACGCCCAGGTGGAACTCGACGCCCGATTCCTCCAGCTGCTTCCAGCGGCGGATCACCACTTCCTTATCCAGCTTGAAGCCGGGAATGCCATAGATCAGCAGGCCGCCCACGCGGTCATAGCGATCATAGACATGAACCTTATAGCCCTTCCGGCGCAGTTGGGCGGCGGCAGCCAGGCCAGCAGGGCCGGCACCGATGATGCCGACGGACTGGTCACGTTCCACCCGCGGAACAATCGGCTTCACCCAGCCGCGTTCCCAGGCCGTGTCGGTGATGTATTTTTCCACCGCACCGATGGTGACCGTGCCATGGGTCGACTGCTCGATCGTGCAGTTGCCCTCGCACAGGCGATCCTGCGGGCAGATGCGGCCACAGATTTCCGGGAAATCATTGGTGGCCTGGGACAGCTCGTAAGCTTCCTCCAGCCGGCCTTCGCGCGTCAACTTCAGCCAGTCGGGGATATTGTTGCTGACCGGGCAATGAACCTGACAGAAGGGCACGCCACACTGGGAGCAGCGGCCCGCCTGTTCAGAGGCACCCTGATCGCTGAAGCGCGCATAGATCTCGTCAAAATCCTGGCGACGCAGCGCCGGTTCCCGTTTATCGGGCATCCGCTGTTCGGTATGGACAAACCCGAGCATATTCTGCTGCGCCATGGAACCAATCCTCATTCCCACCTGAAACCCAGCCGGCGGACGGGTAATTCCCTTATCCTCCAGCGGCGGAGAATGATCATATAAAGTGCCGAAAGCCGCCGTTCCAGCAGTTTTTCAGCGATAGGTCAGCATTGCTGCCTATTTTGCGGCGCATAAGTCCCGTGCTTTCAGCGCAACCTCAGTTAAGAACCGTTCTCAACCGCTAAAATAGGACCGATCCGGACCTTTTTATTTCAAAGCCATTGCAAAAGGCTAGATCCTCGCCCGTCGCCGGCCTGGAACACCATCATGGCGCCGATGTCGCAGTCGCCACGGCAGGAAGCGGCTGCTATACAGGCGCCATCGATATCATCCGGGACAAGCCCCAGGGGAACCACCATTTTGATCGCCGAAACCACCCCCTTCTTCGACGCTATCCTGCTGGGTTTGCTGGAAGGGCTGACGGAGTTCATCCCCGTCTCCTCCACCGGCCACCTGATCATGCTGAGCGAGGTGCTGGGCTTCAAGGGCCAGGCCGAAGACCTGTTCAAGGTGGTGATCCAGCTGGGTGCCATCCTGGCCATCCTGCTGGTCTATTTCAGCAAACTCTGGGGTGTGTTGACCGGGCTGTTCCGGGGGGACAAGGGGTCGGTGCGCTTCACCAGCGCCATCCTGCTGGCCTTTCTGCCTGCCGCCGGTATCGGGGTGGTGGCGCATTCCTATATCAAAAGTGTGCTGTTCAATCCGACCGTGGTGTCCATCGCGCTGATCGTCGGCGGCATCATCATCCTGGTGGCGGAAAGGCTGGTGAAGCATCCCCGTTATTTCGCGGTGGAAAACTTCCCCGCCCGCCTGTCGCTGTCCATCGGCTTCATCCAGTGCCTGGCGATGATCCCCGGCGTTTCGCGCTCGGGTGCCACCATCATCGGTTCGCTGCTGATGGGGGTGGAGCGCAAGGCGGCGGCGGAGTTCAGCTTCTTCGTCGCCATCCCCACCATGCTGGGTGCCGCCACCTATGATCTCTACAAGAACCGCGATGTGCTGGCTGTCGATTCGGTCAGCCTGATTGCGGTGGGTTTCGTGGTGGCCTTCCTGGCGGCCCTGGTGGTGGTGCGCTGGCTGGTCGCGTTCGTCAGCCGGCATGGCTTCACGCCGTTCGCCTGGTATCGCATCGCCATCGGCACCATCATGCTGTCCTACCTCACCTTCTTCGCCGCCTGATCATCACATGACCGACCGACCAAAGTCGCGCCCCACCCTGCGCCTGAAACCACCGGCCGCGCCGACCCCGGGCAAGCCGGCGCGGCGCAAACCCTTCCGTGTGGCCGGCTGGCCGGCGGTTGCGGCCCTGTTCGCCCAAGACCCGGACCGGGTGGAGCGGCTTTATTTTGATGAGCGGTTCCGTGCCGATACCGGCCCCTTCTGCGCCCGGCTGGCCGAACAGCGCAGGCCTTACCGGATGGTGCCGGCGGCGGAACTGGAGAAGATTGCCGGATCGGCCATGCATGGCGGTATCGTGGCCGAAGCGCAGCCGCGCCCCGTGCTGGCCTATGCCCCCGCGATGGCCGGCCAGTGGCGGGCAGAAGGCCGCCGCCTGTTGATTCTGGATGGCGTGTCCAACCCGCATAATCTGGGGGCCATCATCCGCACCGCCGCCTTTTTCGGCATCGACCGGGTGCTGATCTCCGACCATAAGGGCCAGGCCCTGCCGTCGGAGGCAGCTTATCGCGTGGCCGAAGGCGGGTTCGAATATGTGGAACTCTATCAGGCCCAGGGATTCGCAGCCGCACTTTCAGCACTGCGCCCGCATTACCGTACGGCAGGCACGGCACTGGGCGACTTCCCCGGCCTGGATGCACTGGCGCCCAGCGCTGACGGGCGGCCCACCGCCTTCGTCATGGGGAATGAAGAACATGGCATGCCGCCGGAAAGCCAGTCGGCCTGCGAGGCTTTGGTAACGATCCGGGGCAGCGGTCGGGTGCAGTCGCTGAACGTGTCGGCCACCACAGCGATCCTGGCCTTTCTGCTGGCGCGGTAGAGCTGATTTCGGTTGACCGAAATCAGCTCCGACGGCGACCGCCGTCGCGCGGCACATGCCGCGTAGCCAAGCTGCCGGAGGCAGCGCCGGCGATTGAGGAAAACGAAAAGCCAGAGCGTATTTCCGGTCCGCAGAAATACGCTCCAGGGGGAAAGGGGCAGCCCCCCTTAATCCACCATCCGCACCATCGGCAGGCCCACGCCTGCCGCCACCCGTTCGCGCAGCACATCGCGGCGGAACCGATGCAGTTCGGCGGGGCGGCCACCGGTATTGGCCTCATGCGTGCCGGTGGCCTCCACCAGCCCGCCGGCCAGCACCAGCCGGCGGAAATTCTGCTTGTGCAACTGCACGCCGGACAGCGCCTCCACCGTGCGCTGCAGGCGGAACAGGGTGAACTGGGCCGGCAACAGATCGAACACCACGGGCCGGTATTTCAGCTTGCCGCGCAGCCGCCCCAGGCCCACGGCCAGGATGCGGCGGTTATCATGCGCCATGGGCGTACCTAACTGGGCCGCCAGATCGGGTTCATCCAGATGGGCCTGATCCAGCGCCAACCCTAAGCGCTGGCGGATGGCCCGGTCACGCCGGGCCTCGGCCACCAGACCGGCGCTGTAGAGCAGTTCATAGCGTTCCAGCACCCGTTCTGTATCCCACAACTCTTCGTCGGCGAAGGTGGTGGAGACACGTTCGACCCGTGCGGTGGCGGTGGCGGCATCGGGCGCGGCGGCAATCCAGCGTTCCAGGGCCGGCATGATAACCCTTGTCAGGATATCGGGCCGTCCGTCACGCCAATCCTCCCACGGGAAATAATCGTACCAGTCGTGCCATTCCGCCGCCCCGCTGCCCGACAGCGGCGCTTCGCGCACCAGGGCCATATAGCCGACGGACACCACGCGCGCCCCGCCCTCCAGCTCTCGCGGGTCACGGTAGCGGTCGCCGAAGGTGTAAAGCTGCTCGACATAGCGCAGCGGCAGGCCCGTCTGTTCCTGCACCCAGCGGCGCAGGCCCTGTTCCAGGGTGCGGTCACGTTCCGGTGCAAAAGGGCCGAAGGGCAGCAAATCCAGCCCCTCCGTCGCGTCGCGCTGTTCAGGGGTGGCCAGATCATGCGTCATGCGCCGCACCACCAGCACGCGCGGCACCTCATCCGTCACCGCGACGATGACGGCGGTCAGACCCAGCACACTCGAGTCGGCCACGGGCAAGGGGTGCTTCCTCCCAGCTTCGAAGATCGGGCGATGGCGGCGCATTCGAAAAGAAAGCCGTTGCCGCTTGTAAAGCAATGGAATGCCGTATGCCAGCCCGCCAACAGCACAAGCCTTTCGGATCATGGGATTGTAACCGTCTGCACCTTCCTGCCTGTCACGAAAATGGGGCAAGGTATGGTCCGCAAACCGTGCCGGGCCGGACAGCGTTCGGTTGGAGAGCCGGTGTCACTGGGAGATACGTCATGGCGTACAAGCTCGAACAGCGTAAGTCCGAGCTGGTGGAACAGGTGGTTGCCAAGCTGCGCGCCCGCCTGCCCAAGGAAAAGGCCGCTTTGGCCGAAACCTTCGTGCGGCAGTTCTACCGCAATGTCTCCGCCGAGGACATGCTGCGGTCCAGTGCCGATACGCTCTATGGTGCGGCGCTCGCCATCTGGCAGTTCGGCTGCACCCGCCGACCGGGTGAGACGCTGGTGCGGGTGATCAACCCGCGCGTGGATGCCGATGGCTGGCACGCCCACCATACAGTGGTGGAAATCGTCAATGACGACATGCCTTTCCTGGTGGACAGCGTTTCCGCCGAACTGAACCGCCACGGACTGACCGTGCATCTGGTGGTGCATCCGGTGCTGCGGCTGACGCGCGGGGCCGATGGCAAGATCGCCACCCTGTATGACCCCGATGCCGCCCCCGCCGATGCCATCGCCGAATCGGTGATGCATATCGAGGTGGACCAGATCGCCGACGGGCCGGAGTTGGAGGCGCTGCGCGCCGGCATCCTGCGTGTGCTGGGCGATGTGCGCGTCACCGTGGCCGATTTCACCGCCATGCGCGAAAGGTTGGCCGAAACCCTGCTGGATGCCAGCACCGGTCGCCCGCCCCTGCCGGCGGAGGAGATCGACGAAGGTCTCTCCTTCCTGCGCTGGATGGATGAGGAACATTTCATCTTCCTGGGCGTGCGCGAATACCGCTTCGGCCAGGATAATGGCGAGGCGACGCTGGAGATCCAGACCGGCCAGGGTCTGGGCGTGCTGCGCGATGATGATGTCAGCGTCTTTGACGGGCTGCGCCATTTCTCCACCCTGCCGCCGGAGGTGCGCAGCTTTGTGCGCCAGCAGCGCTTCCTGATGGTCACCAAGGCCAACAAGGACAGCACCGTGCATCGCCGTGCGCCGCTGGATGCGGTGATGGTCAAGCAGTTCAACGACAAGGGGGAGGAGATTGGCGAACGGCTGTTCGCCGGCCTGTTCACCAGCACCGCCTATAACCGGTCATCCCGCGACATCCCCTATCTGCGGCAGAAGGTGAACCGGCTGATGGCGCGCACCGGGTTCGACCCGCGCGGCCATGATGGCAAGGCCCTGCTGCATATTCTGGAAACCTTCCCGCGTGACGAACTGTTCCAGATCACTGATGACGAACTGTATGAAATCGCCCTGGGCGTGCTGCAATTGCAGGACCGCCAGCGCGTGGCCCTGTTCGTGCGCAAAGATCCGTTCAACCGTTTCGTTTCTACACTGATCTATGTTCCGCGCGATCGTTACGATACCGATCTTCGCCGCCGCCTGCAGAGCCTGATCGAGAAGGCCTATGGCGGCAGCACCTCCCAGGCCAATGTCACCCTGTCGGAAAGCGTGCTGGCCCGCGTCCATCTGATCATCCAGACCAATGGTGCGGTGCCGGATGTGGATGTGGCGGAGCTGGAAACCCAGTTGATCGAGGCCGCCCGCGGCTGGCGCGACCGGCTGTCCCAGGCGTTGGTGGAGGAAAAGGGCGAGGCTGCCGGGCTGGCGCTGGCCCGCAAATATCTCCAGGCCCTGCCCGCGTCATATCAGGAGGCCTATGGCCCGGATGAGGCGGTGGTGGATATCGCCCGCATCGAACAGGCGCTGGCCACGGGGCGCATCGCGCTGAACCTGCACCGCCCGGTGGAGGCGGAGAGCCATCAACTTTACTTCAAGGTCTATCAGTCCGGTTCGCCCGTGGAACTGTCGAAGGTTCTGCCGATGCTGGAACATCTGGGCCTGCGCATCCTGGCCGAAGGTGGCCCCTATGAGGTGGAGGTGCCGGACCAGCCGGCCAATATCTTCATCCAGGATTTCGACATGCTGACCGCTGACGGGCGGGCGGTGGAACTGGAAAAGGTGAAGGCCGCCTTTGAGGATGCGTTCCTGCGCGTCTGGACCGGGGAGGCGCAGAGCGACGGACTGAACCGGCTGGTGCTGGCCGGCGGCCTGTCCTGGCGGGAGGTCGTGGTTTTCCGCGCCTATGCCAAGTACCTGAAACAGGCCAAGTTCGACCTGACCCAGGAATATATCGAGAATACGCTGGCCGCCCATGCCCCCATCGCCAAACGCCTGATCGACCTGTTCCGGGTCAGCCATGATCCGGCCTTCCTGGCGCAGTTTGGCCGCGATGCGGTGGATGTGAAGCGCAAGGGCCTGATCCTGGAGATCGACCATGCGCTGGATGGTGTCTCCAACCTGGATGAGGATCGCATCCTGCGCCGGATGCTGAACCTGATCCGTTCCACCCTGCGCACCAATTATTTCCAAAAAGGGGCTGACGGGGTGCCCAAGCCCTATGTCAGCTTCAAGCTGGACAGCACCACGATTGACGAACTGCCCTTGCCCCGCCCCTGGCGGGAAATCTGGGTCTATAGCCCGCGCGTGGAGGCCATCCACCTGCGCGGCGGCAAGGTGGCGCGCGGCGGCATCCGCTGGTCCGACCGGAAGGAGGACTTCCGCACCGAAATCCTGGGCCTGATCAAGGCGCAGATCGTCAAGAATGCGGTGATCGTGCCGGTGGGCAGCAAGGGCGGCTTCGTGGTGAAAAACCCGCCGCCGCCCACGGCAGGGCGCGAGGCGCTGATGGCCGAAGTGGTCGAATGCTACAAGACCATGATGCGCGGCCTGCTGGACATCACCGACAACCTGAAAAAGGGCGACGTGATCCCGCCCACCGATGTGGTGCGACTGGACAGCGACGATCCCTATCTGGTGGTGGCCGCCGACAAGGGCACCGCCACCTTCTCCGATATCGCCAATGGCGTGTCGCGCGATTACGGTTTCTGGCTGGATGATGCCTTTGCGTCGGGCGGGTCCGCCGGGTACGACCATAAGGGCATGGGTATTACCGCGCGCGGCGCGTGGGAGGCGGTGAAGCGCCATTTCCGCGAACGGGGCAAGGATATCCAGCAAGAGGATTTCAGCACTGTCGGCGTGGGCGACATGTCGGGCGACGTGTTCGGCAATGGCATGTTGCTGTCGCGCCATATCCGCCTGATCGCTGCCTTTGACCATCGCCATATCTTCATCGATCCCAACCCCGATGCGGCGACCAGCTGGGCGGAGCGCAAGCGCCTGTTCGATCTGGGCCGTTCCTCCTGGGGGGATTACGATGCCGCCCTGCTGTCGCCCGGCGGCGGCATTTTCGACCGTTCGGCCAAGTTCATCCAGCTTTCCCCGGAAATCCGCCAGGCGCTGGATATCCCCAATGAACGGCTGACGCCGGCGGCCCTGATGCAGGCCATTCTGAAGGCACGGGTGGAATTGCTATGGCTGGGCGGCATCGGCACCTATGTGAAATCGCACGCGGAAAGCAACGCCGATGCCGGCGACAAGGCCAATGATGCCATCCGCATCAATGGCCGTGACCTGCGGGTGAAGGTGGTGGGCGAAGGGGCCAATCTGGGCTTCACCCAGCGCGGCCGGGTGGAAGCAGCCCAGGCCGGCATCGCCATCAATACCGACGCCATCGACAATTCCGCCGGGGTGGACACCTCTGACCATGAGGTGAATATCAAGATCCTGCTGCGGGACGTGATGGACAAGGGCGGCATGACCCGCGAACAGCGTGACAAGCTGCTGGCGGAAATGACCGATGAGGTGGCCGCCCTGGTGCTGACCGACAATTACAAGCAGACCCAGGCCCTGACCATCGCCCAGGCCCATGCAGCAGAAACGCTGGAAGATCAGACCCGGTTCGCCCGCGCCATGGAAAAGGCCGGCAAGCTCTCCCGCGCCATCGAGTTCCTGCCCGATGACGAGGAGGTGGCGGCCCGCGTGGCCAACCGCCAGGGGCTGACCCGACCGGAACTGGCCGTGCTGCTGGCCTATGCCAAGATCGACCTGTACGACCAGTTGCTGGCCAGCGGCCTGCCGGACGATGCCGCCGTGCTGGGCGATCTGGTGCGTTACTTCCCCAAGGCCCTGCAGGACCGCTTCCCCGAGGCGGTGGCCGGGCACCAGTTGCGGCGGGAAATCATCTGCACCGCCGTCACCAATGGCATGGTCAACCGCGTCGGCCCCACCTTCACCTGGGAAATGGTGGAACAGACCGGGCGGGGGGCCGATGATGTGGCCCGCGCCTATCTGGTGGTGCGCGATGCCTTTGGCCTGCGCGCCCTGTGGGACGCGGTGGAGGCGTTGGACGCCAAGGCACCCGCCCAGGCACAGACAGAAATGATGCTCTATACCGGGCATCTGATGCGCCGCGCCGTGCCCTGGGTGCTGGCCCATGGTGCCTATCCGCTGGATATCCAGGCCGAAATCGCCCGGCTGGCCCCGGTGGTGGCGGAACTGGCCGGCGATCTGGCCAGCCTGCTGTCCCCGGCGGCGCTGAAATGGGTGGCCGAACATGCGGGCCGCTGGTCGGAACAAAAGGTGCCGGGCGATCTGGCTTCCCGCATCGCGCAACTGCCGGCCCTGGCGGCGGCGACAGACATTGCCGCCGTGACGGTGGAAACCGGCAAGCCGGCACCGGATGTGGCCGCGCTTTACTTCCAGTTGGGCGATCGGATCGGGCTGGACACGCTGCGCACCCGTACCATGGATGTGAAGGCCGACAATCACTGGCAACGCCAGGCGGTGGCGGCCACCATGGATGACCTGTTCAGCCTGCAGGCACGGCTGACGGCCCGCGTGCTGGCCCAGCCCGGCGGCAACCCGCTGGATGGCTGGATCGCCCAGCGCCAGGGCCCGCTGGACCGGATCAACAGCCTGCTGACCGAACTGCGCGCGGCATCCAGCGTGGATATTGCCATGCTGGCCGTGGCCAGCCGTCAGTTGCGGGGTTTGTTGGCGGGCTAAGGATGGGAATTGGGGTCGGTGGGTAGTGCCGGCCCCCTTTTCATTCGCGGAATGACGAAGGTTACAACCCCGCCACCTGCAACGCCGACGCTTGCCGCGCCGCCAGTGCCTCCGTGCTGAAGCCTTCGATCAGTTCCTGGAAATGCTGGAACCAGTTCAGTTCCGCCCGCAGATGCAGGAATACAGAGCCGAGGCCAATGGCCGCCCGGTCCATGAAGACGAATTCGCGGGGGATTTCAACGCCGCCCGCCCGGCGCAATTCCTCATGCACCTTGGCGGCGGTCGCCTGGCCATAGCGGCCATTATTGGTTTCCTCCAGCGCCCGTACCCGGTCTTCCAGCAAGGGGGCATAGATGAAACCGGCCCAGATATTCAGCACCTCCACCAGTTCCCGCGTCAGGTTGCGGAAGCCCCAGCTTTCATAGGCCGCCGCCGCGCGGTCGGTATCCTGCGTGCGCAGTGCCTCATAAAGCTCAATCACACCCGCCACGAAACCGGGCGGGAAGATACGTACACAGCCGAAATCCAGCAGATTGATCGTATGGTCCGCCCGCACCGTGTAATTGCCCAGATGCGGATCGCCATGGATGATGCCATAGCGGTAGAAGGGCACGTACCAGGCCCGGAACATCTGCACGGCCAACTGGTTGCGCAGTTCCAGCGGCGCGTCCTTGAACTGGGTGATCTTCACGCCCTCCACCCATTCCATGGTCAGCAGCCGCCCGCTGCTAAGCTCGGGGCGCAAAGCCG
>Ga0209373_10003235_pt1 | contig 15316 bp, 11 predicted proteins | sample Higcelweek5metaG_FD_187173 | JGI IMG/M metagenome (GOLD analysis project Ga0209373, IMG submission 187173) | Freshwater pond sediment microbial communities from the University of Edinburgh, under environmental carbon perturbations - High... | ecosystem: Environmental > Aquatic > Freshwater >...
CTCGGGATGTTCTTGATGATGGGGAAGATGGTGCCGCCGCTGCGCGCGGTGTTGGACGGCATGAACGGGGAAAGGGCCAGGTCGCTGAGCGCCACGGCGTAGCCCAGGCCAAGGGTGCGCTTGCCCAGGGTCTTGATGAGCACCAGCGAGATGCGCTTGCCCAGGCCGGTCTTCTCATAGCCCAGGGCGAACATGAAGGCCACGAAGATCAGCCACACGGTGCCGTTGGAGAAGCCGCTCAGCGCCCACTTGATCTCATCGGAGGGCTTGGGCTTTTTTACGGCGGGCTTGGCGGCGTCGGCCTTGGGGGCCTCGGTCTTGAGAGCGGCAGCCGGAGCGGCGTCGGCCTTGGGGGCCTCGGTCTTGACTGCGGCAGCCGGAGCGGCAGCGGGCTTGGCGGCGTCTGGCTGCTTCACCCCGTCAGGCGGCTTGGGGGCGTCTGCGGGCTTGGTCGCGTCGACCTTGGCCGCCTCGGCCTTGGGGGGTGCGGGAGCTTTGGGCGGAGGAGGCGCAGGCACGAGCAGCAGGGAGGCGCAGAGCACCACGCCCACCAGGCCCACGGCTGCGGCCGGGATGGGCTCCAGGATGAGCGCCACCACCACGCCGAAGAAGATGGCGAAATATTGCCAGGCGTACGGTTCCAGGCCTTGCGGGGTGGGGATGAGCCAAATCGCTATGGCCACAAGGATGGGCAGGAGTCCTTTCCAAAGCTTGCTCACATGGACCTCCGGTGTTGAGGGAAGACTCTTGGACCGTCATGTTGATCGCTTGGACAATGATTCACAATTTACACCCGCACCAGGGGGTTGTCCAGAGTTTACGGGTGGAAACCATTGTCTTGACTGTCTGTCTTCCGCGCCAGCTCCGCCGCGTGGTAGCTGCTGCGCACCAGGGGCGCGCAGAACATCTTGGCCACGCCGAGCGAGCGTCCGAATCCGGCCAGGGCGTCGAACTCCTCGGGCGGCATGTAGCGCTCCACCGGCGGGTGGCTGCGCGAGGGGCGCATGTACTGGCCCACGGTGATCATGGTGCAGCCTGCGTCGGCCAGGTCGCGGATGGTCTGCCGGAGTTCGTCGTCGGTTTCGCCCAGGCCCACCATGAGCCCGCTCTTGGCCGGGATGCCCCTCGGGTCTTGTGCCACGCGGCGCAGCAGTTCCAGGCTCTGGGCATAGTCGGCCTGGGGCCGGATGTCCGGGTACAGGCGCGCGGCGGTCTCCACGTTGTGGTTCAGCACGTCCGGCCCTGCGGCCAGCACGGTCTCAAGGGCGGCGGCGTTGCCCCGGAAGTCCGGGATGAGCACCTCCACCGTGCAGTGTGGCAGGCGCGAGCGGATCTGGCGGATGGTTTCGGCGAAGTGCGCGGCCCCGCCATCAGGCAGGTCGTCGCGGGTGACGGAGGTCACGACCACGTGCCTGAGGCCGAGGCGAACCGCGCCCTCGGCCACGCGCCGGGGCTCGTCGTCATCCAGCGGCTCCGGCGCGCCGGGGTTGATGTTGCAGAAGGCGCAGTTGCGCGTGCATTCGCGCCCCATGACGAGGAAGGTGGCCACGGAGTTGGAGAAGCATTCCCAGGTGTTGGGGCAGCGCGCGCTCTGGCACACGGTGTTCAGCGCCAGGTCGTCCAGCAGGCCGCGCGTGCTGGCGAAGGTCCTGTTGCTGGGCAGCTTGACCCTAAGCCAGGGGGGGATGCGCAAACAGGGCGCGGAGTTCTTCGGTGAGGACATCCTTCACTTCCTTCATGTCTATTGCCCTCCCGGTCTCGCGCGCAAGCGAGGTGGCCTCGGCTCCACCGATGCCGCAGAGGGTGATGAGCTGAAACAGGCCCAGGTCCGGGCCGACGTTGAGCGCCAGGCCGTGATACGTGACCCCGCGCTTGACCCCGATGCCCATGGAGCAAATCTTCCGGTGCCCCGCCTGACAGCTGGTCCACACGCCGGGGAAGCCGGTGCGGCGCTCCACGGACGCGCCGAAGCGCGCGCAGGTGCGGATGACCGCCTCCTCCATGTCCGCGAAGAACCTGCGGATGCCGCCCCGGCGCTTGTCCACCCGGAAGATGGGATAGGCCACAAGCTGGCCTGGGAAATGGCAGGTGATGTTGCCGCCGCGCCGGGTATGGACCAGCTCGATGCCCTGGCTGGCCAGCTGCGCCGCGCTGACGTGCAGGTTCTCGCTTCCGCCCTGGAGGCCAAGGGTGATGACCCTGGGGTGCTCCACCAGGAACAGGGTATCCTCCCCGCCGGCCTGGACCTCGGCCACGGCCGCCAGCTGCAGCGTCTCTGCCTGGGAGTGGGGCGTCAGCCCCAGGTCAACGACGCGCATCTATTTCTTCTGGTTCTTCTGGGCTTTCCGGGCCTTGCGGACCGCCCTTGAGTCGGTCTTGGGCGCGGACTTGCCGCCCTTCCTGCCCTCGGGCTTGCTGACCTTCTTGACGGCCGCCTTGCCCGGCTTCTTCTTGGCCGTCCTGCGTTCAGGGTTGCCTTCTCCGGCCTGGGCCGCATCCCCGGCGTACAGGTCCCCGGCGTAGCTGGCGGGCTGCGCCGCCTGCTTGCCCGGCGCCTTGGGCTCCGGCCTGGCCGCATTCCCGGCTTCGGAGTGGGGCTTGGGGCCGCGCTTCTGCGGGCGTTCCGAAGGCAGGCGCGGGGTTTTGCCCTCGGGTCTGGTCTCGGATTTGGCTTGAGGCCTGGGCGCGGTTCCGCTGGACGGGTTGTCTGCCGGAGCGGGCTTGGCCGTACCCTTGGGTTTGTCCTTGGGGCTGGCCTTGAACTTTGGCTTGGGTTTGGGCGCCCTGACCAGCGGGCGTTCCGAAGGCAGGCGCGGCGGCTTGCGCCTGGACGTGTCCGCGATGATGGGCGCAGTGGCGCTGGGCGCCGGGGCGGGCGCAGGCGCACTGCCGCCGGGAACCTGGTTCATGGGCAGCACCAGCGCGCCGGACTTGGCGTCCTTGTCCGGATTCTGCGGCCAGGCGGCCGTGAGCAGGGTGCCGGGCAGGGGCACCAGGTGCTTATGCGGCAGGGAGAGCAGGGTCAGCCCGCGCTCGGAGCAGGCATATTGGCCGTAGCGGCGGTGCTGGCCCTCGGCGTCCTTGCCGCTGGCGGGCAGCTCAAACGGGCCGGACACGGCGCGCACCAGGCTCTTGCCCGGCGCGGCCTCCAGCTTGCGGCCCCTGGCCGAGAAGTGCAGGAAGCTCAAGGAGACGTTGTCCTTGGCCAGCCTGGCGTCTTCGGAGATCTTCTTCAGCCAGGCCGGGGCGGCCTCGGCGTCGAAGTTGAAATGGCACCAGGCCGTGTAGCCGCGCCCGCTCATGGGGCAGGGCTCGGTGTGCGGGCAGGGGGCCAGGGGCTTCAGCCCGCGATGCATGAGCCCGCGCCGCAGGGCCGAGAGCAGGTGCGCCGAGGGCCGGATGCCCGGCTCCACCACCATGAGCTGGCCCGTGGGGGTGAGCATGTTGGCGAGGTGCGTGGCCAGGGTCTCGGCGTCCTCAAGCAGGTCGTTCTCCCCCCGGTGCAGCACCTCGTTCAGGGCGTTGGCCATGATGACCAGGTCGGCCTTTTCGCGCAGGCGCTCGTCCAGGGAGCCCTTGACCAGGGTGACGCGCCAGGGCTCCAGCCCGTGCTTGGCGGCCAGGTCCTTCAGGACGTCCAGGCCCAGGCGCATGGGCTTGGGCGAGCGGTCCACGCAGAGGAAGTGCAGCTTGCGGCGGCGCAGGTGCGGCCGGGCCATCCACAGGGCCATGGCCGCCGTGAGGGGGCCTGCGCCCAGGTCGATGATGGTGGCCTCGGCCTCGGGATTGTCTCCGCCGGGGTCCAGGGCCAGCCCGGCGAAGAGCACGCCGAGGCGATAGATGTTCCAGGGCAGGAAGTAGCGCATGTAGGCCGAGAGCGCGGCCGGGTCGGACAGGTAGTCGCGCTTGAGGTCCTCGCGCTCGTCGGTCAACAGGTGCGAGAGCTGGCGGATCTGCCCCGGCAGCTCATGGCGGTGTTGCCTGCGCATGGGCATGGCCGCGTCCAGGTGTTTGGACAAGCCGGCCAGCTGGCCCAGGAAGTCGCCGCCGGGGCGTGGGAAGATTTGTTCAGGCGACATGGCGCAGGACCATCCTTTCAACGTAGAGGGAGCCGAAATTCGGTTCGGAAGCAAGATCGAGCACCCGGCACTTGCCGGGCAGATCGAGGACCCAGTCCCAGCTCTTGGGGTTGCCGAGCAGCAGGCGCGCCCCGGCAAGGGACGTGTTGCCCGCGCGCACGACGCGGCCGGTGAGCGCGTCCGGCAAGAATCCCAGGGTCGCCAGGTCGGCCATGTCGACGTGTTCGCCCATGGCCCCGGCCAGGTGCACGCTGGCCAGCGCACCGGGGGCCAGGCCCGCCTCGAAGAGCAGGCGCGACAAGGCCAGGTTGAAGGCCGCCTTGACCTTGACCAGCTCCTCCACGTCCGAGGCCGGGAGCAGCAGCCCGGCGCCCAGGTCCAGCGCCTGCTCGCCGTCGAGCGTGACAAGCCCCTTGGCCAGCCGCCGAGTCAGAGGAGTGGCCAGGGGCGTGGCGGGTACCACGAAGCGCCCCGACTCGTCCAGCACCCCGGCCCGCAGGAGCGTGGCCGCGAGCGACAGGTAGCCCACGCCCGTGATGCCGGGGTCTTCTTCCGGCAACGGCGAACGGGCGATGTACTCCGGTCGCAGGCCCACCGGGGTCAGGGCAAAGGCGCGCACCGCTCCGGGCGCGGCCACGCGGCCGTGGCGCAGGCCCACGCCCTCCAGGGCCGGACCCATGGGCACGCTGGCCAGCAGATATTCGTCCTTTGAGAGCGCCAGCACGAACTCGCCATTGGTGCCCAGGTCGGCCAGGAGATACGGATAGGCGGGAGGGCCGCCCGGCGCAAAGTTCAAGGCCGCCAGCCCGGCGCTCAGGTCCGCGCCCACAAAGGGCGCGAGCAGCGGCGGGAGCAGCGCGGCCGGGAGGTCCGGCGCTATCTGGCGCACGTCGCCGCCCGCGTAGTCCAGGTGGTAGGGGGCTCGGGCCAGGCCGTCCAGCATTCCCGGGGGCAGGCCGAGGAGCAGGTATGTCATGGCGCTGTTGCCCGCCACGCACAGCCGCGTGACCGTGCCGCCGTGGGCGGCCTCGGCCTGGCTGACCAGGGCGCGCAGCCGCGACGCCACCAGCCGGGAGAGGGTTTCGGCCCCGCCGGGACGGGCGGCGTAGGCCAGGCGCGACATGACCTCGCTGCCCAGGCCCATCTGCGGGTTCAGGCCCTGGCCCGAGGACAGAAGCTCGCCCGTGGCGCTCTGCGCGGCCCAGTGGATGCTCGTGGTGCCCAGGTCTATTGCCAGGGATGCGGCCAGGGCAGCGGGCCCGGTTGCGGGGGCGACTGAAACAGAGGGACCGCTCGTGGTTGAACGCTCCGCCAGGCCTGAAAGGACAACGCGCGGCCGGGCCGAGCGCTTGGGCTCGGGCAGCTCGATGTGGCAGGCCTGGGCCGGGTGCAGGCAGGACAGCCGCCAGCCCCGGGCCACGGCCTCGGCCCCCAGGCGCTTCAACTCCTCGGCGGCCGGGGCGGGCGGCGCGGAGACGTAGCGCACGCGGCACAGGCCGCACTTGCCCAGGCCCGCGCACAGGGGCACCCCGTCCCAAAGATCGGCCAGGAAGATGGCCTGGGCCAGGGTCTGGCCCTGTGCCGGGGCGAGCTCAAGGGCCAGGGCGTCGTGGGTCTGGATGCGGATCATTGCGCTTTCCTCATGTCCTGGCCGGCTGGGGGCGGCGCGGCAGGCGCACGGTGAAGGCCGCGCCCTGGCCCGGCTTGCTGTCCACGCTGATCTCGCCGTGCATGCCGGTGACCAGGGTGTGGCACATGGACAGGCCAAGGCCGGTGCCCTGGCCGGGCGGCTTGGTGGTGAAGAAGGGGTTGAAGATCTTTTCGATGTTCTCCGGGGCGATGCCGCAGCCGTTGTCCTTGATGCGGATCTCCAGCACTTCGTCGTCAGCCCGGGCCGAGGCCTCGATGCGGCCGCCCTCGCTCACGGCGTGCAGGGCGTTGGTCATGAGGTTCAGGACCACCTGGCGCAGGAGCGGCGCGTCGGTGCGCAGCTTCGGCAGGTCCTGGGGCAGGCTGCGCACCAGGGTCACGTTCTTGTACGCGGCCTCCTTGTCCACCAGCCGGGCCATGTCCTCGATGATGCGGCTCACGTCCACGTCCTGCATCACGGGCTCGCGCTTGCGGGCGAAGTCCAGCAGCTTGTGCGTGATGTTCTTGCAGCGGTCCACCTGGGCGCGCACCTCGCGCAGGGAGTCCTTGACCTCGGCGAAGTCCGCGCCGCACTGCTTCTCGGCCTCGCCGATGAGGTGCGTCGCCCACTCGCCCTCCTGGGCGATGATGGCGATGGGGTTGTTGATCTCGTGCGCGATGCCGGCCGAGAGCTCGCCGATGGCCGCCAGCTTCTGGGACTGGATGAGCTGGTTGGTCAGGGCCAGCCTCTGTTCCTCGGTCTGGCTCAGGCGGAGCATGAGGGCGCGCGCGCTCACCGCGGCGATGCCGAGGACGATGGCGGCCAGGATTCCGGCCAGCACGGGCGTGGCGAAGGTGGCGGCCACCACCAGGGCGGCCAGCACGGGCGGCACCAGGAAGTGCGCCCACAGGAGCAGCCCGTGGTCCTTCCAGAGCCTGGCTCCGGTGGCCCTGGCCAACATGCCCTGGTCGCCGCCCAGCGGGTCGCTCCCGGGCTCAGGCTCCCTGCTTGCGGGCCTTGGCATTGAGCTCTTTCCTCTCAAAGGCCTTGCGCACCTTGTCCAGAAGGTCGTCGAAATCTGCGGGCTTGAGGACGTAGTCGTAGGCGCCCAGGTTCATGCCCTGCATCCCGGCCTCAAGGGAGGCGTGGCCGGTGAGCATGATGACCTCGGTCAAGGGCGCGCGTTCGCGGATCAGCTTGAGCACCTCCAGGCCGTCCATGCCGGGCATGCGCACGTCCAGGATGATGACGTCGTAGTCCTTGGCTTGCATGGCCGCCAGGGCCTCCTGGCCGCTCTTGGCGCTGTCTATGGCCATCTTGCGGATGCCGAAGCGCTTGACCATGGTCTCCACGAAGTCGTTTTCGTCATCCACGAGCAGGATCTTGATGTCCATTGGCGCTCCTTTTGCGGGTCGGTCCAGGCCCCAGGCCTTGCGCAGCGGCGGCTCTAAGCCTTGCGCAGTGGCAGGTTGATGAGGAACGTCGCGCCCTGGCCTTCCTGGCTCTCCACCGTGATCCGTCCGCCGAGCTTCTGGATGATGCTGAAGCTGATGGTCAGTCCCAGGCCCGTGCCCTCGCCCACCTTCTTGGTGGTGAAGAAGGGATCGAAGATCTTGTCCAGCTTCTCCTTGGAGATGCCCGGCCCGGTGTCGGAGATGGAGATGAGGATCTCGTCCGCGGAGTGCGCGGCCTGGGTGCGGATGGTGATGCTGCCGTCCTTGCCGATGGCGTCGATGGCGTTGTCGATGATGTTCAGGAAGACCTGCTGGAGCTGGGCCGAGTCGCTGGCGATGAAGGGCAGGTCCTTCTGGAAGCTGGTGTTGATCTCGATGGCCCGGTACCTGGCCTCGTTCTCCAGGAAGGTGACTGTCTGGGCCAGGACCTCGTTGATGTTGATGTCCTCCTGGATGGGGTCCATGCGCCGGGCGAAGCCCAGCAGGCGGTGGGTCACGTCCTTGGCTCGGTTGACATGGTGCTCGATCTTGGTGATGGCGTCCTCGAACTCCTTGAAGTTCGGGCTGGCCTTGACGTCCTCTTCGGTCAAGAGGTCGCGCATCCAGCCGGCCTTTTCCTTGATGATGGCCAGGGGGTTGTTGACCTCATGGGCCACGCCAGCGGCCATCTTGCCGAGCGACGCCATCTTGCTCGACTGGGTCAGGGAGGCGTTCAGGGAGGCCTTCTCGCGCTCGGAGCGGATGAGCTGGCTGATGATGGTGGTGCTGGTCAGCACCGTGCCCCCGGCGATGAGCAGAAGCCCTCCGGCCAGGATGGCCCAGACCAGGTAGCGCGTGCGCTTGAGCGGCATGAGCTCCTCGGTGGGGTCGTCGCGGATGGCCACGAGCCAGTTCTTGTTCTCCAGCCAGGCCAGGCCGAAGAGGTATTGCTTGCCGTCCACCTCGATCATCTCCGAGCGCACGCCGGGGAAGCGCGAGAAGTCGCCCAGGTTCATCTTGCCCAGAAGCTTGGCCCCGAAGCGCGGCTTGGATTGCAGGATGTTCTCGGCGTTGAGCAGGAAGGCGTCGCCGCCCGCGCCCAGTTGGTCGCTCTGCACCAGGGAGTCGAAGATGTCCGAGTCGATGGTGGCGCGCAGTATCCAGCTCTTGTTGCCCTCGCGGCGCAGCACGGCGATGATGAAGTGGGGATAGTTGCGCAGGCCGAGGAACACGTCGCTGATGTAGATGCCCTTGGCCTGGACCTGGTGGAACCACTCCTGGTCCTTGTAGTTGGCCGTGCGGATGGACTGGTACGGCCCGGTGTAGAGCACGTGGTTGCCGTCCTGGTCGATGATGCCGAGGTCGATGTAGTACTTGGAGCGGGCCTGGAGCAGGGTGAACACGCGCTCGAAGGTCTCCGGCTCCCGGAAGTACTCCAGGCGGTGGGTGTAGGCGATGGCAGTCAGCTGCGAGAGACGCTCGTTCAGGAACAGGTCCAGCGTGCGGCGCTTGTTCTCGGTGATGTGGTTCAGGTTCTGGAGGATCTTGTTGGTGTGCGAGATTTCGAACTGACGATAGATGGTGTAGCCCAGGATGAGCAGGGGAATGAGCGAAAACGCGAGCGTCGTCAGGATCATCTTGACGCGGAGCCTCGTGTATCCGGAGTTCTCGAGCATGCCCGCCGCCTTGTCTTGGGGTGAAGTGCGTGCGTCCTTTTCGTCCGACAGGCCAAAGGACGGCCGCACCAACTGTGTATTTACCCCGTGAGCTGATGATATGCAAGGGATTTGGGGCAGGTATGCCCTTGCATGTGTTTATGCCCAGGCCTGGACGTTTGGCCTTCGGGCGGCTTGTATCCGGCGGGCTTTTCTGCGATTGGAAGGGCATGGAACAGCGTGCAGGCTTCTTCGGCAGGATCAGGCAGGCCCTAAGCGGCGGCCGTTCCGGACCGGCTCCCAGCCAGGACGAGCTGCGCACGCTGTTCGCCAGCCGCTCCCAGGCCTTTGCCCGGGTGCTGGAGGCCAACAACAAGGCCCTCGAGATCATGAGCGACCTGGAGGAGGCCCTGCGCGGCCGGAGCATCTTCGGCATGAGCTTTGTGCGCGCAAGCTGCACCGCCGTGGGCGTCAACGTCTTCAAGCTGGTGCGCGCCCTGACCGAGCTGGAGCCTGGCCGCTACGACGCCCTGTTCGCCCGGCTGGCCGCCATCCAGGCGGGCATCGACGAGGCCCTGGCGCGCCGCGCCCCGGCCCATGATGTCCCCTTTGTCCTGCGTTTCGACGAGATCGACCGCCACTCCTCGGACCACACCGGCGGGAAGATGGCCAACCTGGGCGACATGCGCTCGCGCATCGGCCTGCCCGTGCCCGACGGCTTCGTCATCACCGCCAGCGGCTTCGAGGCCTTCATGGCTGCGGGCGACCTCCAGGCCGAGATCAACGCGCGTCTCCAGTCCCTGCCCGAGGACGGCTCCGGCGGAGGCGACTGCGAGGGGCTCGACGCGCGCTTCCGCCTGGCCTCGGAGATCCAGCAGCGCATCATCAACGCCCCCGTGCCCGAGGCCCTGGCCCAGGCCATCCTGGCGGCCTACGACCGGCTCTGTGCGGATTCCGGCGGGCCAACGGGCGTCATCCGCGTGTCCCTGCGCTCCAGCGCGCTGGGCGAGGACGCCGCCGGGACCACCTTCGCCGGGCAGTTCAAGAGCCTGCTGGGCGTCCCGCGAGTGAACCTGCTCGCCGCCTACAAGGAGATTGTCGCCAGCAAGTACACCCTGCACGCCATGACCTACCGCCTGAACCGGGGCATCCGCGACGAGGACGTGGCCATGTGCGTGGGCTGCATGACCCTGGTCGACGCCCGCGCGGGTGGGGTCATGTACTCGCGCAACCCGCTCAACGTGCGCGACGCCTCGGTGGTCATCAACTCCGTGTGGGGCCTGCCCACGGCCGTGGTGGACGGCACCACGCCCACCGACCTCTTCGTGGTCGAGCCGGCCACCGGAAATTCAGCCGCCGTTGTGCGCGAGCGCGTCATCAAGCACAAGCACGAACGCACCGTGCCGGACCAGGGCGAGGGCCTGCGCCGCGAGCCCCTGGACGAGGGCCAGGCCGCGCTGCCGTCCCTCTCCGACGCCGAGGCCTGCGAGCTGGCGCGCCTGGCCGGGGTGCTGGAGGAGGCCTACGGCGGCCCCCAGGACATCGAGTGGGCCGTGGACCAGGCGGGCCGTGTGTTCCTGCTGCAATGCCGCCCGCTCCAGCAGATGACCGCCCCGGAGGGGGCCGCGCCTGCACGGGCCGTTGCGCCGGGCGCGACGGAGCTGTTCACCGGCGGCGTCACGGCCAGCCCGGGCGTGGGCTTCGGCCCGGTGTTCGTGGCCCGGCGCGAGGTCGACGCCCTGCGTTTTCCCGAGGGCGCGGTGCTGGTGGCGTCCATGGCCCTGCCGCGCTGGGCCGCGCTGCTCTCCCGGGCTTCGGCCCTGGTGACGGAGCAGGGCGGCATCACCGGGCATTTGGCCAACGTGGCGCGGGAGTTCGGCGTGCCCGCGCTGTTCGACGTGGCCGAGGCCTCCACCCGCTTCGCCGAGGGCCAGGAGGTCACGGTGGACGCGCTGGGGCGGCGGATCTACGCGGGCCGCGTGGACGAGCTTCTGGCCCAGGCCGAGCCTCCGGCCAGCGTCATGGCGGGCAGCCCGGTGTTCGAGACCCTGCGCGAGGCCACCCGGCTCATCCTGCCGCTGAATTTGACGGACCCGGAGTCGCCGGATTTCCGCATCGCCAACTGCGCCACCTACCACGACATCACCCGCTACGCGCATGAAATGAGCGTGCGCGACATGTTCGAGTTCGGCACCCGCCACGGCCTGGCCAGCCAGGCCAGCAAGCAGCTGGTCTGCGACGTGCCCATGCAGTGGTGGGTCATCAATCTGGACGACGGCTTCACCCGCGAGATCCCGGAGCGCTTCGTGCGCCTGGACGACATCGCCAGCCCGCCCATGCTGGCCATCTGGCAGGGCATCGTGGCCGTGCCCTGGGCCGGGCCGCCCGCAGCCAGCGCCGGCAGCATGATGAGCGTCTTCATGCAGGCCACCATGAACCCGGAGCTGGGCGAGGGCGGGGGCGGGGCCTTCTGCGAGCGCAACGTGTTCATGATCTCCAGGCGCTACGCCTGCCTGAGTTCGCGCTTCGGCTTCCATTTCACCACCATCGAGTCCCTGCTCTCCGAGGGCGACTTCGACTCCTACGCGGGCTTCAAGTTCAGCGGCGGCGCGGCCGACGAACGCAGGCGCGCGCTGCGCGCGGAGCTCATCGGCGAGGTGCTGGAGCAGTTCGACTTCCAGGTCAAGCTGCGCGGCGACAACCTTTTCGCCAAGGCCGAGAGCCGCCGCCACGACTTCATCCTGGAACGCCTGCGCATCCTGGGCTACCTGCTGGTGCACACCCGGCAGATCGACATGGCCATGGCCACCCGGGGCGCGGCGGACGCGCATCGCCAGAAGATGCTGGCCGATATCCGGGTCATGCTCGCGGCGCCCCCGGCAGGTCCGGTCTGCCCGGAGGCCGGGGCATGAGCGACTGCGCCGACAGGCGCATACGGGTGCTGCACGCGGTGAAGACCCTGGGCCTGGGCGGCACGGAGAAGGTCATGCAGCTGCTGGTGCGGCACCTGGATCCGGAACGTTTCGAGACCGCAGTGCACAGCCCGGTGGACGGCCCGCGCGCCGCGCAGGTGCGCCAGGGCGGGGCCGCGACCTACGTCGGCCTGGAGCTGGAACGCGCCCTTGCCGCCTTTTCGCCGGACGTGGTCCACGTGCACCGCGCGGGCTGGCCCGAGCCGGAGTTCCTGCGGCCCGTGCGCGACTATCTGGCCGCACACCCGTCCACGGTGGTGGTGGAGACCAACGTCTTCGGCCGCCACGACCCCTCGCCCTCGGGCCGGGCCATCGACTGCCGCCTCTTCGTCTCCAACTTCTGCGCCCGGCGCTTTACGCGGCAGACCGGCATCCCGGCCCAGTGGCCGGACTACGGCGTGCTGTACAACCCCGTGGACACGGTCGGCTTCGCCGCCGCATTGCCGGATGGTCCCGCGCCCATGGGGCCTGTCCTTGGCCGCATCTCCCGGCCGGACCCAGGCAAGTGGTCGCCCCTGGCCCTGGACATCCTGCCCCTGCTGGCCAAAAGCGTGCCGGATTTCCGCTGCCGGATCATCGGCGGCATCCTCGAGGCCGAGGCGTACGTGCGCCAGCACGGGCTGGAGGCCCAGGTGGAGTTCCTGCCGCCCGTGTCCACCGACGCCGAGCTGGCTGCCTTCTACGGCGGGCTCTCGGTGCTGGCCCATGCCAACGACACGGGCGAGAGCTTCGGCCTGGTCATTGCCGAGGCCATGGCCTGCGGCCTGCCCGTGGTCACGCACCCGGCCGCGGGCGAGCGCGACAACGCCCAGCTTGAGCTGGTGGACCACGGGGTCACCGGGCTGGTGGCCGAGACCGCCGAACAGTACGCCCAGGCCGTGGCCTGGCTCTTCGCCAACCCGGCCGAGGCCCGGCGCATGGGCCAGGCCGGGCGCGACAAGGCCCGGCGGCTGTTCCGCGCCCAGGACATCGCGGCCAGGCTCGGCGGCATGTACCTGGACCTGCTGGCCCGCAAGGGCAGGGGGGCCGCGTGATGTCGGCCCATTCTCTATTGAACGTCTGCAGCGCCGAGGTGCTGGGCTTCGGCTTCAAGGGCGCGGACACCCCGGCGTCGCCCCCAGTTGCGCCCGCGCAAGCCGACCTGGAGCGTCTGGCCGCGCGCGCGGTGGCGGCCTTCGAGCGCTCGGGCCGCAGGCACCTGGTGCTGCTGGGCCTGGGCTCCGGCGCGCTGGCTGCGTCCCTGGTCGATGTGCTGCCCCCAATCCTGCAAGAAGGCGCGCTCTGCGTCTGCGAGCAAAACCTGGCCCTGGTGCGCGCCCTGCGCGAGACCGGGCGGCTCGGCTGGTGGCGGCCCGGTGAGCCGGAAGCGCGGGCTGGGCTGGCTGCGGACTCCTCGCCCTGGGCGCTGTTCTTCCTGCTCGACCGCGCGGGCGTGCGCCCCCAGGACGCGCTGGTCCTGCCCAACCCGGAGCTTGCACCCCTGGCCAAGGCCGCGCACAGGCCGCTGGAGCTTCTGCTCACGCGTTCGCGCCCGCTGGCTGTGCCGGATGCCCCGCCCTGGCCGAGGCTCTCGGCGGCGGCCATCCTTTCGCCCTCGGAGCCGGACCTGGCCGGGTTCTTCGCCCAGTTCCCGGACTGGCTGGAAGAGCTGGTGCTGGTCTGGGACGCCCCTTCCTTGCCGGAGGGGGCCTTGCCGGGGATTCACGTACCGGCCCGCTTCCCGGTGCGCCAGAGCGCCCGGCCGCTCGGCGCGGACTTCTCGGCCCAGCGGGGCGCCATGCTCTCCGCCTGTTCGGGCGAATGGGTGCTGTATCTCGACGCCGACGAGCGGCTCTCGCCCTCGGCCTGGGCGGCTCTCCCGGCCCTGTGCGCCGTTTCCGAGGCCCACAAGGTCGGGGCCTGGCACTTCCCGCGCCTCACGCCCTATCCGGACGCGGAGCACGCCCTCACCGGGTTCGGGCTCTGGCCCGACGTGCAGCTGCGGCTCTTCCGCAACGCGCCGGGCGTGCATTTCGTCAACCCGGTGCATGAGCGCCTGGTGGGCATCGCCGGGGCGCAGGCCCTGGCCCTGGATGTTGAGATCGAGCACCTGAGCCGCCTGCGCAAGGGCGAGGAGGCCCTGCGCCGCAAGCTGGACCGGTTCGATGAAGCCGGGGCCGGGCGGGTGCGCCACTCCTTGAGCGCCGAATACCCCAGTGTGGCGCGCGGACTGCTGGCCGCACCTGGGCCGGGCCACGGACAAGGCGGCCCGCCGCGCTGCCTGCTGCTCCCGCCGGAATTCGCCTGAATCCCGTATTCACACTGCCTCGGCGCGTCTTGATTCCCGTTCGCAAAACAGCTAAGGTTGCACTCCTGAACCAACCTTTTCCCAAGGATGATGATGCGGATTCTCTGTCCCATGTGCGGCTTCGGCCGGGAAATCGACCTGGCGAAGATCCCCGCGCGCGCCCAGATGGCCACCTGCCCGCGCTGCCAACACAAGTTCCGCTTCCGCGTGGTGGACGACCTCGCGCCCGCAGAGCAGCCGCCTGCCGGACCGCGCCCTGCGCCGTCCTCGCCGCTGCTTGGCGGCCAGGACCTCTCGGCCCGGCCCGGCCCGGCAGGCGGTCGTGATCCCCTGGCCGCCCAGCGCGCCGCCGCCGAGCAGGCCTGGAAGCACCTCCAGGGCGTGAAGCCTGAAGGCCCCAAGCCCGAGTCCGCGCCCCAGGAGCCTTCCACGACCAGTCCTGAGCCCGGCCCGCAGCCCGGCTTCGGGGTGGCCTCCGCCCCGTTCCGCCCGGAGCCCGCGCCACAGTCCGCGCCGGAGTCCGGGGCTTCGCCCGTGCCCTTCGAGGACCTGCCCAGGCACGGCTTCTTCCCCGGCCTGTGGCGAACCATCACGGCGGTGCTCAAGACGCCCTCGGCCTTTTTCCGCTCCATGCCCGTCACCGGCGGCATGGCCAAACCGCTTATCTTCCATCTGCTCCTGGCCGAGTTCATGATGGTCAGCCAGTACCTCTGGGGCCTGACAAGCCTGGCTTCCCTGTCGCAATACACCGGCAGCCAGGAGCTCATGGACCTGGGCATGGGCATGGCCGGAACCGGTCCCATCCTTCTCCTGGTGTTCTATCCCCTGCTGCTCGTCCTGCGGCTCATGCTCATGACCGGCATCATCCATCTGCTCCTGCGCGCCATCTTCCGCTTCACGGGCGGGCCGGGCAGCGGGGCCGAGGCCACCTTCCGCGTGCTCTGCTACTCCGCCGCGCCGCTGCTCCTGGGCGTGGTGCCCTTCTTCGGCCCGCTGCTGGGCGGGGTCTGGAGTCTCATCTTGACCGTCATCGGCCTCAGGGAGGCGCACCGGACCAGCATCTCCGCAGCCATGTTCGCGGTGTTCCTGCCCATCCTGCTGCTCCTGGCCGCCGCGCTGGGGCTGATGCAGGCCGGGCTGAAGGGCTAGGGCCGTGGGCCGGGAGAAAGCCGTTCCGGACTGGATGCGCCGCAAGTGGCGGGCCTTTTGTGCGGTGCGCCGGAGCGCCGCCCTGGTCAATCCCGGTGGCCTGCTGCGCCT
>Ga0209373_10003238_pt1 | contig 15307 bp, 9 predicted proteins | sample Higcelweek5metaG_FD_187173 | JGI IMG/M metagenome (GOLD analysis project Ga0209373, IMG submission 187173) | Freshwater pond sediment microbial communities from the University of Edinburgh, under environmental carbon perturbations - High... | ecosystem: Environmental > Aquatic > Freshwater >...
ATATTGTAAAAACCAGTTTAAAAAAGAGCTCATCGTCTAACGGATAGGACATCGGTCTTCTAAACCGCTAGTGTAGGTTCAATTCCTACTGGGCTCATTGCTTCTACTTATGAATTGCTTCTACTTATGAATTGCTTCTACTTAATTATATGTTTATATGTCTATGACTATTTTGAAGAATAAGAAACTTCTAAGTTTCTCACACCTGAAATAAAAGTGGTTATGAATATTGATTCATAACCTCTTCTTGCGCCGAGTTCCTCGAGAGACCGCCTTGCACCGAATCTCTCTTGTCACCTTCGGTGACACGCACAGGCGAGCACAGACCGCCTGTGCACCTTCTTCTTCGCCTTCGCTTGTCACCGAATCTCTCGCGAGAGAGCGCCTGTGCACCTTCTTCGCCGAAGGCGACCGAGAGATAAGGCGCTCTCTCGAGAAAGAGTTCGCCTTCGGCGAAAGAGAAGCGCCGAGTCTCTCGGCGCACGACGAGAGATGCACTCGTGTCACGAGAGATTCGGTGACACGCGCGCTCTCTCGAGGATTCGATTAGTTCTTATAGGAATAAAAAACAGAAAAGAAAAAAGAAAAAGAAACTTGACAAAAAAACGAAATCTGATAAATTAAGAATCAAGGGGAATGTTCAAAAAACCTTTTGAAGCTTATCTCTCGAAAGTTTCTTTCATAAAGTAAACTTCAAGAGTAAAAACTAAATATAGGAAGTAACTAAATCGTTTAAAGACGAGACTATCGCGTGTCGCTTAAGCGACACGCGCGTGCTTTCTAAAAAAAAAGTATCCATGGAGAGTTTGATCCTGGCTCAGGATGAACGCTGGCGGCATGCTTAACACATGCAAGTCGTACGGATAAAGGTGGGTAACCACCCTTATCGAGTGGCGGACGGGTGCGTAACACGTAAGAACCTACCTTTTGGAGGGGGATAACATTGGGAAACTGGTGCTAAAACCCCATAATAGCTGAGGAGTGAAAAACGTTAAAAGCGTGCCAAAAGAGGGGCTTGCGGCTGATTAGCTAGTTGGAGGGGGTAAAAGCCTCCCAAGGCCACGATCAGTAGCTGGTCTGAGAGGATGATCAGCCACACTGGGACTGAGACACGGCCCAGACTCCTACGGGAGGCAGCAGTGAGGAATTTTCCACAATGGGCGAAAGCCTGATGGAGCAATGCCGCGTGGAGGAAGAAGCACCGTGGTGTGTAATCTCCTTTTCTCAGAGAAGAAGTTCTGACGGTATCTGAGGAATAAGCTCCGGCTAAAAAATTGGTCGCCTATCTCGTGAGGGATAGGGCAAATTCAGCTCATAACGGTGGAACCCAAACGACGGGGCGGACTAGGCTTCTATATTTGAAGTCGATTTCGCTAGAGTAAACGCTAGTGAAGCTCGGGCGTGGGCAATACCGTGGGAAGTTTACATCTTTTAGTAAACATTTTAATAATTAGAAATCAAGAAGGAGAAATTGTGAAAATTATAGCACCAATTGTTTCACAAATCCCCGACATGGTTTAGAAATTAAATGAGAGATGTAAACCCCGTAACGACTGAGGAACAGCTGCGCCTTGTAGACGCAGCTTAGTACGAGATTAATCTAAGATTATAAGATTAATAACACGCTGAACCTCTTCTCCCTTTTTGACGTTTATACAGAAAGGAACAAGAGAAGAAGAAGGTATAGTCTGTGCCAAAGGAAACTTTGGATTATCATGAACTCTGTGCCAGCAGCCGCGGTAATACAGGGGGAGCAAGCGTTATCCGGAATGATTGGGCGTAAAGCGTCTGTAGGTGGTCCAACAAGTCTAATGTTAAATACGATTGGCTTAACCAACGAGAGGCGTTAGAGTACTGTTGGACTAGAGTGCGGGAGAGGTAGAGGGAATCCCTAGCGTAACAGTGAAATGTGTAGATTTTAGGGAGAACACCAGCGGCGAAGGCGCTCTACTGGACCGAGACTGACACTGAGAGACGAAAGCTAGGGGAGCGAATAGGATTAGATACCCTATTAGTCCTAGCCGTAAACGATGGAAACTAAGTGGGGCAGATTGTTGCCCTGCTGTAGCTAACGCGTTAAGTTTCCCGCCTGGGGAGTATGCTCGCAAGAGTGAAACTCAAAGGAATTGACGGGAAAAAGCACAAGCGGTGGATTATGTGGTTTAATTCGATGCAACGCGAAGAACCTTACCAGGGTTTGACATGTCCAGAATCTTTCAGAAATGGAAGAGTGCTGTGTACCTCGGTACACAGAGCTGGAGCACAGGTGGTGCATGGCTGTCGTCAGCTCGTGCGTTGACGTGTACGGTTAAGTCCTGCAACGAGCGCAACCCTCGTCTTTAGTTGTTGGGCGGGTTTCCTGCCCTCTTTAAAGAGACTGCGCGCGCAAGCGCTGAGGAAGGTGAGGATGACGTCAAGTCAGCATGCCCCTTACACCCTGGGCGACACACGTAATACAATGGTTGGGACAATAAGAAGCTAACCTGCGAAGGCACGCCAATCTTTGAAACCCAACCTCAGTTCAGATTGTAGGCTGCAACTCGCCTACATGAAGTAGGAATCGCTAGTAATCGCCAGTCAGCCATATGGCGGTGAATACGTTCTCTTTTTTTGTACACACCGCCCGTCACACTGCGGGAGGGGAGAATAGTCAAAATTGTTAGTCCAACTTAATTGAGGGCGGCACTTAAACTATGCTTCCTGACTATAGTGAAGTCGTAACAAGGTACCCGTTCGGGAACGAGTGGGTGGATCACCTCCTTCTATTTATCAAAAAACAAAGATCGCCTTAAGACGATCCAAATTAGGGCTTGCTTTGAAGATATCTCTCAAACTTGCCCTTAACTAACCTTACTTAAGGGAGAGGCCCTTGTCTGTGATATCTCGTCACAGCCAACTGCCTCTCCCTTAAGAGGCGAGGGGGCTATTAGCTCAGTTGGTTAGAGCGCACCCCTGATAAGGGTGAGGACGGAAGTTCAAATCTTCCATAGCCCACCCTGTGCATCTTGTGCACCTTCTTCGCCTTGCGCCTGTGCACCTTCTTCGCCTTGCACCGAATCTCTCTTGTCACCGAAGGTGACACGCACAGGCGACCGAGAGATAAGGCGCGCGTGTCTTGCGCCTTGCGTGTCACTCGCCTGTGCACCTTCGGTGCAAGGCGCTCTCTCGAGAAAGAGAAGAGAAGCGCCGAGAGACGTGCACCGAATCTCTCTCGCCTTGCACCGAAGGTGCACAGGCGAGCAAGGCGCGCGTGTCACCTTATCTCTCGCAGAGATGAGTTCTCTCGCGCCGAGTCTCTCGGCGCACGACACGAGAGATTCGGTGACAAGAGAGATTCGGTGCACGGAACTCGGCGCAACGAAGGTGACACGAGAGATTCGGTGCACGCGAAGACTTGCACAACCCACAGATCTTAGGGAACGTAGCTCAGTTGGTAGAGCACCGCCTTTGCAAGGCGGGGGTCGCAGGTTCGAACCCTGTCGTTTCCACCCACTCGGTTTCTGGCGCTAGGAAGTCGCCTTCAGTATCGTCTTTAAGACGATTTCTTAAGCGACTTTACTTTAAGGCGACCTCTAGTTAAGATATCGTCTAAAGACGATACTAGAGTTGCGCATCTCTCGAGAGAGCGCCTGTGCACCTTCGGTGCAAGGCGGTGCACCTTCGGTGCAAGCACAGGCTTGCGTCGCCTGTGCGCCTTGCACCTTCGGTGCACGGAAATCGGCGCTTCTCTCGGCGAAGAAGGTGCACAGAAGGTGCGTGTCACGAGAGATTCGGTGACAAGCACAAGACACGAGTAAAAGACGAAAGTCAAATGAAGCAAGGCTTACGGTGGAGACCTAGGCACCTAGAGACGATGAAGGGCGCAGATACCGGCGATACGCTTCGGGGAGCTGGCAACAAGCTTTGATCCGAAGATCCCCGAATAGGGCAACCTGTACAACTCCCAACAGAATTCATAAGTTGGAAAGAGACAACCCAGTGAATTGAAACATCTTAGTAGCTGGAGGAAGAGAAAGCAAACGCGATTCCCCTAGTAGCGGCGAGCGAAGAGGGAACAGCCTAAACTTATCCGCGAGGGTAAGGGTAGTGGGAAGACATAAAAAGAAAGCGAGACGGATGAAACGAAGCAGCTGAAACCTGCACCATAGATGGTGAAAGTCCAGTAGTCAAACCGTTTAGGAGTTCGGCTCCTTAAAGCTTCAAGTCTGAATCCCGAGTAGCATGGGGCACGTGGAATCCCGTGTGAATCAGCGAGGACCACCTCGTAAGGCTAAATACTCCTAGGTGACCGATAGCGAAATAGTACCGCGAGGGAAAGGTGAAAAGAACCCCCGTAGGGGAGTGAAATAGAACATGAAACCGTATGCTGACAAGCAGTGGGAGACTTTTGAAAGTTGACCGCGTGCCTGTTGAAGAATGAGCCGGCGACTTAGAGGAAGTGGCAAAGGTTAAGTTGTAAAAAACGGAGCCAACGCGAAAGCGAGTCTGAAGTGTGGTCTAGAGACCACACAAGCCCGAAAGGGTGAAGGGCGTAAAAGGTCATTTCCTCTGGACCCGAACCCGGGTGATCTAATCATGACCAGGATGAAGCTTGGGTAACACTAAGTGGAGGTCCGAACCGACCGATGTTGAAAAATCGGCGGATGAGTTGTGATTAGGGGAGAAATTCCAATCGAACTCGGAGCTAGCTGGATCTCCCCGAAATGCGTTGAGGCGCAGCGGCAACGATGAACGATCATGGGGTAAAGCTACTGTTTCGATGCGGGCTGCGAAAGCGGTACCAAGTCGTGGCAAACTCAGAATACATGATAAGTCTACCGTTAGCCAGTGAGACAGTGGGGGATAAGCTTCATTGTCAAGAGGGAAACAGCCCAGATCACCAGCTAAGGCCCCTAAATGGTCACTAAGTGGAAAAGGATGTGAGAATGCTGAAACAACCAGGAGGTTCGCTTAGAAGCAGCTACCCTTGAAAGAGTGCGTAATAGCTCACTGGTAAAGCGTTCTTGCGCCGACAATGGCCGGGACTAAGTGACCTGCCGAAGCTGTGAGATACTTCCTTCGCTTGCACCTTTGGTGCAAAGAGATGAGAAGCGCTTTAGCGCAACTCTAGAGTTTCTTTAAGAAACTTTCTTAACTCTTTTCTAAGAGAAGTTAAGAAAGTTTCTTTCATAAACTTTATCGCGCCGAGAGACTCGGCGCAAGGAAGTATCGGTAGGGGAGCGTTCCGCTTATGAGGGTGAAGTTTTCGTGGAAACGAGGATGGACGAAGCGGAAGTGAGAATGTCGGCTTGAGTAACGAAAACATTGGTTAGAATCCAATGCCCCGAAAACCGTTGGGTTCCTCCACTAGGTTCGTCCATGGGGGGTGAGTCAGGTCCTAAGGCTAGGCTGTGAAGTAAAAGCAGCGTCGTCGATGGCAAACAGGTTAATATTCCTGTACTGATTCTATTGGGTGCGAGGGACGAAGGAGGCTAAACTAGAACAGTGAATGGAAGCTGTGGAAGCGTGCAAGGCGTGGAGAGTTAGCAAAAAAACTAGACTCGAGCTGAGCCGTGATCCCTCTTCTCATGCAAGTGAGAAGAGCTAGTGACGTCAAACTTCCAAGAAAAGCTCTGACACCACAACGATAGAATCACCTGTACCTAAAACCGACACAGGTAGGTTGGTAGAGTATACCAAGGGGCGCGAGAGAACTCTCTCTAAGGAACTCGGCAAACTGGCCCCGTAACTTCGGGAGAAGGGGTGCGATTTTTAATCGTCGCAGTGACCAGACCCAGGCGACTGTTTATCAAAAACACAGGTCTCCGCAAAGTCGTAAGACAATATATGGGGGCTGACGCCTGCCCAGTGCCGGAAGGTTAAGGAAGTTGGTTATAATTTCATTATTAGAAGCTGACAACCGAAGCCCCGGTGAACGGCGGCCGTAACTATAACGGTCCTAAGGTTAACCCTTGATCACTGTTCTCAAGGGTGAAATCGCTAGCCTTAGTAAAACTAAACTATTTGCTGGAAACTCCTCTCGCTTGCACCTTATCTCTCGGTGCACACAGCTGTCTTGTACTCGGAGTGATTGACCAACTCCATGTAAAAATCAAGCAGACACGGGGACAATCAGCAGGGAAGGACGCTTGGACAATGCAGGCGAGGATTGGTCTCCTCCCCGGTCAGTCCGTTAAGCGTAACCCTCAGAGACTATACGTTTGGAAGAATAAAATAAAACAAAAAACAACTAAAATTATGACATTATCTGCTGACTGGATTGTTGGTTTTGTAGACGGCGAAGGCTGTTTTAGCTTCTCTCTCGTTAGAAACGATAGCCTACGATTTGGATTCCAAATCCAAGGCGAATTCACTGTGGTGCAGCACAAAAGAGACATGGCGCTCTTACACAAACTTAAAGACTACTTTAAGTGTGGGTCAGTGGCACAGAATCACGGAGATCGTTATCACTACCGTGTGAAGAATCTAAATCACCTTTTAACCGTTATAATCCCGTTCTTTGAAAAGCATAAGCTACAAACGAACAAACGTTTTCAACTGCCTGTGTTTAAGGATATTTCTCTGCGCTTATTAGCGAAGGATCACTTAAGCGAAAAAGGTTGGGATGAGACAGTGGTGTTAGTGAAAGAGTTAAGTGCATTAAAAAAGAAGGCGGGAGATTCTTAAGATAGAGTCCAGCTCCTGAGTCCTGAGAGAATGAACCCTTTCGCCTTGCGTCGCCTTCGGCGAAGAAGGTGCACAGGCGAAGAGGGGGAATGAGAGGGGCTCTGTAACTCGAAAGAGAGGAGGAGAACTGAGCGAAATTCATTGTCGAGTAAGTTTCGACCTGCACGAAAGGCGTAACGATCTGGGTGCTGTCTCGGAGAGAGGCTCGGTGAAATAGACTTGTCCCGTGAAGATGCGGACTACCTACACCTGGACAGAAAGACCCTATGAAGCTTGACTGTATCCTGGAATTGGGTTCGGGCTTTTCTTGCGCAGCCTAGGTGGGAGGCGTTGAAGGTTTCCTTCCGGGGAAATTGGAGCCAACATTGAGAGACCACTCTGGAAAGGCTAGAATCCTAATGGTGATCTTTGAATCAAGACACTTAACAGTTTCAGGTGGGCAGTTTTTCTGGGGCGGAAACCTCCTAAAAGGTAACGGAGGTGTGCAAAGGTTCCCTCAGCCTGGACGGAAATCAGGCATTGAGTGTAAAGGCAAAAGGGGGCTTGACTGCAAGACCTACAAGTCAAGCAGGGGCGAAAGCCGGCCTTAGTGATCCGACGGCACTGAGTGGAAGGGCCGTCGCTCAACGGATAAAAGTTACTCTAGGGATTAATGTTAGTCCTCTTTCGCAGTAATGCGAAAGTGAGTATAAAGAAACTCGGTGAATTGCGTGAAAAGCTAAAAGAAAGATAGACACTTCTTTCTCATGCCAACCCGCAGCCAAGCTTAACTCTTTGGAGATGTACTTCGAGAATGATAGAATTCTCGAGAGACCGCCTGTGCACCTTCTTCGCCTGTGCTCGCCTTCGCTCGCCTTGCACCGAAGGTGCACAGGCGAAGAGAGAGATTCGGTGCAAGGCGACGCAAGGCTTGCACCGAAGGTGCACGACATCTGGAGTTTTGAAGGTTCAACGACTAGGTTTGCGGTTTCCAAAACCAATAAAAGCCAGTAGCGCCGGGCAGCCATTAAAATAATAAACTGCTATTTGGCCTTACACTAACACTAGTGTTAGGCAAAAAACAATATAAAAATCTAAAATTACAACTTATAACTTATAACATATATGAAACTACAAAACAACCAACAACGAAATCTAATTCTTAGTATTCGTAACGATATTTTAACATCAAACCCTCGTGCATTCCAAGGGAATACGCGAGCGCGCAAGGAGTATCTTCAACAACTGACTCAAATCAAACCTGAGTTAACTCAGTTTCAAAAGGAATACTTGGTAGGTTTAAACTTAGGTGATTTAACAGTGAAAGCAAGCGCTAGACCAAAAACAGCACGTTTTTCGTTGCAGCAATCGGCTTATCATGAACCTTGGATGTATCATGTAAAGGATATCTTCCTGGAATATATGCCTAACAACGAAAGCATTGGTACGATTAGCACTCGCTCAGAAATGCGTGAGACGCAAAGCTTAAAATGCGAAGCGCTTTATGAGTTCTTAGTTCCGTTATTCTATCCAGACGCTGAAGAACACCCTGAAAGAGAAAGCCATCCAAAGCGAGTTCTTCCAGGAATTGTGGGTTATATTACACCAGTATCTGTAGCTGCGTGGTTTTGTGGCGATGGAGGTCATACAAGCAATCGTGAGTTTCGAGGAATGACTTTCAACAGCCAAGCATTTACTGCTGAGGAAAACGAACTTCTTGCAGCAGCTCTTCGCGATAAGCTTGGACTTCAAGCCGAGGCCGCTAGAGATACAAAGAATCATAATCATACTCGCATCAATGTCAAAGGTCCGTCATTTGATTCTTTTGTTGAACAAGTAGCGCCATATATTCACAAAACGTTTGATTACCGTTTACCAGCAGGTCGTTTTGAGAATTCTCGTCATGGTTACATGACGGAAGCACTTCGTAACAGCCTTCTTGGTTCAAGCATTAACACTTTAGATCAACTAAATGATCTGATTGTTAATTACCCTCATCGTGTATAAGTGTGTACGTGTTTTAGAGTGAATAAATAGGGTTTATTATCTTCAAATGGTTGAAGATATAGTCTGCTCTTACGCGAAAGCGTAAGGCTTAGGAGGAAATCTCTTAAGCTATATAAGCTTGTACTTACATAGTACATAGAACTTGTACTTACATAGTACATAGAAGCTTGTATATAACACTAGGAACAGGCTGATCTTCTCCAAGAGTTCACATCGACGAGAAGGTTTGGCACCTTATAATGGGGTCTTCTTATAGCAATATAAGAATGACAATTTGGCTATATGCTGGAATCTCCGTCCACTAGCTAAACGTTGCAAAGTGGTTAGTATCCTTTGTCACTGTAAGGATTATACAGGGAAGTGCAAAGGTGCGGACAATCAGCAGGGAAGTCCTCTCCTTAATAGACATAATCTCAACACTATTAAGAATGACCCCTCAACGACTACACGCCGAACAGCTGCCCTTCTCTTCGCCGAAGAGAAAGAGAAGAGTTCTCTTCGCCGAAGGCGAAAGAGATGAGTTCTCGAGAGATGCGCCGAGTTCCTCGGCGCACAGACCGCCTTCGGCGAAAGAGAAGAGATGCGCCGAGTTCCTCGAGAGACCGCCTTGCGTCGCCTGTGCACCTTCGGTGCAAGGCGAAGAAGGTGCACAGGCGGTCTCTCGCACAGACTCGGCGACGCACCGAGTCTCTCTTCGCCTTCGGCGACGCAAGCAAGAGAGATACGGGGCAGTTGATGATATAGTCTGAACTAATAGGCGACTATTAGGCCTTAAAGGCTTTGGAATGAATATTAAAAATAAAATAGACAACTAAATTCTATTAACTATGCTAACTCAAAATCAAAAAGATATCCTTTTTGGAACTTTATTAGGTGATGGTAACTTACAAACTGGGAATCAAGGAAGAACTTGGCGCTATAGGGCACTTCATAAAGCAAGACATAAAGCTTACTTATTTCATAAATATGAAATCTTAGAATCTTTATGTAAATCCCCACCAATGTATGGTGAAGTTCTTGACTCAAGAACAAACCAAGTTTATAGAAGACATTATTTCAACACTGTCACAAATTCTTCTCTAAACTTCTATGCAAATATGTTTTACACATATGACAGAAACCTTGGCAAATGGGTTAAAGATGTTCCCCTAAACGTTCAAAAATTCTTAACTCCAAAAGCATTAGCTTACTTCTATATGGATGATGGAGCTTTAAAATGGTTAAAGCGTTCAAATGCAATGCGCATTTGTACAGAAAGTTTTAGTAATGAAGGTGTAACGCGTATTCAAAACGCGTTAAAAAACCGTTATAATATTAAGACAACTTTAACACGCAAATCTCTTTCTGATGGCTCAATTGGCTATCGTACTGCTATTCCAGAAGAGAGCAGTGCAACTTTCCGTGAAGTAATTAAACCATATCTAGTTGATTGTATGCAATATAAAGTTTCAGATGGCAACTATGGGCATCTGTAATTCATCTTATCCAAAAACATAATTGCGATGTCGGCTCATCACATCCTGGAGCGGCAGTACGTTCCAAGGGTTGGGCTGTTCGCCCATTAAAGTGGTACGTGAGCTGGGTTCAGAACGTCGTAAACTGCTTGCGACCTTGCAAAGTGATTTGCATGTAAAATTTGCCTCATTTCGGTGAAGCCCTTATGTAAATATGGAAATAAGGGTAACCCCGAGGGAAGTCAGGAAAGTGTTATATAATCTAACACAACTAAAAACTAATCATTATTAATTATGACAACAAAAAACAATTCATTGAAATTATCTAAGTCTCAATTCAAATTTCGCAAAAAATGGAAAACGTCTGGAATTCAAATTTCAAAAAGATTAAGAGATATAATTCACGGCTATCTTATGTCAGACGGATATCTTCGAAATGGAGTTCTTACTGTTGACCAAGGGAAACAACAAAAAACTTTTGTGAATTGGCTGTATAATGAATTTGAATTAATTCGCACCAATACACCAATTAAAGAAGTCAAAAGAGTGCATCCAAAAACTCAAAAAACAAGTATTTCTTACAGATTTTTTACACGAGCTGTTTTACAAGGTTTTCATCATATATGGTATAAACCAGTTGTAAACGAAAACGGGAAAACTGTATATATAAAAAAACTTCCAAAAAGTATTGGTTGTTTTTTTAATGAGACGTTTCTTTCTCTTTGGTTTGCAGGAGATGGTACTAAAATTGTTGATGCAGTAGGCGCTAAGTTTGAAGTAACTGCTTTTACAGTAGAAGAAAGACTTATCCTTAAAAATCTGTTTTTGAAGAAGTTTAACATAAAAGCTGTTATTATCTCATCCGGGCTTAGTAGTGCAGGAAACCCTCAGTGGGCACTAAAAATCCCAGCAAACGAATATGCAAAATTTCGAGAATTAATCACAAAAGAAGATCTTATTCCAAAAATTTTTCCTTACAAATTACATAAAAAAGTTTTTTAACCTTGACCCCGTAACGACTCTGTTCTGGCTTAAGCTAGTATGTCTAAAATCTAAAACCATTTTAGGCAGCGGAAACGGCAGGATAGCATTACTACCATTCCAAAAAGGCGAGAGAAGACCTTTGGCTCTTATTTATTTATAGCCAAAGTTTACAAATTCCTTACAAACCTTTTTAAAGATGTAAGTTTTGTTATAAAACGGCAACTCTTTTAAATAAAAGATGACTCTTTTAAATAAAAGATGAAGGTATAGTCTATGCCCTAAGTAATTAGGGAATTTGCTTGTTATTATTCGTGTTAATAATAACAGCCCTTCTAAACTTAATTGAAGAACCCAATTTGCTTGCTTCGCCTCATCTCTCGCTTGCGTCGCCGGATCTCTCGGCGAAGAGAGACTTGGTGCGTCGCCGAAGGCGAAACGAAGGCGCAGAGAAGAGATAGCTAAAAAAACGCCTTTTTTTAAAGATTGGGTTCTTCAATAAAGCATGAAGGTTATTGGAGACAGTTCGGTCCATATCCGGTGTAGGCGTTAGAGCATTGAGAGGAGCGTTTCATAGTACGAGAGGACCTGAAACGACGTGCCAATGGTGTACCAGTTCTCACGCCAGTGGGAAACGCTGGGTAGCTACGCACGGAGACGATAAAAGCTGACAGCATCTAAGTTTGAAGCTCACCTCAAGATGAGTGCTCTCCATTAGGTCGCGGGAAGACAACCCGTTAAATAGGCGTTAGGTCTACAGTTAGCAATGGCTTCAGCCGAGACGTACTAAAGACCAAAAGATTTTGACTTTCTATTAATTACTTAAGTGTTCGCTAGACTTCTCTAGAAAGTTTCTAAAAGAAACTTTCTAGAGAAGTCTAGCGAACACTTACATAAGCCTTGGTGCTCTTTGTTAAGTTGGACCCACTCCTACCCATCTCGAACTAGGATGTGAAATAGCTTAAAGACAACATATACTTAACGAGCCGTCGTTTGGGAAAAGTTGTTTAGTGCCAGGGAAAATAAAAAAACTAAAAACTTGTTGTGCACCTTCTGTGCGTGCACCGAATCTCTCGTGTCGTGCGCCTTCTTGCGCCTTCTTGCGCCTTCGGCGCAAGCAAGCAAGAGAGATTCGGTGACACGCGCGCCTTGCGTCGCCTGTGCGCCGAGGAACTCGGCGCTTCTCTCGGCGAAGAAGGTGCACAGGCGCTTCTCATCTCTTCGCCGAAGGCGAGTGCAAGCCTTCGCTTGTCACCGAAGGTGACACGCACCTTCGGTGCAAGCCTTGCACCGAATCTCGTGCGCCGAAGGCGCAAGTGCACAGGCGCTCTCTCGAGAGAGATTCGGTGCAAGCCTTCGCTTCGCTTCTTCGCCGAAGGCGAAGAACTCTTCTCTTTCGCCGAAGGCGGTCTCTCGAGGCGGTGCGCCGAGAGACTCGGCGCTTCTCTCGCGGTTCTCTCGCACCGAATCTCTCGCCGAGAGACCGCCTTCGGCGAAGGCGAGCGCCGAAGGCGAGCGCCGAAGGCGCTTCTCATCGCCGAAGGCGTTCTCATCGCCGAAGGCGTTCTCATCGCCGAAGGCGAAGTGCAAGCAAGCCTTCTTCGCCTTGCTTGCGTGCGTCGCCGGATCTCTCTTCGCCGAAGGCGAAGAAGAGAGATTCGGTGCAAGCCTCGCCTTCGGCGCAGGCTTGCACCTTCTTCGCCTTCGCCGAAGGCGGTGCGCCTTCGCCGAAGGCGGTGCGCCTTCATCGCCGAAGGCGAGCGCTTGCACTTGCTTGCGCCGAGTCGAGAGATTCGGCGCAAGCAAGCGGTTCTCTCGCACCAAATCTCTTCGCCGAGAGATCCGGCGACGCGCCTTCTTGCGCCGAATCTCTCGACGAGAAAAAGCGCAAGCAAGTGCAAGCAAGCGCTTGCGTCGCCGGATCTCTCGGCGAAGAAGGTGCGTCGCCTTCGGCGAAGAGAGATGCGCAACTCTAGTATCGTCTTTAGACGATTTCTTAACTCTTTCTCTCGGTACTAGAAAAGTCGCTTAAGAAATCGTCTTTAGACGATACTTTCAGTATCGTCTAAAGACGATTTCTTAAGCGACTTCCTTAAGTGTCTTGCACCGAATCTCTCTTCGCCTTCTTCGCCTACGGCGGTGCACCTTCTTGCGCCTTCTTGCGCCTTCTTGCGCCTTCTTGCGCCTTCTTGCGCCTTCTTGCGCCTTCTTGCGCCGAGAGACGTGCACCGAATCTCTCTCTTCGCCGAGAGATCCGGCGAGCGAAGGCTTGCACCGAATCTCTCTTGTCACCGAATCTCTCGTGTCACCGAGAGATAAGGTGACACGCGCGCCTTATCTCTCGGTGTCACCTTATCTCTCGGTGACAAGAGAGATTCGGTGCACGTCTCATCTCTGCGGCGCATCTCTCTCGCCGAAGGCGAGACACGCACGCAAGGCGCAAGCAAGCAAGCAAGCAAGCAAGCAAGCAAGCGACGCAATTACAGCGACACAAGAGAACTCTTCTTTAAAAGATACTAGAAACCCTCGAAGGATCCTCGAAGGATCCTCGAACGATCCTATAAAAAGGGGGAAATGGCGAAAAGGTAGCCGCAACAGATTCAAAATCTGTCGATTTAAGAAAATCGTGAGGGTTCAAGTCCCTCTTTCCTCATTCATTTATCATTCCGCGCTTCTGTTTCGTCTTTAGAAAAGTCGCTTAAGAAATCGTCTTTAGACGATTTCTTAAGCGACTTCCTTAACTGAAGATATCTCTCTAACTTCGCATCTCTCTTGCATCGCCGAAGGCGAGCGCTTGCTCGCCTTCGGCGAGAGAGAAGCGCCGAGAGACTCGGCGCTCGCCTTCGCCGAAGGCGGTCTCTCGGCGAGAGATTTGGTGCGTCGCGTCGCTTGCATCGCCGGATCTCTCTCGCCTTTGGCGAGAAGAGAGATTCGGTGCACCGCCTTCGGCGAAGGCGGTCTGTGCGCCGAGGAACTCGGCGCAAGGCGAAGCACCGCATCTCTAGTTGTCTACGACGAGAGATCTCAAGCCTTCGCCGCAGAGATGAGAAGCGCCGAGTTCCTCGGCGCACAGACCGCCTTCGGCGAAGGCGAAGAAGGTGCACCGGCACAAGAGCTGCGAAGTTAGAAAAGATATCTTCAGGTTAGAAAGTTTCTGAAAGAAACTGTCTTAAGCGTCTATAATTTTATAGTTTCATCATACGTCTGACTTTAACAGATGTATGATTAGATAGCATAAAAAAATAAAGCCCTAAATCTAAGAAACTTTAGTTCGCCTTCGGCGACGACACGAGAGATGCGCCGGGTCTCTCGCCGAGAGACCGCCTCGAGAGAGCGCCTTCGGCGAAAGAGAAGAGAAGCGCCGAGGAACTCGGCGCACAGAGCGCCTTCGGCGAAAGAGTTCGCCTTCGGCGATGAGATGCGAAGGCGAGCGCTTTTTCTCGTCGAGAGATTCGGCGCTTCTCTTCTCTTTCGCCGAAGGCGAACTCTGCGCGAGTCTCTCGGCGAAGAAGGCGAAGACGTCGCCGAATCTCTCTTGCGCCGAGGAACTCGGCGCACAGACCGCCTTCGGCGAGAAGGCTGCGGCTGTAATAAGTGTAATAAAACTCCCAAAACGCCTCAAGAATTGAAGCTCTAGAAAAGTCGCTTAATCAAGTCGCCTTCGGCGACTTTTATTTCAGTATCGTCTTTAGACGATTTCTTAAGCGACTTCCTTAACTCTTTCTCTCGCTTAAAAAGGGCATAACAGTAACACAATTAGCTTTTTCGTTTAAGGGTAAAGTGCGAATTTGAAAAAAATCACATAATATTGAATAATATTCACTTGTTATCTCTCGCGCCGAGAGATCCGGCGACCTCTCGTCAATATGAATATAGGTAAAACCACGCCCGTGAAATTCCTGGAATACAAACCCAATATTTTCGCTTTGAAATCTTGCCCTCGCCGAGAGACCGCCTCGAGAGAGCGCCTTCGGCGAAAGAGAAGAGAAGCGCCGAGGAACTCGGCGCACAGAGCGCCTTCGGCGAAAGAGTTCGCCTTCGGCGAAAGAGAAGAGAAGCGCTTCTCTCGCGGTTCTCATCTCTGCGCACCAAATCTCTCGCCGAGAGACCGCCTCGAGAGAGCGCCTTCGGCGAAAGAGAAGAGAAGCGCCGAGGAACTCGGCGCACAGAGCGCCTTCGGCGAAAGAGTTCGCCTTCGGCGATGAGATGCGAAGGCGAGC
>Ga0209373_10003239_pt1 | contig 15304 bp, 10 predicted proteins | sample Higcelweek5metaG_FD_187173 | JGI IMG/M metagenome (GOLD analysis project Ga0209373, IMG submission 187173) | Freshwater pond sediment microbial communities from the University of Edinburgh, under environmental carbon perturbations - High... | ecosystem: Environmental > Aquatic > Freshwater >...
CTCCAGTCGTGGCCTCTCCCGGCAGCGCGCGGTCAGACGAAAAATGAAACGCTGGCACATCAAAAAAGAGTTTTCAACGCGTCCATCTCCGAAGAAACCGGTTATTTGCATTAAATGAGCAGTATTGGATTTAACGTAGCTTTGCTCCGATCAGCATTTTTTCTCATATGCACGAAAATCAGAAGGTTTTTTCCCGGTCTGATGGTGCAGAACCTTGCAAAAATATCCTGCGGAAGAGTAACCGCACTGTTCAGCTATCTCCATGATGGAGAACGAAGTATCTGAAAGAAGCCTCATACCGGCCTGAAGCCGTACGGAAGTCAGATACTCCCCGGGCGAAATCCCATAGGAGGTCTTGAACGCCCGGCAGAGAGTTGTCCGATGAACATACAAGAGTTCCGCGACTTTTGAGGTATTTAAAGAGCTGTTCCGGTAATTTTCATTAATGATTATCTTGGCCCGTTCCGCCAACGGACGCGCCTCCTCATCCGGTGAAACAATCCCCGTCAGGATTTTGAATGCCGCGTTCAGGGCTCGCATCTGAGACTGGAGCGTTCCATCAGTCAAATTCAGTTCCACTTCGGTGAAAAGTTCCTCCGGACATGCTCCGACCTGTGTAAGTCCGCCTTGAATATGCAACGATTCGAAAAGCTCTCCCGCTTTCGGACCATCGATAGAAAGCCATCTGTAGTTAAAACACGGATGCATCGGAGTAATCTGGTGCTTGGAACAGGAGGGGTAATACCAAACCCAACCGGGATTAAGCTGAAATTTCCGTCCATGCCATTCAAAGCAGGCGGAACCGGCAATGCACCAGAAAATCTCACAGAAGTTCGCAAACTTGGGAAACTCCGGATTTCGAATGATGAAATGTCCCGTTCCCCTTACAAAAAAACCGGTTTTACGGTATCCCGTTCCCATGATGTAATGCTGTAGAGTCTTCAATGCAACAAATCTCCAAGAATACGCTTCAAATTTACAAGTTCATTTAATTGAATACGAGAATAATTTACTATATATTAATTGAAAATCAAGTTTAGCAAAGATACAAAGACAGTAAAAACAGGAGTTGAAGAATGCATCAATTTTCTATGATAGATGAACAATTCTCTCTGACCGTTGAAGCTCTGAATCCAGCCATTCTGCATATTCGAATAGCGCCGCCAGGACGGAACTCTTGGGAGAGTGCCCTGGAGCGCTATGAGTATTTGGAAAAACTTCCGGGCGACCCGTGCACGGTTTATTCGGAAGAACCAGCCAACATCACGATGAGAACATCGGCGGGAACGGCGGTAATCGATCGCCAAAGCGGCTGTATCACGATGCATAACGCGGTGGGCAAGCTGCTGCTCAAGCAGCTCTCAGTCAAGTTTTCGAAGTGCGGTGCCGAAGCGGCATTTGCAACGGATGCCGAAGAGGACTGGGTCGGATTTGGAGATGTCTGTCGGAACCGGCTCTTTCATCGGGGGCAAAAGCTATCCTGCTTTCTGACCAACGTCAAAGCCTATATTTCCGTCCCGTTTTTCATGTCCACACGCGGCTATGGAATGCTGATAAACTCCACTTTCCGAAGCGATTTCGACATGGCGGCCTCCAATGCGGAACAATACTCCTTCTGTGACCGGAGCGGAGTGCTTGATCTCTTTCTTTTTATCGGGAGCGATTTCAAAAAATTACTTTCTCTTTATACGGAACTGACCGGACGCCCAAAATTGCCGCCGGTATGGAGTTTCGGTCTCTGGCACATCTGCAACAATATTGTCAATGCCCGTGATACGGTGGAAGAAGGCCATCACTACCGGGAGGAAAAAATCCCCTGCGACGTCATCGGTCTGGAACCGGGCTGGATGGCCGAGGAATATGATTTCTCGACGAAGAAAAAATGGAATCCTCAACGTTTCCCGCTGATGATCGATTCTTTTAAATTCCGGAAACGCACGTTTATTGATGCATTGAAATACGGGATGGGTTTCCACTTTGAACTCTGGCTGTGTGATGATTACGATCTTACATATGAAGAGGAACGCCGTCAAAAGCGCTATTTGTCAAACGATGAGGAGAAAATTACTTCCGATGAAGAAGAGTTCGATTGCCATCTTACGGCAGCGCATCGAATGGATCCGATCACAATTCCTGAAGAGCCCTGGTTTGAACATCTAAAAAGCTTTGTCGACTGGGGGGCAGACTTTTTCAAAATGGATGCGGCCGATCAGATTCTTCCTCATCCGGATCGTCTTTATGGGAATGGCATGACCGATGCGGAATGTCATAACTTCTACCCGCTCATGCTGATGCGTCAGATGTGGGAAGGGTTTTCCGAATATGCCAACCGCCGTCCCTTAATCTTTACCCCATGCGGCTGGACCTCCTTCCAGCGTTGGGCGGCGACATGGACCGGCGATACAGGCGGCCGGGTCGATACCCTCGGCGGTATGCTCAATACGGCGCTGATCGGTCATGGTCTTACCACCAATGACATGTCGGCCAATGAGAAGGAAGGCATTCACTTCGGGTATCTTCTGCCCCTGAGCCAGATCAACAACTATTCCTCCTACAAGATGCCGTGGCTCTGGGGGCCGGAAATTTGCGAACTGCACCGGTATTACTCATCACTCCGCTCCCGGCTGATCCCCTACCTTTATTCCAGTATGCGGAAATCGACCCTTACCGGAATGCCGCTCATAATGCCGCTCGTTCTGGAATTTCAGGATGATCCCCGGTGCAATGAGATTCTCCACGAATATCTGCTCGGCACCTGGCTCCTGGTTTCCATCTATAAAGGGGAAACGTACTTCCCGCGCGGCCGCTGGAAGGATTTCTGGACAGGAAGAGTTTATTCCGGCAATACGGAGGAGACGATTTCTTGGTCTGCAAACCGGGGCGGCGGTCTCTTCGTCCGCGAGGGCGCGATCATTCCCTTCGGGCCGGTCATGCAGTATCGAGGAGAACGCGCGCTTGATGAAATTGAGCTTTACCTTTTCCCCGGAAAAGAGAAGAGTTCTTTCGAATATTACGAAGATGACGGAACCACATTCAAATATCTGGACGGAGAATATGCCATTACCGCAATCACACTGGAAGATCAGGGGGCAAAAACCGTATTTGAACTTCAGACAGAAGGCAAATCTGCCGTCAGAAAATGGTCCGTTGTTATGGCATGCGACCAAGCTCCGAAAAGCATCATAAGCGGTGGAGTCAAGTTGCACTTTTCATTCGATGAATCCCGCAATGAACTCAAAATGATTCTGCCGGGTCCGGGAAAAACGGAAGTTTTCTTTAACTGATTTTTACAGAGGAATCAAAAATGGATAAGACCTACAATCATCTCGAAAAACGAATCTCCCCTGATGACGCGCACTACTTCTTCGGATACTTTGACAAATGTCCGTGGAACTCCCGTGGAGAACATCCTGCCCACCGGGTCACTTTTTCCGGCAGACAGCCCTATTTCGGTGAAGCCGCCGAATTTGGTATTGTGCATGATGGCAAATTTGAAAAGCGTGGCGAGACTCGCGCCTGGTGCTGGCAGCAGGGGGCAATGCTTCAGTGGTTCGATAACGACCGTCTGATTTGGAACGATGTGGAGGGGGATCATCATGTTGCCCGTCTTTCCGACGGAACGGTGTTCAGCCGTCCCATCTACACGATCAGTCCGGACCGCCATTATGCACTTTCGCTGAACTTTTCCAGACTGGATGTCGAGCGTCCCGGATACGGCTATCCAGGACTGCCGGACAAGGCGCAGGATTTCGCCTATCCGGATTTCGACGGCCTCACTCTCATGAACCTCAAAAGCGGAAAAAATGAACTGGTGGTTTCGCTGTCAAAACTGGTTCACGAGTTTCCCGCATACAGTTGCGATCTCAGGGTCAACTGGGTCAATCACCTGCTTTTCAGCCCGGATGGAAAACGCATCTCTTTCATTCACCGCTGGCGTATTTTCAATCCCACCCAACAGGGCAATCGCTCTTACGTAACGAGGATGTTCACAGCCAACCGGGACGGCTCGGACCTCTGGATGCTGCCGATTGATTTTCATGCTTCTCATTACACATGGTTTTCTCCGGATAAAATGATTGTCTTTTCCCGTTTGCCGAATGGCGGAGACCAGTATCGCATTTATACGGTCGGGAACAATATTCCTGAAATTTTTGCTCCCGGCAGGCTTCCTTCCGACGGACACTGCTCCTTCTCGCCAAACGGGAAACTGCTTCTGACTGATTCCTATCCTGATGCGAAAGATATCCGGGAACTGGTGCTCTACGATCCGTCCAAAGACGTTCGTTATTCCCTCGGACGCTATTATGCGCCGCCGGTTATTCATCCGACCCGCTGCGATTTGCATCCACGCTGGTCCGCGGACGGACGGTGTATTTCCTTTGATTCCTTCCACGAAAAATTCCGCGGAGTATACACCATTGATCTGCCGGAGGAGGTTTTGTCATGAATCTGGACGGAATTTGGGAATTTGCCTTCACCCGTGACTGCGAAGAGACTCCTGTCTATGATTCCTTTGCTCCGGTTCCCGGTTGCTTTGACGCGGTCGGACTCCGCTATGGGGAGCATGGCTGCGGCTGGTACCGAAAACGAGTCCGTTGTACGGGAAAACTTCGATTGAATATCGCCTCTTCTGGATTGCGGACCACAATCTTCGCCGATGGGAAAAAACTGGGGGAAAGCACTCTTGCATGGTCGCCATTCCCGGTGGAATTTGAAGCCGAAGACAGTGAGCATGAAATTGTGATCCGGGTTGACAATCTGCTGGAATGTCACCCGCTTTTCCGGGAATTCTATGATTTTTACGGATTTGGCGGAATTTACGATCATGTTACGCTGGAAGAACTTGTCCCCGGAGAGATCCGTTCACTTCAGATTCTTCCGTTGGACCACCAGACAGGAGAAGTCGAAATTCATGTGGATACGAATGCGGAGACTCTCCGTCTTTCCTTCGACGGTCGGCCGGCGGAGACAATTCCGGTGCAAAAGTCTTTTCGCCGTTTTGTGCCGGAGTTCCAGCTTTGGAGTCTGAATTCACCTCATTTACACCGACTGACCGTCAACGAAAAAACGATTGAATTCGGCATCCGAACCTTTGACTGGAGCGGGAAACAACTGCTTCTGAATGGGGCCCCCCTGAAACTGATCGGCGTAAACCGACATGAAAGCCATCCGGAATTCGGGGCGGCGACGCCGGAAAGCCTAATCGCCTCCGATCTCCTGCAAATAAAAAAAGCTGGCTTCAACTTTATCCGGGGCTGTCACTATCCCCAGCGTGAATTCATGCTTTCCATGTGTGACCGGCTGGGACTTCTGGTCTGGGAAGAACCCCTGGCATGGGGAAACAATGCCTCTCATGATCGTCCAAAGGATTTCACCGAAGGTGCTTTTATGGACACCTTGGCTGAACAGCTGGAACTTACGATCCGCCGTTCGATCAACCATCCATCCCTGATGATCCATGGTTTTCTGAACGAGTGCGCAAGCAATCTCCCAGAGTCAAGAGACGCGGTCAAACGCCTGATGAATATTTGCCATCGTCTGGACTCCACCCGTCCAGCGGCTTTTGCTTCGAATCGTCTGTGGGAAGACATCTGTTTCGACCTGACTGACCTTTGTGCGATCAATGTCTATCCGGGCTGGTACAGCGATATGGGGATTGATTCAGTTGCGCCTGCACTGAATGAAATTGCTGAGAAATTGGGAGACAAACCTCTGATCATCAGCGAAATCGGAGCATCTGCAATCCGCGGCGACCACTCTGGCATGCGTTGGTCCGAGGAATATCAGGCGGAACTCTGTTCCGCTGTAGCAGAAAAAGTCCTGCGAGATTCAAGATTCAGCGGTGTTGCATTCTGGCAATTCGCTGATGCCAATACTTACATAAACAACACGATGGCGTTGACCCGTCCGCGCGGATTCAACAATAAGGGACTCGTCGATGAATACCGTCGTCCGAAAATGGCATGGAATACACTGTCCAAGTTTTTCAAGAGTTGATGCTTCAATATTGAAAATCTCCGGTTTTCCGTAGTATCACATGGCGAAATCCAATACTTCCGCACAGACATTCTCTGCCATCGTATTGGTGGTTTTGTATCCCATTACCCGACGGCGGAACAGGTCGATGACCGCGATCACAAACGCACGTTTCTCCTCCCCCGCCTCATACGTGACGGCTGTTGCCCAGACCTGATTCGGATCTATCTGGGCTTTCCGGGATTCAAGCCCAGTGCGTAGGACACATTCGCAAAAAAATCATTCTCCACCTCAAGACGTCCGATTTTCTTCATCAGATCATCCTCGGTATACCTTTTGTTTTCGGCCTTGCGCTCGCTCTTCGTCTGGAAGATTTCTCCTGCTCCTTCCAGCAACTTCTTCCATTATAATACCTGGTTCGAATGCTCCTGAAACTCCCCGGCAATTTCCGCGATCGTCCTGTCGCCACGCAATGCTGCCAGAGCCACTCGACTTTTGAACTTGCTGTCGCAGCTCCTTTTCACTTCGACTGCCCTTTCGTATAAAACGTGAACTCTCACCCGTTTTGCACCAATGCGACCTGTCCCGCTTTCGGGACAACCGCAATAACTGCGTGACGAAATGCTTTGTAAGAATGGCTGGTTGAATTTTGATAAGAAATGACATCTCATTTCATGAAAATGACATTTTTTTTTCACTAATTTCATGTAAAATATATAGAGGAAAAGAAACTGTGCCATGAAAAACGATGGAGGAAAACAAACAATGCTGTATTCCGGATTTTCTCCACTGGATCGGCAGTTCCGCTCAGGAGGCGTGTCATGTCATTGTATTTGAATGAAGATTATGAAAACTTCATGGCATTCCGTTCTTCGGAAGAAATGAATGAACCCTGTCTGAAAAAACAGATTGATGACTATTTTGACGGCCAGGTCTCAACAATACTCTTCAATGCAAACGCACAGCGTGCCTTCTTTGACAGCCGGGTATATGAACCGATCTGGCAGGGAATGGAGAAAAGACCTGACGGCAAGTGCTTTTTTATGGGAAAGGAAGTTCTGAATGAACCTCTGCCCACCAAAGACAACGCCCTCCATGCAAAAATACTCCATGAGAACGTTGAGAACCCGCTTCAGTTCCGTATCGACTGCGCCAGAAAAAACGGCGGGGCCGGATGGATCACTATGCGGATGAACGATATACACCTGAACAACAATGAAAAAGCTCTCATGCATTCGGAACTCTGGCGTCAGAATCCAGAATTCCGCCTCGAACGACACAAATCGCCCAACGGAACCGGACTGGATTATGTCTGTCCGGAAGTCCGGAAAAGAGTCGTTTCACTGATCCAGGAATACTTCGCGCGTTTTGACATGGATGGGTTCGAGCTTGACTGGATGCGGACGCCTCCCTTTTTCATCGGCGGAACGGAAGATGAAAATCGAGGACTTCTCGATAATATCGTCCGAACGGCCCGAAGATTCGCCCGGACAGCGGAAAAAAGATGCAGGCATAAGATCAAACTGTCCGTCCGTGTGCCGTCGCGTCCGGAGGAAGCCCTGCGCCTCGGACTTGATGTGGCCGGCTGGGCACGGCGCGGTTGGATCGATGTGGTGACCCCTTGTGCATTCATTGATTCCACGGACGGTTCCATGCCGCTGGAGATATGGAGGGCACTCCTGCCGAAAAAGGTCGACCTGATTCCCGGAATCGACATCCTGACAAAACCGCATCCGGATACGCCGGTCTTCCATAACCTCGCGGAATTCGTCAACGGTTTCGCCGCCGCATTCTTCTTCAGAGGAGTCAAAGACATCTATCTGTTCAATCATATGGACCGCCAAACCGGTCTCCGGGACAAATCAGCGTATCGCGAGCTTCTCCGGCATGCTGGGACGAAAGAAACCGTTGAGAAAACTTTTCGGCGGCACGTAGCAACCATGGTGCAGAACCTGGTTCCGGGAATTCACATGTCCGCCAGTCTCCCGCTTTCCGCAACCAATTTCTGGCAAGAGATAAGAATCGAAGTCGGCGGAGGAATGAATGGAAGAAAAAACCAAGTGCTTCTAGCCTTCGACTCGAAAGATACCTTCCGGGCGAAAGATTTTGAAGTCAGGGTGGATGGAACGCCTTGTCCGCATGGGATTACCGGAAGTCCCCTGAAACTGCCTTCGGACACCTGGCAGAAACTGGCGTATGAGATTCCGGAAGCCGCACTCTGCCCCGGCAGCGCGGTCATTGAATTCAAAAAAAAGGGAGAAGCCGCCGTCTCTCTCCAGTGGTGTGAAATTGATGTATATTGAAGGAACATTTACTTTCATGACATAAGATTGGAATAAAGAGCGGAATCGGAAAAGACGAAAAATGACATCCTTTTTCAAGAAGTCGATACGCTCTTCTGAATAAAACCGATTGCAACAGATAAAAACAGGAGGAAACAGAAAATGAGACATGCCCCCAGAGAAAGAAAATCGTTTTCAGGCAGTTTTACATTAATCGAACTGCTGGTCGTGATAGCGATCATCGCAATTTTGGCAGGCATGTTGCTGCCAGCCCTGAACCGGGCCCGGGAAACAGCCAGAGCGGCCGCCTGTATCAGCAATCTCAAACAGATCGGAACCGCGTTCAACATGTATTTCAGCGACAATACGGATTTTGGTCCGCCGATCATGTATCTCAGTGCGAAAAACGTAAACCAGACCTGGGCCGTGAAACTGATGCAGTATCTTGGAATCCCCTCCGCCGAGGCGGTCGCGGATACGTATTCCGCTTACGGTCTGCCGTCCAAGTTGATGTCGAAGTCCTTCTATTGTCCCAGCATGGATTCCTCCATCTGCACCAAGATAACCTCCTCGCCGAATACCAGCACCCACCATTTGGGATACGGGATCTCCAATCCGGGAGCCAACTGCGTGCCGGTGAAATTGGTGAGGTTACCTTCGCAACACATGCTTGCGGTGGATAATATCGGCGGTATGCGGGACGCCGCGGCAATTAGTACGGCGGAAGCCAATGGACACATGGTGGCTTGTCTGGACGCTGGTTATGTGGCGGGTGGAAGCCAGAGTTCCACCCTGATCGGCGGAGTTGCTGCGGGGGCGGGCTTGCGTCACAACAAACGCGGCAACACACTCTTCGTCGCGGGAAACGTGGCTCCTCTCAGGGTGGAGAATCTGGCTCTCTACGGCAGCAATAAAAACTACCCGGAAAATCAGGATTACACCGGAAGGGGTCTTGAAAAGGATAGCAGGGGATATTATTATTCCAACCCGTACAACCGGGGCAATCCAATCATAGGCTGGTAAAAAGTCCTGAGAGAATATTTTTTACTTCAATGAAAGGAAAGACAAATGAAGTTGCGTGGAGTTATCGTTTCTTCGATCTGCCTGCTGGTTGGATTCGGAAGTATGCTTTTTGCGGTGGAGGAAATCCATAAACAAGGGATTTATGTGACACCCCATACGAATTGGCTGTCACCTACACCATTCGAGAAAAAACCGAGGGTGCTGTTTTTCTCCACCTACCGTTCCGGCGCGGGAAGATATGCAGCTGAGATGAGCGAGCGGTTTGATCTGGAGCATCAGCTGGTGTTGGTTTACCAGGGAAAAATCATCGGAGGAAATTCAGGGGCCGCACGTCTGGAAGATTTGCTTAATCAGCCGTGGGACGCCTTCGTTTTCTTTGAAGATTCTCCAACCAAACTGCTGTCGGAATATCCGAAACTCTACTCGATGCTGCTTTTCAAGATCGTGCGCGACGGCGCGGGCCTGATCCTGATGGATTATGACGATCCCAAAGTGCTGAAAGAAAAGAATAAGATGGAAGCCCCGGCCATTGAAACGCAGACTCCACTGAAAGCGACCTATTACAAGATCGGCAAAGGATTGGGTGTCCAGATTCAGGGGTTCGATCTTTCCGATCCGAAATATCGCACCGCTTACGGGTACGGACGCTCGGTAAAAGCCTTGGTGCTGGACTACAGCGAAGGCTGGCGCGACGACTATGACGCCCTGTTCCGCAGCATCGGCGAAAATCTGTTCTGGACGATGAAAAAGCAACTTCCGGTCCTTGCGATTACCGCGAATGCGAAAGAAGTGATTGTGAGCGGAGAGATGCCGTCCGATGCGGAACTGAGCGTGGATGTTGTCGGCGGCGGAGACCGCTATCCTGTCATGAAGAATGTTGCCTTCAACGGCAAAAAACAGCTTACGGCCTCCCTTCCGGATCTGGTTCCCGGAAAATACTATGTGAATGCGGTAGTCCGTTCCAAGGGGAAAGGGTATACATTTGCGGCAAAAACATTCGACATTCCGAAAGCCGCGGCAGGATCCATCGAAAAAATCACCTTCGACAAAGACAATTATGCCGGGGATGTCGGTCAATCGATCAGCGGTGTGATTTCGTTCATCGGAGAGGGCAAAGTGAAGATTCGTCTGCGCGATGCTGAACGCCGGATTCTGGCGGAAGAAACCTTGTCCGCAGCAAACGGCAAAGCGCCATTTTCCTTTACAATCGAAGACTGGATGCCTTCCATGATTACATTGGAAGCTTCTCTGTACGACGGAAAGAAAGAGATTTCCCGCAAATATGAATACTGCAACCGGATCATCCGCCGTCCGCGCATGTTTGAATTCAGCGCTTGGGGGCACGCCTATTCACATAACGGGGTGCATGATTTGAATTGCCGTCTGGCCGAACTGGGACTGACTTCGCTGATGATGCCAGGCGCCAATGTCAGACATTCTCCCTATGGATTGCAGGATTACCAGCTGAATTCCGCGCATGTTTATGATACGATTCCGGGCGACAATCCGAACAACTGCTTTTTTTCCGAAGTGCGCCGCAAACAACTGACCGACCGTTTCAAGGACAGAACCGCCGCCTATAAAGTCGGACTGAGTCTGATTTCTCTTGGCGATGAAGTGCAGGAACATTACGGATGTTTCGCTCCGGGGTGTCTCAAGGAATACCGCGATTTCCTGAAACGCAAATACCATGGCGATCTTGAGAGACTCAACCGGAACTGGAAAACCGCATTCAAGAGTTGGGAGGATGTCGGTCTGAGCAAGATTCCGGAAAAGAATCAGGGCAAAGATCTTGAAAAATACATTATGCAGTTCATGGGGGACGGCACACGCGCCCGCTGGAATCACATGATGCCGCACTATGTCAACTGGATCAAAGCGGGAACCAGTTCCAATGAAATTTCGGATGTAACCCGCACATACACCAAAAGCGCGGCGGCGAAAAAATTCTGGGACAATATGTTCATCGACCAGGAAGCCGGCTCCTTTCTGTCCGGCAACTACGCCCGTTGGATCGATCGTCAGGACTTCAAGAGTTATGCTTACAGTGAAACCAACCGCTTCCTGAAAGATTATTTCCGGAAGATCGATCCATACATCCTCGCCGGGATGGAAGGCACGGGCGGCATCGACTTTCTCTCCCATGCGGACCGCATGGTGGACACGCAGGCATGGATGGGAAATTATGCGGAATGCAATTACTACAATAATACATGGGTCGGCTACACCACTTCCCCGGCGATGTTGTGCGACCGGGTATGGAATGAAATGTTCCGCCGTCCGGCCATGATTATGTTCTATACAACAACCGGAGACGGCATGCCGTCCTACCACGGGATCGTGCGCCCGGATCTTTCCGTCTTCCCGGCGGCGGGCAAAATGCTCCGTCAAACTCAAAAATTGCGCGAAGGGCTGGGAACCTCCCTGCTCCGGAGCAAATCGGTGAACGATCCGGTGGCGGTTCTTTATTCCTATCCGTCTTCCGCATTCGGAGCGCGCATCCATCACGGAGAAACCTTCGACTATGCCCGCCTCAGCCATAACAGCGCTATGGATATGATCCTATCTCTGGGCTTTTCGTTCCGATATGTGACCGATACCCGGCTGGAAAACGGCAAGGACAATCTGGATCAATACAAGGTCCTGATTCTGCCGCGCAGCTGTGCGGTAAGCGATGATCTTGCGAAAAAGATCAATGATTTCGTCCGGAACGGCGGCACGGTCATCGCGGATATCCGGGCAGGCATCATGGATGAGCATTTGAATCTCCGACAGACTGGGGCGTTCGACCAAGCCGCCGGTATCCGCCGAAAAGAAGTGCTCCCGGCGGTGTATCAGGCATTGAATCCGTCGCTGAACAATTCCAGACAGCACCTTGAGTCCGGAATTGAAACGGCAGGAGGAAAAGCATTCCGGAAAACGGAACAGGGAATTCCCGCGATAATCGTGAATCATTACGGCAAAGGGATGTTTGTCACGTTGAATTTCCCGTTCAACGAACTGCCGACAGTGGCGAATGCGCCGAAAGAACTTCGGCAGATTCTGCTCGATGCATTTTCCAATGTTCCGGCCCGACCGTCTTTCACAATAAAGAATACCGGGGCAATCTGTTACGATCTGCGTCGCGGCGAATGGCAAAACGGCGACATGCTGATTATGGGCGTCAAGAGCAAACCCGGAGAAAAGAAACAGATTCACGCGGTTCTTCCCGCACCGGCGTATGTATTCTCCATCGACGGAGAAAAGTCGTATGGCAAAGTTTCCTCCTTCGATTTCCAGATTACGCCGCCGAAACCCGAATTCTTTGTGCTGAGCGCCAAACCGCTCCCGGAGATCACTGTGAATGTGCCGGAAACGGCTGAACGCGGGAGCACATTGACGGTGACTTACACGGTTAAAGGCATGAAGGGAGAACGCCCGCTCCGCCTGTCCTATGAGCGGGACGGCAAGCCTGTCGATTTTCAGACGGTTCAGGAAGTCAGCGCCAATAATACGGTTCAACAGGCTCATTTCCGGGTCGCACTGAATGAAATTCCAGGAAAATACACGATCACCGCGCGGGATGTCTACACCGGAAAAACCACGGTTTTCCCGATTACGATCCGCTGAAAATTGATCTAAAAAAAGGTTTGATTTACCATGAAAAAAACGATTTTGTCTGCGGCTTTGCTTCTCTGCGGACTGTTTTGCTCCGGACAACAGGCTGAGCCGCTTCGGATTTACTTCGTGCCGCGCACGGCCAATACGGTGACTCCGGAAAAGATGCTTCAACAGCAGGTTTGGGAAGGATTACCGGATTCCGCCCCCTTCGTATTGAACGTTCCGAAAGGAAACAAACTGTTTCTCAAAACCGTCTTCCGGGCTGTCTATAACGACAAATATCTGTTTGTCCGGGTGGATGCGGAAGAGCCGATGGTTGACAAACTGGATTTTTCCGGGAGTGCCCCGAACCGGGATTCCGGAGCCGTATTCAACACCAGTCACGTCGAATTTTTCCTTGATCCGGATCTCCAGTGCAAGTCGGCGGGACAGGTGGTCGCCAACATCAATGGCGGCATTTACGACGCGATTGTCTGCGGAGGCAATTCCGACTGGCGGTATGATGTAACCGTCAAGGCGGAAAAACGCAAAAACGGATGGTTTCTGGCGGTCGCGTTCCCATTCATAGACAAAGGAGTGGCGGTTTCCAATGTATTCGGCATGTTCCCACATACCAACCCGGTGATAGGATTCAACGCCTGCCGTTCGAATTCATTGGGAGGACAGAAAGCGACGCAGTGGAGCAAAACCTCGGAGAACAGTTATGACCGTCCGAACAAATATGGCGTGCTGGTCATGTCCGGGGAGAAAAACGCTGTCACCGTTCTGCAGAATTTTCTCAGTCAAAGAAGCGATTCCGGGATTATGCTTGAAGGCGCGGTGAAAAACGCCACGGAAATTTACCGGATCGCTCTGAACAGCGCCCTGGCCGCCGGCGAAGCCAACGGACGCATGCTTGCCGAACCGCGCCGTTCTCAGGTATTGCATGAGTTCAAGTCCATGCGGAACGCACTGACACGAAAAGTATCCGACACGGAACTGGCTGAGATTCTCTCCCGCTGCAATGCGCTGAATGCTGAAATATCGGAAAAACAAAAATCTTTGAGCAACAATATTCTCAACGAAATCTAACCCAGGAAAAAAGGAAACCATCCCATGAAAAAGAACAGCCTTATCTGTGCCGCCTTTCTTGTCTCTTTCGGACTTTGCGCGGCGGAACATCCCATTACCCCCGTAAAAGACACTGATAATCCCGGGAGTTTCTATGTCGGCAGTCCGGTCAAAACCGGCGTTGCATGCATAAAGAATGAAGAAGGCAAATACATCTTCCGCATCGATTCAAAGGATGATTTGAAAAAGCTCGTCAGCGGAACCCGCATCAGCCTCGCGCAAGGCGACACGATGACGCTTAAACTCAAATTAAAAGTCCGCGCCAAGAGTGATCTGGGAACAGGATTCTACATTTACAGCGGAAAAATCAAACATATCGCCGCGTTATACACTCCCAACATGGAATTGACTCCGGAAAAGACGGATTATACGTTCACTGGTGTGGTTCAGAAAAATCCAGGCGAAGCCTCCGCATTTGACCGTCCTTCCGTGGGGATTATTTTTTTCGACGCGAAAAAGGGAGGCGATTTCGACATCGAAAAAATCGAATACGAGATAAAATCTGCCCCCGCTGAAAAAACGACGGTTCCCGAATTCTGAATGATGGAAAAGAAAATTCATGCCCGGATTCACATGAGAATCCTGCCGGATTTTTGACGAGTGCGGCTTAACGGAGAGTCCAGAGATGAAAAATATTTTGTTGTTCGTTCTCGCAATGAGTTCAATTCCGCTTCTGGCAATCCCCATTGTCAAAAATGGTGAAACCATTGCTTTCGTAGGCGACTCCATAACTCAATTCGGTGACAGGCCGGATGGGTATGTTCAGCTTGTAATGGACGGATTGAAGCGTGTCGGAATCCATGCCAAATACATTCCTGCAGGAGTAGGCGGCGACCGTTCAAACTCGATTCTGACTAGAATCGACCGGATCCTGATGCAAAAACCTGACATTGTGATCCTCAAATGCGGCACGAACGACGTCGGATGGGGTGCAAAAGGTTGTACTCTTGAGGAATATAAGGACAACATGGGCAAAATCATCGACAAATGCAACAAGGCCGGAGCGCGCATCGTTTTGGTCACGCCATCCATGCATACCGAGCACGCCCCATCCGAAAACAACAAAAGCCTTATCGGATATTGCGATTTTCTCCGTAACGAGGCGGCCAAACGGAAAATTCCGCTCGCAGACTGGAACAGGCGTATGCACGAACAACTTGAAAAAGGCTGCAATTACGGCGAACCCGGGTTACTTCTTACGATCGACCATCTTCATCTCAACGGATACGGCAACAGGTATCTTGCTCAGACCGTTCTCGAAACGCTCGGCATTCCCGCTGAGACGGTGAAATCATGGGAAAAAGATTGGGACA
>Ga0209373_10003240_pt1 | contig 15298 bp, 13 predicted proteins | sample Higcelweek5metaG_FD_187173 | JGI IMG/M metagenome (GOLD analysis project Ga0209373, IMG submission 187173) | Freshwater pond sediment microbial communities from the University of Edinburgh, under environmental carbon perturbations - High... | ecosystem: Environmental > Aquatic > Freshwater >...
GCCAAGCACCTGGCCTACAGCTCCGAGCTCACCAGCCTGGTGGCGCTCAAGCAGGCCGGCTACGTGCGCGAGAAGCTGGGCAACGCCCTGGCCTTCGTGCTCTACGACCACATGATGGTCCCCGGCATCAATGAGCGGTACTACAAGTCCGCCCAGGACGACGCGGGCATCATGCTCTCCAAGGCCACCATCACGGCCGTGACCGAGGACGCCGACGGCGGCGTCATCGTGGCGGCCAAGGACACCCTGCTCGGCGCCGACGTCGAGATCAAGGCCGACCTGGTGGTCCTGCCCACGTCCATCGTGCCCACCACCGCGCACGAGGCCACCATGAACCTGGTCTACCGCCAGGGTCCCGGCTTCCCGGACCTGGAGCTGTTCGACGGGTTCGTGGACTCCAACTACGTGTGCTTCCCCTACGAGACCCGGCGCACCGGCGTCTACGCGGCCGGTTGCGTGCGCCAGCCCATGACCATGGCCACGGCCAAGGAAGATGCGGCCGGGGCTGTGCTCAAGGCCGTGCAGTGCATCGGTTCCGCCAACCGCGGCATGGCCGTGCACCCGCGCTCCGGCGACATCAGCTTCCCGGTGTTCAACTTCCAGCGTTGCACCCAGTGCAAGCGCTGCACCGAGGAGTGCCCCTTCGGCGCGCTGGACGACGACGAGAAGGGAACGCCGAAGCCGAACCCGACGCGCTGCCGCCGCTGCGGCACGTGCATGGGCGCCTGCCCGGAGCGCGTCATCAGCTTCGACAACTACAACGTCGACCAGATCGGCTCCATGATCAAGGAAGTCTACGTTCCTGACGACATGGTCGCCGGCGGCCCGCGCGTCATCGTGCTGGTCTGCGAAAACGACGCCTACCCGGCGCTGGACATGGCCGCCTTCCGGGGCAAGAGCTGGAGCCCGTTCGTGCGCTTCGTGCCCGTGCGCTGCCTGGGCTCGGTCAATGCCATCTGGGTGGCCGACGCCATCAGCAAGGGCGTGGACGGGGTGATCATGCTGGGCTGCAAGTACGGCGCGGATTACCAGTGCCACTTCGTCAAGGGCTCGGAGCTGTGCAGCCGCCGCAAGACCAACATCGCGGAGTCCCTGGGACGCTTGGGCGTCGAGGCCGAACGCGTGGAGCAGTACGAAGTCTCCATCGACGAGTACGACAAGGTCCCGGCGATCATCGAACGCTTCATGACTGAAGTCATCACCAAGTTCGGGCCCAACCCGTTCAAGGGCTACTAGGAGGTTTGGAACCATGTCGAACACCGTCAGGGTTCAACCCGACCTGAAATTCGTTCAGGAACTGCAGCAGGTGGGCGGAGAGTCGCTCAAGAAGTGCTATCAGTGCGCCACCTGCAGTGTCGTCTGCCCCCTGTCCCCGCCCGACGGCCCCTATCCCCGCAAGGAGATGGTCTGGGCGCAGTGGGGCCTGAAAGACAAGCTCGTCAACGACATCGACATCTGGCTGTGCCACAACTGCGGCACCTGCTCCGACCTGTGCCCCCGTGGCGCCAAACCCGGCGACCTGCTCGCGGCCCTGCGCAACATGGCCTACCGCAGCCTTGCCAAACCCGCCATCATCGGCACCTGGATGAGCTCCAGCAAGGGCTTCCCGCTCCTCATGCTCATCCCGGCGGCCATCTACATGCTGATCTGGATCATGCGCGCGGGCGTGCTCGGCACCGCCTTCCCGCTGTTCGTCACCGACGGACATGAGTTGAAGGTCGCGGCCGACGGCGTGATCATCTTCGGCGGCCTGTTCCCCGGCGACTACTTCATCGACCCCATCTTCGGGGCGGTGTTCGTGTTCATGCTCATCGCCTTTGCAGGCGGCATCGCCACCATGCTCAAGGGCTTCGAGGGCATGCCCAAGACCTTCATCGTGGGTCGCGGGAAAGAGCCCAGCTTCCTCTCCTGCTTGATCGAGACCCTGAAGTCCGAGGTCGCCCAGCACAGCCGCTTCCAGAACTGCGGCACCGAGGAAAAAGACGTGCAGCGCTTCACCGGGCACCTCTTCGTCTTCTACGCCTTCATCGCGCTGATGATCGTCACCGGCGTGGTGGCCACGGGCCACTGGTTCGGGGCCTGGTTCCTGCAGCACATCCTGCACATGGAAGGCGACCTGGCCAGCCTCATCGCCTGGGCCGGGCACACGCCCATGCCGCTGTGGAGCCCGGTGAAGCTGCTGGCCAACGCCGGGGCCGTGGCCCTGGTCTATGGCCTGACCAAGCTGACCACCCGCCGCACCGCGCTGGACTCCGCCAAGAGCTCGAGCAACTGGTACGACTGGTACCTCCTGACCGTGATCTGGGGCATCGCGCTGACGGGCATCGGCAGCGAGATCTTCCGCCTCATCGGGCAGAAGATGCTGGCCTACCCCACCTACTATCTGCACCTGATCTTTGTGTTCATGCTGCTGGCCTACCTGCCCTGGTCCAAGCTTGGGCACGTGGTCTACCGCACCGTGGCCCTGGCCTATGCCCGGAAGATCGGCCGCCTGCCCATGGGCGGGATTTAGTTGGGTTTTCGCTTTGCGGACACTGGTTTACACAACACTGAAAGGTTTTCCCGACCATAAGGAGGAATCCCATGGCTGAAGCGAAAGTGTTCCCCATGCATACCTTCGTCACCTGCCTCAAGGGTGGCGACGCGGCCGACAGCGGCCTGCTTGACATGCTCTCCTTCCTGACCCAGAGCCAGGTGGACGCCGAGTTCGCGCCCATCGCCGCGGCCCTGTCCAAGGCCTGGATCTACGAACAGGAGCCGACCCTCACCAAGGCCACGGCAGGCGAAGTCGCCGACCTTGGCGAAAAGGTGGCCGTGAAGGCCCTGCCCGAGGCCGCCCAGGCCCAGGCCCAGGCCATCATGGCCAAGATGGCCGACCTGCGCGCCCAGAACGCCGCCCTGGTGGCCCAGGTGGCCAAGCTCACCGCCGAGAAGGCCGCCATCGCCGCCGACTTTGCCGGCGCCAAAAGCAAGCTCAAGGACTTCGAGGAGCAGGCCGCCAAGGGCGACGTGAAGCTGTCCGTCAGCGCCACCAAGATGGACGAGCACATCAAGAAGCTTGAGCAGCTCATGGAAGAAGTGGCCAAGGTCAAGGCCCAGGGCGTGGTTGTTGCCGGTGTGGCCGGCGGCGGCGCCGCCGCTGATGCCGGTGCCGCTGCTGGCGGTGAAGCCACCGGCGCTCCGGTCGTGGGCGGCGAACCCGATGACGGGTTTGGCCTGGGCAGCAACCCCTTTGCTGACTCCACCTGGTAGCCAGCAGGCAATACAACATGTGAAGCCCCCGGCCGCTGACGCAGCCGGGGGCTTTTTTGCGCACCCAGGGGCGGACCCCAAGCCCCCAAAGCCAGGGGCCCTGCCCCTGGACCCCGCCCAAGGGAGGCCCTTGGGAATCCCCATAGCAAGCGAAAGGGCTGGGCCGCGCGACGCGCGGCCCAGCCCTTTCGCTTGAATCGAGGGGGTCCGGGGGGAATCATTCCCCCCGGCAGGGTCCAGGGACAGCGTCCCTGGCCGCCGGAGGCCGACCCGGACCACGGGCTCGTGGCTAGTGGATGATCACCTTGATCTTGCGGACAATGGTCTTCATGGCGCGCACCGGAGCCGCGTACCACTCCTCGGTCTTGTGGCGCTTGCGCCATTCCCATGGCGGGGTGGGGTTGGCCTCGGCCCACAGGCCGCGCCCGGCGCTTCTGGCCTCGGCCTGAACCTGGCGCAGGGTCATGCAGAGGTCCTCGCGCAGGCAATACTGCTCGTACACCCAGCCCAGCCCCGAGCGCAGCATCTCCTCGTTGACCAGGGTGCCGTCGGCCAGGCGCACCAGGGCCACGGTGCGGCCGTAGCGGTCGGTGTCCATGTTCTCGATGCTGATGGTCTTGCGCGAGACCAGCTGCGTGAGCCGTTTCTTGGCCTGATACCCGAAGGCCTGCTTGGTCTCCGGCGCGTCGACCCCGTAGAGCCGGATGTTCACCACCACCCCGTCCTCGTTGGTGACGTTGATGGAGTCGCCGTCGCGCACGCTCTTGGTGCGCGACTCCCAGGCCAGGGCAGGCGCGGCGAGGGCCAGGATCAGCACAAGGACAAGCAGGGGGGTGCGCATGAGTGCTGCGTGCCGGAAATCGTGTTTCTGGTCAAGCCTGCCGACAAGACTCTCAAGGACTACAGCACCATCCTACATAGGGACCCAATATTACTACGCAAGAAATTACGCCCCCGCCCATTGACTGCGTACTGATGGATGCGTAAGATTAGCGTGAGTATAAATCGTGCCTGTGGCATTTTGCCAAGGCACGCAAGCATGGGACGGAACACATGGACAATGGCAGGGACAGCAAGAAGCTGCGGGTGCTTTTGGCCGAGGACCACGCGCTGCTCCGGCAGAGTCTCAAGGCCTACCTGGAGACGCAGGGCGGCTGCGAGGTGGTGGGCGAGGCCCAGGACGGCCGCGAGGCCATGCGCCTGTACAGCGAGCTCAAGCCCGACGTGGTGCTCATGGACCTGTCCATGCCCGGCGTGGACGGCATGGTGGCGGTGCGCTCCATCCGGCGCGATTTTCCCGATGCGCGCATCATCGCGCTGACCGCGCACAGGGCTGAGGAATATCTCCACGCGGCCCTGGACTCCGGCGTGGACGGCTACGTAGTCAAGGCCGCCAGCGCCGAGGACCTGCTCACGGCCATCCGCGCCGTGTGCCGGGGCGAGGCCTACGTCAGCCCCGAGGTCTCGGCCACGCTCATCAACGGCTACCTGCGCGGCAGCCGCGCGGCCAAGGCCACGCCGCTGGAGATACTCACCGCGCGCGAGAAGCACATCCTGGAGATGGTGCTGGCAGGGCTCAAGAACAAGGAGATCGCCGAGAAGCTGTTCCTCTCCACCCGCACCGTGGAGAAGCACCGCGCCAACTTCATGAAGAAGCTCGGCCTGCACAACCTGCATCAGGTGCGCGAGTTCGTGAAGATCCACGACCTGCCCCTGGGCGACGAACTCTAGCCCGCCCGCCGGGATCCCCCGGCCAGCCGGGACGCCCTGCCCCAAAGCCCGGCGTCACGGACGACCTGTCCATTTTGGGCGCGGGGCAAGGCCTGCGGCGGCCAAAAAAAATCCCTCCAGGCGTTGACATCCCCCCGCTCCTGCTTATCTATCCAACGCTGCACCGAAAACGCCTCAGCGCAGGCCGCAAGCCGCTGCGCCCCCGAGGCCCCGCGGCACAACAGCACACAATCTGTTCAGGAGGATTCATAATGAAGCTCAAGCCTTTGCACGATCGCGTCATCATTAAGCGCCTGCCCGAGGAAGAGAAGACCGCTGGCGGCCTGTACATCCCGGACAGCGCCAAGGAGCGCCCCATGCGCGGCACCGTGGTCGCAGCCGGACCCGGCTCGGAGAAAGTGAAGATGCAGGTGAAGAAGGGCGACCTGGTTCTCTTCGCCAAGTACGCAGGCACCGAATTCAAGATGGATGGCGAGGAATGCGTCATCATGCGCCAGGAAGAGATCCTGGCGGTCATCGAGAAATAGCCAGGCAAAATTTCCGGCGCGTTACGCCGAATCTTTCAAAAGAGGAGTGCTTTAGACATGGCCAAGACCATTCGTTTTGACGAGGCCGCCCGCGCGAGCCTGAAAATCGGCGTGGACAAGCTCGCCGATGCCGTGAAAGTCACCCTGGGCCCCAAGGGCCGCAACGTCGTCATCCAGAAGTCCTGGGGCGCGCCGACCATCACCAAGGATGGCGTCACCGTGGCCAAGGAGATCGACCTTGAGGACAAGTTCGAGAACATGGGCGCCCAGATGGTCAAGGAGGTCGCCTCCAAGACCAACGACGTGGCCGGTGACGGCACCACCACCGCCACGGTGCTGGCCCAGGTCATCTTCGGCGAGGGCATCAAACTCGTCGCCGCTGGCCGCAACCCCATGAGCGTCAAGCGCGGCATCGACAAGGCCGTTGAGGCCGTGGTCGCGGAGCTCGACAAGGTCGCCAAGTTCACCAAGGACCGCAAGGAAATCGCCCAGATCGGCACCATCTCCGCCAACAACGACCAGACCATCGGCGACATCCTGGCCGAGGCCATGAGCAAGGTCGGCAAAGAGGGCGTCATCACCGTCGAGGAAGCCAAGAGCATGGAGACCGTGCTCGACGTGGTCGAGGGCATGCAGTTCGACCGCGGCTACCTCTCCCCCTACTTCACCACCAATTCCGACAAGATGACCTGCGAGTTCGACGACGCGCTGATCCTGATCTCCGAAAAGAAGATCAGCAACATGAAGGACCTTCTGCCCGTGCTCGAACAGGTGGTGAAGATGAGCCGCCCGCTCATGATCATCGCCGAGGACGTGGACGGCGAGGCCCTGGCCACGCTCGTGGTCAACAAGTTGCGCGGCACCATCAAGGTCTGCGCGGTCAAGGCCCCGGGCTTCGGCGACCGCCGCAAGGCCATGCTCCAGGACATCGCTGTTCTGACCGGCGGCCAGCTCGTGTCCGACGACATCGGCCTGACGCTGGACAAGGTCCGCGCCGACTCGCTGGGCAGCGCCAAGCGCATCACCGTGGACAAGGAAAAGACCACCATCGTGGACGGCGCTGGCAAGAAGGAAGACATCAAGGCCCGCATCAAGCAGATCGAGGGCGAGATCAATCTCACCACGTCGAGCTACGACAAGGAAAAGCTCCAGGAGCGCCTGGCCAAGATCGTGGGCGGCGTCGCCGTCATCAAGGTCGGCGCGGCCACCGAGATTGAGATGAAAGAGAAGAAGGCACGTGTTGAAGACGCGCTGAACGCCACCCGCGCGGCTGTCGAGGAAGGCATCATCCCCGGCGGCGGCACGGCCTTCGTGCGCGCGGCCAAGGTGCTCGACACCCTGAAGACCCTGGACGACGACGAGGCCGCCGGCGTGCTGGTCATCCGCCGCTCCATCGAGGAGCCCCTGCGCATGATCGCCGCCAACGCCGGTTTCGAAGGCTCCGTGGTGGTGGAGAAGGTCCGCGCCGGCAAGGGCGCCTTTGGCTTCAACGCCGGTACCGGCGTGTACGAGGACCTCTACGCCGCCGGCGTCATCGACCCCAAGAAGGTCGCCCGCGTGGCCCTGCAGAACGCCGCCTCCGTGGCCAGCCTGCTCCTCACCACTGAGTGCGCCGTGGCCGACAAGGTCGAAGACAAGGACGAGAAGAAGTAGCCCACACGAGCTGTAGCAAGATCACCGAGGCCGGGCAGCAATGTCCGGCCTTTTTTCATGCCCGTGCCAGGGCTAAAGTCCTGGGCCAAAGCTCCGATACATCCGGCAACAGAGCTGCCCAATCTGGCGGCATCGGGCTTCGGTCGTCCAGGGAGGGGGACCGGAGCCCTTTTTTTCGCCCTTGCCGCCAGCTCCCAATATGATATGCATGCCGTGCGTTTGACACCTTCGCCAAGGAGCCGCCCCGTGCCCTACGTCCAATGGACAGACGCCCTCCAGATGGGCATCAAGAGCATCGACGACCAGCACAGGCAGCTGGTGGAGATGGTCAACGGCCTGCACGATGCCGTGGAGGCCTCGGGCCAGCACTGCCCGTCTCCGGAGCTGGTGGCCCTGCTCAAGAGCTATGCGGCGGAGCATTTCCACATCGAGGAAGGCTACATGCAGGCCTTCGCCTACCCGGAGTTCGCGGCGCACCAGGAGGAGCACCAAGACTTTTGCGCCGCCGTGCAAAGCCTTGAGACCCGCTGCGCGGACGGCACCGCCCACCCGGCGGAGCTGCTGGAGTTCCTCAAAAGCTGGCTCACCAACCACATCCTCGATGTGGACATGAAGATGGGCCGGTTCCTGGAAGACTACCTGTAGCTCCTGCCCTTCCCGGCACCGGGCGGCGAACTCACGCCAGGGCACCCGTGACCACGCGCGCCAGGGCGTTTCCCCTGGACATCCCCTCGGACATTTTCTAAGCACACCCCATGACTCACACAAGGACCGACACCTCGAAGCGGCAGGCCCCTGCCCGCCCCTTTCCGCCCAGGCGCTGGCTGGAGCTGGCCGCGAGCCCGGCCGTGCTCTGCCTGGTGGCCGTGGGCCTGGCCCTGGCCCTGTACTGGCGGACCCTCGGCTTCGAGTTCATCGACCTGGACGACACGGTGAACGTGCTCGGCAACCCCCACGTGCTGGGCGGCCTGACCTGGGCGAACGTGCGCTGGGCCTTTGCCGATCTGGCGGGGGTGGTCGACTACTGGCACCCCGTGTCCCAGCTGTCGCTCATGCTCGACGCCAGCCTGTACGGGCAATGGGCCGGGGGCTACCACGCCACCAACTTCCTGCTGCACGCCGCCAACGTGGCCCTGGTGTTCCTGCTCGTGCGCACGGTCACCACGGACAAATGGTCCGCCTTTGCCGTGGCCGCGTTCTTCGCCGTGCACCCGCTGCACCTGGAGTCCGTGGCCTGGATCACGGAGCGCAAGGACGTGCTGTTCATGTTCTGGGGGCTGCTGGCCCTGAACAGCTACCTGGCCTGGGCCAGGAGCCGGAGCCGTTCGGCGCTCACCGCCTTCTACTGCTGCTATGCCTTGAGCCTCATGTCCAAGCCGGTGCTCGTGGTCCTGCCCGGCATACTGCTGCTGCTGGACTACTGGCCCCTGGGGCGCTTCAGCCCGTACGAGCTGCTGGCCCCGTCCGGACCAGCGGGGTCCGGCCCCGCTTTCGGCGCACGGCTGCGCACCTTCTGGCCCCTGCTGCGGGAAAAGCTGCCCATGGTCGGCCTGGCGGCCCTGTCCACCCTGATGACCGTCCTGTCCTCCCTCAAGCGATATGACCTGGTGGTGGTGGATGCCCCGACCCGCTTCGGAAACGCCTTCCTGTCCCTGGCCAAGTACGCGGGCAAGCTCTTTGTCCCGACAAACCTCGCCATCCTCTACCCGTTCCAGACGCCGCTTCCCTTTTGGCCGCTGGTCCTGTCCATGGCGGGGTTCTGCGCGGTCCTGGTGCTTGTCCTTTGGCGGGGCAGGCGCTTCCCCTGGCTGATTCTCGGGCTGGGGTGGGTTTTCCTGGGGCTGCTCACCACCATCGTGGTTCCAAAGGCAGGGGTGCAGGTGCCCCTGGCCGACAGGTTCACGTATTTCCCCTTTGTCGGGGCCTACCTGGTGCTGGCGCTGGGGGCCAGGGAGCTCGCCGCGCGCCTGATCGCCGACAGCCGGAAGCGCCACCTGGCGCTGGCCGCATGCTTCCTCGCGCTCCTCGGCTGGTACTGGGTCCAGGCGGACAACGCCCTCGAGTTCTGGCGCAACAAGTTCACCATCTACGAGCGCGCCATCGACGTGACGCCGGGCAACCATATCCTCTTCAACAATTACGCGCGGGTGCTGCTGGACCGGCAGGACTTCTCCAGGGCCGAGACCTACGCGCTGAAGGCCCTGGCCCTGCAGCCGGACTACAACTTCGCCCTGGGGAACCTCGGCAACGTTTACGCGGCCACCGGGCGCTACGAGCAGGCCATTGAGATGTTCCAAAGGGCCCTGGCGCAGGACAGGAACGACGAGTACAGCGCGGACGACCATTACAGCATCGGGTATTGCCTGGCGCAGCTGCACCGGTATGACGAGGCGGAAAAGCACTACCACGAGGCCCTGGCCATCCGGCCGAACTACCCGCTCCCGTACAACGACCTGGGGAACATCGCCGTGCTCCGGGGGGACCTGCGCCACGCCGAGGAATACTACGCCAAGACGGCGGCCCTGCTCCCGGACTCCTCCCTGGCCCGGGAGAACCTGCGCCGCGTGCAGCGGCGGCGGGCGGGCGGCGGGCAGTAGGCGCATTATCTGGCCTGGCGGAAGCTCCCGGCCTGAAACCGGAAGGAGGACCTATGGCGATCATGGAACGCTCGGACCTGCAGTTTGCGGACAAGTACCGCTGGACCGCGCTGCCGGACGACGACCCGAAGCTCACCGGGGAGCCGGACAGCACCCTGTTCAACCGCAAGGAAGGCTTTGAAGTCCTGGCGCTCATCAACCGGTTCATGCTGAAGTACAAGTTCCGGCAGAAGACCTCCGGCCAGAAGGTCGAGCGGCTGATAGGCAAGCATCTGCCCATCGCGCTCAAGACCCAGCGGCTGGTGGAGGACTGGCTCGTGGCCAACTGGGAAGAGTACGACTAGGCACGGGGCTCTGCCCCTCCAAGAGCCTCCGACGGCCAGGGACGCTGTCCCTGGACCCTGCCGGGGGAAATGATTCCCCCCGGACCCCCTCGATTCAAGCGAAAGGGCTGGGCCGCGCGTCGCGCGGCCCAGCCTTTTCGCTTGCTATGGGGATTCCCAAGGGCCTCAGGCTCTTGGGCGGGGGTTCAGGGGCGGAGCCCCTGGCGGGGCCTCAAGGGACCGTCTTCTCAGAATGGGAATTCCGCCAGTTCTCGATCAGCTGCTGGAACGGCTCCAAAAGGTCGGCAAAGCGCTGTTCGGCATCCGGGCCGAAGGCCCGCGGACGGCGGCACGCCAGGATGAGCACAGCATGGAGCCCGTGCCGCCCAAAAAACGGCTTGGCGAAGTAGGAGCGTACACCGCGTGGGCTGAACAACACCCAGTCGATGGACTTGATGCTGTCCAGCGTGTCGTCCACCACCAGGGACGTGAGGCCGAACTGCTCGATGTCCTGTGCGATCGTCCCCTCGTAGGAGTGCGCCGCACCCCAGGCGAGATCCACGAAGGGCTCTCCCACGCCATAGACCTCGACACGCCCCTGCAGGGAGAGGATGTCTGAAAATATGAGGCCGTCCAGTTCGGCCGCATGCGCCGCGAGCAACGCGGCCAGGCCGTCGCGCAGTGAAAACTGCGCCACGTCCGGGGTCACGCCTCTTGCTGCATCCTCGGCAGGCAAGGCCTGTTCCACGACCTTCAAGAGCGCCACGCGCACCATGTCGTCGTTGGAACAGCAGGGAGTGAGCCGCACCTTGGCGGTGAACGGGGTGCCGCTCACGGAGCAGAAGAGCAGCGTGCCCGCCCAGACGTCCTCCTTCAAGGCCTGCAGAGCCGCCTCCTTGAGCTGCTGGGCGTAGTCGCCGGGCGCGATGTCCTCCAAGGCTGGCATCTCCCTGGCAGTTGCGGCGCCGAAGAGTTCGCGGGCCTTGGCGTTGCTGGTGAGGATTTCCCCGGAGTGCGCGCTCAACGCGAAAACAGGATACCCCGCGACGCCGAGCGCCATCTGGCACAAGCCGGAGCGGCCTTTTACCGCGTAGGAGACCGGGAGGAATGCCTCCTTCAGGAAGCCGTGGTACACGGCCATGTTCTCGGCATCGGGCCATCCCTGCAGAATCAGCGGGGGCAGGTTCGCCCCACGTTCCTTCATGAGTCGAAAAGTGACCGCAGCCGCTTGCCGCGAGGTCGCCATGTCCCAGAACTCGACGAAGAGCGGAACGCACTCCCTCCGGACGACCTCCTTGCGGAAGCGCGCATCACGGAGCAGACGCGGTGCGTCGTTCCCCAATCCGGGGCAGGGCCATTCGTTGAACACGACAAGCCGGGAACGCAACAGGTCCATACTCCAGATCAAGCCGGGGAAATCCGCCAACCAGGGAGAAAGCCTCGTCATATGCACTCCACGCAGGCCAATTGAGCCGATTATGGACCAGCCGTGCGCCGCGCCGACCCCCGCTTCGCCCCTCCAATCAGTTGCCTTGGAAACTATCCCAAACCGTCCTGCGGGTACAGGAGAGAAATCGATTCATCCAAATTGATATTGGATCAACCAATCGCAGATAAAAATGTGCGGCATTCCAAGAGGATGCGCCGCTTGCACATAACCATCTTTTACACCTTGCATTTTTTTTAAAAGCGCACCTATGCTTCCACCAACTGATGCTCACAACTTGCTTTGGCGAAGGGGTGGCATGGACAACAAGCAGTGGCTCATCGTGCGGCGCATAGAGGACGGTCTGTTGAAGGGACGTTGGAAGCTGTTCGAGCGGCTTCCCTCGGAACGGCACCTGGCAGATGAGTTCGGCGTGAACCGCGGCACGATCCGCTCGGCGCTCCACGCCCTTGCCGGTCGCGGCATACTGGAGATCAAGCAGGGCAGCGGTTCGGTGGTGAGCCAACTGCCCAACCCCAAGACGGGCAGAAACAAGCCCGGCTACTGCATCCAGGCTTTCCGCCTGTTCATCCCGGTGCTGGCCGAAGCCCTGGCCCAGTCCACACCCCCATCCGAACTGTCCCGCCTGGAACGCATCCTCCCCATCGCCGGTTCAGCCATCCGCGACGGCAACATAGACGCCTTCATCCATGAGCAGGTCCGCTTTTTCGTCGAATTCGTCCAGCTGTCCCAGAACCCCTGGCTCGTCCAGTCCGCCGTGAGGGTGCTGCCAGACACCCGGCTGCTGGCCTGGCTTTTGCGCGGCACATCCCTTGCGGACTGTGAGCCGCTCTTCGCCGACATGGTGCGGCTGGTGAGCGCACTGCGCTACGGGGATGGCGACAACGCGCGGCAGGTCGCGCTGGCCTACGCCGACATCCTCGAAACGCTGCTGGGGGCGATGCCATGAGCGCCATCATAAGTCGCCGGGATTTTTTCCGCTCCCTGTTCGCACGCGGGCAGGCCGTAGCCGATCCCTGCGCGGGCAGACTTCTTTCGCCGGAGTTCACCCCGGAGATGATCCGAGCGGAGGCGGCGCGCATCGGCCTTGATACGCAGCAGATGACCGAGACGGAAATGGCCCAGGCGGTGCTTCAGACCATGTACGCCCAGGCTCCCGCCGACTCCGGGGCCACGAGGAACGCAGGAGTTGAGGACAAGACGGGCAGGAGGCCGAACGCCTCCGTAAACGCATCTTCTTGAGCAAAAGGAGGAAGGACGACGCGCGGCGCCCGCAGGAGGCGCAACCACCACCAATCGTGAAACTAAACCGAAGGAGGTTGGGTCATGGCTGAAGAACAGTCGCTTCCCTATCTAGAGGAACGGAAGCTGGTCAAGCGTTGGGGCGGCCCCTTGCCGGTACTGGCCAACATGCTGTTCACGGGGGTCATTTTCGCCGTCACATGGTGGGTGTTCCAGGATCCACGCGGGATCATGCGCTTCTACACCCCCTATGTGGGCTACAACTACTGCCGCTGGTGGCTGATCATCCTCATCTGGATGGCCTACATCTTCGACTTCTGGCCGTTCAAGCGCAGCTGGGTGCGCAACGCCCATCCGCTCCAGAAGGGCGTCGTGCTCTCATTGATGTCAATAGCCATCATGTGGTTGATGATCCACGGCTTCTTTGAGGGCGTTCTCGGCAACTTCGCCTTCACGTACTTCAACCCCACTCAGTTGCAGAAGCTGCCCGGTCTCACGGATTTCTACGCGGCCGAGTATGCGGCGCAGGCCTGCATGATGTTCGCGGTCATCGCCTCCTGGATCAGCCCGGCGTGGGTGGTGGCGCTGGAGGGCAGCCCCTGGAATGGCCTGAAGCAGCCCTACCAGGGCTTCTCCATCTGGCTCGGCACCTTCTGCCTTTCGCTGGTCATCTACTTCATGACCATGCACAACCACATGGGCATCCTGTACTACCCTTGGCAGTACTTCACCGCGATCTGCCCGCCCTACTGGAGTGATTTCGCGCAAACGGTCTCGGCCAACTTCCACGTGGCCTGGATCATGTGCTGCACGGTGGTGGTCTGGTTCATGGAAGGCATCTGGGAACGCTACCCCTTCACAATGATCAAGACCCCTTGGCGGCGGCGTCTGGCGCTCTTCTTCGGAATCATCGTCATCTCCTGGTGCCTGTGCCTGTTCTTCTGGTACATGCAGGAACTCGTGTGGGGCGACGCCATCCGCGGCCACCGTCGTGACGCAGCTCCCGACTGGCGCTGGCTGCACGTGGGCGAAACCGCCATCTTCTTCCTGGTTCCGGCGCTTTTCACCCAGTTCTACCTGGAAAACTGGCCCAAGAAGTTCAGCGCCCCGGTCAATATCTTGATCCGCACCACACTGGTCGTCATTCTCGGCATCGGCCTCTACTGCGCCTATTACATGGGCGCCCACTACGTGCTCGGCACGCAGAAGGGCTTCTCGCACCCGCAGCAGTTCCCCATGATTCCCACCATCTGGCTCATCGACATCTGGCTGATCAACTGGTGGTTCATGGACGGCTGGCCCGGCTGGAGACGCGAAGACAAGACCGCGGAGGACTTCGCGGCCGAGCGGAAGTATCATGAGGAGGAGCTCGCCACCTGGAGCCCGGGCATGGTTCCGGGGCTGTGCGTGGGCATCATCGTCGGCATCGCGGTGTACTTCCTGATCGTGGCCGGGCTGCCCATTGCCAGCGCCACATTCACTCTCGTCAAGTAGGAGGAGTCATGGATAGGCGACAGTTTCTCAAGGGCGCCGCGCTGGGCGCTGGAGTTGGCACCCTGGCGGCGATGGGAGTGTTCTCATACAGCCCGGCCCGTCGGGCCTTTCTGAAGAACGTCACTCGTGGAACCAAGGACTTCGGCATGTGCAAGTCCGTGAAGGTGACGAACATCTCCGAGACGAGCTGGTTCGACAACAAGGTCTTCATGCGCGACGTGACGAGTGCCGGCGGCCTGCTGGTGGACCAGTACACCTTCAACTGGCCGCCCTTCGGCAACGGCAAGGGCGTTGGCAAGGGCAGCTATGCGGAGGGCATCAAGCTCATCCAGGACTGCCTGCCCCACAAGCTTGAGGAGGCCTGGGCGCGGGTGAAGGAGAAGTGCGTCTCCGTGGAGAACGCGGGCGGGTTCTCCTGCCTGATCGAGATCGAAGCCCTGGACGGCAAGGTCACCAAGTACCTCATGGACACGGGCTGGAACTACGAGTGGATGGACACCTGCTTCAAGCGGGAGGGCATCGACAAGATGCTCGCCAACAACGAGATCGCGGCATGGATCCAGACCCACGAGCACATGGACCATTACTGGGCCGCGCCCGTGATCATGAAGTACAACCCGAACATCACCGCGTACATCCCCAATTCCTTCTATCCCCCGGGCAAGGACTACCTGAAGAAGTCCGGCCACGTGGGCAAGGTCGTCGAGGTCCCCAAGGGGCTGCATCCCATCGAGCCCGGCGTCGCGCTCTACAAGTTCGACTGCCCGATCATCTTCAAGGTGTTCGGCGAGCAGTCGCTGTACTGCAACGTGAAGGACGTGGGCCTCGTGAGCATCACCGGCTGCTGCCACCAGGGGATCATCCTCTTCGCGGACACGGCCTACAAGGAGATCGCTTACGCCAACGACAGCTTCTACGGCCTCTACGGCGGGCTGCACATCTCGCCGTTCGATGACTGGGATCCGAAGTATGACGACCTGGTGATCGGTCTCAAGAAGTGGAACATCCAGCGCGTGGGCTGCAACCATTGCA
>Ga0209373_10003242_pt1 | contig 15292 bp, 9 predicted proteins | sample Higcelweek5metaG_FD_187173 | JGI IMG/M metagenome (GOLD analysis project Ga0209373, IMG submission 187173) | Freshwater pond sediment microbial communities from the University of Edinburgh, under environmental carbon perturbations - High... | ecosystem: Environmental > Aquatic > Freshwater >...
CTCCCCGCGCATGATGGGCATGGCGTTGCGGATGGGGGCTACCCATTCCGGCAGCCCCAGCCGGGTGGCGGGTGTCACGGCGCGCTGCCAGGCGAAAACGAAGTCATCCGCCGTGACCGGGCTGCCATCGGACCATTTCGCATCACGCCGCAGGGTGAAGGTCCAGGTCAGCCCGTCCGCGCCGGCCTCCCAGGCGGTGGCGACGCCCGGCACCACGTTGCCGGCGGCGTCGAAACTGGTCAGACCCTCCCACAGTTCCACGAACAACGCACCGGCGATGATGGTGGTGGAGCGATGCGGGTCCAGCGTATCCACATCAGGGCCCAGCCCGATATCCAGTACCATGCCATCGCCCGCCGCCCGCACGGGCAGGGCGGGCAGACCCAGCGCCAGGCCCAAGGCCAGACCGCCATTCATCATTATGCGCCGTGTGATCCTCTGCATGGGGCTTTGCCATCTCCATCATCGGGACAGGATTTCTATGCCGGCAACCCATTGGCTGCCGGGCGGGATAGACTGGACCGGCAACATGCGGCCTGTCCATCCTCAATCCCCATCGAAATACCGCCGTGCCCCCGCCCTTGCCGCGCCATAAAGGCCCGCGATAGTGATAGCCAAGCCGGTAATCACCGGTGGGCATGAAAAGGCGGGAGGGGGAACCGTCGGCGGCAATGACCGTGCGGTCCCTTGATGACGATGAAAAAGAAGATCGCTTGTATCCTGGGCTTGGCGAGCATTCTGTTGTCCGGTGCGGCATTTGCCGGTTCAGTGACCCTGTTCTCCGAACCCAATTTCCGGGGGGATCGTGTCACCATCCATGATGATGTTGATTCGCTGACCAGGATTCCGCCTTGGAATGATCGGGCCCGCTCCGTTATCGTCAATTCCGGTGTCTGGGAAATCTGCAAGGACAAGCGGTTCGATCATTGCCAGACCTTTGTCGCCGGTGCGCGCATCGCCAATACCGGGGAGGTGAAGAACCTGCGTGGCGGTGTCAGTTCCCTGCGCGAAGTGCGGCGCGACAATTGGCGCGATGACCGCGACCGCGATTGGGATGATCGGCGCTGGGATGATGACCGCCGTCCAGGCTGGAGCCAGCGCGACCCCTGGGATAGTGATAATCGCCGGCCGGATTCCCGTGCCGACGACGGGATCATCTGGGACAATGGTTCCAGCCGCAGCCGCGGCGACCAGTGGGATGGCAGCCCCAACCCCACCAACAGCTGCCAGCGCGAGGTGCAGAAAGCCTTTATCCAGCGCTATGGCTTGAGCGGCAGTTCACGCTTCGCCGGCAGCGAATATGAGGGCACCATCTGGTGGGAGGGCCAACCCTGGAACTACCGGTGCAGCGGCGGCCAGATCAATATCTGGAAGTGAACCATCACCGGCCGGCGGTGACGCTGTTCACCGCCGGCCGAACAGCCGCTCGATATCGCCCAGTTTCAGTTCCACATAGGTGGGGCGGCCATGGTTGCACTGGCCGCTATGGGGCGTCGCCTCCATCTGGCGCAGCAGGGCGTTCATTTCATCAACATTCATCGGGCGACCGGCGCGCACGCTGCCGTGGCAGGCCATGCGTGAACAGATCGCCTCCAGCTTTTCTTTCAACGCATGCGCGTCGCCCAGTTCGGCCAACTCGTCGGCAATATCTTTGATCAACCCGCGCACATCCGCCCGCGCCCCCAGCATGGCCGGCACCTCCCGCACCACTACGGCACCTGATCCGAAGGTTTCCAGGATCAGGCCCAACTCGGCCAGTTCCGCCCCGCGTTCGCCGACCCGGTCGGCATCCGCCGGGTCCAGTTCCACCACCTCCGGGATCAGCAGCATCTGGCGCTTCACCCCGGCTCCCAGCATGTCCTGTTTCATCCGTTCATAGACCAACCGTTCATGGGCGGCATGCTGATCGACGATGATGATGCCGTTTTCCGTCTGCGCCACGATATAGGTGGCGTGCAACTGCGCCCGCGCCGCACCCAGCGGGAACTGGCTGGCCGGTGGTGGGGCGGCGTCCGTTACCTCCTCGCTGCGGGCGGCGGGGGCGAAGCTTGCACCCGGTTGTTCCGCCGCAGCCTGGGGCAGGGGAGCCTGAAAGCGCCAGCTGGCCTCCGCCAACTCTCGGGCGACCGGTGGCGGGGTATGGTGCTGATATTGGCCGGCAGCGGGCCGGACCGGTGGTTCCCATAACAGGCTGGTCTGCGGGGCCACGCGCGGGGTCAGGCTGGCCAGCGTGTCGGCAGCCACTGTCGTGCTGGCCCGGTGCCCGGCGGCGGCCAGCGCATGTTTCAGCGCACCGACAATCAGCCCGCGCACCAGGGCCTGATCGCGGAATCGCACCTCCGTCTTGGCGGGATGCACATTCACATCCACCTCATGCGGGTCCAGTTCCAGGAACAGGGCCAGCACGGGATGGCGGTCGCGGGCCAGGAAATCGGCATAGGCGCCGCGCACAGCCCCCACCACCAGCCGATCCTTCACCGGGCGGCCATTGACGAACAGATATTGCCCGGCAGCGGTCGGCTTGTTGTAGGTGGGCAGGCCGATATGGCCGGTCAGCCGCACGCCGGCCCGTTCGGCATTGACGGAAATGGCATTTTCCTGAAATTCCCGCCCCAGCACAGCGCCCAGCCGCACCAGCCGCGCCTGTTCGGCATCCCCGGTGCTGGCGGCCAGCCGCACCGGCGTGCGCCCCTCATCATTCACGGTGAAGGCGACATGCGGGTGGGCCATGGCCAGCCGTTCCACCACATCGATGGCATGCTGGCTTTCCGTGCGGCTGCCTTTCAGGAATTTCAGCCGGGCAGGTGTGGCGAAGAACAGGTCGCGCAATTCCACCCGCGTGCCCAGGCCGCCAGGGGCCGGGCCGACCGGCCCCTTGGCCCCACCTTCCACTTGGATGCAGCTGGCATGGTCGGCATCCGCCGTGCGGCTGGTGATCGACAGGCGGCTGACGGCACCGATGGAAGGCAGCGCTTCGCCGCGGAAACCCAGGGTGCGGATATCGGTCAGGTCGCCATCGGGCAGTTTGGAGGTGGCATGGCGCTCCACCGCCAATTCCAGCTGTTCCGGCGCCATGCCGATACCATCATCCACCACCGACAGCAGCGCCTTGCCGCCATCGCGCAGGGTGACATCAATCCGCCGCGCGCCAGCATCCAGCGCGTTTTCCACCAGTTCCTTCACGGCGGCGGCAGGGCGCTCCACCACCTCACCGGCGGCGATCTGGTTGACAAGCGTTTCAGGCAGGCGGCGGATGATCGGCATGCCCAGGTCATAGCACCGATGGGGGCATGTCGCCAAGCCGGCCACAATATCTATCCTGTCGGCAGCCCCAGCTTCTGTCGCAGCACGCCCACGGTATCCACCATGCCGAATCCTCCGCACATGGTAAGGGCAGGCCCCAAACTGGCGTGCAGGCCCTGGCGGGAGCGGGGTGAAACCTCGTGGCTGCGCAAATACCGGTCGATCTCATAAAGGACTTTGCCGCCGAACTCCGCAATCAGTGGCGCGATGCGACCGCTGGGATCATTTCCCTTTAACCGTAACAGCAGGGGTGACAGCGTTGTAGAGAGGATGGGAATCACCTCTCGTGCCCGTTCCTGTTGCGGTCCGGTGCCATGCAGCACATCGGCCAGATCCTCCAGATAAGCAGCGCATAGCCGGCTGACATAGTCCGGGGACAGTCGCTGCGCTGGCAGACCGGCAAGGCGCTGTCCTTCCGGCTGATCCGGTTTCAGCAGGGGCAGGTGGTGCAGCCGGTCCATGAACCGCTCCACCCCATTCAGCTTGTCCGCCATGGTTTGCAGCGCCCCGACCGCCTGCAGGCGCGGTGGAATGGCCAGGGCGGCAGCGACGCCCTGCAACTGGTTATCCAACCGGTGCCGCAGCCAGCGCATGGCGAGACAGTCGGTATCTTCCAATTGTTCGAAATAAAATGGGAAGGCGTCGATCACATCGGCAGGGTCGGCGCTGACGGTGAAAAGATAAAGCAGATAAAGATCAAACTGATCTTCCAGCAATTCCAGCAAACTATACCAGTTGGTGCATAGGCGCAGCGCCTCCACCCCCGGCAGGCGGCGCACCATCGCCGCCTGTTGGAAATAGCGTACATTGGGCATGACCAGCCGGTGCCACTTCATCACGCGGCCAATGAAATCCAGTATCGCGGCTTCTGCCGTATTCAGCCTCAGCCGTTCCGCTAGATCGGTCACGTTGTTGAAGAAATAGGCGGCCAGATCGGCAATCTGCGTAGCGACCTGATCCAGGCTTGAAATATCGCCATCGAAACAGGCCAGCGCATGCTGGCGTTTCAGTTGTTCCACCAGATCGGCATTGGCCGTTTCAAGCGCCAGCCATAGCGGTGTCAGCAGGCGACGGGGAACGATCCAGCATGCATTGCCCGCCTCCGTGCTGTTCACCAGGAAGCGTTCCAGCGGGTGCCAGCACAGCCGTTCCACCGATCCCAGCCGGGGCGGCCGGGCCTGCCGCAGCCAGGGGCGCAGCATCTCCAGCAGTTCCGGCTGCCCGCCCTCCAGAATAGACTGGAATTCCAGCGACCGGGTGAGGTGCCGAAGGTCGGCATCGGTCATTTCCCGCAGACAGCGGCGCTGTGCCTCAATCCCCACGGCGATGCGCAGGGCGTGCAGGCGGGCAAAGCAGGGGTGCTGGGGGGAGGCGTTCATCCGCAGCCTTGTCGGTTGGTCACGTCGGCAGAATAACAGCGCCGAAGCGAACAACCGACAGGCCGCGACTACCCCGTGGGATAGGGCCGGTGGAAATGCGGGTCAGTAGACCCCGCCGGTGCCGGTTCCGATGGTGGGGGCGGGTTGGTTGCCGGGTGCAGGCTGCCCGGCAGACACAAACCCCGCCCCGCCATCACCGCCATCCAGTACGCCCTGGTTGCCATTGGGTTCCGTACCGGGGATGAATCCTTCCCAGATGGCATTACGGGTGCCGGGCGGCACCGGCTTGCCGCTTTCCGGGTCCACCCGCACCAGCTGCAGCCCTGGCGGCACGCGGAAGGGGATGGCCGGCTGATCCTTGAGCGCGACGGTCATGAAATCCTTGAAGATCGGCACCGCGACGCTGCCGCCGGTTTCATGATCACCCAGCGAACGCGGCTGGTCGTACCCCACGAAGACGCCCACGGCCAGATCGGGGGAGAAGCCGACGAACCAGGCATCCATGCTGTCATTGGTGGTGCCGGTCTTGCCGGCCAGCGGCTTGCCGATCTCCCGCAGCTTGGTGGCCGTGCCCCGCTGCACCACGCCTTCCAGCATGGAGACGATCTGATAGATCGTGCGCGGATCATCCACCTGTTCCCGATCATCGGGGACCAGGGGCACCTGATCGGGGCTGACCGGTCCGGCATCGATCGACGGGGGAGGGGGCGCCTGCGTCACCTTCACCGTGCCAGCGTGGGCATCGTTTGCGTGGGCGACGACGGGGGGCAATGGTATCTGACAGCCGGTGCAGGGCCGGTTATCATGGCGGAAAACGGTCTTGCCCGTCCGATCCTGCACCCGGTCGATGAAGCTGGGTTCGATCTTGCGGCCACCATTGACCAGCGTGGCATAGGCTGTGGTCAGGCGCATGACAGTCGTTTCCCCCGCCCCCAGCGCCATGGAAAGCTGGGCCGGCAGATTGTCATAGATGCCGAACTTACGCGCCGTCTCCACCACCGGCTCCATGCCGATATACTGGGCAAGCCGCACGGTCATCACGTTGCGCGACTTCTCGATCCCGACCCGCAGTGGCGTGGGGCCATAGAATTTGTCGGAGTAGTTGGCCGGCTTCCACTTGCCCAAGTCCCCCCCCTGGTCCAGCGCGAACGGCGCATCCAGCACCAGCGTGGAAGGCGTGAACCCGTGGTCCAGCGCCGTCAGATAAACGAACGGCTTGAAGGAGGAGCCGGGCTGGCGCATGGCCTGGGTGGCGCGGTTGAACACGCTGATGCGGGCACTGAACCCGCCGGACATGGCCAGTACGCGACCGGTATGCGGGTCCATCGCCATGATGGCGCCCTGCACCTCCGGGATCTGGCGCAGGGCGAACTGGTCCGCCTTGTCACCGGCCAGCGCATCCACAAACACAACCTCGCCCACCGACAGGGCATCGGATGCCTTGGTGATGCCGGGGCCGACATAGCGGCCATTTTCCACCTTGCGCGCCCATTTCAGCTCCGACAGCGGGATGCGACCTTGGCGCCCGTCGACCAGCCCGACGGTCACCGCATCATCCGCCGCTTTCAGCACCACGGCGACGTCCCATTCCTCCCCGCCTGGCGGGGGGCGGACATCCTCCAGCTTCTCCTGCCAGGAATCCAGCCCGTCCAGTTTGCTGATCGGCCCGCGCCAGCCATCCCGCCGGTCATAGGCCATCAGACCGTCGCGCAGGGCGTTGGAGGCGGCGGCCTGCAGGGTGGGATCCAGCGTGGTGCGCACCGACAGGCCGCCAGCATACAGGGTCTGTTCACCATAAAGCTTGGCCAGTTCGCGGCGCACTTCCTCGATGAAGTAATCGGCGCGGACCTGATTGTCTCCGGCACGGTCGGCGAAAGTCAGCGGTTCCTGGCGGGCGGCTTCGGCCTCTGCTGCCGTGATGTAACCATCTTCCTCCATACGGCCCAGCACATAGTTGCGGCGCGCGATGGCGGCATCGCGGTGGCGTTCGCGGTAATAACGGTCGGGTGCTTTCGGCAGGGAAGCCAGGAAGGCCGCCTCCGCGATGGTCAACTCATCCAGCGACTTGTTGAAATAGTTCAGCGCCGCCGCACCCACGCCATAGGCGCGGTTGCCCAGGAAAATCTCGTTCATGTAGATTTCAAGGATCTGGTCCTTGGTCATCGCATCCTCGATGCGGTTGGCCAGGATCGCTTCCTTGATCTTGCGGACGTAGGAGACCTCGTTCGATAGCAGGAAGATGCGTGTCACCTGCTGGGTGATGGTGGACGCCCCAATGGGCCGGCGACCGGAACCGAGGTTCTTCAAATTCTGCAGCTGGGCGCGCGCCACGGCGAACCAGTCCACCCCATGATGGGTGAAAAAATTCTGATCCTCGGCGGAAACGAAGGCGTGGATTACCCGCTTGGGCACCGAGGCGACGGGCACGAAGACACGGCGTTCACTGGCGAATTCCGCCACCAGCCGTCCATCGCCAGCATGCACACGAGTGGCGACGGAGGGGCTGTAATTGGCCAGCGTCGTATGGTCGGGCAGATCCTTGCTGTAGCGCATATAGCCCAGCACGCCGATGCCGACACCAACCGCCGCCAGCGCCACGCCGGAAGCCAGCACGGCCTTGACCCATTTGTTCATCTTCCAAACCCGTTCCCACGCGAAGGCGCCAGCCCTGCATCACCACAAACAACCATAACGGTGATGCTCCGGCATCGGCCCGCCTCTATCGCACCATATTAGCAATCTCAGCAGGATTATGTCGCCCTCATGACCGCTTGCGGCCCGCGCCTGGCGAAAAGTAGCCATCCACGGCCCGCACGAGCGATGCAGCCATGCGGCGGCGGTGGGCATCGGAGGTCAGCAGTTTGGCATCCTGTTCGTGCGAGAGATAACCCATCTCCACCAACACGGACGGCACATCCGGTGCCGTCAGCACCCCGAAGCCGGCCGAACGCAGGGGCAGGGGCAGGACGGCGATATTCTTGTCCAGATTGCTGAGAACCAGGGAAGCGAAGCGCCGCGACTGGTTCATCTTTTCCCGCTGGGACAGGTTGATCAGGATGTTGGCCACCTGTGCCGTCTGGGCCGACAGGTCCAGTCCGCCGAATGCATCGGCCTGATTTTCCCGCTGGGCCAGCGTCTCTGCCTCCCGGTCCGATGCTTTTTCCGACAGGGTATAGATGGAGAGGCCGCGCACCTGCCTGCGGGCGATGCTGTCAGCGTGCAGGGAAATGAACAGATTGGCATCACTATCCCGCGCCACGGCCGCGCGGTCGCGCAGCGGAATGAAGATATCCCTGTCGCGCGTCAATGCTACCCGATACCGTTTGGTGGCCAGCAACTGACGGCGCAGTTCGCGCGCCATGGCCAGGGTGATGTCCTTCTCGTAGGTGTTGTTGCCGGCGATGGCACCGGGATCCTGGCCACCATGACCGGGATCGATGACGATCAGCGGCAACTCCACCTTTGTCGGGGCTTTTGCTTTCGGTTTGGGCGGTGTCGGCGCGCTGCCCAATGTAGCCGCCGCCACCACCATGGCGCTGCTGGGCGGGGATGCCGATCGCGGGCCGCTGGCCGTGGGCTGCGGCCCGAAGATGCCGGCAGCCATGGCCGGTGGCGGCTTGACCGGTTCCTGGGGTGATGGCTGTGGCAGGGGCAGGGCTGCCAAGGTGCCAACCGGTTGCAGATCCGACGTGCGGGGAGGGCCGTTGACCGATTCCAGATCCACGATGAACCGCGGCGGCCTGCCATCACGCGGCGGAATGATCTCTGCCAGCGCAACCCTTACCGGGCCGGTGGTCGGCAGCACCAGCCGCATCCGCCCCGGCGCCACATTGTCAGATACCACCGCCAGCACCAGCCCGCGGCCCGGCAGCATCGCGCCGTCCCAGGCCACATCGGCCAGATCAATCACGACATTGTAGGGGGAGACGTGGGTTTCCACGCGAAAGGGTACAGGCTGGGTCAGTTCCAGCACAAAACGCGTCTTGTCCGGGTGGACGCCGAGCCGTGCATCGAGAATCCATGCGCGGACCTGGCCGGGTGACGACCGGATGGCAGCCATCTGTGCCTGCGCCAGTTCCACCCGGTTATCGTTGGCCATGGCGGAGTCGTGCCAGGAAAATGGCAGAAGAGCGCCTGTCAACAGCGCGCAGCACAAAAACCACGCGAACCGGAACAGGGTCCGGGCATGGGCGGCATCTGGTCCTGCGGGCTGCTGAAGGGGTGGCAAGCCTGCTCCGTCCCCGGCGGTGATGACTGCGCTTGTGCATTTATAGGCACGGAAAATCAGTGCCTTCAACGTCGTTGATAAGAAACCGCTTGATCTGCGGGCGCGGGCGCCCTGGCTGTGGGGCGGAAAACACACATCCCCTATTCGTTGGATGCAAATCTATCATTGTGGAACAGGGGCACTCCTGTTTATGGTGTTTCTTGCGACAAACCATGCTTCGTCTTTGCCCTCCCGGGCTTTGGCGTCGCGCTCCGGGTTCGCGCTGCCGGCATTCGCCGCTGCTTTGCGCCCGTTGTCTGTGACGCCTCCCAGGGGTTCAACCCCGGCGGGGCATGGTGCTGTGGAAACCTTGGGGTTGGTGGTGGACCGGTTTGCCGGTGTGCTGCCCGGTCCCGGTCTTGTTCGCGTCCTGGCTGCTTCCCCGTAATGGGCAGCGCTGTTCGACGTGGTTGGCAATGCCCGGTCCCGTATGCCTCGCACCAAAATGGTGGCTGGGCCCTTCCCCCGTCCCGTCGCGCGGGTGGGTGGGGTTTTCTTGCCACGGGGACGACATATGGCCAAGCGTATGCTTGTGGACGCCTCACATCCGGAGGAAACCCGGGTTGTTGTGGTGAATGGTAATCGCCTGGAAGAGCTTGATTTCGAGATCGCCTCCAGGAAGCAGTTGAAAGGCAATATTTATCTGGCCCGGGTCATCCGGGTGGAGCCGTCGCTGCAAGCGGCTTTCGTCGAATATGGCGGCAACCGGCACGGATTTCTCGCCTTTTCGGAAATTCATCCGGATTATTACCGCATCCCTGTTGCCGACCGCGAGGCGCTGCTGCGTGAACAGCAGGAACTGGCGGAGGAGCGGGAGGCCCGCGCCCTGGAACGGGCGGAAGCCGAGGCCGATGGCGAAACGCCCATCGAACAGGAACCGCCGCTGCCGGCGCCGGAGGATGTGGGCGGTGCCGCCCCGGCCCCGATCGAGGTGGACGAGGGGAATGGCCGTTCCGCTTCCTATGGCATGGAAACAGCGGTGAGTGGCGATGCCGACGGGGAGACCGGTGAGGTGGTTGACCTGTCCCCGGCTGGAGAGGCCGGTGAAGGCTCCCCCTTCGTGCATAGTAGCGGTCGTGACAATCGCCGCCGTCGTCCCCGCCCGGTACCGGCCGTCGCCGCCGCCGTTGAAGCGGTTGAGCAGGTTGAGGAGGAGGTCGAGCCGGAAGAGCCGCGCCAGCCGCGCCGCCGGCCGATGAAGTCCTACAAAATCCAGGAGGTCATCAAGCGCCGTCAGATCCTTCTGGTACAGGTGACCAAGGAGGAGCGTGGCAACAAGGGTGCGGCCCTGACGACATTCCTGTCGCTGCCCGGTCGGTATGCGGTGCTGATGCCGAACACCCCGCGCGGCGGCGGTATTTCCCGCAAGATCACCAATCCCGCCGACCGCAAGCGCCTGAAGGAGATGCTGGAGGATTTCGACATTCCGTCGGGTATGTCGGTCATCCTGCGCACAGCAGGCATTGAACGGTCCAAGCCGGAAATCCGTCGCGATCTGGAATATCTGATGCGGCTGTGGGACAGCATCCGGGAAACGACCTTGCAGTCGGTTGCCCCGGCGCTGATCTATGAAGAAGCCAACCTGATCAAGCGCACCATCCGAGACCTTTATTCCAGCGACATTGACGAAGTGCATGTCGAGGGCGAGGCCGGGTATCAGGTGGCCAAGGACTTCATGCGCATGTTGATGCCCAGCCACGCCAAGAAGATCCAGCTTTATCAGGATGAGGGCATCCCGCTGTTCCACCGTTTCCAGGTGGAAGGGGCGATCGAGACGATGTTCAACCCCATCGTCCAACTGAAATCCGGCGGCTATATCGTCATCAACCAGACCGAGGCGCTGGTCGCCATCGACGTCAATTCGGGCCGTTCCACCAAGGAACGCAATATCGAAGAGACCGCGGTGCGTACCAACCTGGAGGCCGCTGAAGAGGTTGCCCGCCAGTTGCGCCTGCGCGATCTGGCTGGCCTGATTGTCATCGACTTCATCGACATGGAAGATCCGCGTAACAACGCGTCGGTCGAGAAGCGGTTGAAGGATTTCATGAAGGCTGACCGCGCCCGTATCCAACTGGGCCGGATTTCCGCTTTCGGCCTGCTGGAATTGTCGCGTCAGCGGCTGCGCCCCAGCCTGCAGGAAATCAACTTCGAGCGCTGCCCGCATTGCCAGGGTACCGGCATGATCCGCAGCCAGGAGAGTGCCGCCCTGGCCATTCTGCGTGCGGTGGAGGAGGAGGGGATTCGCAAGCGGTCGGCGGAGATCACCGTCACCTGCGCCAGCGCCGTGACGCTCTATATCCTCAACCACAAGCGTGAAGCGTTGGCGGATATCGAACGCCGCCATGGCTTGCGCGTTTATCTGCAGGCCGATGACCACCTGACCGGCACCGACCACCGCCTGGAACGGCTGCGGCCCCGGTTGGCCAGCGACGAGGCGGCAATCGCCCCAGTGAGCGCCGAGCGCGTCATGGCCCAAACCGAACGTGCGATGGAGGCCGAGGAAGCCGAGGTCGAGGAAGTCGTTACGGTGGAGACCGAGGAGGAGGAGGTGGAAGTCGCGCCCATGGCCATTGGGAATGGTCGGGGTGAGGCCAACGGTGATCGCGACCGCGATGGCCGCCGCCGTCGCCGTCGCCGTCGCCGCCGCGGCGAACGTGGCGATGGTTACGGGGCCGAGGCCAATGGCGATCAGGGCGACGGCGCTGATGTGGAGGAAGAGGGCGACGCCGACGCCGATGCAGCCACTGAGGAGTCCGCTGAAGTTCCGGTTGCGATCGAAGCTGCTGCTGCCGTGGAGGGTGACGCTGCCGAGCAGGATGGCGAAGCCGTTACGGACGCAGCGGCCGCGGCTGCTGAAGAGGAGGCCGCGCAGAAGAAGCGCCGTCGTGGCAAGCGGGGTGGCCGCCGTCGTGGCCGTCGCGGTGACGAAGTGGGCGGCAGCGGCGAGGACGAGGGTGACGGCGAAGGCGATGAGGTGGTCGATGAGGCGATGCAGGTTGTCGAACCCATCGTCGAAGCCGCCGTCCTGGCCGTCGAACCGGCTGTAGTGGAGTCGGTTGCAGCTGAACCGGTTGCCGGGGAAGTCTCGGCAGCGAAGAAGCGCGCCCCGCGCAGCCGTAAGAAGGTGGCAGAGCCGGTGGTGACGGAAGCCGAGGCCCTTGCGCCAGTGGTTGAAGTCCCTGCCGCTGTCGAGGCGCCGGTTGCCGAAGAGGCACCCGGTCCGAAGAAGAAGCCGACGCGCAGCCGCAAGAAAGCCGTAGAGCCGGCGGCGGTTGAGGCGGTTGTCATCGAGACACCGGCTGTTGTCGAGGTGCCGGCTGCGGAGGAGGACTCTGCCCCGAAGAAGAAGCCGGCCCGCAGCCGTAAGAAGGCTGCCGAACCGGTTGCCGCTGATACGGCACCGGTGGAGCAAGTCTCCGAGGCTGTAGCGGTTGTTGCACCCGTTGAGGCGACTGCTGCTGGCTCGGTACCGGTGGCTGAGAAGCCCAAGCGCGGCGGCTGGTGGAGCCGTAAGGGCTGATCTGGCATTGCGGGTTGTGTGATGGGAAAGGGGAGGCGGCCATGGGCTTGCCTCCCCTTTTTTTAATCGGGGTCCGTCATGCCGACTGTCGGCGGCATGGGGCCGCAGCGTCTTTTCCCGAAGCGTCGGATAGGCTAATACCTGCCGATCCCGCCAGCCCTCCGCTCCCGGGTGCGGCTGCACCTTGGCCGCCGTCAGAAGCACAGGAACGATGATGACCAGCCCCACCCATACAACCCCGCCGTTGCAGCGTCTGACCGGGCGTGTTGCCCTTGTCACTGGTGCGTCGCGCGGGATCGGCGCCGCCGTGGCGGAACAGCTTGCCCTTGAGGGGGCGCATGTCGTGCTGCTGGCCCGCACCGTGGGCGCGCTGGAAGAGGTGGATGACCGTATTCGTGCGCAGGGCGGTGCCGCCACCCTGATCCCGCAGGATCTGACGGACGGGGTGAAACTGGATGCGCTGGGCCCGGCCCTATATGAACGTTTTGGCCGGTTGGATGTGTTCGTCCATGCGGCTGCACAACTGGGTTCGCTGGGCCCCATCGCCCATGCCGATCCGAAGGACTGGGACAAGGTGTTCGGCGTGGGTGTGGCGGCATTGCTACGGTTGATCCGTACCACCGATCCACTGCTGCGCCGGTCGGATGCGGGCCGTGCCCTGCTGTTGACCGATCGGGTGGGGCGTCAGCCCATCGCCTATTGGAGCGCCTATGCCGCCGCCAAGGCTGCACTGGACATGATGGGCCGTACCTGGGCAGCAGAGACGCTGAACACCAGCCTGCGCATCAACCTGATCGATCCGGGGCCGGTCCGGTCCGGCCTGCGGGCCAAGGCCTTCCCTGGCGAGGATCCGGCCAGCCTGCCGGAACCGTCGGCGGTGGCCCGGGCCATCGTGGAATTTGCCGTGCCGGCCTGTGCCCTGCATGGTGAACTGGTCGACCTCAATCAGAACTGAGTGACAGGTTGAGGAAATTCCACGTCATCCGTGACGTATATCACAGCGGGCGCCGGGTGGTTTGGGGGAAATTGGCGTTACCGGGCGTTGCGCCCGGTTTGCCGGGCGGGAGCCCCCACCCCTCTTTCCCCCGTCCGACGCCGCATTGACTGGGCCCGCCATTCCACTTGCCCGTGGAATGGCGGGTTCTTCTTAAGGCGGCCCTGCCGGCCTTTTCCGCAGATGTAAAGCAGTCTATGGTTGGACTGAGCGGGTCGTCGCCTGCTGTCCTCTATCTCCGGCTGCGATCAATGATTGAGAAACTTGTCGAAGCCGTCATCGTTTTCCTGATTGTGGGCGGAATGTCCTATGTCATCGGCCTTGGCATTGCCCATTCGGTTGAAACATCTCTTCGCCGCCGCTTCGAGAATCAGGGTCTGGACGAGAAACTGAACCGTTATGCCATTCTGGCGCAGCGGTTCGAACAGCGGCGGGAGGCGATGCTACCCCGTCTTGTGCGTCTTGATGCGCAGGTGAAGTCGGCGCGGCGCCGTCACTATATGGCCAATAAACGCATCAACGACCTGAAGATTGCCCGGTCGCAGTTGATGCGCGTGATCGGGGAGGAGGATGCGTTCCTGCGGGTGGAACGACCGGCGCGCAAATTTATCGCCTATGTCGTCAACCGGCATGTGCAGCGTGCGCAACTGGATCAGAAGGAACATCCATTCCTGTCGCGAAGCTGGGCACGCACCCAACAGGTGGTGATTTGGGCCCCGACCATCGGGGATGCGAAAGCGCTGGCCGAGCGCTCCTATCCGCCGGCCACCGGCTTCTTCATTTCCGAGATCACGGAACCGCAGAGCGATGGGGATGATCTGACACCCCTGCAGGAAGTGGAGATGAAGGCCATGGTCGAAAGTGGGGGAACGGCATGATCAGTGCCCTGTTCGACAGTTTACCCATCTGGTTCGGCCTGCTGGCCGGTGGGGTGGTCATGCTGCAAGTCAGTACCAATGTGTCAAAGCGACTGCGCCGCGCACGCGCCATGGAAGGGGCCATGCAGACCCGGGTACAGAATGCCCGCCGGCTGGTGCGGGAAAAGGTGGCGGTTACGCTGGGCCTTCGGCGGGAAGAGATGCAGCAGCGCCGCGAACTGGATGTGCTGCACGATATGATCGCGGATGGCGAGACGGCGGCCCGACGGGAAAAGGGTAACGACTCGCAGATTTATGTTTTTGACGAGCGCAAGAACCTGGGGGATCAGGCATTCATCCTCACCATCACCCATCCCGATTTCAATAATCTGGCGCGCAAGGCGCCTGACGAAGTGGTGCAATCCTGGCGCAGCGGTCGCCGTTATCTTGTTTCCGCCGCCAGCGAAAAGATGGCTGCTGCCAAGGCGGGGATGCGATTCAACCAGGACAAGGGCTATCGCGTTTCCGAGCCGGCCCCCTTTCAGGGCGACGCGGAGGCGTTCTAGGTTGGCATTGGTCTGGTTTTGGTTATATATTGGCATCTAGTCCCGCATTCTGCCCGGTTGTTTCCATATGTTGCAAAATAACCGGAATTTGGGGGTGATGCGTTACATGGGTGTCTTGTGAAAGGCATTCTTCGTGCTATCACTCTTGCCGCAACCCTGCGCTCGCAGCACCGGAGAAGTGATCCGATGTCCCGTCTTACCCAATCCCCCGCCTGGCAGGCCCTTGCCGCCCACCGTGCCGCCCTGGAAGGCACCAGCATGCGCGACCTGTTCGCCGCTGATGCGGGGCGGTTCGACCGGTACAGGATCGCGTTTGACGGCATGTTGCTGGATTACGCCAAGAACCGCATCACCGACGAAACGCTTTCCCTGCTGCTGGACCTCGCCCGCCAGCAGAATGTCGAAG
>Ga0209373_10003244_pt1 | contig 15291 bp, 8 predicted proteins | sample Higcelweek5metaG_FD_187173 | JGI IMG/M metagenome (GOLD analysis project Ga0209373, IMG submission 187173) | Freshwater pond sediment microbial communities from the University of Edinburgh, under environmental carbon perturbations - High... | ecosystem: Environmental > Aquatic > Freshwater >...
TTTTCGATGAAAAATTGTTGTTGAAGCAAAAACGCGCCACGTTAACGGCAAAACATTCTCGCGCAGCAAAAACGCGCCACGTTTTGTGCGAAACGTTCAAATTACCCCTTCGTTTGCAACAAGGAGTTAGCCGTAACTCGGTTGCAACGAGAGGAACGTAGCAATTCTGTAAAACGTTAATTAAAAGAACTTACCTTTTCAGTTCAGCAAGAATCAAAGGTCGGCGTAGCCAAACTATGCTTCCTTGGGAGGCGTAATTGAAGTTGAAGAGATCTGATGTTATTCAATGATTTCTCATTTTGACAGAGGTTTTATTGTCGGCGATTGTAAATAGCAACACCTGATTAGTTGCAGACTTCTGATTAATCGAAAACGAGTTTCTTGTTTAAAAATCGACAAAAAAAAAGAGGAAAACATTTCTGCTTTCCTCTTTAAGGAGTGGTGCCTCCAGGAATCGAACCGGGGACACATGGATTTTCAGTCCATTGCTCTACCGACTGAGCTAAGGCACCTCCTAATTTTGAGCTGCAAATATAATCCTTATTTCTTTCCCTCCAAATCTAACGTTATCAGAAATTGATTCTATAAAGCATCATTGGGTACAAACCCTGCTGATATGAATATACCAATGATTTCGATTCGTTATCGTAATTCTTTGAGTAGATGTTCTTATGGTTAGTTGCATTGGTCACATCGAACGCCCATTCTTGTGTTGTTTTCTTTCCATTAAGTTTGAAAGAAATTCTTCCGTCGAGCTTAAAATAGTCTTTTTCGCGGCTGCTGTAAGTCTTCGAATAATCGTAAACAGTCTCGCCCTCGGCTATTGATTGGTCAAGATCGATGTAATAATTCCTTTTTCCACCCGACCAAATTGCCCGTAGGTTAATATCAATTGCCATTTTCTCGTTAAGCTTAATTTGATATCCACCTAAAGCATTTACAACGTAGTTAGTGTTGAACTCGGTATTTCGCCAAATGTTGTCGCTACCCTTGTACTTTGAGTCGAACAACGAAGTGGTAACCATGTAATAGTAATTATTCGACAGGTATTTCTCAAGCGTAAATTCGGCTCCGTAATTCCGCCCAATTCCACCGTTTACAAGATTTATAATTCGCGACTGATGGAAAGTATTTCCCTCGTTAACCATCGAAAAATAACCATGCTCTTCCGAAACAGGAATATCTGTAAGATGCTGGTAATAGGCTTCAACTTTCAGTTTAAGATTCTTACTAATTAACAAATCGTAACTACTAACAAAGTGTTGCGAATTTGAAAATTTCAAATCGTGGTTTGTGCCAGTGATCATGCTCTTGGTAGAGTCGTCGTAATCGGTTGTAAAATAGATGTAAAGAGGCTGCAATTGAGAGTGCATTCCGTAAGCCAAACCAATTTTAGACGATGCTCCCAACTGATACGAAAGGCTCAATCGGGGATTAAAAGATTGAGTTGAGTTGAAAAAGAAATGCTGGAATTGTAACCCGCCATATAGCGTGAGCCTTGAACCAAATTTGTGTTGAACCTCGCCAAAAGCCTGCAAAAGATTTAACCCACTTTCGTCGGTATCAAGATTTCGGATGTATTGATCTCTTGACAGATCATAAGCAAGACCGGTCACACTATCATCATAGTTGATTGCAAACGACTCGAACGAAACCCCTGTTTTAAGAGTATTTCTCGAATCGATTTTCCTTGTATATTTTGATGAAACGGTGGTTCTGATTTCTTGATTCCGCTCGCCATAATACCTATAAGCACTTTCATCGTCATAAACAGTATCAATTTGCGTATTAACACCTTGAAGCGATGTTGAAACTGATGTGAAAATATTCGATTTACTATCGGGGAAAAAACGGTGAGAAAGTCCGGCAACTACCATTTTTGAGCCGTTTAGGGTTCGAACACCTTTGTCGATTGTATAAACGGCAGCACCTTCAGATTCCTCACTAAACTCTATTGAACTATTACCACCAATGGCAAAGAGGGAGAATGTTCCCAATTTTTTGGTAGGGAAGAAAAACTTCATCGACAAATCTTGATAGTTGGGGACACCACCACCGTAATTAAACAATTTACCCATCAGACTAGGAATAGAATAACGGTAACTGATAAGATACGACGAACCCGCTTTCTTTGAGATAGGTCCCTCGGCACCTAGCTCTAAACCACTAAACCCAGCCTGCAAAAGAAATTCATGTTTCTGATTATTTCCGTTTCTCATTTTCAGGTCGAAAACACCCGAGAGAGCATTTCCATATTCAGCAGGGAAAGCGCCTGTAAAGAAATCGGAATTAGTAAGTAAATTGTTATTCAACATACTAACAGGGCCACCAGTAGTTCCTAAAGCACCAAAGTGATTTGGGTTTGGAATACTCACGCCGTCGAGTTTCCAAAGAAGGCCCAGCGAAGAGTTTCCTCGTATAATGATATCGTTCCGACTATCGTTGGCAGTAATTACACCGGCAAAATTCGATGCCATTCGCGAAGGGTCGCCCCAACTACCGGCATATTTTTCGGTTTCTTTTACAGAAAAAGAACGGGCACTTAGCACAGCCATTTCGTTCATGATTTGGCCATTGCCGTATGCCGATACAACAATTTCTTTAAGGTTCTGAACCTGCTCGGTAAGTTCAATGGTTATCACCTTTTCTTTACCCGATTCGAGTTCAAGCCCTTTAATAACCGAGGGCTCATACCCCATAAAGCTTACCGTCAGGTCGTAACGGCCAATAGGAAGGCCAATAAATTGGAACGAGCCGTTTTCACTGGTCATTGTGCCTGTTGGCTTATCACTCCCAGTTATTGAAACATTTGCTGCCGGCAACGTTACTTTTGAAGCCTGGTCAATAACTACACCCCTGATGTTTTGCTTAAACTGCCCATACGACAGGAGAGATGTCAATAAAATTGCTGCAAGGATTAATAGATTCTTCATAGGTTATTTAATAATTTGCTTTAATGACAACTAAAAATTTCGATAGTCCAAAGCTTTCAATTTTATTTGTCGCCATAAATAAAAACCGGATGAACTGTTGAATTTTAAGACCGAAACGTGAAGCCTAGTTTTTAATCGAAGCCCAATAAACATTTCAATTCATAATTTTCTACTTTTGCACTCTCTTTAGAATAAAAAATAAATGGGTTATCAGATATTTACGTTGAATAACGGGATCAGGGTTATACACCAACAAATAGATTCGCCTGTATCATATTTTGGAATTATCATCAACACCGGTTCTCGTGACGAAGAAGCTCACGAACAGGGAATGGCTCATTTTATTGAACACACCATTTTCAAAGGAACAACCAACCGTAAATCGTATCAGATTATAAACCGGATTGAAGATGTTGGTGGCGAACTGAATGCTTATACAACGAAAGAAGAAACAGCCATTTATGCAACATTCCTGAACGAGTTTTATCCGAGAACGATAGAACTGATGAGCGATATTTTGGCCAACGCATCGTTCCCCGACAAAGAGCTTGATCTGGAAAAAGATGTAATTGTTGAAGAAATTAATTCGTACAACGATTCGCCTTCCGAACTGATTTTCGACGAATTCGAAGAGCTTATCTACGACGGGCACCCCATAGCTCGCAATATTCTTGGAACACCCGAAACAGTGAAGTCTTTCCAAAAAAAGCACATCAAAAAATTCATGGACAGAAATTATCTGACCACTGAAATGGTGATTTGTTCGGTAGGAAAAATTGATCCGGCTCACTTTAAAAAGCTAATCCATCAGCATTTCGACAGCCTGACCGAGAATTCTCAACCTAGAAAACGATATAAATTCGAAGGGTTCAAACCCGAATCGAAAGAGATTGTAAAAGACACCTTCCAGTCGCATTGCATTGTAGGTACCGAATCGTACAACCTCACAAACGACCTGCGGTTACCAATGGTGCTCCTTTGCAATATCCTAGGTGGAAGCTCAATGAACTCTAGGCTAAACATGTCGCTAAGAGAGCGTAATGGCATTGTTTATAATGTTGAATCAAGTTACACCCCATATACCGATACCGGGATTTTTACCGTCTATTTTGGAACCGAGCGTTCTAACCTCTACAGGGCTCTCCATTTGGTAGAACATGAATTTGATCTTTTACGCGACAAGAAACTCGGGCCACAGCAACTTTCGAAAGCCAAAAAACAACTTATTGGTCAGCTGGCAATTGCCAACGAAAACCGCGAGGAATTAATGCTCACAATCGGACGTAGCTTTCTTTATTTCAACAAAGTAGACACATTGCCCGTGGTTTTCGAAAAGATTGAAAAAATTACGGCCGAAGATATGTTTACCGTTGCCAACGAAATGCTCGATAAAGAACGATTATCAAAACTCATTTTCCTTTAACGATGAACAATTTTCTTGACCTCGATCAATACATTAAAAATCATATCATTCCTGAAGAGAGTTTTCTAACAGAACTCGACAGGGAAACCAACCTCACATGCATGCACTCGCGAATGCTTTCGGGTCATGTTCAGGGAAAAATTCTGTACATGCTGTGCAAAATGATTAACCCCAAACGGATTCTTGAACTGGGAACATATACCGGATATTCGGCTATAAGCATGGCTCTTGCCCTTGAAGATAATGCGATGATCCACACCATTGAACTGCGCGACGAAAACGAGGAGATCATTTCGAAATTTATTGAAAAATCGGGGCTTGGAAAGAAAATTACCTGCCACATTGGCGATGCAATGGAAATTGTCCCTACCATTGACGAAACCTTCGATTTAGTTTTTATTGATGCCGACAAACGCGAATATGTTGCTTATTATCTTATGGCTTTCGACAAAATTAGACCAGGAGGTTACATCTTTGCCGACAATATTCTGTGGGATGGAAAAGTAATTGATCCGAAAGATGCAAACGATCCACAGACTCGGGGAATTATTGAATTCAATCAGTTAATTCAAAACGATCCTCGCGTTGAAAACATTATCTTCCCTTTCCGCGACGGGATGATGGTGATCAGAAAAAATGAGTAACCAGTCAAGAACGTAATCATCCAATTTTTACCGAAGTCATAGTTAGCGAACCGCCAACCGCCTTATCGTTGAAAATCTGAATTTCATCAGTTTTCTTCTGAAGACCAAGAACATAAAGCAACGGATAATAATGATCGGGAGTTGGAATGGCTTTTAACGCTGCTGAACCAAAACTTTTATAATCGATAAGAGCTTCGTGATTAGCCGACAGAATGTTACGCTTAAAAACCTCATTCATTTCGAGAGCCCAGTCGTAACCATAACCAGGTTCAGAAAGTTTGTTCCAATCGGTAAGTTGAAGGTTGTGAACCATGTTGCCACTACCAATAATCAGCACACCTTTCCGACGAAGATCGGCTAACTCAGCTCCAAGCTTATAATGAAAACCTGCCGGTTGATAATAATCAATACTCAGTTGTAAAACAGGAATTTTGGCATCGGGATACATGCGTCGAACAACAGTCCAAGCTCCATGATCAAGGCCCCAATCGTGATCTAAACCAACACTTGTCTCTTTTATAATATCAACCACTTCAGCAGCCAGTTTTGGATTTCCCGGAGCAGGATATCGCACATCGAATAATTCTTTTGGAAAACCACCAAAATCGTGAATCGTTTCGGGCTTTTCCATTGCCGTAACAAAAGTTCCATTCGTAAGCCAATGTGCCGAAACACACAAAACAGCCAATGGCGTTGGAATCTCCTGTCCTAGCTTTTCCCACTCCCTACTAAATTCATTATCCTCAATCCCATTCATTGGAGATCCATGGCCGATAAATAAAACCGGCATTGGTTTTCCCTTCAAATTTGAAAGAGATGCCAACCTTATTTTCATTTCCTTAACCATAACAACGGTTTGTTTAGATAATTCTATTGAAACCCTTGTATAATAAAGAATTCATCAGTAAAAAAGTTCATTGTAGAAATGATTTTAAAGGAAAAAGAAATATTTCACCCTCACAATAAGCAATGAATGTCCCAGTTCTTCTTTGAATTTAGTCATTAATTCGCCAACGTAAATAGTTCTGCATTTAAAACACTGAACAGAATTTTTTACGTAATTAGCTAAATAAAGTAAACGTTCACAAAGAATAACCTAAGAAATAGAAAACTTATGAGTAACTCAACCAAAAAACTTTCATTCTGGGAAAAAGCCGGTTATGGATGCGGCGACCTCGGATCAGTCTTATTCTGGCAAACCATTATGGTTTACCTTCTTTATTTTTACACCGATGTATTTGGGCTATCAGCAGCCGTTGCAGGTGTAATGTTTTTTGTTTCAAGAGTTTTAGATGCATTTTTTGATGTTGTTATTGGGATGACTGCCGACCGAACCGAAAGCCGTTGGGGAAAATTCAGACCATATATTCTTTTTGGAGCCGTGCCATTGGCCATTGCAGCGGTTGCAGCTTTTACAGCCCCCGATTTTGGCGGCACAGGAAAAATCATTTATGCTTACGTTACTTTCCTGTTATTCATGTTTTTGTATTCAACAGTAAATATTCCTTATACCTCTTTGTTGGGCGTAATCAGTGGCGACCCTGTTGATCGTACAAGTGCTTCGTCGTTCAAATTTGTTGGTGCTTATTTGGCTGGCATCATTGTTTCGGCAACAGCACTTCCGTTTGCTAAAATGTTTGGTAAAGGAACTACCGAAGTCGAAATTGCACAAACAGGATGGCATACCACCATGATGATTTATGCTTCAGCTGCAGTTCTTTTCTTTGTTATCACTTTTCTATCAACCAAAGAACGCATTAAGCCTATTGCAAAAGAGAAAACCGATGTAAAACGCGACCTTAAAGACATTGTGCAAAATGTTCCTTGGCTCATGCTTTTTGCAATCACCATTCTATTTATTTTATTCAACTGTATTCGATTGAATGTTACCACTCACTACTTTAAATACTATGTTGGCGAACAGGCAGTGCCTTGGCTAACTAGCTTCTTGAATTTTGGGCGCGAATTTATTGCCAACCCTGTTTTAGGCATATTTGGGAAAGAAAAATTGGCCATGTTGAATACAGGCGAAACCTTTGGGTTTGAAGTTTTAGCATCTACATTTAACACAGTAGGTCAGGCACTTTCATTGGTAGGTGTATTGTTGATTCCTTGGTGGGCAAAAACTTTTGGACGCAAAAGAGGCACAATCATTTTATTGGTTGCAGCCATTATTTGCACAGGTTCGTTCATCTTCTTCAGACCCGAAAATATCTTCCTCATTCTGTTCTTCCAAGCCATTGGTTCTATTACCGGCGGGCCAATTTCGGCATTGCTCTGGGTAATGTATGCCGATACTGCCGACTATGCAGAATGGAAAACTGGACGACGTGCTACAGGATTAATCTTCTCAGCTTCAATTATGTCTAACAAATTAGGATGGGCTTTTGGTAGTATGATTGCAGCATTTATTTTGGCAAGTACAGGCTTCGTTGCCAATGTAACTCAAAATGCAGGAACTTTATTTGGATTGAAAGCAATGATGAGTATCATCCCAATTATTGCTGGTTTAGCTGCGTTGGTCATCCTTCTGTTCTTCTATAAGTTAGATGAGAAAACAATGAAAACAGTTCAAGCCGAATTGGAACAACGAAGAATTGATAGCGGTGTTGCCGAAGCTTAAAATGAAAAATAACAGATAAATATATATTGAATAAATTATGAGCAAAACAATTATTGGAAAAGCCCTCCCAAACATACCTTGGGAAGACAAACCAGCCGGATGTGTCGATGTTATGTGGAGATTTAGTGAAAATCCGGTAATCGATTGGAATCCAATACCAAAAGCATCTCGCGTTTACAATAGCGCAATGGCTCCTTTCAAAGGCGAATTTGCCGGTGTTTTTCGTGCCGACCAAAGAAATGGGCGTGCTACATTGTTTTCAGGAACAAGTAAAGATGGAATTCATATCGATTTAAACCCTGATCCAATAGAATGGGTCGACGAAAACGGTAACCCTGCTCCTACCAGCTATGCTTATGATCCTCGTGTAATTGAAATTGATGGCGAATACTTCGTTACCTGGTGCGACGATATGAAAGGACCTTCTATTGGTCTTGGCCGTACTAAAGATTTCAAAACTTTTACCCGCATGTCGAACCCATTGATGCCTTATAACCGCAATGGAGTACTTTTCCCACGAAAAATAAACGGCAAATACATGTTGTTGAGCCGTCCTAGCGATACAGGCCATACACCTTTCGGCGATATTTTCATCAGCGAAAGTCCTGATATGGTTTACTGGGGAAATCATAAACATGTGATGAGCAAAGGTGGACAAGGCTGGTGGCAGGGAACAAAAATTGGTGCAGGACCTGTTCCAATTGAAACTACCGAAGGTTGGTTGCTGTTTTACCACGGCGTATCAGGAACTTGCAACGGTTTTGTGTACAGTTTCGGAGCTGTTCTTCTCGATATTAACGAGCCTTCTAAAGTTCTTTACCGTACCCGCGATTACTTGTTAACACCCGAAAAAAGCTACGAAACAACTGGTTTTGTTCCTAATGTGCTTTTCCCTTGTGCTAACCTGTACGATGCTGAAACCGGGAGAATTGCCATTTATTATGGTGCTGCCGATACTTACACATCAATTGCTTTTTGCCAGGTTGATGAAGTAATTAGCTACATGAAAGCAAATTCAGAAGTATTTTAATTAAACAATAGAAGGCAATTGAATGCGGTTGAAACCAATTGTTTCGGATCGTTTTCTATTGCCTTCATTTTTCTTATAAATTATGCAATACGGACATTTCGACGACATCAAAAAAGAATACGTAATTGACAGGCCCGATACTCCAAAATCATGGAGTAACTACCTCGGAAGCACCGAGTACGGAGCCATCATTACCAACAATGCCGGGGGTTACAGCTTCTTCAAATCGGCTGCGCAAGGACGCTTCATGCGGTTGCGTTTTAACTCTATCCCACTCGACCAGCCCGGCCGCTATTTCTACATCCACGATCGCGACAAAAAAGATTACTGGTCGGCAGCATGGCAACCAGTGGGCAAACCGCTCGAACAATACAAATCGGTATGCCGCCACGGAACAGCTTATACAATCATCGAATCGGAATACGATAACATCAAAACCGAAACAACTTACTTTGTTCCGCTAGGCAAAACCTTCGAAACCTGGATGATGAAAATCACCAACAACGACAAGGTGAAACGTACATTACGCGCCTACTCGTTTGTTGAATATGCAAACAATTGGTATCAGGCTCAGGATTTTATGAACCTTCAATACACGCAATACATTTTGCGTATGACTGTTGAAGATGGCATAATTGACCACGGGATCAACGTAAATCTTCCCGACGATTCGGGCGATTTCCAAAATCACGACGGAAACCGTCACACTTTCCTTGGTGTAGTTGGTGCTGAAATTTCGGGCTTCGATACTGACTTGAACCAATTCCTTGGAAATTACCACTCTTACCACAATCCTACCGTTGTTGAAAAAGGCGAATGCACAAACTCACTAGCTTATGGCGACAATGGTTGCGGTGTGGTTCAAATCGACATTGACCTCGAACCAGGTGAATCGAAAGAGTTTGCGGTACTGATGGGAATTGGAAAAGCTGCCGTTCAGGGCAAAGCTGCTAAAGCTGAATTTAATAATGTTGAAAAACTAAAAGTTGAATTCGAAGCCGTTAAAAACAGCTGGCACAAACGATTAGAAGGAATGTGGATTGAAACTCCTGATGCTGAATTCAACAGCATGACAAACATGTGGAGCCCGTTCAACTGCTTGATGACTTTTGCTTGGTCGCGTGCAGCAAGTTTGGTTTATAGCGGCGAACGCGACGGCCTTGGATACCGCGATACAGTTCAGGACATGCTCGGTGTTCTGCACACAATTCCCGAAGAAGCTGGCGAACGTTTAGAATTGATGATTACCGGACAAGCTTCTACAGGTGGTGCTATGCCTGTGGTAAAACCATTTGCACACAATCCGGGCAAAGAAAAATGCCCCGACGAAATGGAATATCGTTCCGACGACTGTATGTGGCTCTTCAACAGCATACCGGCCTATGTTAAAGAAACCGGGAAAATTGATTTCTACCAGAAAGTGTTGCCTTTTGCCGACAAAGGAGAAGCAACTGTTCTTGGACACTTACGCCGTGCAATTGAATTCAGTTTGGAACGTAGCGGAAAGCACGGTCTTCCTTGCGGGTTATTAGCCGACTGGAACGATTGCCTTGAGCTTGGCCACGACGGAGAAACACTGTTTGTTGCCATGCAATTGCGTTTTGCATTGAAAATCTACATCGAAATCAACGAAAAATTCGGCACAAAAGAAGAGGCAGAATGGGCAAAAACTCATCTCTCAACTTTAGACGAAAATATTGAGAAATATGGCTGGGATGGCGATTGGTACATGCGAGCTTACCGTGTTGATGGAACAAAATTTGGATCGAAAGAAAACGAAGAAGGTAGTTGCTGGTTGAACCCTCAATCGTGGGCTGTTTTAAGCGGCCACGCTTCGCCTGAAAAGGCTGAAAAGGCAATGAAAGCGGTTCGCGACAATCTTGCTTCGGAATATGGTATTGCAATTTGTGCTCCTCCATACATTAAAACCGATCACAAAATTGTGAAAGCTCCTCTCTTCAACGAAGGGATGAAAGAAAATGCCTCAATCTTCTCGCACACACAAGGTTGGGCAATAATTGCCGAAACAATGTTAGGTAATGGCGATCAAGCATTTAAATACCTTCGTGCATTTATGCCGGCTGCATACAATACCAAAGCCGAAATCCGTGAGATTGAGCCTTATGTGAACTGCCAGTTTACCCACAGCAAATACAGTCCACGTTTTGGTGCTTCGCGTTTGCCTTGGTTAACAGGTGCAGCAACATGGAGCTACTATTCGGCAACACAACACATTATGGGAGTTCAGCCCGATTATGAAGGATTAATAATTGAACCTTGTGTTCCGGCAAGCTGGAAAAGTTTCAAAATGAACCGTCGTTTCCGTGGAAAATTCTTCAACATTGAAGTAAAAAATGAAAATGGAGTTCAGAAAGGTGTTGTAAAATTGATAGTTAATGGCGAAGAAATTGCCGGTAACCTTATCCCGCTTGGGAAAATGAAAGATAAAAACGTTGTTCTTGTAATTATGGGATAATTGTTTAGCTCATAGATTATGACCCGGATTATTTCGATGATCCGGGTTTTTTTTCGATATTTTCAGAATTCGACTAAGACGCCAATGGAATTTTCACATAGAAAATTGTTCCTTTTTCAACTTCAGAAGTAAACCAGATTTCACCTTTGAAGTTCTCGACAATGTTTTTGGTTATGGCCAACCCTAGTCCAGCCCCACTAGATTTTGTAGTGAAATTAGGCACAAAAATGCTCTCTTTGAGATTTGCGAGTATTCCCCTGCCATTGTCAACAATCTTCACAATAACGGCCTCTTTTGCCCATTCAAGCTCAATTCTGACAACTCCTTCCCTTCCATCAGCAGGAATTGATTGAATTGCGTTCTTGATTAAGTTGATCATTGCTCTCGAAAATTGTTCCTTATCGGCAACAATCTCAACAGATTCGAAACCTTCAAAAACTGGAATTAATCTGCATTCTCCTGAATATTTATACAAATCGACAATTTCTGTCAGTTTCTGAGTAAGATTAAACCGCTCGTTATGAGCATTTGGGATTTTTGCAAAGTTTGAAAACTCTGTTGCAATTGATGATAGATTATCAATTTGTTCGATCATCGTTTTGGTCACCCGGCTAACCATCTCATCGTAATCGACCATCGTTTTAGGATTGGCACGCTGCAAAAACTGAATACTGAGCTTCATTGGCGTAAGCGGGTTTTTTATTTCGTGGGCAATTTGCTTTGCCATTTCGCGCCAAGCTAAATCACGTTCCGAACGAGCGAGTAAATCAGCATTTTCGGCAAGTTCGGCAACTTTGTTGTTATATTCCGAAACTAATAATCCAATTTCGTCATCAGCAATGTATTTAATTGGTTTCGAATTTTTTCCCAACTGAATACTCTTCAGGTTTTCCCGGATCATTCTTAATGGATCGGTAATTTTTGACGAAATAAAATATGCAATCAATATACTTGCCAACAGTAGGAAAAGATAAATATTGATAAAGAAAATAATGAACGTAGTGATCTCTTTCTTAAAATCTTTAGAATGAGTAAAATATGGAAGATTTAGATATCCAATCTTTTTCCCAGTAATATTCAAAAGTGGCACATAAGCCGAGAGATAGTTCATTTTCGAAATATTCTCTTTCTGAAGATAATTAGGCAAACTTAAAAAATTCATATTCACGAATGATGAATTATTCATCATTTTAGATATCAATCCTTTATCGTAAACTTCGGGCCTAGATGTTGCGATCAAACTTCCAGAAAGATCATAAATATTTACATCTGTCTGAAAAATGTCTGAAACTCGAATGAGTTCAAAATTCAAATACTCCGAAGTCGATAAATCAAGGTTATCGAATTGACCAACAATTTCTTCCATATCAATCGAAACCGAATTTATTTTATTCAACAAATCTGATTGATGATTTGAACGATATTGAGAAATGATGTAGATGATTGTTCCTAAGCCAATTATTAACAGCAAAGTAAAGACCATTCCAATAATTGAGTACTGAATTTTTCCTTGTAACGATTTCTTCTTTTCTTTTAATTCAACAGATCCTTTTCCTGCATAATAAATTGGAAGGGCAAGAAAAAAGAAAAACACAAAAATGTAAGGGAAAGATATTAGGTAATCAAAAAAAGTTTCGGTTAACCGACTGACAACAGTACAACTATCGTTCGAGGGTTTATATATAAGATGCTGACATCCATCAAACTCTTTAAATCCTAATTGACCAGAAGATAAATCGAAAGTTGTAGAGTGAAGCGAATAATCATACTCTCCTCCCCGATCAACAAGTTTACCTTTGTAGTACTTTGCGTACGAAAAATTATTGCGTAGCCTGGTTCCAAGAGAATTTTGAGGGAGCAATAATTCAGGAAAACCAATTCCTTCAGAAAGCAGTTTAGAATTTAATTCAACAAAAAGATTTACAGGCTGTTTGGTTGAATCACTTATAAACTCATATTTGCCAATATATGTTATTCGCCCGGTAGAATTCTCCATAAAGTAGAAATTAGTTCCACTTAAAGCAGTACCATCAGCTTGTAGCATTTCATCAAAAAATGAAATACACGGACGAGAAACGTTTTCGGGTTGAATAATCAGATGTTGATCTTGACTACAAAGGGTAAGTTGAATTTCGTAGTCGCGAAAATAACCTGAAAAATACTTTTTAATAATATGTTTTTCAACAACTTCAAAAGGTTTATCTAAAATAGAAATTAAAGTAGAATCACTTTTTAAATTTTTATCAATTTCATGAAAAAAAAGTTCGGCATTTGGATCATGCTCAGCAGAAAGATTCAGAGCCATTGTTTCTTGAATCTTGTTCTCATGCAATCTAACAAACTTAATAACAGTAATTTCAGTAAAAAGAGTACAAACAAAAACTAAAAATACAATAATCGATAACTGATGCGTAAAAAACCCTTTTTGATTCAAAAAATATACAACGCAAACAATTATTGGAAAGAAAATACTTAATTGCAAACTATGTGAACTATCTAATAAAAAGAATATTAGCCCAATAAAAAAAGATATGATTGAAAGTATTATAACAAAATTTCTGGCTGTGATAATTCTCTTGAAAATCAGAACAATCCGGAACGAAACCAAAAGGAACGATAATAACAAGATAGCAATAGCAAAATAACCTAAAATTGTATTGACACTCAACTCTTCAACATCGAAAACCGAAAAAGAAAAACTCGAGTTCATTACCAACAAATAAATTAAGAAACGAACAAATACAAAATATAACGCACAGCTAATTAGTAGTATGATAATAGCATACAAACTTTTTGTATTGCTTTTCTTTACGTTCTCTTTTAAATTGAATGTTCTGTTGAAGATGATACTCCAACTAAAAAGCAAAAGAGTAAAAACAAGAAATTGTCCCAACGATGGCCAATAAGAAGTGAAAGCAAAATATTGAGGAGAAAACAATTTTAACATAAACAAAGAGCGCGGCAAATGTGTGAAATTCAAGAAAGAATAAAAGGAAAGAAAAATCAAAAGGAAAAGAAATGAAGAATAATTGCCATTAGTTTTCAACGTTCTAGTTTTCAGTCGATAAAAAGAAATGAAGAGAAAAACTAGTGCAAGAATAAAGCTTGCTATAGGAATATAAATATTTGAATAAACACAAGGCAATTCTCCTTTATGCGCAATAGAAAAGGCAAAAGATCCGCTGCTATTTTTAATTGGAAATGAACCAGCCGATTTATAGTCGACAAACTCATAATCGTTAGGAAGATTAAAGTTCTTAGCAAACCTACTATTCAAATAATTATTTTGAATTTTATAATTGTATTTCAAAATAATAGATCCGTAAATTTCAAAACTCTTTATTGTATCTTTAATCTGATAACAATAACAATTTGAGAGCTTTACAAATTTTTCTTTCTCAAAATCAGAATCAGGTTCTAAACTAATTACATTATCTGACCAAAAATAAGGAACTCCATTATTAAGAATTAAGAAAGAGATTTCATCATCAAAAGTTTCACGTAGAAACTTAAGTTTAACATATAATTGTTCATTTGAGATAGAATCTGAATCCTTAAGAACTAAAACAACATCATTAAGTAATTGAAGTGTCTTAATTTCTTTAGAATGAAACTTTTTCTCAAAATAATTAAGCTTATCGTTTGAAAACCTATCACTTAAGAAATAAAATTCTGACCCTATTGCTAGCGACAGAAAAAAAAGAAAAAAGAAAAAGGGTCTAAATATGTTATAATTCTTTTTCAAAAGAGTATATATTATTGATGATGATATGGTTCGCCTTTCATAATTGACATTGCTCGATAAATTTGCTCAACAAATATTAAACGTACCATCTGATGAGAAAAAGTCATTTTTGAAAGAGAAACTTTATAATTAGCTCGTTTATAAACATCGTCGGAAAAACCATAAGGCCCACCAATAACAAAAACTATGCTACGAACACCGGCAATCATTTTCTTTTGTAAAAAACCAGAAAAAGCCACCGATGTAAAAATCTCACCGTTCTCATCAAGGAGAATAACCTCATCAACAGGCTTTATAAAACCCAAAATTAATTCACCCTCTTTTTGCTTTTGTTGTTCTTCTGTAAGATTCTTAGTGCTTTTTAATGATGGTATAACAGTCTCATTAAAAACAATATAGTGCTTAATTCTATTTAAA
>Ga0209373_10003245_pt1 | contig 15284 bp, 11 predicted proteins | sample Higcelweek5metaG_FD_187173 | JGI IMG/M metagenome (GOLD analysis project Ga0209373, IMG submission 187173) | Freshwater pond sediment microbial communities from the University of Edinburgh, under environmental carbon perturbations - High... | ecosystem: Environmental > Aquatic > Freshwater >...
GCCGGGGGTGGTGACCACGCCCGTCTGCATAAGCAGTTTGGTGACAAAATCCTGGGAGGTGAAGCCGGCCGGCACCTTGGACCAGATGTAGAAGCTGGCGTCGGGCACGCGGCAGGAAATGCCCGCCTTCTTGAGCGCGTTCACGACGACGTCGCGGCGCTCCTTATAGATGGCGCGCAGCTCCGCGCTGAAGGCGTCGCCCTGATTGAGGGCCACGACACCGGCCTCCTGCACGGCCTGGAAGATGCCGGAGTCCATCTGCTCCTTGACCTTGGCCAGGCCCCGGACAAGGGACGGATTGCCGACGGCCATGCCGACGCGCCAGCCGGTCATGTTGTAGGTCTTGGAAAGCGAATGGAACTCGATGGCCACGTCCTTGCCGCCGGGGATCTCCATGATGGACAGGGGCTTCTTGGCCTCGTCGAAGTACATCTCGGTATAGGCGGCATCGTGCACGACGATGACGTTGAATTCCTTGGCCTTCTCGATGAGCTTTTCGTAGAAGGAGCGCGGGGCCGTGGCCGCCGTGGGGTTGTTGGGATAATTGATGTAGATGAGCTTGGCCCGCTTCCAGGTATCGTTGTCGATGGCGTCAAGATCGGGCAGGAAGTTGTTTTCGTCCGTCAGCGGCAGGTACATGGGAATGCCGCCCACAAACTCGGTGGTGACGCCGTAAACGGGGTAATTCGGCGTGGCGATGAGCGCCAGATCGCCGGGGTTCACAAAGGCCAGCGGGAAGTGCGCAATGCCTTCCTTGGAGCCGATGAGCCCCACGATCTCGCTGTTCGGATCAAGGGAGACGTTGAAGCGGCGCTTGTACCAGTCCGCCACGGCCTGACGAAAACTCAAGAGCCCGATGTAGGACGGGTACTGGTGGTTGGCGGGCTTTTTCGCCGCTTCGCACAAGGCGTCGATGATGAAGCCCGGAGTGGGCAGATCGGGGTCGCCGATGCCCAGGCTGATGATGTCCATGCCCTTGGCGCGGACTTCTTCCTTTGCTTTGTCGATGGCGGCGAACAGATACGGAGGCAGGTTCGCCAAACGCTGGGCAAGCTGAAATTCGGACATGATCGGCTCCTTATGGTGCAAATGGAAACGCTTGTGTAATGCCCCGTCCCCTTGCTGTCAATCGAGCTAGCAGTCTTGAGCGGGCGCCCTGAACAGCCCGGCTCTTGCCGAAAGACAAGAAAAAGTTTAGATGTCGCAGGCATTGCCAGGAAATCAGAGCCTCCATGCGTGATCATTTCGCTTGTTCTGTGCTGCTGTTTCCCGGCACACCCTTGACCACTGGTGATAATCTGATGAACAGCCCGGTCCCAGGCAGTCCGCCCGTCCTTTCGCATCCCATTGCGGACAGGTATCTTGAACACCTGACCGTGGAGCGCGGGCTATCCGAAAACACCCTTGGAGCCTACGGAGCGGACATTGCCGCCCTGCTCTCCTTTCTCGATGGTCTTGGGGTGCGCCTGGATGCTTGTTCCCCGCGTCATTTGTTTCTTTATCTTACGCACCTGCGCGCCAAGAAGCTTGCCGCTGCCAGCCTTTCGCGGCATCTTTCCACCGTGCGCGGGCTTTTCGCCTTTGCCGTGCAGGCCAAGTTTATTGAGGAAGACCCGGCCGCCCTTTTGGAAAGCCCCAAGCTTCCCGCGCAGCTGCCGGAATTCCTCACCCGCGCCGAAATGGACTGCCTGCTCGACCAGCCCGACCCGAGCACCAATCTGGGCTTTCGCGACCGGGTGATGCTGGAGCTTTTGTACGCCGCAGGCTTGCGCATTTCGGAATTGATTGGGCTGGTGCTGGGCGATTTTGATCCACAGACTGGCATTTTGCGGGTGTTCGGCAAGCGCGCCAAGGAACGCCTGGTGCCCATCCACTATGGCGCACAACGGCTGCTGTGCGACTACCTTGACTTCAAGCGCGCGGCCTTTGGCCCGTTGAGCCAGCATATCTTCCTGAACCGCTCCGGCAAGGGGCTCACCCGCCAGGGCGTGTGGAAGCTCATCAAGCGCTACGCCGAAGCCGCGGGCATCCGCCGCAGCATCTCGCCGCACACCTTCCGGCACACTTTCGCCACGCATCTTTTGGAGGGCGGCGCAGATCTGCGCACGGTGCAGCTGCTTCTTGGCCACGCGGCCATCAACGCTACGGAAATATACACGCACATCCAGTCCGGGCGGCTCATGCGCATCCATGAGGAATTCCACCCACGGTCCACGGCCTTCGCCAACACCAAGCCGCGCCGAGCGGGAGACAAACAATGACCGCCGCTCCAGTCCGACCACGTCCGAAAACCGTCATAACCGCCCACGCCAACGCGGACTTTGACGCCCTTGCCGCCATGATCGCCGCCAATCGCCTGTACCCGGACGCGGTGCTGATCTTTCCCGGCAGCCAGGAAAAGAACCTGCGCAACTATTTCATTCAAAGCACCACGTATTTGTTCAATTTCAAGTCCTTCAAGGACATTGATCCCGATGACGTGGAGCTGCTGGTCATTGTGGACACCCGGCAAAAGTCCCGCGTGAGCCATGTGCAGCCCTTGCTCGACAAGCCCGGCATCCGCATCCATGTGTTCGACCACCACCCGGACACCGAAGAGGACGTGACCGCCGAGTATTCCCGCGTGGTCAACTGGGGCTCCACCACCACCATCATCATCCATGAGCTCATGAACCGGAACATCGTGCCGACCATAGAGGAAGCCACGGTGCTCGGCCTGGGCATTTTCGAGGACACGGGCTCCTTCACGTTCACATCCACGACGCCGGAGGATTTCACCGCGGCGGCCTGGCTGCGCCAGCACGGCATGGACCTGGGCGTCATCTCAGATCTTTTGGCCCGGGATCTGTCCTCTGAGCAGATCCGCGTGCTCTCCGAACTCATCGAATCCGCCAAGACTCATGATTTTCATGGCATCCCGGTGGTGATCGCCGAGGTGAGCACAGAAGAGTTCATCAGCGATTTCGCGTATCTTGTGCACAAGTTCATCGACATGGAGAACATCCGCGTAATGTTCGCCCTGGGCCGCATGGGCGACCGCATCCATATCGTGGCGCGGTCCCGCGTGGGCGATGTCAACGTGGGCTTCATCTGCTCGTTCTTCGGCGGCGGCGGGCACGGCTATGCGGCCTCGGCCACCGTGAAGGACAAGACCTTGAGCGAAGTGCGCGATGAACTCCTCGCCCTGCTCTACTCCCACATCAATCCGCAGATAACGGCGGCCACGGTCATGTCCAAGCCGCCCATGGTCATAGAATCCTCGCGCAGCATGGCGGACGCGGCGGAGCTTATGACCCGCTTCGGGCTCAAGGCAGTCGCCGTTGTCGCCCCAGGGGGAATGCGCTGCGTGGGCGTGCTGGACTACCACACGGCGGACAAGGCCGTGGGGCACGGGCTGCAGCAGGTGCCGCTTGTCGAGTACATGCTCATGGACTTTGTCACGGTCCCGTCCACGGCTGATCTGCACACGGTCATGGAGGTCGTCATCGGCAAGCGGCAGCGTTTTTTGCCGGTGCTGGACGGCGGGGATATTGTCGGCGTCATCACGCGCACCGATATTGTGAACCTGCTGGTGGAAGAATCCGCGCGCATCCCCGACGCCATGCTGCCGGACCGCAAGCCTGGCAGGAACATCCGCGCCATCATGCGCCAGCGGCTTCCCGGGTCCATCCTGGCGCTTTTGGAACAGGCCGGGTATCTGGCTCAGGAGCTGGGCTTCAAGATTTACGCCGCTGGCGGGTTTGTGCGCGACATTCTGCTGGCCCGCCCCAATTTGGACATCGACCTCGTTGTGGAGGGCGATGGCATCCGCTTCGCCCACGAGCTTGCCAAGGCCCGGCAGGGAAGGGTCAAGGAGCACCAGAAGTTTAAGACCGCGGTTGTGGTCTTCCCTGATGGCCAACGCATCGACGTGGCGACGGCGCGGCTTGAGTATTATGAATACCCGACCGCCCTGCCCACGGTGGAGCTCTCGTCCATCAAGATGGATTTGTACCGCCGCGACTTCACCATCAACGCGCTGGCCCTCAATCTTTCGCCAGGGCACTTCGGGCAGCTCATGGACTTCTTTGGCGCACAGCGCGACATCAAGGAGAAGGTCATCCGCGTGCTGCACTCCTTGAGCTTCGTAGAAGACCCCACGCGCATCCTCAGGGCCGTGCGTTTCGAGCAGCGCTTCAACTTCCGCATCGACGGCCAGACGCTGAAGCTCATCAAAAACGCCGTGCAGCTCAACCTTTTTGGAAAGCTCTCCGGCATCCGGCTCGCGCATGAGCTTCAGCTCATTCTTGGCGAAGAGAACGTTTTGGAGAGCTTGAACCGCATGCAGGAGCTGAAGCTGCTGGCGGCCATCCATCCGCAGCTCAATCAGGACGCGGAGAGGTTGCGTGTTCTGATGGAGCTGCACAAGGTCCACAACTGGTATGCACTGCTTTACCTGGAGCCCCAGGCCAGCACCTGGCTCCTCTACATGCTGGGCCTCACCATGGGAGCGGATCGCGATCAACTGGAGGACATCTGCCGCAGGCTCTCCTTCACCGAGCGCGAAATGCGCGATTTTCTCGCCCTGCGTGATCATTTGGCCGAGGCGCTCGCCACGCTCATGAACTGGCAGGAGGGGCAGTGCTCGCTGAGCGATCTCTACTTCGTGCTCGACACTCTGCCCTTGGAAGGGGTGCTCTTTCTCATGGCGCGCAGCCGCCGTGAAGTCATGCGCAAGAACATCTCGCAGTATCTTACCCGGCTGCGCAGCCAGGAGCTGCTCATTGACGGCGCAGATCTGAAAGCCCTCGGTTTGAGCACAGGACCAGGCTTTGCCCGCATTTTGCGCCAGGTTCGCGCCTCTGCCGTGGATGGTGCCGCCACCACACGCGATAAACAGCTTGAGCTTGCCAAAACCCTGATGGAAAAGCTACGCACGGAAGGGGCGTTGGAGCAGCACAGGTCACGTGGCCGGAAGACACACCAGTAGTTTCGCGGATTTTGCCGACGGGGGGATTCATGACGAAGAAGGAGGCCAAAGCTGATTCGGGGCTCAAGGTCGTCAAAGTCGCCCAGGAAAACCACGACACGACCTCGATCTATTTTACCGGCCCCGATATTGAACGCTTCAAAAAGCGCGAGGCCGGGCAGTTTGCCGCCATACGGGTGCTGAAGGACGGCAAGTGGACCGAACCGCACCCGTTTACTCTTTCCAACGCCCCGGAGGCCGACACCCTCCAGATGACCATCAAAAAATCTGGCGCCTTCACCAGCACCATACCTGAGATCGAACCCGGAACACCCGTTGAATGCGCAGGGCCCTTCGGGCAATTCTGCCACGGCATCGAAGCCAACAAGGAGATCGTGATGATCGCCGGTGGTGTTGGCATTACGCCGTTTTTGAGCGTGTTGCGGCATTTCAACGACACGGGCGCAGACAACAGCATTGTGCTCTTTTGGGCCAACAAAACCTTTGCAGACGCCTTTGCCGCAGCGGAGCTTGAGGAATACACCAGGAAGATGCGTCTGCACGTGGTGCATGTGCTGAGCCGGGTCGAACCTGCGGACCAAAAGCCCGCGCCGGAGTTTACCGATCCCCGCCCCGGCCGTGTGAGCCATGAATACAGCAGGATCAGCCAGGCTTTGCTGCAACGGCATCTTGTCACCACTGCTGCGGCGTTTTACCTCTGCGGGCCGCCACCCATGCAGCAGACCGTGCTGGACGAATTGGCGAAATGCGGCGTGCCGCCGGAATCGGTGCGCAAGGAAGCTTTTGTGTTCACCGCGCCGAAAGCGCACGCCACAGCGGACTGATACGGCGCGGCTGTTTATTTTTTCCCTCCGGTCGAAGGCGGCTGCGATGCTCGGCGTTAGGGCTCGCGTTGTGCTCCGACAGTGTGTCCCGCGGCAGACGTCTTAGCTGCGGGCTGTTTGATAGCGCACCCCTGGCTCGGCGACAGCCGCACAGTCGGGGCTCCCTGACACCACACCAACGCCTGATACTGTCGGAGGTTCCATGTCTTTGTTTGGCCCAAAGCACTTCGCCATCCCTGCTGCTGCGGTTCTCGTCGTGGCTTTTGCCGCGCCGGCCTTTGCCGCAGAACATGCTCTTGATGGCTCTGCACTGCCTATTTGGTGGGCGCTTCCGTTTGTCTGCATGCTGCTTTCCATTGCCATAATGCCGCTGACGCTGTCGGAGCTCTGGTCCAACCATTTCGGCAAGATCGCCGTTCTCTGGGCGCTGGCGTTCCTTGTGCCATGCGCCTTTTACGCCGGACCTTTGACGGCCCTCTCCGTCCTTTCACATACGATAGTGATGGAATATGTGCCCTTTCTGGTCCTATTGTTCGCACTGTTCACCATCTCCGGAGGGGTGCGCATCACGGGAAGCCTGAGCGGCGCGCCGCTTTCCAATGTCGCGCTTTTGGCCGTGGGTACTTTCTTGTCCAGTCTCATGGGCACCACCGGCGCATCCATGCTGCTCATCAGGCCTCTGTTGCGCGCCACGGCCCACCGGCGCTACAAGGTGCATACCCTCGTCTTCTTCATCTTCTTGGTGGCGAATATTGGCGGGTCCCTCACCCCGCTGGGCGATCCGCCACTCTTTTTAGGCTTCCTCAAGGGAGTCCGCTTTTTTTGGACCACCAGCCATCTCTTCAGCGAAATGCTTTTCGCCTCCGGCGTGCTGCTGACCCTCTACTTCATCATCGACGCGCAACTGTACATCAAGGAAGGACGGCCAACGTCTCCCGCCAAGGCCACAGGCCGCAAAACGGCCTTGGGAATTGAAGGCGGGGTCAATCTGACGCTGCTTTTGGGGGTTGTCTGCGCCGTGCTCATGAGCGGCGTGTGGAATTCTGGCATCGTTTTTCATGTGGCTCAGCTGGAGATCACCTTGCAGGACTTGCTGCGCGACGTGATGCTGCTGGCCCTGGCTGGGCTTTCCCTGCTGCTTACGCCAAAGGAGCTGAGAAAGCAGAACGACTTCTCCTGGGAACCCATCGAGGAAGTTGGAAAGCTGTTCTTCGGCATCTTCGTCACCATGATTCCGGCGATCGCCATGCTCAAGGCAGGCCCGGATGGCGCCTTCCGGGGCATCATCGCCCTGGTGACGCGTGATGGACAACCCGTGAACCACATGTACTTCTGGCTCTCGGGCATTCTCTCCAGCTTCCTTGACAACGCGCCGACCTACCTTGTTTTTTTCAATACGGCCGGTGGAGATGCCACTCATTTGATGTTCGAGGCGCCGCTCACGCTTGCGGCGATCTCCTGCGGATCTGTGTTCATGGGGGCCAATTCCTACATCGGCAATGCGCCAAACTTCATGATCCGCTCAATCGCAGAATCTCAAGGCGTCAAAATGCCAAGTTTTTTTGGATATATGGCTTGGTCTTTCGGCATATTGATTCCGCTTTTCCTGATCATGACGTTCATATTCTTCATCGGTGGATGATGTGGCAAACCAAGTTGTTGCGAACAAGCTGCAGGCGTTCATCGCCGGTGGGGCTGAGGTCCAGACATGATTATGAGCGGATTGTGAGGGGCTGACTTCCCGATTTTGACCAACAGCCGCTTGTAGCAACGCCGGGCGCTCTCGCGTGATGCAGCAATCATCCTCTCTCCGCAGCGTCGGTTCGTGTGCGCCCGCACCAAGGTTGATCACAGCCGTTCACACGTGGATTGGCCCGGCGTTGCGGCCAGCGTTCTGACCCGGTCGGCGGTGCTAAGCCTTGCCCTTGGAGCGTGCGCGGGGTAAAGAAAACCAGCGGCTACTTTTCGCCGCGTATTCAACGTGCAAGGTGAGATGATATGAACGTGTTGTGGGCTCCCTGGCGAATGGAATACATACTCGGCCCCAAACCGAGCGAGTGCGTGTTTTGCATCCCCGAGCATACGGGTGAGGACGAGGAGCGCTTTATCCTCCACCGCGGCAAGCACTGCTATGTGATCATGAACCGCTACCCCTACAATAACGCGCACCTGATGGTGACTCCCTACCGCCATGTGAATTGCCTCACCGCCCTGGCGTCTGAGGAATCCCACGAATGCATGGATTTGCTGCAGGCCTGCGTGAAGATTCTGGGCGATGCGTTCAAGCCTCACGGCATCAATGCCGGCTTGAACCTTGGAGAGGCCGCAGGTTCAGGCATCGCCGCGCACATCCATTTTCAGATTGTGCCCCGCTGGAACGGCGACAGTTCCTATATGGCTGTTTTCAGCGAAACCAGAGTCATCCCAGAGCATTTGCGCTCCACCTACGCGACCCTCAAGCCATATTTCGACGCCCTGGGCTGAAGCCAGCACGCCGTTAAGGAGTATCCCCCATGCGCTACTTGAAATCCCTGGTCATCATCCTCGTGTTTGTGGTGTCCATGCTGTTCTTCGTGCAGAACAATCAGCCCTTGGCCACCTCGGTCGTGCTGGAGTTCAACGTTGTGGCGGCGCATCTTTACTCCGTCCCGCTGCCTCTTTATATTCTCGTGCTTGGCGGATTCCTTCTCGGCGCGCTGTTCTCCTTGGCCTTCCTGCTTGTGGACCGCATCCGTCTTGGCAGGGAGCTCAAGAGCTTGCGTACCCGCTACGCAGCACTTGAAGACGAAACCCTTTCTCTGCGCACTATTCCGCTCAACCAGCCAGAGAACCAGCAGGCCTCTTCCATAAAGAATTCCCAGGCCGATCCCGCTGCCGGGTCCGGCCTCAGCATTTAGGAGCATGCAGCTTGCCCTGGAACGCGCTCTTCAAACTCGCCCGCAAGCGGCACGTGCACCCGGAGACTGATGCCGCGCGTGGCCCTGAGCCCTTGACGCATCAGGATACTCGGGCAGCCATCGAGGAGCTTTCGCAGGCTGTCCGCAACAATCCGGAATCTGTTGAAATCTATCTTGCGCTTGGCAATCTCTACCGCTCCCAGGGTGAGATCGAACGCGCCATCCAAATTCGCCATAGTTTGACGGATCGCCCGGGCCTTGCCCCGGAGTTGCGCGCCCGCAGCTTCTTTGAGTTGGGACGCGATTTCCGTCGTGGCGGCATGCTGGACAAGTCGCGCGAGGCCTTCTCACGGGCCGCCGGGTTGATGGGCAATACCGAGGAAGTCCAGCTGGAGCTGGCGCGCCTCGCGGCGGACAGCGGCGAATTTGAACTCGCGGCCGAGCACTACGGCCGCGTGGACCGCTCCATGGCTCAGGCCCATTACCTGGCCAGACAGGCGAGCGAGTATTTCCATCACAGCGATCCCGTGATGGGCGAACGCTTGGTGCAGCAAGCCCTCAAAATTTTTCCAGCCTCGCCAGAGGCGTGGCTCGCAAGCATTGTGCAAAGCGCCCTGACGGCCAACATCCCCGCTTTGGTAAAGATGCTGACCGCCGCGTGCGAAACCATTCCCGCAGAGCAACGCTTTTTGCTCCTTGAGGGGCTGCTTGAGGCGCTTTCCTCGGCTCGTCTGGAAGGCGAGAACCCAGGCCTGCCCTTGAGCCCAGCCACCATAACCGAACTTGTGCGGGCCTGTGTGGACGTGCTGAAGCTGCTCCCGCCCGATGCGCTTGTGTGCTACTACTGCGCCAAGCTTTGCCTGTTCGAGGCCGAACAGGACAACGCCCGCCATTGGCTGGAAAAATCGCTTGTGCTCAACGCGGATTTTTGGCTTGCGAGGCTTGAACTCGTCAGCCTTGTGCTCACGAACCAGGAGCTGACGCCATTTTTGCGCGATCAGCTGACATACTTCGTCGGCCACGCGCGCAAGAGCAAGCGCTTTGTCTGCCGCACCTGCGGGTTCCGCTGGGACAAGACGTTCTTCATCTGCCCGCGCTGCCGTTCCTGGCACAGCATCCTGTTCCGCCAGGAATTTTCATAAGGCATATGCTCATGGAACCAGCCAGCAAGCTTACGCCCATGTTCGAGCAGTACATGCAGGTCAAGGCGGAGCATCCGGATGCCCTGCTCTTCTTCCGCATGGGAGACTTTTTCGAGCTTTTTTTCGACGATGCGCAAGTGGCAGCAAGGGAATTGCAAATCACCCTCACCACCCGCAACCCCAACTCGGAATCCAAGATCCCCATGTGCGGCGTGCCGCATCACTCCGTGAACGGCTATCTGGCCCAACTGCTGGAGAAAGGCTACAAGATAGCGGTCTGCGACCAGATTGAAGACCCACGCCAGGCCAAAGGGCTGGTAAAGCGCGCCGTCACTCGCGTGCTTACCCCGGGAACTGTCGTTGAAGATCTCTCGCTGACCGCAAAATCCCACAACTATCTTTGCGCGTTATACTGGGACGCGGACAAGGGCGCGGGCGGACTTGGCTGGGTGGACGTCTCCACAGCCGAATGGAGCGGTCTTTATTCCAAGCGTGAGCCCGAGCTTTGGCAATGGGCCCTAAAGTTGGCCCCGCGTGAAATGATTTTGCCGCAGGGCAAAAAAGTGCCACCAAGCTGCGGCGACCTTGCCGGACAAGTGAGCCAGATGGCCTCGCCCAGTTCTTTTGACTTGGCCACGGCCACGGCTGCGGTTCTTGCCGCACAGGGCGCGCCGGAGCTAGGCACCCTCGACCTGGCCGACAAGCCGGAGCTTGTGCGGGCCCTGGGCGCTCTTCTGGCTTATCTGCGCATGACCCAGCGCACGGATCTGCCACCCTTGGGCGAGTTCCGGCCGCTGGACCTTTCCCGGCACCTCATCCTCGATGAAGTGACCGAGCGGAACCTTGAAATCTTTCGCCGCCTGGACGGCAAAGCTGGCCCTGGGACCTTGTGGCATGTGCTGGACAAAACAGCCACGCCCATGGGCGGACGGCTCCTTGAGTCGCGCTTGCGCCAGCCCTGGCGAGAGCTTTCGCCCATCACGCGGACCCAGGACATGGTGGCCTTGTTCTTCGAACGCGACTCCCTGCGCCAGGATCTGCGCCGGCAGCTCTCCGACGTGCAGGACCTGGAGCGGCTTTCAACACGCATCGCCCTTGGCCGCGCCACCCCGCGCGACTTCGTGGCCGTGCGCGAGAGCCTGCGGCGTCTGCCCGCTTTGCGCGCCCAATTGACGGCCGTGGCTGACGAAACAGGTGCCGAGGCCCCGGCCGAACTGCGCAGCCTGCTCAAGAGTTGGGATGATCTGTCTGATATCACGGATTTGCTCGACCGCGCCTTTGTCGAATCCCCGCCGCTTGTCATCACCGATGGCGGCTTATTCCTGCCCGGATTCGACACCGCCCTGGACGAGCTCATCGGCCTGACGGAACACGGCGAGGCGCGCATTCAGGAAATGCTGGAGCGCGAGCGCGACGCGTGCGGCATCCAGAAGCTGAAGCTCGGCTTCAACAAGGTCTTCGGCTATTATCTGGAGATTTCCCACGCCTACCAGGGCCAGGTGCCGGAGCACTTCATCCGCAAGCAGACCCTGGTCAACGGCGAGCGCTACATCACCCAGGAGCTGAAGGAGCTTGAGGAGCGCCTGCAAGGCGCGGCTGAGGAACGCAAGTCTCTTGAATACAAGCTGTTCAACGAATTGCGCGCAACAGTCGCCCAGGTTCGCACCCGGCTGATGTTCATGGCCGCAGGCTTGGCCGCAGTTGACTACTGGCAGGGCTTGGCCGAAGCCGCCCGCGTGAACGAATGGGCCCGCCCGGAACTTCATGAAGGCATCGAGATAGAGGTCGCCCAGGGACGCCACCCGGTCGTCGAGGCGGCTACAGGCTCTGCCGGATACATTCCCAACGATTTGCGGATTGACGAAACCCGGCGCATCCTGCTCATTACCGGCCCGAACATGGCGGGCAAGTCCACCGTGCTGCGCCAGGCCGCGCTCATGAGCATTTTGGCCCAGCTTGGGTCTTTCGTGCCCGCCCGCGCTGCACGCCTGGGCCTGGTCGACCGCGTGTTCTCCCGCGTGGGCGCTTCCGATAATCTTGCCCGCGGCCAGAGCACCTTCATGGTGGAAATGATGGAGACCGCGCGGATTCTGCGCCAGGCCACGTCACGCAGCCTTGTCATTTTGGACGAGATAGGCCGCGGCACCAGCACCTTCGATGGTCTCGCTTTGGCCTGGGCCGTTGTTGAAGAACTTTCACGGCGTGGGCGCGGCGGCATCCGCACGCTTTTCGCCACCCATTATCATGAGCTTACTTCGCTTGAAGGGCGCATCCCTGGCCTGCGCAATATGAACATCGCGGTGCGCGAGTGGAAAGGCGACATCGTTTTTCTGCGCAAGCTTATTCCCGGGCCTGCTGACAAGAGCTACGGCATCGAAGTGGCGCGGCTTGCGGGCGTGCCCCAGCCCGTGGTGCAGCGCGCCCGCGAAATCCTTGCATCCCTCGAGGAAAAATCGCAGAGTGAACGCGGCGGCTCCCAGGCGCAAGCCGCCCGGCAGACCATGCTGCCCGGCGTTGCGGCGCTGCAGGAACCCAAGGCGCCAGAGCCCGAGAGCCCGGTGCTTGTGGAACTCAAGCGGCTCGATGTGAACGGCTTGTCGCCCCTGGCTGCGCTGACCCTTTTGCACGAATGGAAAAAAAGCGTGATCGCCTCATGAGCATGCGGCATAAAAATATTCGGAATGTCCTGGCTACGGTGCTTTTGGCCGCTCTGCTCGTGGGCTTGGTCTCTTGCGGCAAGCGCGAATGGCCTTCGCCCGTGTTGAGCGAGGACCGTTATCGCATACGCACCGTGAATGTGACCCGCGCTCAGAATTGCCTCATCGTTGATATGGAACTGGCCGGTGCGTGGCAGAATCTGGACAGCATCCGCCTGCTCATAGAGCCCATAGGCACCGAACCGGGCGATGGCTGCGCCACCTGCCCCTTTGTGCCGCGCCTTTTCCGGTTTTATGGCCCTGGCGCTTCGGAAGTGCGCCGGGACATGAACCGCCTGGTCATCACCGCCTGCGATTTGGATCCAAAGAAAACGTATCGGCTTCAGGTCGTTGCCAGCAATGTCTATCCGGCCTTGCAACTCGTCATGTCCGAACTCAAGCTCACAGAGCCGCAATAACCACCCCTTAGTGAGAGGAGTACCGTCCAGATGCATCATTTCGAGATGAAGAACGGCACCTTGTTCGCGGAAGGCGTCAGCGTGAAGGAACTTGCCAAGCGTTTTGGCACGCCTCTGTATGTCTATTCCACGGCCACCCTGAAACGCCACTTTCAGGCCTTCGACTCCGCCTTCGACTCGATGGAGCACCTTACCTGCTACTCGGTGAAGGCCAACTCGAACCTCTCGGTGCTGCGGCTCTTGGCCTCACTCGGCGCGGGCATGGACATCGTTTCCGGCGGCGAACTGTACCGCGCGCTGCTGGCCGGTGTGGCGGCCGAGAAAATCGTTTACTCCGGCGTGGGCAAAAAACCTTCCGAAATCGCACAGGCCTTGAACGCGGGAATCCTCATGTTCAATGTGGAGAGCGTTCAGGAGCTCATCCGCATCAACGACGTTGCGCGTGAACTCGGCAAGGTCGCCCAGGTGAGCTTCCGCATCAATCCGGACGTCGACCCCAAGACGCACCCGTACATTTCAACGGGCATGAAGAAGAACAAGTTCGGCCTGAGCATTGAGAGCGCGCTGGACGCCTACGCCATGGCGCGCGACCTGCCTGGCATCGAACCGGTCGGCATGGACTGCCACATCGGCTCGCAGCTCACGACCATTGAGCCTTTCCTGGAGGCGCTCGACAAGCTCATGGCCTTCTATGAAAAGCTCAAGGGCATGAACCTCAACATCCGCTATCTGGATTTGGGCGGTGGGCTCGGCATTCCCTACAACGAGGAAGAGCCTCCCCATCCCAAGGAGTTCGGCGCCGCGTTGACCAAGGCCATGAACGGCCTGCCTCTCAAGGTCATTTTGGAGCCGGGCCGCGTCATCGTCGGCAATGCTGGCATCCTCGTCACAGAGGTGCTCTACACCAAGCAGACGCCCAGCAAGAGCTTCGTCATCGTGGACGCAGCCATGAACGACCTTGTCCGGCCCTCGCTCTACGGCTCCTTCCACCGCATTGAAGAAGTGGAGCCTCAGGGACGCCCGGCCCTTGATGTCGACGTGGTCGGGCCCATCTGCGAATCCGGCGACTTCCTGGCCAAGGACCGCCAGCTGCCGGAAATGCGCCAGGGCGAGCTGCTGGCCGTGTATTCCGCCGGCGCCTATGGCTTCACAATGAGCTCCAACTACAATACGCGCACGCGGGCCGCAGAAATCCTCGTCGACGGCGACAAGGCCATTGTCGCCCGTCGCCGCGAGACTTACGAGTCCCTTGTGGCGCACGAAATCTAGCCGAACGCGGGGCCGGGAACACACCGCCCGGCCCCGCATCCTCATCCATGGCCCGTCTCAACACCTATCATCTGCCGCAAGATCGCTGGCCTGGCGGGTCTGAACCTGCGCGCCTGGACGGCCCGGAAGCCAGACATCTGCTCGGCGTGCTGCGCGCACGCGTGGGGGAAACCGTGCGCCTGTTCGACGGCTTTGGCCGGCATGGGCTATTTGAAGTCGCCGCCATCAGCGGCAAGAGCCAGGCCGAATTGCGACTCGTGTCCGAAAGCATCGAGCCCGCTCCCACGCGTGGCGTCACCCTGGCCCTGGGCTGGAACAAGGCTTCGCGGCGGGACTGGCTGCTTGAAAAAGGCGTTGAGCTTGGAGCGCTGGGCATTTTTTTTTGGCAGGCTGCGCGGAGCCAGGGCGACATGCCGCGCGAGGCCAAGGAGTCCTGGTCCGAAAAGTGTGTGCAGGCGGCTAAACAGTGCCAGACGGCCTGGCTGCCCGCTCTTGGAATGGTGCCGGGAGGCGCGGAAGGGCTTGCGCGCATTGCAGCGGATTATGACGGATGCTATGTGCTCTACGAGGGCGCTTCGCAAGAGGCCCTGCTTGATCCTGTCCAGCTCGCCGCAGGTCGAAGCCTTGTAGTGCTCGGCCCGGAGGGCGGGCTGGAGGAACGCGAGGTCGCCCTTCTGGACGGGGCGGGATTCCGGCAGATGAGCCTTGGCCCCCTGCCCTTGCGCTGGGAAACGGCGGCGCTTTCCTGCTTGGCCTTGGCGCACCACGCCCTGCTTGCACCATAATGAGGCTTTTCCATGCGCATTGAACTTTCTGAAAAACAGCCCTTGGCGGACAAGATCCGCCCACAGACCCTGGACGAGTTCGTGGGCCAGAGCCATTTATTGGAACGCATCGCGGCCTTTGCCAACGGCCCCCGCCTGCCGAGCCTGCTCTTTTTTGGCCCTCCGGGCTGCGGCAAGTCCACTCTGGCCATGCTCATGGCCAAGGCTGCGGGCAAGCGCTGGGTGCGCGTCAGCGCGCCGGAGGCCGGTCTGGCCGCGCTGCGCAAGCATCTGGAAGGGGCCG
>Ga0209373_10003246_pt1 | contig 15279 bp, 13 predicted proteins | sample Higcelweek5metaG_FD_187173 | JGI IMG/M metagenome (GOLD analysis project Ga0209373, IMG submission 187173) | Freshwater pond sediment microbial communities from the University of Edinburgh, under environmental carbon perturbations - High... | ecosystem: Environmental > Aquatic > Freshwater >...
GGCAAGTTTTTCGTCGGGTTCAAAAATTGGTCGCAAAATTTGGCCGCTGGCTTTATATAAGAACCCTGGTATTAAAAGGTTGATGGGGAAGTATTTGAACATTTTGTAGCCCGACGGAATTTCTTTACTCTCTTTTGCGCTTGAAATGAGGATTACTTTTTCGGGGTTTAGAAATTCGCACATTTCGCTGCAAACCATTCCTCCGAACGAAACACCTATTAACGAAAAACTTTCGGTAGTATCAATTTGCTGGGCAAGTATCCTGGCATATTCTTTCAGTTCACTTTTTCTTTCAGGAACAACGTAGTGAATGTAAACGGTGTCAAAGTTGTCGGTCAGGTTCAGGTTGTTGAAAACCCTGTAGTCAAAACCTTGCCCCGGAATCAGGTAGACTTTTTTCCGAGAAGGTGTTGATTTCTGGGCAAGAACGAGGTTTGAGTTGAAAAGAAAAAGTATAGCAATGAGAGTAGAAGTCAACCAATAAAATCGGCTTTTATTTGGTCCATTCATCCATCTGTTTTTTGATGAAATCGACAACAAACTGATGTTCTTCTTTGCCCGAGCCTTTTATCTCCATTGGGGCACCAAAAACAATGTGTACCGGTTTTTTCCTTCTTAGAATCCCCAAATCTTTAATCAACTTTCCATTTTCCCAAAAATCGGTTTTGATTGCCATCGGAACAATTTTCACACCAGCTTTTTGAGCCAACTTTACGCCCAGCGAGTTAAAACCTTCGGGCTCAAAGCCCATAACTCTTGTACTTTGAGGGAAAATGATAACCGAGGTTCCTTCTTTTATTTTTTGTTGTCCTTCGGTCAGGACAGTCATTAAATCTTTTCGCGAATCGTGGCGGCCAACAGCAATAGGGTTTCTTGCTCGCATAATTGGGCCAAAGGCGGGGTCGGTTGTTAAAGTGTCTTTTACCACAAATGTTACTTCTTTTACCGGAGCAATCAAACATGGAAAAACCATGGTTTCGAGCGTGCTCATGTGGTTGCTGATAAATACAACTGGTTCATCTTTAATTTGATCGACATAGTCAAACCCAGTAATGTGGTACTTTCCTCCGCAGTTTTCGGTTAACTTGAACATGTCATAAGAACTTTTAGCCCAAGCCAAGGTGTCGTATTTATTTCTTGACGCAAGTTTTCGGTTTTTCATCACTTCAATAGCAAACCCTACTTTGAAATACAAACTGGTTCCAAGCGATAATATGTCCCATATTGAACGTTTGTGGTTGGATGGAGTATGGTACTCGTTTTCAGGAAAATATTTATTGTACATGATGGTTTTATTTGAACACAAATTTAGAAAATCGTTTCAAACAAAAAAGTAATTGCATGTTTTCGAATGGCAATGGCAATTTAATAATCTCTTAATGAACTCCCTCTGTGGTCATTTGAACTCGTTTTAATGTGCCGTCGTTGTTGTAATTAAGGTAATCGATACAGACCGAACGGCGGAAACTTCCGCCCGTAGTAGGTATTCCTCCGTTGTGATAAATGAAGTATGATTTACCTTTATGTTCAATGATTGATTGATGATTTGTATTGCTATTTCCGGCTATTTCGTTAAGAATTCCTTTATATTCCCATGGTCCGTTAACACTGCGACTCATGGCATAAGCAATTTTTTCGGGAAACTGATAAGCATACGATAAGTAATACCAATCGCCCTTCTTGTGAATCCAGGGAGCTTCGGTAAAGTTGGGCAGGTCGATGGTTTTTATTGGGCCGTCGAGTTCAATCATGTTTTCCTTAAGTTTTGCGTATTTCAGTACTGTGTTTCCCCAAAACAGATAGGCTTGTCCGTCGGTATCAATTATGACAGATGGGTCAATGTCATCCCACGAAATATCGGTTTGTGTTGTCATATCGTTTGTAATCAAGGCTTTTCCTTTTGCGTCGTGAAAGGGTCCTGTTGGGCTATCGGCTACGGCTATGCCAATAGCTTTTCCTTCTATGGTTTTGTGGTGTGTGGTTACGTACCAAAAGAACTTTCCGTTGCGTTCAATTACTTGCGCAGCCCAGGCATCATCGCGGGCCCAATCGAAGGCTGTAACTTTAAATGGGGTATGCTCTTTCCAGTTCACCATGTCGGTTGAAGAATAAATGAGCCATTCGTGCATTTGGTAGAAATTCCCTTCCGGCGGGCATTCGTCGTGGCCGGCATACAAATAAACGGTGTCGTTATACACCAGAGCTGCTGGGTCGGCAGTATATTTATCGGTAATAATTGGATTCCCCTGTTTCTTGGGTTCAATAGCTATTAGCTGTGTGGCAATCATCAAAAGAGAAAATGAAAGTAATAGTCTCATAAATTTAAATTTTAATGCGAAAATTATTTATTGAGGCAAAAATGATCAAAATTTAGAGTGGTGAGGTGGATGGATTGATAAGAATGGGCGAAAATTAAGTCAAAAAAAAGCCACCTCTTATTGAAGAGATGGCTTTAGATATTTATGAGTTGTAATTAATTATCCAAGTAATTCTTTTACCTGATTGTAAACATTTTCGCCAGTATAGCCAAGTTTTACATCGAGAACACCTGCTGGAGCTGAGAATCCAAAAGATGGCATTCCAAATACTTTACCATCGGCACCAACTAACCCTTCGAGGGTAACTGGAAGTCCGGCAGTCATACCGAATTTTTTAACGCCAGCTGGCAAAATTGATTGCTGATATTCTGCACTTTGCGAACGGAATAAACCTTCAGAAGGAACAGAAACAATGCGGCATTTTACTCCATCTTTAGCTAAAAGTTCGGCACCTGCTACCAGCGTGCTTACTTCTGAACCACTTGCGAGAAGGATGATATCTGGAGTTCCTTGGCTGTCGGTAACAATGTATGCACCTTTGTTTGCTTGCAAAGCTTCTTCGTAACGGTTTGTTTTTGCTGGCAAGTCTTTAATCCCTTGACGCGACAAAATCAAAGCTGTTGGGGTGTCGATGTTTTCCATCGCCAGTTTCCAAGCAACGCTTGTTTCGGCGCTATCGGCTGGACGCAATACCAGCATCGAATTTTTGTGGCTGTGGTTTTGCAGTTTTTCCAACAAACGGATTTGAGCTTCTTGTTCTACTGGTTGGTGAGTAGGGCCATCTTCGCCTACGCGGAAAGCATCGTGTGTCCAGATATATTTCACCGGAAGTTGCATCAATGCAGCCATACGCGCAGCTGGTTTCATATAATCGCTGAATACGAAGAATGTTCCGCAAGCTGCGATAATACCACCGTGAAGGGCCATACCGTTCATAACGCAAGCCATTGTAAGTTCGCTTACACCTGCCTGAAGGAATTTTCCGCTGAAATCGCCTTTTTTGAATGCTGTGGTTTTCTTCAAGAAACCATCGGTTTTATCAGAGTTTGATAAGTCGGCCGATGAAACAACCATATTTTCAATTTGTTCTGCAAAAACAGTAAGAACATTTGCCGACGATGCGCGTGATGCCAAACCAGCTTTGTGTTCAATTTTTGAGTAGTCTATAGCAGGAATTTCGTTCGAGAAGAAGCTTTTTAATTTTGCAGCCAATTCTGGATTTTCAGTTTCCCATTTGTATTGCTCGTCTTTTTTCAACGATGCAGCTTTGATCAAGTCTTCGCGGCGTTTTGCATACATTTCCTGAACTTCAGGGAAGATAACAAATGGATTTTTAGAATCGCCACCAAGGTTTTCGATTGATTTTTCGAACGAAGCACCAGCTTCTCCAAGTGGCATACCGTGTGTTGCGCACTTGCGTTCGTAGCTCGAACCGTCTTCTTTAACAGCACCTTTGCCCATAATTGTTTTTCCAATAATGAGGGTTGGTCTCTCTTTTTCGGTTTGGGCGGCTTTCAATGCAGCGCGAATTTCGTCAGCATTGTTTCCGTTGATGGTCATTACGTTCCATCCCCAGGCTTTGTATTTCATTTCGGTATTTTCGACAGTAACTTCGTTAGTTTCGGTCGAAAGCTGAATGTCGTTTGAATCGTAGAACATGATCAGGTTGTTCAAACCAAGGTAACCGGCTAAACGGCCAGCGCCTTGCGAAATTTCTTCCTGAACACCACCGTCAGAAATGAAAGTGTAAGTTTTGTGAGCCATCCATTCGCCAAAGCGTGCAACCATAAAGCGTTCGGCAATTGCAGCTCCAACAGCCATAACGTGGCCTTGTCCAAGCGGTCCAGATGTATTTTCAACGCCACGTTCAACATCAACTTCGGGGTGGCCAGGTGTTACGCTTCCCCATTGGCGGAAATTAGCGCAATCTTCCATGCTGTAATTTCCGGCAAGAGCTAACTGTGCGTAAAGCATTGGAGACATGTGACCTGGATCGAGGAAGAACCTATCGCGGTTAATCCATTTCATATCTGATGGGTCGTAATTCAAGAACTCAGTATATAAGATGTTCATGAAATCAGCTCCACCCATAGCGCCTCCCGGGTGTCCCGATTTGGCTTTTTCAACCATTGAGGCTGCTAAAATTCGAATGTTGTCGGCAGCTTTGTTTATTAATGTGTTGCTCATTTTGTAATGCTTTATTATTAATTAGTTGGAAATAAAAAAATAAACCTTCTTTAAACGGAAAGCAAAGATAAAACTATTCTCAAAATGAGAGAAAGTTCATTGCACTCGATTACACTTCAATTGATGTTTTTTGATAGAAGCTTAACGCTGACGATTTTTAAAAATAAAACCAATATCCATTAATTTTCCCTTTTGAATTGATTTCGATGGCAGGGAAAGGAACTTTCACAAAATTGAGGCCTTTAAAAACTGTTTTCAGAAAGCGAGAATTGGTTGGAATTTTTTCCCAATCGACATCAAGAGAAAAAAGAAACTGACGTGTACGATCAGTCTGGGGGAGTTTTGCGCCGTGATAATAGTTGCGGTTTTCGAATTCGCCAAACATGCCATTGGCACTGTATCCAAGCGAAAAGTTGATCCACGAAGGCAACTTGTCTTTCAGTATGAACCGGTTTGCATTTGCCGACCACCAGTGGGTGTGGCTGTTGTAATCGTAGAAAAAACTTTGAAAAACCGTTTCTCCAAGGTAGCCGTTTGCCTGGTCGAAGTATTCTGATTTTGAAAAGCTCATTTTGTGCCTGATAATCTGCTCGTCGAACAGCAACTCTTGTCCAATCAACAATGCTGATCCTGAGGTATTGGCAATAATGTCGCCCCACGAAAAGCCCCAGCCTTCGTACATGCCATCGAATATTTCGATAGGTGCTTGCAGTAAAATACCCATTGTGCCACCAAAAAGCAGTGCCTTATTTTTGCTCACCCCTGCTTTCCTGAGCCAGTGGTATGCAGTATAGCTTTCAAAATAAGATGTATAAGCGTGACCTAATTTATCCATTTGAAGATATCCGGCATTGTCGTTGTAGAATTCGAACGGGACTCTTTCATGATCTTTGTACCAAACAAATTGAAGGTACGACATGCCTCCGATGTAAACTGCCGACTCGGTAACGATGGCCTTAGCCAGCACCGATTTGTTGATTTTACGTTGAGCCAACAATGTGTCGGGGCGAAATGAATTGATTCCTAGCAATTGGTTAGGAAAATAAGTGGTTTTGGCAAACGTATTACAGGCCAGAATCAGAAAGAAAAGTAAAAGGAATGTTAATCTGATCATCTTTTTGGAAGTTAGGTTTATCTTGGTGATTACTTAACAAAGAAATGAAAAATAATGGTTGCTGTCTTTTTTGTTGATTATAAATTCAAAACATGAAAGTTGTAGATTGCAACCTTTTGCAAAAAAAAGAGTCTTTTTGAAAAAAATTATCATACTTATGAATAAAAAATTCTTCTTAGCAACCCTGCTGTTTTGTTTGTCAATTTCAGTTTTTGCTGGTAATGATATTACAGAAAATAGGTACACTTACTTATCGTTGGGAACGGGCTATTCTCAATTCAGGATGATTGATCGTAAAGTTAGTCCCTTGATGTACAGCTCTAGCCAGTCTCCAAACTGGCTTTCGTTTGCCAACATTACCGAGAATTCGATTTTCAAAGCAAACCTCAATTTTGTTTATAATTTCACATCTCCTGATGAATTTAAGGAGAGGAGTTTTATATTCTCTTCGCCAAATCATAATGGTGTCATTCGGGAGGATACGGCTACTTTTTCTAAAAGCAGCCTCATTCAGGATGAATTAACTGTTGAATATTTGCGCTTAATCAGTGCAAATGAAACAGGTAAATTGAAACTATATTTTGGAGGTCAGTTAAAACAGTATTTTTCGTATTCATCAACGCAAGCTCCGGTTTTTGTTTTCAGTGAAATATCGCTTAATCCATCTCTACTAATGAGATACCGTTTTAGCGACACCTTCGAATCGCAATCCGGACTTTCGGTTCCTCTGGCATCACTTATAACACAAATGCCATATTCAAACGACCCCACAGATGGAAAACACAACTATTTAATATCCACTTTTCTGATGGGTAGCAACTTTGCAAGTTTGAACCGTTTTCAGCGAATAAATTTTCATCAATCGTTACAGAAACGATTTAATCACAGATGGGCAGTTGCCCTTGATTATGATTTTTACTGGCTTCACTATCGAAACAACTGTGATATCAACGCCTACGACAACTCGGTAACTGTTAAATTATTAATCAGCTTAAATTCAAAAAAATGAAACGAACATGTTTGCACACAATTACATTTGAAAATCAGTGGAGCGAAGCAAAATTAAATACGGATGAGAATAAGTCATGTGAGTTCCATCCGACAATTAAAAAAATAAATTATTTTCGGATGAAAACAATAAAAATAGTAGCCCTTTTAGCAGTCATGTTTTCTTTTGCATCTTGCGACGACATGTTGCTGGGTGAAAAGGAACAGAACAATCCTGTAAACAATTTCGACGTGCTTTGGAATGATGTTGATAAAATGTACGGTGGATTTGCCGTTAAGGATATTGACTGGGATTCATTGTATGATGTTTATCGACCATTAGTTACAATGAATACTTCCGATGCTGAATTGTTCAATATATTTTCCAGTTTGCTCGATCATTTAGACGACAATCACGTTTCTCTTTTACCTACGAACACCGGATTTCCATCTTACCAGTCGGGTATTACTGGTAGGATGAAGACATTCACTGATTTCAGTCTTTCAGTAATTGCCACCAATTATATTGATGAACTGAAAAGGTACAGTGGGTCTATTCTTTATGGAACGTTGAAGGGAAATGTTGGCTATATATTGTTGGGCGGAATGGAAGAAGGGATTGACACTTATGAGAAAGCTTTCGATTTCTTGCTTGAGTATTTTAAAGACACAGAAGGAATTGTTATCGACATAAGAAATAATCCAGGTGGCATTGATCAGGAGTCGGTATATATTGCTGGACGGTTTGCCTCGGAGGTAAAGACAGGATTTAAATTTAGACTAAAAAATGGACCGGAACACAACAATTTTACTCCGTTTTATGAATACACAATTGAGCCTCAAGGAAAATCGCAATATACAAAGGGTGTTGCAGTAATGACTCACCGCTTCTCAATCAGTGCTGCAGAGACTTTTGCTATGGCAATGAGCTTGAACGACCATGTTACAATTGTGGGAGATACAACTTCGGGGGCATTTTCAGATATGACATCACGCGAACTGCCCAATGGATGGGTTTATACCATTTCAATTGGCGACTGGCGAGCTGCCGACGGAACGAGTTATGAAGGCATAGGCCTGCCGCCCGATGTTGTTGTGCAAAATGATTCTGCTGATGTTGCTAACGGACGCGATGAGGCACTCGAAAAGGCAATATCGTTACTGAAAAATTGAAATGTGGGCAAGTAATTGGTTTTATTTCATTCGTGGTTTTGATCTTAGAAATATTGCACCACCATACTAATTGTTGTATCGTTACCCGAAAATGGAAAAGCAAATGATTCAAATTGGGGCTTTCGGCTTCCTTTAAAGAGGTAGTTCGAAAAACCAAAACCTTCGATCGGCATCAATAGTCGATAATCCATTTTGCCATTTCCATTTTTGTCGTCGATCAAGGCAATGCCATAGGTGTCAGGTTCTAAGTCCGAAATTGTTACAGTCAATTTCCCGGCAACCATTTTTTCTTTGTTGAAGTTGTAAATACGAAAAGGTGTTTCTTCAACTACGGTTTTGTTGTCGCGAAAAACAGAGAGTTGAATAGCTCCTTTCTCTGTTTTTATGCCTGTTATTTCTACCGTAATATTTTGAGAAAATGTGGGAAGAACAAGCAGAATAAGTAAAATTGAAATGGACAGTTTCATGTGTTTTATTTTTAAAAGAGTTTCAAAAACCCACCCCGAACATCATCGACAAGCACTGCTGACACTCCAGAGAGTAAAACCCACCCCTAACCCCTCCAAGGAGGGGAAACGCAGTTCAGCGTAGCTAATAGTGTCGTAATATTAGAGTGTCCGGTATCACTTTTCAATCATTGCTGGCGAAAACTGTGCTTCGGTGAGCGTTGATCCCAACTGGAATTTGTCGATAGTCATTACTGAGCGGCGGTTGTTTTGCACGTTTTTCATCTCCATGTAAAAGGCAAAATAACTGCCGTTCGACTGTTTTTTGTACTCTTTTATCGTTTCAACCCGTAGTAATTCGCCACTTAAATCGTAATAGTCAATTTTGCGAGCCAGGTAATTTTCTTTTTCGATGTATGTTATCCTCTTGCTAAATCCGTACTGATCTTCCTGTGTTTCAGTTTTACAGGTAGCTTCAACTTTCCAGCATAACTTTCCGTCGATGGTTTCTTCACCAAGTAGTTTGTAGTTGAATTCGTCGAGGTTTGGTTTGCTCATGTCGGCATTGGTGAATTCGCTACCCATGAAGTTTTTCCCTTTTTCGCTGCTCACAATGCGGCGGGTTTTTCGTAGTGCGGGCATATAAATCCAAAGGTCGTCGTCTTTCGTTTCGTAATCGAAAACCAGTAGGATAGTGCCCCGCACATCGGCAGGTTCAAGAAATTTCATCATCATTTTCGATGCATCGCCAAACTTGCGTGTAGCGGTCGAAAGTTTGCGAACCCGCTCTTCGCCACTGGCGCTGATAATTTTTAGGGTCGAAACCATCTCCATGGCATCCAGGTTTATGGCATCACTGGCCTTTTTACTGATTTCACGGGCATCCTGAGCAAACAAATGGGTTGCCAACAGTAGCATCGATGCGATAAGTAGTGTTTTAGTTCCTGAGTTCCTGAGTTTCTGAGTTGTCATATTTTCAATTTATTTGTTTTTAATAGTTTTGTGTCTTGATGCTTGTGTCCTGTGCCCTGTGTTTTACATTCCATAGCTTCCTCCTCGTGTTAAAAATTTAGGTTTGAAAACAAGGCATATTGCCGGAATGAATATCAGAGCGCATACCAGACAGAGGAAAAGCGATAAAATAATGAGCAGGGCAAACGACTGAATGAGTGGAAAAGAGGAGAAAAACAGAACTGCAAACCCAAGCATCACAGCGAAAGCGTTAATGCAAATTCCTCGTCCAATGGTTTTTAATGTGATGATCACACTTGTTGGATAGTCGTTTCCTTGAGCCAATTCCCATTTGATGCGCCAAAAGACCTGCACCGTAAAATCTACCCCCAATCCAATTGATATTGAAGAGAGAAGCGCAGTTACCATATTAAGTTCAAGCCCAAGCCACCCCATCAATCCGAAAGTGCAGAAAACGGCAAAAACAAGAGGCAAGCTCCCCAGTAATCCAGCGGTAAGATTCCGGAATATAAGGGCTACCAATAATAAAATGGCAGCAAAAGCAAAAAGCAACGAATAGTATTGTCCTGAAACAATCGATTCGCTCATTTCTTTGTCGACAAGACTGAAACCGCCCACAACTTGAGTAATGGAATCGGTTTTGCTCAACTCGTTCAACCTATTCATAATTGCATTTATATCGGCAATTTTATTGGCGCTGAATTGTATGGTTATCAATGATTTTGTGTAATCGAAATCAACAAATTGCTCCAAATCGGCTGGGTCGCCATTCATTGCGTATAATTCGAGGTATTGTGCCACAGCTTCGCGACTATCTGGAATCTGGTTATATCCTTCATCTGTAGGGTCGTTTAGCGCCATGCTCATTTTTTTCATCATTGTCGATAATGACGTTACACTGCCAACATTGGGCATTTTTTCCAGCTCTATTTCATATTGGTTTAATTTGTTCAGCAAAACCGGATCTTTTGCATCGCCTTCAACCATTACAGTTATCACTTTATTGCCTCCAAAATGTTGATCAGCAATTTGTATTGCCTCATTAAAAGGGTGTTTTGCGGGTAAAACACTATTGCTGTCGGGTGCAACTTTGAAAAAGATAAATCCAACTATGCATACGACAAAAAATGCCGAGAAAGCAGCAATTATCGCTTTGGGATACCTCGTTACCAGTTTCCCCGAACGGTTGAGCAATCCCGCGAAAAAGCCACGTCCTTCGCCCGACAAATCCTTATGTGGTTTTCCTTTTTTCAATAGCGACATTACGGCTGGAACAAACAATAAGCTAACTATCAGTGCAAAACCTATCCCAATGCTGGTTACAACACCCATCTGCCTTGCCGGGATCAACAAATGGGTTACCAGTCCGAGGATACCTGCAATGGTCGTCAATCCGCACAATAACACGGGAATAAAGAGGTACGAAACCGATTTTTTAACAATCTCTTTCATAGTTAATCCGGGTTCGGTTGCATTTATATCCTGATATCGGGCAATGAAATATACTCCATAATTGTTCGCAATAGCCAGCATCATAATGGGAATTAAAACCCCAATAAGGCTTAATTCCCAGCCAAATGCGGGAATTAGCGCCATGCAAACCACAATTGAAAATACCACTACTGAAAATGGTAATAGTACCCCTCGAATCTCTCGGAATGAAATCCATAACAGAATGAACATCAGCAAAAGCCCTAGAGGAAGCAGTACCATCATATCGCGGCCAATTTTCCGATTGGCTTCGTCGCGAAGAATGGGCTGACCTGAAATCATTACTTTCTCAGCTCCCGGATACTTGTCTAAAGTCTGCTTCACCATATCGATCAGTTCAGCATCGGCAACGGTTTTATTCGAACTAAGCATGATGATTGTGTAGCGAAAATCGTCGGAAACAACCAGTTTGTACGCTAAATCGTTTGCTTTAATTTCTGCGCGAAGTAGTTCAATTTCATCAGGTGTTTCAGGTATCTGCCCTATTACCGGGTCTACCACCATGCTGCCCTCTTCCGAGCGGATGTTTTTGGCTTGCATTAAGGAATAAACTCTTTTGAAAGCAGGCATTCGTGAAAATGCACGGCTAAGTTTATCAATACGTTGTAATGTCGAAGGATTTAATACATCAGGGCTTTCAATGACAATCAAAATGGGATCTTCTTTGCCAAAAGCATCCTCAATTTTTTTGGTGTCTTGTTTAGAATGCATCGAATTGGGCAAATACGATTCGAGGTCGGGGTTGATGTGGATTTTTGTAAGCGGAATCACACATAGAACAACACACAAAAGCGTTGCAACGATTATTACCCAGCGGTAACGTATGATAAAATTTTCTCTTTTCATCTTTTTAGAATTTAACACGAAGCCACGAAGTGATATATTTATTTACCTGTTTTTCTTTGTGCCTTAGTGTCTTTGTGTTTGATATTAGAAGCTTGCTTTGAGTTCAATAAATGCTCCGTTCATAATTGGGGCAGCATAACTAAAGACCGATTTAACAGGGCCTTTCATAAAGTAATAACCTGCTGTGGCCGTTAAAGCGCTACCAATCTTCCACGAAAGTTTTGGTCGTATCAGGTACTCTTCCGACGTAAAATCGTAGTAGCCCGATAGCTCTGCATTTACCGTTTCGTAGGCAAAATCCTTTGAAATGGCAACGGAAACTGCGTGGTTCATTTTTTCCTGCTGATGGAAGATTTTCTTGTTATAACTGGCCGATTCATAGTTGATCATCTCGTTGGCATATTGCAATTGAGCCATCATATTTGTAGGGTCGTTCAGCACAGGCTCTGTTAGTTCAGAAAAATCGAAAGTGTATTTTCCAACGTATTGAATAATGGTGATGAAACCTCCAAAATCATGCTCAATAGCTGCAACGTAGCCAATATCATCATTCGGAATGTACATTTTATGATCATCGTTTTCGGTAAGGTTATAAGCGCCCTCGCCACGGAGAATCCATGTTCCAACGGGAAACGTAAAGTCTATTCCGATGGTATTCTTTTGATAGAACGATGGAATGTAAGTAATGACTGGGCTTCCGGTAGAAAAATCAACGTTGTTCAAGTTGAATCCGTAGAATGGGTCGTACCCGTGAAACCATGAGGCAGAAAGGCCAATCCCCGAAAGTTCGAAGTTGAGTTTTGTTGCCAACGAACTATTCTTGAAAGTTTTATCAGGAAGAATCGCATCGACAAACGACACATTCGCCCCCATGTCAAACAAATCGTATCGGTACATCGACGGACGATAAATGGGTATGGCTATAATCTCCCAATCAACTTGAGGCGAAAATCGGATATCAGCTTTCATCATAAAGTTGGGAATTTTTTGGTCGTTGGGATTTGCCGAGAAGAAAAAGTAGTTGTTCGGGGTAATGTTGTTCGTAGGATTAAACCCGTCGGTACGGCCCCAACTTACAATTTGCTCGCCTAGGAAAAGATCGATCGAATTGGTGCTAATCCCGGCATAAGCTTCTTTTATCTCGAGTTCCGAAATAGTCTGGTTGAAATTGTACCCACTTCGGAATCTGATGTCTGAGTTCATTACAAACTTATCCTTCTTCAGATGGGTTTGCAAACTCACTTCGCCAAAAGCGTTGGTGAAATCGTAGACATCGCCTGCACCAAAAGCCGAACCTCGCACAAAGCCGTTCAGTTGGAGTGCTTGTTCATTCGTATTTTCGGTTGATTGACTTGTAGTTTCAAATAGCCCCTGACTAAATAAACTGCCTGAACAAAACAGAATGGGGAGTAAAAAAAGTAATCGTTTCATGACTGTCGGAATTGAAATTTTCCCGAAAGTTACAGCAGTAGCAAGGTCTCTTTGGTGCTTCGTTTAAAAGTCGGACAGGTAGGAGTGGTGCGGATAGTGAATGTTGGGAAGTTGGAGTGGATTTGAACAATTGTAAGTCATTCTTATTTATATTTATACAAAAAACGAGCTATGACAACAGTATTTATTAATGAGCACACAGAGAAGGGGAAGAGCCTAATCGAATTTCTTCGAAAGTTTCAAGGTGAAAAGTTCATAAATTTTGGATATGAGCCAAACGATGAAACAAAAGAGGCAATATTCGAAGCTAGAGAAGGTAATTTGAATAGTTATACTAATTCTGAAGAGCTCTTTACCACCATTCTGAAAAAACCAAATGTACAAGATTAAAACAACCAATAAATTTGAGAAGGATTTTGTATTATGCTACAAACGCAATTACGATCTTTCTTTTTTAAAATTGGTCATATCAACATTAGAGCATGAAGGGAAATTGCCCCTTAACTACAGACCCCATCAGTTAATTGGTAACTACAAAGATTGTATTGAATGCCATGTAAGGCCAGATTGGCTTTTGATTTGGCGTCAAGATGATGAAAATAAAGTCATCAGTTCGTACAGGCACCCATTCCGATCTTTTTTAGAATAGAAGAATAGTATGGCATATTTGCTTTGTTATTTGTAATTATCCTTTTTATACTCCATTGGTGTTTTTCCTGTCATACTTTTAAAAACCGAAAAGAAGGTCGATTTGCTGTTGAACCCGCACTCATAACCAATAGCTTCAATAGAGTAAGGATTCTTTGGGTTTGAAAGCTGTTTTTTAACCTCCTCGATGCGGTATTCATTTACAAACTGAAAAAAGTTTTTGCCTAGTTTGCCATTCAGCACTTCGGTAAGGTGATGTTTGGGAATTTTAAGTGTTTCAGAAAGTAGAGTCATATTTAATTCGGGTTTCATGTACGGTTTTTCCTTCTGAAAATAGGTTATGATTTTTTCCTTTATGAGTTCAGAGGCAGTTTCGCTTAAAAATGAATTTGAAGTTTTATCTGTTGTATTTTCTTGATTCACAATTTTATCAAACTTTTCATTGTTCTCATTTAGTTTAAAAATAGAAGGTTGTTTAAGTCCGTAAAATCCGAAGATGTAAATAAAAAATAGCAGAGCAGAATAGTTGAAAATTGTAAGCGAAAGCGTGTCGTAAACAATTATATTGAACACGCCCCAAAAAAATGCCGATATACAATATATTATATAGAAAACCACAATAAAAAGAATCCATCCAATCCGTTTAAACATATCGATTGTTGAGAACTCATTCTGAACTTGTTTGCGGTGGCGGGTAATTATAATGCCCGTTAGCCATAAGTATACAATCCACGAAGCAACCCCGAAAACCCCAAAAAGAAGCCTGAACCACAAGGTGTTATTCGATTGGAAGAAGTTTTCGAACGACTGAGGTTCTTTGATTATCCAGGCCGTTATTTTGAAAAAAAGATATGGAACAAGATGTAGAAATTGAATTGGGTGTAGCTTAAAATGTGGCTGTGTGAGCGAGCGGGTATATAGGAACAATGCAGGGTTGAAAAGCAGGAAAGAGTTGCTTAGCAGAATAAAATCGGGAAACATTTTCGATTCTAAGCCGAACGTTAAGAACTCGATAGCCAAAAGGAAAAGCCAACCCGAAAGGAGTTTATCCGAAATGCTCTTATCTTTCTTTGTAAGGGTTAGCAGTCCCGAGAAAAGAGCTTGTGAGAAACCTATCCATGCAACAATTTCCATATTTCAATTATTTAAATATCAACAAAATGAAGGCTAATCGGGTTGAATTTTGCGGTATTTATTTTTGAAATATTCGTAGGTTGCCAATTGCGATTGCACACGAGGCTTATCGTTTTCAATTCGTACATTTTCCATTTCACGACTAATTTCACAGGATTTAACATTGTCGGCCAATTGAATTTGGAGAACATCGATAAGTTCTTTTTTTAGCTCGTGATCGTGAATTGGAAAAACGCACTCTACCCGGGCATAGAGGTTTCGCTTCATCCAATCGGCTGAACCAAGGTACACCAACGGATTGCCATTGTTATGGAAAACATAAGTTCGCGAATGCTCAAGGAAGCGGTCAATAATTCGGATAACCCGAATATTACTACTGTATTTTTTTCCGGTTTTAAGAATGCAGATTCCCCTGATTATCAAGTCTATTTTAACCCCAGCTTCGCTTGCGCGGTAAAGCATATCAACCATGTGAACATCTTGCAATCCATTCATTTTAAGTAGAATGTATCCTTTTTTGCCTTGCTTCACA
>Ga0209373_10003248_pt1 | contig 15273 bp, 14 predicted proteins | sample Higcelweek5metaG_FD_187173 | JGI IMG/M metagenome (GOLD analysis project Ga0209373, IMG submission 187173) | Freshwater pond sediment microbial communities from the University of Edinburgh, under environmental carbon perturbations - High... | ecosystem: Environmental > Aquatic > Freshwater >...
AATGATTCATAATCTCTATATTTATTGTTATAAAATTGGGTGCAAAAATAGTAATTTTATTCAAATAATCAAGCATAAATCAAATAAAAATTTTACTGCTTAAAAACTTGTTTTGTTACATTATTTATTATACTTTTAACTTTATAAAAATTACATGCCCATGAAGTTGAATTGTATTGTTGTTGATGATAGTGCTATCCAAAGAATTACTATCACAAAATTAGTAAACGAATCAACATTATTGAACTTAATTGGTGACTTTGCTAATGCCTTAGAAGCTAAAAATTGTATTAATAACAATACGATTGATTTGATATTTCTTGATATTGAAATGCCTCTTATTAATGGTTTTGACCTATTAGATGGTTTAAAAACGAAACCACAAATTATATTTATTACATCAAAAGCTGATTATGCTGTAAAAGCATTTGATTATGAAGCTACCGATTTTTTACAAAAACCAATTTCAAAAGAACGCTTTAATAAAGCTGTAAAAAAAGCTACTGAAATGCACGCACTTCGTTATGAAAATCACGAAGACCAAGGCGAAAGTATTGTAATTAAAAGTAATTTAAAGAAATTAAAAGTTTATTTGTCACGAATTAAGTGGATTGAAGCCTATGGTGATTATATTAAAGTAGTTACTGATGATGAAAGTCATTTAGTATTATCAACTATGAAAGGTTTTGAAAAAGAACTTCCTGTTGGAAAATTCATTCGAGTACATAAATCCTATATTATCAATTTAGATCGAGTGGAAAAATTCAATAGTAAATTTGCAGAAATAGGAACAACTAAAATTCCGTTGAGCAGAAATAAGAAGGAAGAAATTGTAAAAGCAATTGAAAATTCTTAATATACATCTACATTTACAGTAATCTTAATAGAACGATATTGCGGAATAGCTTCAAAACTATTTCGCATTTTGTTTATAATGGTTTTAGTTTGACCCAAATTTGAATTTACAGGAATTTTTACCATAATCGTTCTTATGTATTCATTACGAATTCGATTAATCGCTGGTTCTTCTGGTCCTAGAACAGGAATAGGCAAACTTTGCACCAATACATTGTAAAACCAAAGCGAACCTTCTTTCAACTTATCAAAATCACGGTGTTTTAAAGTCAGCTTTATCAAACGAAAGAAAGGTGGATATTTGAAATTTTGGCGTTCATAAATTTGCTCCTTGTACATTGACATGTAATCATTACTCAAAACCTGCTGAATTGTATTATGATACGGATTAAAAGTCTGAATTAATACTTTACCTTTTTTTTCAGAACGTCCTGCCCTACCCGAAACTTGTGTCATCATTTGAAATGCTCTTTCGTAAGCTCTAAAATTTGGTTGATTCAATAAATTATCAGCATTTAGAATTCCAACTAATGTAACGTTATCAAAATCTAAACCTTTGGCAAGCATTTGAGTTCCTACCAACACATCTATTTCTCTATTTTTGAACGAATCAATTATTTTTTCAAAACCAAATTTTCCTCGAGTCGTATCCTGGTCCATTCTTCCGATATTTTTCTCAGGAAAAAGCGTTTTCAATTCCATTTCGATTTGTTCAGTTCCAAAACCCTTGGTAGTTAAATCCACAGATTGACAGCTGTGACAATGCGTAGGATTTGCAATCGAATAACCACAATAATGACAACGCAATTGGTTTTTGAATTTGTAATAGGTCAAACTCACATCGCAACTAGGACAATGTGGCACATGACCACATGTCATACATTCCACATAAGGCGAAAATCCTCTGCGGTTTTGAAACAAAATAACTTGCTCACCATTAGACAACGTTTCTGTAATTGCTTCCAGAAGTTCATCTGAAAAATGTCCGGTCATTCTTTTTCTAAAATACTTGTCTTTTATATCAATTAGCAAGATTTCAGGTAAAACCACATTTCCATAACGTACTTTTAATTCGGTTAAACCGTATTTCTTTGATTGCACATTATAAAAAGATTCTAAACTTGGAGTAGCACTTCCTAAAAGCACTTTTGCATTATGTTGCTTTGCTAAAACAATGGCTGCATCTCTTGCATGATATCTTGGCGCTGGGTCATGTTGTTTATAGGTTTGCTCGTGTTCTTCGTCAACAATAATACATCCTAAATTTGAAAATGGTAAAAACAAAGCACTTCGAACACCTATTACAACTTTTGCTTTTGGCGAATTTTCTAACACTTGATTCCAAACCTCTATTCGCTCGTTATTGGTGTATTTCGAATGGAAAACTGCGACTTCATTTCCGAAATAAGCTGTTAATCGTTGGACTAATTGTGTGGTTAAAGCAATTTCAGGCAATAAAAACAAAACTTGTTTGTCATCCTTAATATATTGCTCTAAAAGTTTGATGTAAATTTCGGTTTTACCTGAAGCCGTAACGCCGTGTAATAAATTCACATCATAGGTTTTGAAATTTTCTTGAATGCTATCAAAAGCTTCTTGTTGGGCTTCACTTAACGTGAATTGACTATCATCTTCTTTATCGAAAGTAACTCTATCTTGTGCTATGTAATATTCTTCGAAAATCGTTTTATCTACCAACGATTTTACTATTGCAGATGAACTTCCGGAAGTTTCAATTAGTTTTTTTACTGAAATTGGTGCTTTTTCACGAGCTTGCAATTGAAAATAATGCAAAACCAATTCGCGTTGTTTTTTGGCTTTGGACAAAACTTCTAATAATTCGGCTAATTGTTCTTGTTGCAAAAAAGAATCATGTAGTTTGATGTATCGCACTAACTTCGGTTTATATTGTTCCGAAATTTCTTCTTGTAACACCAAAGCGCCTTTTGCTAATAGTCTGTTTATAATTGGAAAAACCGTTTTCTTGCCTAAAATTTTAATCACATCTTGAACTGTAATTGATGATTGGCTTTTTAAGGCTTCCAAAATTAGATACTCATCATCCTTTAAATCATACGAATCTATTTCAGTATTTTCTTTTGCTGAAATAATTGTCTCACTTTCCAAAATATATCCTGAAGGCAACGCACTTCGAAATACTTCGCCCAACGAACACATATAATAGGAAGCAATCCATTTCCAATGTTCAATTTGGAATAAATTGACCACAGGTTTTTCGTCTAAAATTTGATGAATTTCTTTGGCCTCGTATAATTGAGGTGGTGTATTGTTTTTATCTAAAACTAATGCGGTATAAATTTTTGTTTTACCAAACGGAACAGCTACTCGCATTCCAATTTGAATGTAGTTAAATTCTGCTTCTGAAACCTGATAAGTAAAGGTTTTGGAAACAGCCAATGGTAAAACAACTTCAACAAAATACAACATAGAACAAATATAGTTGGAAAAAGAGAATAGAGAAAAGAAAAAAGACAAAAGATAAATACATCAATAAAAAAAGCGTCCTCTATTGAGAACGCTTTTGTTTGTATTTTATGATTAGGATTATTTTCCTAACATTCCTGATTTTAAATCTGCATCGGCTGGTTTATCACATAACCAAATTCCGAATAAAGCTTTTTTGAAATCGTGTCCTTCAATTGTTCCTTTTTTAACTCCATTTTTAAATACTATTACACCTTCGTTTGGTACATTCATAATAATAAATACGTCGCCTTTTTTAATTTCTTCTTTAAAGAAACCTTTGAATTTATCAATTTTAGCTTTTAAAGGAGCTGTTTTTTTACCTGTTGAGTTTTCAAAACCTTCGTTTATAGCAGAAATCATTTTATCAGAAGTAATCATTCCTGAAATGATATTTAATTTTATCGCTCCAGCATCTTTACTGTCCATAATGTCTTTTGCACTTGAACTCTTTTTTGGTAAATATAAAGAACCAACGTACAAATCTATCCACATTTTTTCTCTTGTTCCAGCTCCGTTTAAAACTAAACTTTGTCCTTCTAAAGACAACTTTTCATCTACTTTAACTCCTGAAACAGTTTTTTGTGCATTAACAGTTAATGTTGTTGCAATAAGCACTAAAAAGGTGATAATTTGTTTTTTCATAATAATTCGTTTTAATTTTTGTTAAATATATAAATTTTTTCTTTTCAATTTTGAAATAGTCGCATTAAGTTCGAAACCTAAAAGTAAAACCATGCAATTGATCCAGATATAAAACATTAATACAAGAAGCGTACCAATTGAACCATACAATTCATTGTAGCGTGCAAATTTTTCAACATATACCCCAAATATATAAGAAGATAGGATAATTAAAATTGTTGTAAAAACAGCTCCGTAACTAATAAACGATATTTTAGAAGTTTCTTTTGCGCCAAATTTATAAAGAACCGAAGTGGTAACTAAAATCATTAAAATAATGAAAATATATCGACTCCATTCTATTAGCGCAACATCTGCAATATAGCCATGAATATTGATTTTCTGAATCATTACTTCGGCTATTACGATAGCAGCAACTGTGACAATTAAGATTAATGATAACACTAATGAAATCGCCAAGGAAATAAAATACTGTCTAAAAAAACCTCTTGTAACCGTTATATGTTCCGACATTTCAAATCCGCCTAAAATTGCATTGATTCCGTTAGTCATTAATAAAATAGACAAAATAAAACCAGAAGAAAGCAAACCTTGGTGACTGGTTCCCATAATATCTTTAAGAATCATTTCGATGGCATCATACGTATTTGGCGGAACACCATCTTCTACAAATTCTAAAAAATCGGCTTGAAAATTTTCTAATGGAATAAACGGAATTAAATTCAGAATAAATAAGGCAAAAGGAAATAATGCCATAAAGAAACTAAATGCAATAGCACTGGCTCTGTATGAAAAAGCGCCTTTGAAAATTCCTAAAACATACATTTCCAAAATATCATACAACGATAAGCCTTCTAAAGTTTTTAATTTTATTGCTTTAGTAAGCACAACCAATTGTTTTACAATAGGAATTTTATTAAGTTTATTTTCTATTTCTTCAGACATTAATTATAGTGCTTTTAAGCTTAAATCCATATTATAAACCGAATGTGTTAATGCGCCAGAAGAAATATAATTTACACCACATTCAGCATAATAGCGAATGGTTTTTTCATTAATATTTCCTGATGATTCTGTTAAACATTGCGTTCCAATCATTTGAACTGCTTTCTTAGTTGTTTCGTAATCGAAATTATCTAATAAAATTCGGTAAACACCTCCAGCATTTAAAATTTGTTGCACTTCGTCTAAATTTCTGGCTTCGACAATGATTTTTAAATCTTTATTTTTATCGATTAAATATTGTTTTGTTTTTGCAATTGCTTGCGGAATTCCACCAGCAAAATCGTTATGATTGTCTTTCAACATAATCATATCATACAACGCAAAACGGTGATTTTCTCCACCACCAATTTTAACTGCCCATTTTTCGACGGCACGAATTCCTGGTGTGGTTTTTCTAGTATCTAAAATTTTAGTTTTTGTCCCTTCTAATAAATCAACAAACATTTTGGTTTTAGTTGCAATAGCACTCATACGTTGCATCGAATTCAAAACCAAACGTTCTGCTTTCAAAATCGATTGTGAACTTCCTGAAACATGAAAAACAACATCACCATATTTTACTCTTTCACCATCATTGATAAAAGTTTCCACTTTCATGTCTTTATCTACATAATGAAAAATCATTTTGGCAAATTCTACTCCAGCTATAATTCCCTCATCTTTAACTAATAGCTTCGCTTTTCCTTGAGCTGAAGCTGGAATACATGCCAGTGAACTATGATCGCCATCTCCAACATCTTCACGAATGGCATTGCTAATGATTAACTCTAATTCTTTTTGAAATTGCGCTTCTGAAATCATGGTTTGTAAATTGAATTGCTAATGTAAGAAATCCTTTGAAGTTTAAAAAATATTGAGCCTGTAAAAAACAAAAAACTCCCAGATAAATCTGAGAGTTTCTTTATGATTGAATTTAAAATTCGATTAAGATAAAGCTGCTTTAACTTGGTCAGCTGCTTCTTGGAATTGAACTGCAGATAAAATTGGCATACCTGAATTATCGATTAATTCTTTAGCAATTTCTGCATTTGTTCCTTGTAAACGAACGATGATTGGCACTTTAATAGCGTCACCCATGTTTTTGTAAGCATCAACAACACCTTGAGCAACACGGTCACAACGAACGATTCCACCAAAAATGTTAATTAAAATAGCTTTTACGTTAGGATCTTTTAAGATAATACGGAAAGCCGTTTCAACACGTTTTGCATCAGCAGTTCCACCTACGTCTAAGAAGTTTGCTGGTTCAAAACCTGCATACTTAATTAAATCCATGGTAGCCATTGCTAAACCAGCTCCGTTTACCATACAACCTACGGTTCCATCTAAATCTACGTAGTTTAATCCTACTTCTTTAGCTTCAACTTCGATTGGATTTTCTTCTCTAACGTCTCTCATTTCAGCATATTTTTGTTGTCTGAATAAAGCGTTATCGTCGATATTTACTTTAGCATCAACTGCTAAGATTTTGTTATCCGATGTTTTTAATACTGGGTTAATTTCAAACATTGATGAATCAGAGCCGATATACGCTTTGTATAAAGCATCGATAAATTTCACCATTTCTTTGAAAGCCTCACCAGATAAACCTAAATTGAAAGCAATTTTTCTAGCTTGGAAACCTTGTAATCCAACAGAAGGATCAATTTCTTCGGTAAAGATTAAGTGTGGCGTGTGCTCAGCAACTTCTTCGATATCCATTCCACCTTCTGTAGAATACATAATCATATTACGTCCAGTAGCTCTGTTTAATAAAACAGAAACATAGAATTCAGAAGTTTCGCTTTCACCAGGATAATAAACGTCTTCAGCAATTAAAACTTTGTGAACTGTTTTTCCTTCTGGTGGAGTTTGTGGTGTAATTAACTGCATTCCGATGATTTGCTCAGAAATTTCAGTTACTTGGTCTAAGTTTTTAGCTAACTTAACTCCTCCACCTTTTCCTCTACCTCCAGCATGGATTTGTGCTTTTACTACGTACCAACTTGTACCTGTTTCTGTAGTTAATTGTTTTGCTGCAGCTACCGCCTCAACTGGATTGTTTGCAACAATACCACGTTGAACACGTACTCCATAACTAGCTAGGATTTCTTTACCCTGATATTCGTGTATGTTCATAATTGTTATGCGTTTATCTTGTTTAAAAAAGTGCCACAAAAATAGCAAAGTAATTTTTAATGGACTAACTTTTTTTCGTTTAATTTGGGAATTTGATATACATATTCTTATTAAAAGTGTAAGTTAAAATATTTTCAAATGTTATAAATAAAACATTTTGTTATTTTTTGTTAATAATTGTTGTAAAAATTGCAATACTTAATTATTGATATACTTTTGCATCAAACTAAATAACAATGAAACCAGAATTATTACAACAATTAGCAACAGAATTTGGGAGTCCGTTATATGTATATGATGCGGAAAAAATTGCCTTTCAATATAACCGATTACAAAATGCATTTAGCAAAGTAGAACGTTTTAAGGTACATTATGCCGTTAAAGCATTATCGAATGTTTCTGTTTTGAAATACTTAAAAAGTTTAGGTTCTGGATTGGATACTGTTTCTTTACAAGAGGTGCAATTAGGTTTACATGCTGGTGTTGACCCAAAAGACATCATTTACACACCAAATGGTGTTTCAATGGAAGAAATTGAAGAAGTGGCGGCTTTAGGGGTTCAAATCAACATTGATAATTTATCGATTTTGGAGCAATTTGGTACGAAACATCCGAATGTTCCTGTTTGTATTCGAATTAATCCGCATGTAATGGCGGGAGGAAATGCAAATATTTCAGTTGGTCATATTGATAGTAAATTTGGAATTTCAATTCATCAATTGCCTCATATTTTGAGAATTATTGAAAATACAAAAATGCATATCAATGGAATCCACATGCATACAGGTTCTGATATTTTAGATGTAGAAGTATTTTTATATGCAGCCGAAATCTTATTTGAAACGGCTAAAAATTTCCCAGCATTAGATTTTATAGATTTTGGAAGCGGATTTAAAGTGCCTTATAAAAAAGGAGATATTGAAACTAATGTGGAAGAATTTGGAAGAAAATTAACAAAACGCTTTTTAGCTTTCGAAAAAGAATACGGTCGTCCATTGACTTTAGCTTTTGAGCCTGGAAAATTCTTGGTCAGCGAAGCTGGTTATTTCCTAGCAAAAGTAAATGTAGTAAAACAAACTACTTCGACAGTTTTTGCTGGAATTGATTCGGGATTCAATCATTTGATTCGTCCAATGTTATATGGAGCGCAACATCATATTGAAAATATTTCCAATCCAAAAGGAAAAGAACGCTACTACTCTGTTGTAGGCTATATTTGTGAAACTGACACTTTTGCTAGCAACCGAAGAATAACTGAAATTCACGAAGGTGATATTTTATGTTTCCGAAATGCGGGTGCTTATTGCTTTTCAATGGCATCTAACTACAACTCACGACTAAAACCAGCTGAAGTACTTTGGAAAGACGAAAAAGGTCATTTAATCAGAGAACGCGAAACGTTTGATGATATTTTGAAAAATCAAGTAATGCTTGAAATTTAGTTTTTTATTAAGTAAAGAAAAGCCCGGATTAGTTTTAATTCGGGCTTTTTGATTTATTTCGTGTTTAAAACCTCCAACAAAACCTTACCATCTGAACTATTTGGCATAGTGATTTTTAGCATTTGGGTTACCGTTGGGGCAATTTGCGTGATTTCTTTTCTATCGTGAGTTTGTCCTTTTTTGATGTTCCAACCAAAGAAAATTAAAGGAACATGTGTGTCATAAGAATAAGGCGAACCGTGTGTTGTTCCGGTTGAAGAATATTCTACATAACCTGGTTTGAAAATCATAATAAGTTCTCCGTTTTGTGTTGGGTCATATCCTTTTGTGATGAAGTCTAAATAGTAATCACTTTGATTTCCGTTGGTGATTTCTTCTTCGGTATAAACACGTTTGATATAGTCTTGTTTGTGTAAATAATCTTTGAAGGTTTGTTTTACTTCTTGTAAATTCAAGCCTTTTGCTTTTACTTTTGCTTTATCAAAAAACACGTTATAATTCGAATAATCTAACACTAAATTATCTCCAAAAGTAGTTTCTGAAAATTCTTTCAACTCTTTTTGAATGTTTTTGTAATTGATGTTATCTACTTTGTATTTATTATCTTTCAAATACGTTACATTTTCCGCTCCAGCGTGATCTGCCGTTAAGAAAACCAAGTAATTTCCTTTTCCAACGATTTTATCTAAATAAGCCAAGAAATCGGCAATGGTTTCGTCCAAACGTAAATAAGTATCTTGCAATTCAATTGAACGTGGTCCTAAAACGTGTCCGATGTAATCTGTTGAAGAGAAACTTACGGCTAAGAAATCGGTGATGTTGTCTTTTCCTAAATTCTCGCTTTCTATGGCTTTTTTAGCAAAATCGGCTAATAAATTATTTCCGAAAGGTGTTGAACGCAGTACTCCAGCGTCATTTGCATCATACATATCTTGCAAATTGTATGGCATGAATGGTGCTTTTTTATATAATTTCCCTTCGTATGGGTTGTTATCGGTTAAGCTTTCGTTGTACGTTTCTTTTGGTTTTAATAAATCCCAACCTTTGGTTACGTATTTCAAATAATTTTTCTCAGCATTAAATTGCGATGCCCAATCTGGAAGTTTTTCTCCGTAATAGGTACTTGAAATAAAAGCTCCAGTTTTACTGTACCAAAAAGCCCAATCAGCAAAATGTCCCGCTGGAAGAATGGCACCTCTATCTTTAATACTCATTCCAATTACTTTTCCTTTGAAATTGGTTGAAAGCTTTAATTCGTCAGTAATAGTAGAACTTTGCAAGTTTCTTGGTGACATTTTTCCTTCTTTATCCGAATCGTCTCCAATAGTTGAAACCGTTTCGTCATCGGTACAATACATTTCTTTTCCAGTAGCTTTATTAAACCATTCATTTCCTACAATACCATGAACCGCTGGAGTAGTTCCGGTGTAAACTGAAGCGTGTCCGGGCGCCGTGTATGTTGGCATGTAATTGTAATGCGTGTTATGAAACGTGTAGCCTTGATTCATTAATCGCTTAAAACCATTTTCTGAAAAATCGTTTGAAAAACGATATAAGTATTCCATTTTCATTTGGTCAACGACGATTCCAACAACTAATTTTGGTTTGTCTTGTGCAAAGTTTGCTGTTGCAATTAACGATACTATTATTAATAAGACTTTTTTCATTTTTAGAATAAATTTACGCACTTATCCCTTTAATGGAATAAGATTTGTAAACAAATATAATAAAATCAATACTTAAAAGATGAATTTAATAGAAGTAAATAAAAATTATAATACACAAGCAAAATGCTTGGTTTTATTACAAAAATTAAGATGGGGCAAAAGTATAAAATGTACTTTTTGTGATTCAAAAAAGACTAAACCAATAAAAAGCGAGAAAGGACGGCATACTTGTACAAATTGTAAAAAGTCATTTTCTGTTCTTGCTGGAACTATTTTTGAAGATTCAAGGCTTCCATTACCAAAATGGTTTCAAATCATAACATTAATGCTAAACGCAAAAAGCGGTATTTCAGCAAAAGAGATTCAAAGAAATACAGGAGTAACATACAAAACGGCTTATTATGCTTGTATGAGAGTTAGAATAGGTATGTTGATGGACGAAACTAAATTGAATGGAATAATTGAAATGGACGAAAGTTATTTTGGTGGTAAAGCAAGAAAACAAGCACAAAAACCACTTGATAATGAGCCAAATTTAGCAACCGTAACAAATAAAAGAGGTCGTGGAACTAATAAAGTTTCAGTTGTTGGAATGGTACAACGTAAAGGAATGGTTAAAACAAAAGTTATCGAGAAATTAACCAAAAGAAATCTTCTTTATATGTTAAAAACGTATGCTAAAAATGAAAACTCTATTTTAGTTACAGATGGTTTTAAATCATATAAAGAACTTGAAACCTATATTGACAGACTTGAAATTAATCATAGTAAATCATTTAGTAAAGGTATTGTTCACGTTAATACAATTGAGGGGTTTTGGTCTTATGTAAAAAACGGAATAAAAGGAAGTTTTAAAGCCATTAGCAAGAAATATTTACCTTTTTATATGGTAGAATACGAATGGAAATTTAATAACAGAAATTTTAAAGGAAATGAGTTAGAAAAGTTTTTAAAAAACGCACTAAATCAAGAAAAAGAGTTAGAAAATTATAAAGCTAAAAGTGTTCAACAAGTAAAAAATATTGTTTATGGAAGCTAAATATATAGAACTTATATTACTTATTTTATTCTCTGTAATTGCTTATCCTTTAGCTAAAATATTAATTGGAATTGCAAATATTATAGATAAAAAAATTGAACGCATTTTTGAAGAAAAAGATAGTTAGTTATTCTTATTATTTAAGCTAAAATTACCAATTGTATATCCAATAATTGAACCAATTAAAGTACCTAAAGTACAATTATCAATTTTACAATTTACTGATAAAAAAGTTATGAAACATAATAGAATAAACAAAACAATGCTTTCTTTAACAAATTTTCTATTCCAAAAATTTATATTATTGGTAATATTAATGTTTTCGTTTTTAAGAGATTCTAATTTTACTTTTTCATCTGATTTTATTTTTTCAATTCTTACATTATTCATAGAATCAACTATTTCATTTAGTTTAGATTCTTTTAATAATTCTATTATTGATTTAATAAGTTCATTTTGTGATTCAGAATTATTATTATTAGTTTCTTCTTTTGTATTCTCTGACATTGAAATTAATTTTAGAAAGCTAATATAAAAAAAATAATTAATATTCCATTAAAGGGATAAGTACGTAAATTTATACAAAAGTACATTTTTGATAGAATAACTATGTTAAGAAAATAAAAAGACTCTAAATTGCGAATACAACTGAGAGTCTTTTTTATAGTATAGCTGAATTTTTATTTTGTTACTTCTTCTACAATATCATAACAAAACACAAAATCTTTAAAATACACATACAATTGTGGTTTATTTCCTTGATCGATTCTTGTCATAAACGAAATTTTCACAGGTGTTCCCAATTGATTTTTACATAAATACGAATTGATTTCATCTGTTTTTGTAACTTCTTTATCCAAATATTCAACAATTGTATAGTGCTGAATTTCTCTTGAATAAATTACAATTTTATCTTTATCATAGTCTAAAGTAACATACATTTCTGTTTTTTCAGGAGTTGACCATTTTCCCCAATTGTTTTTGTTGTCTTTTTCTAAAACCGTCATTTGAGTAGTTTTAAAACGAAATTGCTGTGCAAAACTCGAAAACGAAGTTATAAAAAGAAAAAATAATAAGTATTTAAAAAATTTCATTTGATTTATATTTTAAAATTCAAAGGTAGCAACCTCTTTTTTAGCAACATTAAATTCGGTTATTATATTATCAACAATAGTTTCAACAGGCAAAATATCGTGAATTAAACCTGCAATTTGACCAATTTCTAATTCGCCTTCGATTAAATCCCCTTCAAACATACCACGTTTTGCTCTTCGTTTACCTAATAATTCAACTAAATCTTCTTTTGATGGGCATTTTGCATAAAGTTCCTGAACATCATTGTAAAATTTATTTTTAATTAACCGAACAGGAGCTAACTCTTTCAAAGTCAATTGCGTATCACCTTCACCCGTTTCAACGATTGTTCTTTTAAATTCATCATGTGCAGAACTTTCGGTTGAAGCAGCAAAACGACTTCCCATTTGAATGCCATCTGCCCCTAATGTCATGGCTGCAAGCATTCCTCTACCCGTTGCAATTCCACCTGCAGCTATTAATGGAATTGAAATTTGCTCGCGCACCATTGGAATTAATGTCAATGTAGTGGTTTCTTCTCTTCCATTGTGCCCACCCGCTTCAAAACCTTCAGCAACAACGGCATCAACACCCGCTTCTTGTGCTTTTAAGGCAAATTTTGAGCTACTTACTACATGAACAACAGTTATGCCATTTTCTTTTAAAAAAGGTGTCCAAGTTTTTGGATTTCCTGCCGAAGTAAAAACAATTTTTACGCCTTCTTCTTTCAGAATTTGCATGATTTCCTCAATGTTTGGATATAACATTGGTACATTTACTCCAAAAGGTTTGTCGGTAGCTTTTTTACATTTTTGAATGTGTTCTCTTAAAACTTCAGGATACATTGATCCTGCACCAATTAATCCTAAACCTCCTGCATTACTAACTGCACTTGCTAATTTGTAACCACTATTCCATATCATTCCACCTTGAATAATTGGATATTTTATGTTGAAAAGTTGGGTAATTTTATTCATTTATAATTTCAATAATTTTCCTTGAAGCGTTTTATTTTGAGTTGAAAGTTCATAGAAATACATTCCAGAAGCTAAATTTTCAACATTGATAGTTTGATTTGTATTGATAATTGTAGATTCTTGCACTTTTTGACCCAAATTATTATATAAATAAAAAACTGAATTTACAGATTCATCTGGCACTTTTACAAAAATTGTACTGTTAACTGGATTTGGATAAATTAAAAACACTTCATTTTCAAATGATTCTGAATTTAATGCATTTGTTAAAGCCAATTGAAAATCTGGAATTCCATAACCATATTGATTTGTAGGCAATGTAAATCTATCGGAAGATTCTTTTACAAACTGCACAACATCAACAGCTGTTAAATTAGGAACTGCTGACCAAAAACTTGTAACCATTCCTGCCATAATTGGACCAGAAAATGAAGTTCCGTTTGCTGTAACAATATTTCCGCTAGCGTTTGACAAAACTGAAGCTTGACCTTGAGCCATAACATCAGGTTTTACTCGTCCATCAAAAGAAGGTCCAATAGAACTAAATGTTGCATAAACTTCATCACTTCTAACAGCTCCAACTGCTAAAACATTTGTAGCTTCTGCTGGAACACCAACATATGGATCTGCTGTTGATCCAGAATTTCCAGCGCTTGCAATTACAATAATTCCTTTAGAAAATGCAATATTTGCACCCCTTGAAGCAAAAGCTTGATTTCCAGTCATTTGACTATAAGTATGACTATAATTTGGATTATCGTAACCAAAATAACCTAAAGATGAAGTAATTACATCTACTCCTAACCTATCTGCTTCTTCTGCTGCTTCTACCCAATAGCTTTCTTCAACTGGATTTTCAGAAGCAACATCTTCGGTAACAAATAAATAATATTGAGCATCAGGAGCAGTTCCTACTAATTGTCCATCGACATAACCTCCCATGCAAGAAAGTACCATGGTTCCGTGATCATGAAGAGCGTAAACATTTGTGCTTTGATTTACGTAGTTGTATCCGCCTAAAATTAAATTGTTTGTAAATAATCGTTGAAAAGGAGTTGCTGTATTGACATTTAAAAAACCTGAATCTAAAACGGCGATAATTTTCCCATCTCCTGTAAAATCTTGTTGGTGCAACAAATGTCCATTTAACATTTGAATTTGATTTGCCGAAGTTCCGTAATTAAATGTAACTTCTACATTCATATTTTTATTGATAGGATTACTCACTGAGGTTGAGCTAAATCTATCATTTAATGTCTGATTTGCAAATTCAATCGAACTCACAAAAGACAAACTTGCTAAAGCCTGAATGCTGGTTTGTGAACCTCTAACGTGAAGCGCATTTAGCCATTTAGATTTTGCCATTACTGTAATTCCTGTTGAAGCAGTTACTTGATCAATATAGGTTTGTGCAATAGGCACATCGGTAGTGCTTAATGTTATTCCTTGAGCAGTTCTTCTATCTAAAGACCGTTGTGTAAGCATTGATAGTGGATTTGCTAAATAAGTCTCTGCATCAGGTTTGTCGGTAAAATAAACCCAAGCATCTTCTTGCGAAAAGCCAAGATTAAAAGTAAACAATAATAAAAGTAACGTTTTCTTCATAGCTTAAGAATTTTATCAAAAATAATCATTTTTAATGAAGAAATTACAACTTTTTAAGCAATTACTCCACTTCCTAAAATTTCATCGTTATGATGCCATGCAACAAATTGTCCTTCGGTAATTGCAGATTGCGGTTTTTCAAACACAACATACATTCCGTCTTCAAATTGGTGTAAAGTTGCTTTTTGTAAGGGTTGACGATAACGAATTCTAGCCATAACATCCATTTTTTTACCCATTTTTAAAGCTAAATCTTTTCGAATCCAGTGAATTTCTTCGTTTGCAATGAACAATGCTTTTTTAAATAATCCTGGATGATTGTTACCTTGACCGGTGTAAATAATATTTTTGTCTACATCTGT
>Ga0209373_10003249_pt1 | contig 15269 bp, 19 predicted proteins | sample Higcelweek5metaG_FD_187173 | JGI IMG/M metagenome (GOLD analysis project Ga0209373, IMG submission 187173) | Freshwater pond sediment microbial communities from the University of Edinburgh, under environmental carbon perturbations - High... | ecosystem: Environmental > Aquatic > Freshwater >...
ATGGATACCATCCCTATCGCATATGCAGATGATTGGAAAGAGTATGCTCTTCTCGATTCTGGAGACGGTGAAAAACTCGAAATGTTCGCGGGATATACGATGATTCGACCAGATCCTCGCGCGATTTGGAAAAGAAAACAACCAAAAAAACTTTGGGATAACGCGGACGCACACTTCGTGAGAACTGATAGTGAACATGGAGAATGGAATATAAAAAGACAACCAACTACCCCTTGGATTGTGCAGTATGAAGATATGAAATTTATGTTGCATCCGACGGATTTCAAACACGTTGGAATATTTCCTGAACAGGCTGTCAATTGGAAATGGATAAAAAATCAATGCCAAATGCTACATGCTCAATGCCAAATATTAAATCTCTTTGGGTATACTGGGGCGGCAACTGTTGCTGCGTGTAAAGCTGGTGCGCATGTCACTCATGTTGATAGTTCTAAACCATCCATTTCTTGGGCACATGAAAACTGTGATATGAACCATATTCCTTTGGATCAAACAAGATGGATAGTAGAAGATGCGATGAAATTTGTGATACGTGAAGCCAAACGCGGAAACACCTATGATGGTATTATCCTTGATCCTCCTCGATTTGGACGGGGTACAAAAGGTGAAGTGTGGAAACTCATCGATAATTTACCCACTCTTCTTGTTGCTATAAAACAAATTACTTCTCCGTCTCCACGATTCCTTTTATTAAATGCGTATACAGCTGATCTCTCAACGCTTGCCCTATATAATCTCATGCAATCAATATTCTCACCACTTGGCGGCACAATGACCTATGGAGAGCTCACAACAAAAGAAACAAATACAGATAGATTTTTACCTCAAGGGTCATTTGTCAGGTGGCAAAAATAACATATATGGATTCAATTTCATTGACACCGTTCTTCATCTCAGGAGTTATATCACTCATTTTCATGATAACTGTCTTCCTTTTCTCACTCCTAAAAAAGGATAACAGCATTGCTGATATTGCATGGGGAATAGGGTTTATTATCATCGGAACTACTTCATTTCTCTTACATCCAAATTATGCACCTAAACAACTCCTCGTTCTATTCTTAGTCATCTTATGGGGAATGCGACTTGCCATACATATCACTATGCGAAATCAAGGAAAAACAGAAGATTTTCGATATCAGGAATGGCGACGCCAATGGGGAAAACAAATGATTGTCAAAAGTTTTTTTCAAGTCTACATCATCCAATGGATATTCATGCAACTAATTGCATCTTCAATAATTATTGCTATCACGTACGGATCTTCTATAAGTACAATTGATATCATCGGAAGTATCGTATGGATCATAGGATTTCTCTTTGAAACCTATGGAGATTATCAGCTATTCCTCTTCAAACGAAATTCTTTAAACAAAGGAAAAATAATGCAATCAGGAGTCTGGAAATATACACGTCATCCAAATTATTTCGGTGAAGTGACACAATGGTGGGGAATTTTCATCCTCGCTTTCAGTGTTCCGTTTGGTTATTTTGCACTAATCAGTCCACTTACCATCAGTTTTCTTATCTTAAAAGTATCCGGTATTCCACTGCTTGAAAAAAAGTATGAAGGAAATGAGGAATTTGAAAAATATAAGAAACAAACGAATGCATTTATCCCGTGGTTTAGCAAAATACCGTACATCTAACGATTACATAAACCGTTTCGTGAGAAAGACAATGATAGCTCCAGCTATTGCGCCTATCATCGGTCCCCATAGTACTTCTAGGATTGTTATTTCGATTTCCCAATGGTTGATAAGAGCATAATTCACAAGTCCATAGACACTAATTCCGAGGATGCCGGCTGCTGCACCCACAAGCATTCCTTCCACATATTTCGGTTGTCCATTCGTCTTGTATAAAATAAGAAATAGCATGCTTGCGACAACAAGCAATTGTGAAAGAATGCCAGGAAGTCCATTGAGAGCAATTTTCCCATCCGTCATTCGCGCAACAGGGGCGAACCATTGACTATACTGTTTGCCAAAAAGCACAAGATGCCAGAATGCATCAACAGCACTGATAAGAATAAATGAAAGAACGTACACTATAAGGATATTCATAAATACATTTCCTCCGTTTTCTTATCTCAAAGTATACCATAAAAGATATAGGAATCTCATATATATGCATTCTCATAGGATATAATGCAAATGTATGACAAAAGAAAGAAAGCAACGAATAGAGACTGTTGTCGCGCAGAGACAACATGGATTAACCGTTATCTTAGAAGATATCCATGATCCTCATAATGCAGCAGCAATTTTACGAAGTTGTGATGCCTATGGTATACAAGCGGTTCATTTCATTTTTGAGAATGAATCTGTATATGATCCTAAAATGCTTGGGAAACAATCCTCATCATCTGCAAACAAATGGATCACCTGCTATTCTCATACTTCTACGAAGTCTTGTCTTGCCACGCTTAAAAAACAAGGATATACCATCTATGCAACGACGTTACATGAAAAAGCAGTTTCACTTTTTACACATAAATTTCCCTCGTCTCCTATCGCACTTTTATTTGGAAACGAACATGGAGGTATATCAAAAACAGGAATCAGTTTGTCAGACGAAAAAATACTCATCCCTATGCGGGGCATGATAGAAAGTTTAAATGTATCTGTAACAGTAGGAACAATTCTCTATGAAGTCACAAGACAAAGAATCGAAAACGAGACAATGCAAACTCTTTCAAGCACTGAAAAAAAAGTACTCTTGAAACAATTTATGACGATGAAATCGTAAGAATTGTATATTCTTTGTCTCCTGCAGGAGCAGAAAAATGTACCATATCTCCTTTTTTCTTTCCGAGTAATGCTTTACCTAGTGGTGAAAGATGAGATATGGTTTTATTGGAAGGATCCGATTCATATCCACCAACGATGTTGTATGTTTGTTCTATTGTTCCATCAGTAATTGTAACAATACATCCAATATCAACTGTTCCTGTATTTGCACTGGCAACAATACTCCCATAACGGATAAGTCGTTCTACTTGTCGCAAGCGGGCATCAAGAGATGAAAGACGAGCACGTGACGCTTTATAATATCCATTCTCTGATAAATCACCCATTTCTCGCGATTTCCGAAGATTTTCGACAGCCTCTGGCCGCTCGCCAAGCAATTTCTTTTTTTCATCAAGGATTTTTTGATAACCAACAGCGGTAAAAGGAATGCGAGCTGGTTTTTGTAGTATTCTCATTGGATTTATGGGGACATTGTTTTTATTTTTTCTTCCAATTCCATTTGATGAGTAAGCATTTTTTGATTTATTGTTTCAAGTTCATGAATGCGCTCACGGAGCACCTCTTCATTACGAATTCGTTCTGTCACATCTTCTGCTATTGTTAGAACACAAACTTCTCCTTCATATTGTATGGTTTGAGCGGATAAAAGACCAACAATAATTCCACCAGTTTTCGTACGAAATTTTGCTTCAAAATTAGTGAAACTTCCTCCGACCATGACAACTTGCCATGCGCGTTCTAATTCTTTTGGATCAGCGAATAATCGAACGTCTGCTATTGTTTTTCCTTCTACTTCTGTTTTGCAATATCCGGTTGCTTTTTCAAATGCAGCATTTACCCTGACATACCGCGCATCTTTCATCGTTGAGATAGTCATAATCATCGGATTATCATCAAAGAGTTGATGCAGTTCAAAAACAGGATTATTTCCAGCCATATACTATTACTATAACAGATATTTTCGTGTTTATTACAAAACCACGTTTATTTTTCAACAATGTCTATTGCAGAAACAACCACGGGTGTGACTGGGGAAGAACCTTCGCCACTTGGCTTGGTTGACGATGTAGCAATCGCATCAACAACTTCTAATCCATTTGTCACGTGACCAAAAATTACATAATTTTTTGGGAGCGGATAATTTGCATGCATAATAAAAAATTGACTTCCATTCGTATTCGGTCCAGCGTTTGCCATGGCAATTGTCCCTCTTGTGTATTCACCTACAAATGGTTCATCAGCAAACTGATATCCTGGTCCACCAGTGCCGTCACCTTTTGGGTCTCCGCCCTGTATCATAAATCCCTTAATAATGCGGTGAAATATTGTATTGTTATAAAAACTTTTTCGTGCAAGAGAAACGAAATTATTGACGGTAATCGGTGTAGCGTTTGCGGCAAGCGCAATCGTTATGTCACCCTTACTGGTTTTCAACACTGCCTCATAACTTTTCTTTATATCAATTTCCATAGGATATGGTCCTTTCTGATTGACTTGTTGATTACTCACAGCTTTCGTAATCGTATTTGTAATAATTGCTGTCGGTGTAGCTAAAGGTGTCACAGGTAACACTGCTTCTTCGAAAGATTTTGCAGGTGATGAAATATCTATCTGTTTTTTCTCATTTGCGATTCCAAGAACATCAGTTTTCTTTTCACTCACCACAGGATGAAAAAAATACCACATGGCAATACCGCCGATGAGAAGAGTGCTTCCAAAAATTAAATATATTGCTTGTTTGTTCAAAACTTGTGCTCCTTTAACGTTCACTATTGTAACACATAAATCGTTATCATCGACATGGTTCATTGGGAGCTCCAATACTCGGCTTACCATGAATAATCCATGTGCCATCAACACATACCCATGTATCTTCTGGTGAAAGTGTTCGAATCATACCAATGAGACAAATAATGCCAAAAAGAAACACGTACACATATTTCATATATCGTTCTTTTTTTTGAAAAAGTAAAAATGAATATAGGATAGGGAAACAAGATGCAAAAATAATACTTGCAAATATGACAACTGGTGCGAACCAGAAAAAATACGCTTCTGCAATTATCAGAATACCAGCTAGTACGAAACACCAACTGGCAAAACGATGTGTTTTATTCCAGTTATCCTCATTTGCCAGTGTCCACGGTACACGGATACCGATAAAGTAATTTTGTCGAATTTTAGATAAGTAATTTCCTAAAAGAACAAAAAATGATCCAAGACCAATGAAAAAAAGTGGCATCATGTTAATGGATGGATACATGGACACAGTCAAAACTATTCCGTGCATATACGCCATAAATACAATATATCCTGTTTGGATGATCTTCCATTCTTTCATAAACAATGTATATTTCTCTTTCTTCGGATCAAAATAAGGTAAAAGATAAAATAGTATGATCATGCCGAACATGATAAGTGGTGAAACCCATACAGCAATATTTTTTGGCATATAAGAATCCACTTGTCCATAGATATTCCAGTGCATCGGCATAAGATTTGGTAATCTGGAATAATTTAGTAAACCTGCTATAAGTGAAATGAAACTCAGAAGAATATTAAAAAATATCATACTATTTCCCCTTTCCTAAAACTGACAGTACAGACTTCATAATCTCCTCCATAACCGACGTATTGAGCGAATATCGAATACATTGTCCTTCCCGTTCTGCGACCACCAATCGTGCTTGCTTCAAAACAGCTAAGTGATGTGATAACGACGCTCCAGAAATATCAAAATGCACGGCAATTTCAGTAACCGTCATATCGCTAGCACGAAGAAGTTCAAGAATTTTTCTCCGTTGTTTATCAGCAAGTGCTTTATATATGGTATCCATATTTAGATATTTAGATGAGTATCTAAATATTAATACAAAAGGGGATTCATGTCAAATTATCAAAAAAGAAGGAAAGAAGATGCATATTAATCTAAACACACAGCTTTGCCTGTTATGCCAAAATGCACTTCTTGAATACAACCAAAATATATTTGATATTTCGGACACTTCCCTGAAGTTATTTTCATCTGATTCCACGGTCCGGAAGAATAAAAACAATCTCCTGCTTCACATTGAAAACCAGCTATGCACGTCTTCCCACCATCAGCGTACGGAATCATACATGTTTCTCTTGGCCAAGGTCCGGGTCTTCTCCATTCCCCTGATTTTTCAATGCATTCCTCTTTTGTCTTCGGAGTCGTCACTACTTTTCTCTGACTCCTTTGAACAAAAAAATTGTCGATAGTTGGCATCACAATAAATCGAATTACAGGAAGTACAAATAAGAATGAGTAAACAAGTAAAAAAATAATAAACACGAGTACTTTCAGAATAGATGGTGATCGTTTATTATTCATGCAACATTTTTTTCTAGTATGGATAAGATGTGAGATCGTCCTTCATGAGTAATTGTACTACAAGGAATGACCTCATGACCTTCACATTCTTTTTGAATTTCCTTCAAATTCACCTCTCGCTCATGTGTAGTAAGTTTATCAATTTTATTTGCAATGATAAAAAACTGAATCTTTAATTCCGTTAAGTATTCAATCATTTGATGATCAAAATCAGTTAGTCCAACAACAGTATCAACGATGTGTATTACTATTCTTCCTTTCACTTCGGAAAATTCGAAATACCACATCATCATTTTCCGGAATCGTTCTTTTTCTTCAGCTGGTGCGTGCGCAAATCCATATCCCGGTAAATCCACAAAATAAAATTTCTTATTGATGAGGAAAAAATCCAAATGTTTTGTCTTCCCCGGTGCTTTACTGGAACGTGCAAGTTTTTTATGAACAAGAGAATTAATCAAACTTGATTTTCCAACATTAGATCTCCCAACAAACGCAACTTGAAATTTTTTATCATAAAGCAACTTATCCGTTCCATTGATACTTTTCACGAATACTGCTGAAGTAATGGTCATCATAATGTATTATGGGCCAGTGCTAATCCCTGCAACTTTCCACACACCTTCTTCTTTCTCAAGAGTCAGCCATCTCGTATTTGTACCGTTTTCATATCCAAAATAGGGAATTGGACCCTGAGCTGCAGAGTCGCTCATCTCAACATCAATAGTCACGAGATATGATTCTTTTTCATCATTCCATTCTTCCTGCATGGAAGGTTTTATGGACACAACAACAAGTTTATTAAAAGCATTAAATTGCACTCCCCACGCTTGTTTCGTCGCATCATCGGGCACTGATTTTTTTGTCATCATCGCGATAGCTTCTGGAATTTTCTTTTCGCTTATTGCTTTCAAATATGCTTCTACTAATGACTGTTGATTGGCAGCAGGTACTGCAATTGTATTTGTTTCACTCACATTTGTTATTGAAGCAGTTGTCGGTGTCACGACTTCCTGGATTTCTTTATTACCATACTGTCCCGTAGCATTTCGTGATTGGAAAAAAACAATTCCTCCAAAAATAAGAGCAATAATACCAAGGATAGGAATGAGTGTATTCATATACTCCTATTATACCTCACAGATCAAACCAAGAGTATAAAAACTATAGGTAAACTATATAATTATTAAGCCAATAACAACAAGCAAGATTGCAAATCCATTTAACAAAATAGTAGTAAAAATATTTCCACTCACTGGCATTTCTTGAGATGTAACGGTTTCTTCCTCTGCTATGATATGTTGTGACTCCCCTACAATAAAATTTTTCGTTGTCACATACGTCTGACCACTTGGTGTTTGTGCTGTTACCGTCACCGTGTGTTCCCCTTGGGAAAGCGGCGTCTCAACTATATATGACCAATTACCTGCTGTATTTGTGATAACAGCAGCAGTAATTGGATCTCCTGAATGGATAACCAATGTAATCGTTGAACCTGGTGGAGCTGTACCTGAGATAGTCGGCGTCGTAGAAATGATATCTGCATTGAGGTCGATAAACACTGTAAGTGGCGTAGATGAAGCAGCAAGAGTATGTGTAGGAATTGTTGTTGGCGAAAAAGAACCTTGTGTGTATGTCTGGGTTGCTGTCACATACTGCGTTGGTGTCACAGTATAACTATTTGTTGGAGTTAAAGTTGCAGTAAGCATTGACGTACTTGTCGGAGTGGCGGATACGCCTCCTGTTGGTGTCATTGATGGAGTGGGTGTTTTAGTGGGTGAAATTGATTGTGTTGGAGTTTTCGTTGGAGAAACAGAGTGTGTTGGAGTTTTTGTTGGTGTTATCGTATGAGTAGCTCCTCCAGTCGGAGTTATCGTATATGTAGGAGTTTGAGTAGGAGTTTGAGTAGGAGTTTTTGTTGGAGTGATTGTATGTGTCGGCGATTGTGTCACCGTAATGACCAGAGAAGGATCTGGCAACGTCGTTTCATCAATTCTGATGGAAAGAACGGATGAATCACCTGATGCATAACTCGGTATATCTGCAATTGGAATGGAAAACTTCCCTGCTACCACACCATTCACTGTTGTTTGCTGGATCACTGATGATCCATTTTTTCTTCCAATAGTATTGTCTGTTTTCATATAGGTCAATAAATAATTTGCAGTGCTTCCGACTGCGTTAGCAAAAGTTGTGCTGACACAATCAACAGTCTGTGTCTGCGGAATATAGGAAAGAGAAAAATTTCTTTTCCGTCCTGTGACGAAATAATCATAATACGCATCTGCAAGAAGAATTCTCTTTTTTGCTTTATCGAGGGTATAATTATTCGTCCATGATGATCTCACATCATATTCAGGAAGCGTAACCATCGCGTGCTGCAATATCCACGATACTTGCTTTTGCACGTATGGCTGTGAAGATATTATTTGACTTTGAAATTGCAAAAAATTTGTTGGATCATATGTTGAAGTGCCAGGCGCTGCTGTAAACGACTCGACGTTTGCCCATGCTACTCTACTACTATACGCAGCATTTTCTGACAGCGCGTCTTTCAATCCCCTATATTGATCAGCATTTCTTCCTACAGTCGTCACAAGATGAGACCCCATGCTATCTTGAGGAGCGATAACATCCACACTAGTATTTGCTAAAAGAGCACGAAAGTTAATTTTTGCCTGATCGTATGTAATTGATTCATTTTTCCAAGGAGAAACCATCTGTTTTTTATTGGGAAAATTCGTTCGTAATGCTTGCGATAATTCTCGATAATACGTAATTTTTTCGTTATTTGCATAATCTGAAATGACCACTTCCTGAGATATATAAATACCAGAGATAAAATTCTCATCGTTCCAATCCCACCCTTGTGAAGCAACATAATTTTTCAGTTGATTGAGTAATCGAATAGAAAAATCTAAGACACGACCTTTTGGTGTATTTGTATCCGTCGCAGATCCTTGCCAAAACGAAACACACGCAGCATCAGTAGAAGTATTGCTTATCCAGACTTTCATACCAGTTGATCGAGCTGCTTTTAAAGTATTTTGAATAGGTTGATAAATTGAATCAAGGATATTTGTCTCAACCAGAGAACCCGATGCATTTGCATTACATGGATTTCTTGAAACGATTCCTGAGGCTAAAATAATGATGGTATCGACACCTAATTCTTTCAGATGATTGAAATACCTCACTAATCCTGCTTCAGATTCATCCATTCCATCGTACATAATAAATGTGCCAGTAATGGGTTTTAACGCACCCACGGAAGCTTGGGAAACAATTGTTTGTGTTTGTCTCGCACGTTGAGAAAAAAGAATAAACCCTATAACGATGAGACTCATAACAGGGATGAGCAACCACAACAACTTGAAAGAAACCTTCATGCATTTATTATAATATACCTGAAGAAAAATAATTGAGAAAATTACCTAGAGTGCATTAAAAATATATCCCATAAGGATAATGCCCAGTGTAGTGATGCCAAAAAATAATCCCAAGAGTTTCCATTGCATAACTTTTTGGAGCAATATAGCTTCAGGAATGGATAGTGTTACTGTCGCTGTCATAAATGCGAGTGCTGTACCCATGGGAACTCCTTTGATAACCATCGCTTCAACAATCGGAATGACACTAACCGAATTTGCATAAACTGGAATACCCAGAATCGTAGCAATCGGTACACTCCACCAACCAGTATTTGAAAGAGTACGTTCGATTAATTCTTTTGGAATAAAACCATGAATGACTGCACCGATAGCAACGCCAATAAGGACATACGGATATATAGAACGAGTGATTGATATCGCTTCATTCCACCATATCATGAGTAATTTGGCTAAGGACATATTTTTCTTTGCATCATTTTTCTTTTGACTGTTTCCGCTTATGAAAGACATGTTGATGTACTTCTCCACATGAAGCTTCTCTAAAATAATACCCCCAATGACACTGATAGCTATGCCAATACCGTTATAGAGAAGCGTCATCTTCCATCCAAACAGCGCTGGGAAAAGTGCAAGTGACGATTCATTAATAAGCGGGGAACTGATAAGGAACGTAAACGCCAGACCGACCGGCATACCAGATCGCAAAAAACCAATGAAAAGTGGTATCGATGAGCAGGAACAAAATGGTGTAATGACACCTAAAAATGCTGCAATCACGTATTCAAAACCGAACATGCCACCTTTTGTGAGAAATTTCTTGATGCGATTGATAGGAAGATAGTGACGTACCACTGCCATGAAATAATTGATAGTAAGAAGTAATAGTCCAATTTTAATTGCATCGTATATGAAAAAATGGAAGACATTCCCCTCATACGAACCTTTCTCTATTTGAAACATAGTATAGAGAACGAATGATGCAAATGTATCTATCGGTGCAAAAATATCCATAGAGTAAATTCCAAGAACACTCTCTATATTACTTCTTTCTAAGAGAACGAACCATACATCGAAAGTATTCTTTAAAAAATTGAAGACAACATGAATGCTTATTCCACAAACGTGAGTGCTATGCCGCGTTTGCCAGCTCTACCAGTTCTTCCTATTCGATGAATATAATCATCATAAGATTCTGGCTGATCATAGTTGATAACATGCGTCACATCTTCAATATCCAGTCCTCTTGAAGCAACATCTGTTGCAATAAGAATTTTCCGTGTATTTTGTTTGAAATCTGAAATAGCTCGTTGACGTTGACCTTGAGACTTATTCCCATGAATAGTCGCTGTCATAAAACCACGTTCTGTAAGTGACTTGGATAATTTTTCCATTCCTCTTTTGGTTCGACCAAATATAATAACTTTATCAAAGCCTGGTTGAATCAGAAGATCATGTAATACTTCGATTTTTGATTTCCCTGCTAATTTCACAATGTTTTGCTCAATGTTTTCTGCAGCTCCTTGCTGTTGTACTGAAACCTTCACAGGATCTTGCACAAAACTGGCAACGATACTCTGCGTTCTATCATCGACTGTCGCTGAGAAAAAGAGTGATTGACGAATTTTCGGAAGAAATGAAATAAGGAGCTTAATATCTGTAATAAAACCAATATCTACCATTCTATCTACTTCATCTAAAACAACGTTTTGGAAAAGCATGAGGTTGAGATCTCTTCGCTGTACTAAATCCTTGAGTCTGCCTGGTGTACCTACGACAAAATGAGGATTACGACGAAGCGCATATGTTTGTCTTTGAATATTTGTTCCACCTATCACGGCTTCTACATGTAAATCTGTACCTCTGGCAAATATACGGAATTCTTCTGCAATTTGGATTGCAAGCTCTCGAGTAGGAACGACGATGAGAACACGTTGATTTCTATCAAGGAAACATTTATTAATGAGTGTGATAAGAAATGCGGCGGTCTTCCCAGTGCCAGTATTCGCAATACCAATGACATCGCGTCCAGCAAGAATCTGTGGAATAGCTTTCTCCTGTATAGCTGTCGGAACTGTATATCCATGCTCTTCTATATTTCGTTTCAGTTTATCAATGATTGCATAATCACTAAAACGAACATCTGACACTTCATGGGGTAATGTACCCATTTCTGTTGCTTTTTTGACAAAAAGAAGAGGATCTATCGTCGGAACGTTTCTTTTTACTATACCGCGACGTAAATTGCTCGGATGAGCATGGAAATTACCCCCATGGGCATTAAAACTACGATGTCTTGGTGTAAATCTTTGCATAAATTTTTCTTTCTTACTTCATACAAGTAGCACACAAATAGCTCTGCTCAAAAGTGAATTCGTTTACGAGGGAAGAAGATACAAAATCAAAAAAGTTGAGGTACCTTTTATCTCTAACAAAAACTTATCAAAATATTAAGCAGAAGTACCTGTGTACCATCTGCGAGTATTTAGCAGTATAGCATAGATGCAAGAGGAAGTCCAGCGCACTATAGGACTTATCGAAATACCCTGCTATGAGGCTATTATTCGTATCGTAGACTTACTCAATCTCTTATGTAGCCAATACTAATCTAATCCTCGGCTCACCGTCACCAAAATAATTTTCTATCCAAGCGTCAATGATAAAACCATGTTTCAAATAGATAGCTATTGCTTTGGAATTATGAGGGTGTGTGACGAGATCAACCAGTTTCATTCCTTTTAGTTGTGTAAGAAGCCAGTTAAGTGATTCCGATGCATATCCTTTTCCCTGGTATTCGGGGATGATCGTCATCGAATCAATATACGCATGATCTTTATCTTTTAATTCATAGGAAATTGTTCCAATAGGTTTCTCACTAAGAAGGACGACATATACTGTACTTTTTCTCAAATACTCTCGAGCTTCGCTCTCATCGATGTATGCTTTAAAAAGTATTCCATCGGAAACAGCCTGTTCTATGGACGTCGTTATTTTCCAATCGTCCTCTGTTAATTTTTTGTATGTTAATTCCATATATTTAAGATGAAAATATTTTCGTTATGTAAAATCTACTTAACCATCTTTTTGACCTTCAGTAATTGTTTCGCCCTAGCCACATCTTCATTCTGAACTTTTAATTCTACACCAGAGGTATATGCCATTGGAAATGGTCTACTTCCACCAGCATCATCTGCACATACAATCGATTGAATTCCATTTGCTGTAAGCAATCCTTTTGCGATATCCGCTTCTATCCGAGAAAAAAATGATTGAACCGTAATAAGAGAGTTCATGAAGTCATTATACCAAGAAAAACAAGTATAAAATGGTCTTAAAATTCTTTCACAATTATCCGATATATTTGAAGCGTTAAACTTTTTTCCAAATCTGAATCATGACTTATTGGCAAGCTCCAACATTTTCATTCGGAACTTGAGGAATGTCTACCGTAGTACTTCTATTACTTGAACTAAATACAATTGATGGATGCGTAAACTGTGGATTACTTTTATAACCCAAGGGGGAAACCGGAATTGGTTGAAGCGTTATGGTTTCACTCTCATTAATTTTGCTAGAAAAGGAATAACTTCCATTACTATCGGAATTTATTGAATTATACATCGAAAATTCCGGCATTTTAAAAATGTTAATTGTTGCTGTAATACCTATTCCTCCTTCTTCACTATCTCGAATTCCATTGCAATTCATGTCACGAAAAAGCTGACCATTTAAGGATATACTTATTTCTGCGATTCTATGAAAGTTAAATTGACGGGTATATACAGTCGATTCTTCACCATCACCATTTTTATATTGTATTTGCAGACGATTTAGCCCTTCTTTGGGTTCAATACAAAGAGTAAAAAGATTAACATAAGAATTCCATCCCCCATCATTCAGTTGATGTTTACGTTGCACCCCCTGTGTATTACCTCCAGTCGGAACATCGACAACGCATAATGTTTGACTTTGATTCATGGTAATTGATTGCATTTCTGAAGGATAAGAAATGTTTATAATCGGTGGATTTGGTGTTCTACTTTTTGGTGTCGGCGACAACACAGCCTCAGGTGTTGGACTGACTGATATATAGGTTTGAATTTTACCTGTGGGCATTGGAGAGAGAAATTTTTCATCTGTAGTTAAAGAGGAATTTTTAATAGATGGTGTTGGTTCAACTAACTCACCGGGTTGAATATCATAAATAGTATATGGTAGAAATCTAGGTTTTGTTCCCCATTGAACAAATGCAGTTATTAATACACCCAAAATTATTGTAGCTACTAAACCTGTTTGAAATTGTTTTTTTCTCAACAACTTTTCGCTTATCTCTATCTGTTGCGGGTTTATCTCATCATTATTAATTTCAATCTTTTTCTTTTTTAAAAATACAAAAGCAACGAAATACGCTACCAAAGACGGCATACATATAAGCGTCCAGAAGAGAAGTAGAAGAGAAAAAATAGTATCATTAAGTATCCAACTGAATTTATCAACCAATATTTGTGATAACAAACCGAAAAATATAATAATATCTGCCAATGCTACGATAATAAACGTGACCGAAAAAATAATAATATTTTTATATCTGATCATGGAACGTACAATATTTAAAATGTATACAACAATGTGCCTTTAATATTATCTTTATGTAAAATACTTAAAGGAATATTGATAATACTTTCTCTTTTATCTGTTAAGATTAAATATTCAGATTCTCCTATTTGAAACCACTTTCCTTCTTCAAAGGCTTTTGTTTTAGTATCCGGAATTAAATATTTCTCCTCAATACGGTATTGTGCAATATTATTATCAATATAGAGATTGCCTTTTTCAATTCTTACCGATTCGGTAGGTAAACCCACTACTCTTCCAATATAATCAATTATAACTACATTTGGATTATCTGGTTTTATTTGATGCTTTGTAGTATATAAAACTATATCTCCTCTTTTAGGATTATGTGCCCATTTCCAAAACAGAGCATTAGTTCCATTTTTAAACGATGGCTCCATTGCTATCCCAGTTATTTCGTTAAAGCTAAAAAGGGAAAAAAAGAGAAAAATTAAAAAAGACAAAAATAAGAATAATTGTATTAATTTCTTCATCTATATGTAATTTAATCACTTTCAATTCTTATTTTCAAATTTAATTTGAAAATAATATGAATAAAATGACAACTAAGATATATAAAATGTTCAGCGAATTATATGAATAACAAGGGATTATCATTATAGTTATTCTCCAACAAATCTAAAGCGCGGCATCTTTTTACCATTAATTTCTACTTTTTCTACAAACATTTTCTTTGGACGAACCCAGAGTTTATTTAAAGGGTTTTCATACAGCGCTTCATACACCACCATATCTTCAAGAGTTTCTGAATGTTTCGCAACAGCAATTACTCTATACTGTTTTCCTGTCTTGGAATGCTTATATGTGCCTAGTTTCATATGATGAGATAATTATTTGTCATCTTAGAAACAAAATTATTTCCTACACTCAGTAGGTTTTACTAAAATTCCCAAAAGAACTTGTTGAGGATTTTGGGGATTAGAAAACAACGTAACTTTATATACATTAACGTTGGTAATTACTGCCACTACATCGTTCGATCTTTTGTTCGCAAGAGCATGATTTAAAGCATCTATGGTATCAACCGGATAGTCATTAACCGTTGTAACTACTTCTCCAGCTACTAATCCGGCATTTTTAGCAGAAGACGCAGTTACCTCTAAAATTTGCAATCCGCAC
>Ga0209373_10003250_pt1 | contig 15264 bp, 9 predicted proteins | sample Higcelweek5metaG_FD_187173 | JGI IMG/M metagenome (GOLD analysis project Ga0209373, IMG submission 187173) | Freshwater pond sediment microbial communities from the University of Edinburgh, under environmental carbon perturbations - High... | ecosystem: Environmental > Aquatic > Freshwater >...
CGCTGGAATCGTCAAAAAGGGCCTGGAGCCAGGCCTTTTGAGAGAAACGTCGGGGGCCGAGCGCTTGAGAAAACGTCAAGCCTGGCGGGTTGGGGGAGTTGGAGCTGAATTTTTCAACGGCCTGTTAAGGTAAAAGACCCGTAAAGGCCCTTTGCTTGGTCGACGCGAATACTTATCGTTCGGCGTCCTTTGAAAGCGGTTGCCCGTCATGTCCGAGTCGAACCTGAATTCTCCGTCTCCAGCACCCCGCCGCTGGCCCTATTGGCTGCTGGCGGTGCTCGTCGCCGCGGGGCTTGCCGCCTGGTGGCAGTGGCCGGCGCTGTCCGGCCTCTGGACTCAGTCCGCGTCGTCGGCAGCCGGTTCCAGGGCGGGCGGGCCGGGCATGGGCCGGCCGGGCGGCCCGGGAGGAGCCGGTGGACCGGGCGGGGCCTTCGGCGGTCCGGTGCCGGTGCGGGTGGGCGAGGTGAAGCAGGGCGATTTCCCGGTCGAACTCAAGGCGCTGGGCACGGTCACCGCCTACAACACGGTGAACGTGCGTTCGCGGGTCGACGGCGAACTGGTCAAGGTGCTTTACCGCGAAGGGCAGCAGATCAAGGCCGGCGACCTGCTGGCGGTGATCGACCCGCGGCTCTACGAGGCGGCGCTCAAGCAGGCCGAGGGCACCCTGCAGCAGACCCGCGCGCAGCTGCGCAATGCCGAGATCGACCTGGCCCGCTACAAGGGGCTGTACGCCGAGGATTCGGTCGCCAAGCAGACCCTCGACACCCAGGAGGCGCTGGTCGCCCAGTACCAGGGCACGGTCCGCTCCAACCAGGCGGCGGTCGAGCAGGCCCGGGTCAACCTGGAGTACACCCAGGTGCGCGCGCCCATCGCCGGGCGCCTCGGCCTGCGCCAGGTGGACGTCGGCAACTTGGTCAGCAGCGGCGACACCACGCCGCTGGTGAGCATCACCCAGACCCTGCCGATCTCGGTCAGCTTCACCCTGCCCGAGGGCGAGCTGCCGCAGGTGCTGGAGCAACTGCACGCCGGCCAGCGCCTGGGCGTGGAGGCCTGGGACCGCAGCGAGCGCAACCGCCTGGCGGTGGGCGAGCTGGAGAGCCTGGACAACCAGATCGACCTGACCACCGGCACCGTGCGTCTCAAGGCGCGCTTCGAGAATGCCGAGCAGCGCCTGTTCCCCAACCAGTTCGTCAACGTCCGGCTGCGCGTGACCACCCGCCGGCAGGCCCTGCTGGCACCGGCGGCGGCGCTGCAGTTCGGCTCCCAGGGCACCTTCGTCTACGTGGTCGGCGACGACGGCAAGGCGCAGCTGCGCTATGTGACGGCCGGCCCCGGCGACGGCACCACCACCCTGATCGAGCAGGGCCTGAGCCTCGGCGAGCGGCTGGTGCTGGAGGGTACCGACCGCCTGCGCGACGGCGGCAAGGTCGAGGTGATCGACGACAGCCGCCCGCCCGCCGGCGAGGTGCCCAAGCCGGCGCCGGCGGGCCGGCCGCAGACAGCGAAGCCCAGCGCATGAACCTCTCGCGCCCCTTCATCCTCCGGCCGGTCGCCACCACCCTGATCATGGTCGCGGTCTTTCTCTGCGGGGTGATCGCCTACCGCCTGCTGCCGGTTTCCGCGCTGCCCGAGGTGGACTATCCGACCATCCGCGTGATGACCCTCTATCCCGGCGCCAGCCCCGAGGTGATGACCAGCGCGGTGACCGCCCCGCTGGAGCGCCAGCTCGGCCAGATGCCGGGCCTCAAGCAGATGTCCTCGACCAGCTCCGGCGGCGCCTCGGTGATCACCCTGCGCTTCAGCCTGGAGGTGAACCTGGAGGTCGCCGAGCAGTCGGTGCAGGCGGCGATCAACGCGGCCAGCAACCTCTTGCCCGACGACCTGCCGACGCCGCCGGTGTACAACAAGGTCAACCCGGCCGACACCCCGGTGGTGACCCTGGCGGTCACCTCGGCGACCATGCCGCTGCCGGAGATCAACGACCTGGTGGACACCCGCATGGCGCAGAAGCTGGCGCAGATCACCGGCGTCGGGATGGTCAGCCTGGCCGGCGGCCAGCGCCCGGCGGTGCGCATCAAGGTCGATCCGCAGGCGCTGGCCACCTACGGCCTGAACCTCTCCGACGTGCGTTCGCTGATCACCGCCTCCAACGTCAACCAGCCCAAGGGCAACTTCGACGGCCCGACCCGGGTGTCGCAGCTCGACGCCAACGACCAGCTCAAATCCGCCGATGAATACCGCGACCTGATCCTCGCTCACCAGAACGGCGCGACCCTGCGCCTCAAGGACGTCGCGCGAATCGTCGACGGCGCCGAGAACGACCGTCTGGCCGCCTGGGCCAACCGCAACGCGGCGGTGCTGGTGAACATCCAGCGCCAGCCGGGGGCCAACGTCATCGAGGTGGTCGGGCGCATCCAGGCGCTGCTGCCGCAGATCGCCGCGACCCTGCCGGCCAGTCTCGAGGTGATTCCGCTCACCGACCGCACCCAGACCATCCGCGCCGCGGTGCACGACGTGCAGTTCGAGCTGGTGCTGGCGGTGGGCCTGGTGGTGCTGGTGACCTTCGTCTTCCTGCGCAAGCTGTCGGCCACGCTGATCCCGTCGGTCGCCGTGCCGCTGTCCCTGATCGGCACCTTCGGGGTGATGTACGTGGCCGGCTTCTCCATCAACAACCTGACGCTGATGGCGCTGACCGTCGCCGCCGGTTTCGTGGTCGACGACGCCATCGTCATGCTGGAGAACATCGCCCGCCACCTGGAGGAGGGCGCGACGCCGCTCGAGGCGGCCCTCAAGGGGGCGAAGCAGATCGGCTTCACCCTGATCTCGCTGACCTTCTCGCTGATCGCCGTGCTGATCCCGCTGCTGTTCATGGCCGACGTGGTCGGCCGGCTGTTCCGCGAGTTCGCCATCACCCTGGCGGTGTCGATCCTGATCTCCCTGCTGGTCTCGCTGACCCTGACGCCGATGATGTGCGCGCTGTTTCTCAAGCAGGAGGAGCCGGAGGAGCGCCAGGGCCGCTTCTACCGCGCCAGCGGCGCCTGGATCGACGGATTGATCGCTGGCTACGACCTCGCCCTGCACTGGGTGCTGCGCCACCAGGCGCTGACCCTGCTGATCGGCGTGGCCACCCTCGGTCTCACCGTGGTGCTCTACCAGGCGGTGCCCAAGGGCTTCTTCCCGGTCCAGGACACCGGGGTGATCCAGGGAATCTCCGAGGCGCAGCAGAGTATTTCCTTCCGCGCCATGAGCGAGCGCCAGCAGCGCCTCACCGAGGTCATCCTGCAGGACCCGGCGGTGGCCAGCCTCTCTTCCTATATCGGCGTGGACGGCGACAACGTCACCCTCAACAGCGGGCGCCTGCTGATCAACCTCAAGCCGCATGCCGCGCGCACGGTCACCGCCAGCCAGGTGATCGAGCGGCTGCGTCCGCAGCTCGCCGCGGTGCCGGGTATCCAGCTGTTCCTCCAGCCGGTGCAGGACCTGACCATCGAGGACCGGGTCAGCCGCACCCAGTTCCAGTTCACCCTGGAATCGCCGGACGGTGCGCTGCTCGAGACCTGGACGCCGAAGCTGGTCGAGGCGCTTGCCGCGCTGCCGGAGCTGACCGACGTGGCCAGCGACCTGCAGACCCGCGGCCTGCAGGTCTACCTGAACATTGATCGCGACGCCGCCGCGCGCCTCGGGGTGACCGTTGCCGCCATCGACGACGCGCTCTACGACGCCTTCGGCCAGCGGCAGATCTCGACCATCTACACCCAGGCCAGCCAGTACCGGGTGGTGCTGGAAAGCCGGGCTGTCGACAGCCTCGGCCCGGCGGCGCTGGACGAGGTGCATGTGGCCAGCGCCGAGGGCGGCCAGGTGCGGCTGTCGTCCCTGGCGCGTATCGAGGAGCGGGCGGCGGCGCTGCTGATCAACCACATCGGCCAGTTCCCCGCGGTGACCCTGTCGTTCAACCTGGCGCCGGGCGTCTCGCTCGGCGCGGCGGTGGCGGTGATTGAGGGCGTGGAGCGGGAGATCGGCCTGCCGGGCGGCATCGAAAGCCATTTCCAGGGCGCCGCCGAGGCGTTCCGCGCCTCGCTGTCGAGCACCCTGCTGCTGATCCTTGCCGCCGTCGTCACCATGTACATCGTGCTCGGCGTGCTCTACGAGAGCTACATCCACCCGATCACCATCCTCTCCACGCTGCCTTCGGCCGCGGTGGGGGCACTGCTGGCGCTGCTGCTCTCCGGCAACGACCTGGGGCTGATCGCGATCATCGGCATCATCCTCTTGATCGGCATCGTCAAGAAGAACGCGATCATGATGATCGACTTCGCCCTGGAAGCCGAGCGCCATCAGGGCATGGACCCGCAGGCGGCGATCCACCGCGCGGCGCTCTTGCGCTTCCGGCCGATCCTGATGACCACCCTGGCCGCGCTGTTCGGCGCCATCCCGCTGATGTTCGCCACCGGCTCCGGCGCCGAGCTGCGCCAGCCGCTGGGCCTGGTGCTGGTCGGCGGGTTGCTGCTCAGCCAGCTCCTGACGCTGTTCACCACGCCGGTGATCTACCTGGCCTTCGACCGCCTGAGCCGGCGCTTCATGGGCCGCAGCGCGGCGGGGGTGACGGCATGACCGCTGTCTCGCGCAGGAGCATCGCGAGCAAGCTCGCTCCTACGGGGGGCGCGGCATGAACCTCTCGGCTCCCTTCATCCGGCGGCCGGTGGCGACCCTGCTGCTCAGCCTGGCGATCCTCCTGCTCGGTGCGCTGAGCTTCGGCCTGCTGCCGGTGTCGCCGCTGCCGAAGATGGACTTCCCGGCGATCACCGTGGAGGCCAGCCTGGCCGGGGCCAGCCCGCAGATCATGGCGTCCAGCGTGGCGACGCCGCTGGAGCGGGCGCTCGGCGGCATCGCCGGGATCAGCGAGATGACCAGCCGCAACAGCCAGGGCAGCACGCGGATCATCATCCTCTTCGACATCGGCCGCGACATCGACGCCGCCGCCCGCGAGGTGCAGGCGGCGATCAGCGAGGCGCGCACCCTGCTGCCCAGCGGCATGCGCAGCATGCCCACCTACCGCAAGGTCAATCCCTCCCAGGCGCCGATCATGGTGCTCTCGCTGACTTCCAAGGTGCTCGACAAGGGCCAGCTCTACGACGTTGCCTCGACCATCGTGGCGCAGAAGCTCTCCCAGGTCGACGGGGTGGGCGAGGTGCAGGTCGGCGGCAGTTCGCTGCCGGCGGTACGGATCGAGCTGGAGCCGCGCCTGCTCGACCAGTACGGCATCGCCCTCGACGAGGTACGCCAGGCGATCGCCGCGGCCAACGTGCGGCGTCCCAAGGGCGACGTGGAGGATGCCCAGCGCCACTGGCAGGTGCAGGCCAACGACCAGCTGGAGCGCGCCGCCGACTACCGGCCGCTGGTGATCCGCTACCAGAACGACGGGCCGGTGCGCCTGAGCGACGTGGCACAGGTGCACGACGGCGTGGAGGACCGCTACAACAGCGGCTTCTACAACGACAAGGACGCGGTGCTGCTGATCGTCAACCGCCAGGCCGGCGCCAACATCATCGAGACCATCGCCGAGATCCGCGCCCGGCTGCCGGCGCTGCGCGAGGTGATTCCGGCCAGCGTCGAGCTGGAGGTGGCGATGGACCGCTCGCCGGTGATCCGCGCCACCCTCCACGAGGCCGAGCGTACCCTGCTGATCGCCGTGGGTCTGGTGATCCTGGTGGTGCTGGCCTTCCTCGGCCACTGGCGCGCCGCGCTGATCCCGGCGCTGGCGGTGCCGGTGTCGCTGGTCGGCAGCTTCGCGGTGATGTACCTGTGGGGTTTTTCCCTGAACAACCTGTCGCTGATGGCGTTGATCATCGCCACCGGTCTGGTGGTGGACGACGCCATCGTGGTGCTGGAGAACATCGCCCGCCACGTCGAGGACGGCGAGCCGCCGCTGGCGGCGGCGCTCAAGGGCTCGCGCGAGGTGGGCTTCACCCTGCTGTCGATGAACCTGTCGCTGGTCGTGGTGTTCCTCTCCATGCTGTTCATGGGCGGGATCGTCGAACGGCTGTTCCGCGAGTTCTCGATCACCCTGGCGGTGGCCATCCTGATCTCCCTGCTGGTTTCGCTGACCCTGACCCCGATGCTTTGCGCGCGCTGGCTCAAGCCCGAGACCGAGGCACGCGCGCCCGGCCGCCTGGAGCGCTTCGCCAGTGGCCTGCAGGCGCGGGTGATGGCCGGCTACGCGCGCAGCCTGGACTGGGCCCTGGCGCATTCGACGCTGATGCTGTTCGGTCTGCTGGCGACCATCGCGCTGAACGTCTACCTGTATGTCGCGGTGCCCAAGACCTTCCTCCCGCAGCAGGACACCGGCCAACTGATCGGCTTCGTCCGCGGCGACGACGGGCTGTCCTTCCAGGTCATGCAGCCGAAGCTGCAGGCCTATCGCCGGGCGCTGCTCGCCGATCCGGCGGTGCAGAGCGTGGCCGGCTTCATCGGCGGCAAGGGCGGGATCAGCAACGCGATGGTCATCGTGCGCCTGAAGCCGATCGCCGAGCGCGGCCTCTCCGCCCAGCAGGTGATCGACCGCCTGCGCAAGAGCCTGCCGAAGGTTCCGGGCGGCCAGCTGTTCCTCATGGCCGACCAGGATCTGCAGTTCGGCGGGCGCCAGGGGCGCAGCTCGGAGAACGAGTACGTGCTGCTGTCCAGCGATCTGGAGCTGCTGCGCATCTGGCTGCCCAGGGTGCGCGAGGCCATGGCCGCGCTGCCCCAGCTCACCGACATCGACGCCAACCAGGGCGAGGGCGCCCAGCAGATCCGCCTGGTCGTGGACCGCGAGACCGCCAAGCGCCTCGGCGTGGACATGGACATGGTCACCGCGGTGCTGAACAACGCCTTCAGCCAGCGGCAGATCTCGACCATCTACGACGACCTCAACCAGTACCAGGTGGTGATGGAGATCGACCCGCGCTACGCCCAGTCCCCCGAGGCGCTGGACATGGTCCAGCTGATCACCGACGGCGGGCTGCGCGTGCCGCTGTCGGCCTTCTCCCACTGGGAGCGCAGCCTGGAGGAGGACCGGGTGCAGCATCAGGGACAGTTTGCCGCGGAGAACATCGGCTACAACATCGCGCCCGGCTACAGCGCGCTGGAGGCCAACCTGGCGATCCAGCAGGCGGTGGCGCGGGTCGGCCTGCCCACCGACGTGCAGGGCCAGCTCGGTGGCACCGGCGGCGCCCTGCTGCAGGCGCAGAAGGCCCAGCCGCTGATGATCCTCGGCGCGCTGCTGGTGGTGTACATCGTCCTCGGCATCCTCTACGAGAGCTACGTCCACCCGCTGACCATCCTCTCCACGCTGCCCTCGGCGGGCGTCGGCGCGCTGCTGGCGATCGAGCTGGTCGGCGACCAGTTCAGCCTGATCTCGCTGCTTGGCCTGTTCCTCCTGATCGGCGTGGTGAAGAAGAACGCCATCCTGATGATCGACCTGGCGCTGCAGCTGGAGCGCCACGCGCGGCTCGGCCCGGAGGAGTCGATCCGCCGTGCCTGCCTGCTGCGCTTCAGGCCGATCCTGATGACCACCCTGTCGGCGATCCTCGGCGCCCTGCCATTGCTGCTGGACACCGCCGAGGGGGCGGAAATGCGCCGCCCGCTGGGGCTCGCCATCGTCGGCGGGCTGGTCCTCAGCCAACTCTTGACCCTCTACAGCACGCCGGTGGTCTATCTGTTCTTCGACCGCCTGCGTCACCGCTTCAACCGCTGGCGCGGCGTGCGCAGCGATGCCGCCCTGGATACCTCGTTATGACCGCCTCCGCTCCATCTTCCCGACCCCACCGGCTCGCCTGGTCGGTGACCCTCGCCCTGAGCCTGGCCCTGACCGGCTGCGCCCTCGGCCCGGACTATGAACGTCCCGTGCTGTCCACCCCGGACGGCTTCAAGGAGGGCGAGGGCTGGAAGCTCGCCACGCCGGCCGACGAACTCGAGCGCGGCCGCTGGTGGGAGATGTACGCCGACCCCGTGCTGAGCGATCTGATGCGCCGCCTGGACGACGCCAACCAGACCGTCGCCCAGTCGGTGGCCCAGTACCTGCAGGCGAAGACTGCGGTGCGCGGGGCGAAGGCGGCGTTCTTCCCGACCGGCGGGGCCAGCGTCGACAAGACCCGCTCGTCGTCGGCCTCGGGCGGTGGCGGTTCGGTGCGCCTGGCCGACGGTTCGACGGTCAGCACCGGCGGCGGAGGCGGCAGCATCACCGACAGCTACAACGCGGTCACCAACATCAGCTGGGAGCTGGACATCTGGGGCCGGCTGCGCCGCCAGCTGGAGTCGGATCGCGCCAGCCTGCAGGCCAGCGCCGCCGACCTCGCCGCGGTGCGACTCAGCCAACAGTCCACGCTGGCCCAGAGCTACCTGCAACTGCGCGTGCTGGACGGTCAGCGGCGCCTGCTCAAGGCCACGGTGGAGGCCTACGCGCGCAGCCTGCGCCTGACCGAGAACCAGTACCGCGCCGGCATGGTCACCAAGTCCGACGTGACCCAGGCGCGCACCCAGCTGAAGAGCACCGAGGCCCAGGCCGTCGACCTGGACTACCAGCGCGCCCAACTGGAGCACGCCATCGCCGTGCTGGTCGGCGTGCCGCCGGCCGAGTTCGCCCTGGCCGAGCGGGACGCCCTGCCGACCCTGCCGGAAATCCCCACCCTGCTGCCGTCGCACCTCCTGGAACGGCGCCCGGACGTGGCCTCGGCCGAGCGCCAGGTGATCTCGGCCAACGCCCTGATCGGTGTAGCCAAGGCCGCCCGTTTCCCGACCTTCAGCCTGAGCGCGGCGGGTGGCTATCGCTCCAGCACTACGAGCAACTGGTTCGTGACGGACAACCGTTTCTGGAATATCGGTCCGGAGATGACCCTGCCCCTGTTCGATGGCGGCCTGCTGCGCTCCCAGGTGGATCAGGCGCGGGCTACCCACCAGCAGGCGGTAGCGACCTACCGGCAGACCGTGCTGGACAGCTTGCGCGAGGTGGAGGACTACCTGGTGCAACTGAGCGTGCTGGAGCGCGAGAGCCGGGCCCAGCAGGAGGCCGTGGACGCCGCCAACGAGTCCCGCCGGCTGATGGAGAACCAGTACAAGGCCGGCACCGTCGACTACACCAGCGTGGTCGACGTGCAGACCGCGGCGCTGTCCAACGAGCGCACCGGCCTGACCCTGCTGAGCAACCGGCTGACCGCCAGCGTGCTGCTGATCGCCGCCCTCGGCGGCGGCTGGGACAGCGCCGAGCTGGACGATCTGGAGCCGTTCGACGAGCGGCTGGATAAGGCGCAAGCGAAGCCGGAAGAGGATTGACGGCTTCGGGCGATGAAGGCCGGTGACGGGGCGCACCTGCGCTTAGAATGTCGCCCCGCCTCAAGGACTTACCCCATGCCGCTTCGCCTTTTCCTCTTCGTGCTGCTGGCGCTGGGCGCCGTGGCGCGGGCCGAAGAGTTGTCGTACCGTCGCGACATCCAGCCGATCTTCACCGCCAAGTGCGTGGTCTGCCATGCCTGCTACGACTCGCCCTGCCAGCTCAACCTGGGCAGCGGCGAAGGGGCGTTGCGCGGTGCCCACAAGCGCTCGGTGTACGACGGCCTGCGCACCGAGGCCGATGAACCCACCCGGCTGTTTCTCGACGCCCGGGGAGAGGCGGCCTGGCGGCGCAAGGGCTTCCAGTCGGTGCTCGAAGCCGGCGGCCAGGCGGCACTGATGGCGCGCATGCTGGAACTCGGCCGCAGCCGGCCGCTGGAGCACAATGTCCGGCTGCCGGAGGACCTGGAGATCGGCACCGGCCGCCGGAACAGCTGTCCGCTGCCCGGCGAGTTCGCGGCCTTCGCCCGGGACAATCCCCGGGCCGGCATGCCCTTCGCCGTCGCCGGCCTCACCGACGGCGAATACGCGACCCTGACGCATTGGCTGAAGCTGGGCGCGCCGGTCGACGAGGCGCCGCTCGAACCGTCGCCGGCCGAGTCGGCGCAGATCGCCGACTGGGAGCGCCTGCTGAATGCCCGGGACATGCGCTCCCGGCTGGTCGCCCGCTGGCTGTACGAGCACCTGTTCCTCGCCCATCTGCATTTCGAGGGCGGCACGCCGGGACACTTCTTCCAGCTGGTGCGCTCGCGCACCCTCGCCGGCCAGCCGGTCGAGCCGATCGCCACGCGGCGCCCCAACGACGACCCCGGCAGCGACTTCCACTACCGGCTGCGGCCGATTCGCGAGGTGATCGTGCACAAGACGCACATCACCTATCCGCTCGGTCCGCAGAAGCTGGCGCGGGTACGCGAGTTGTTTTTCTCCGGCGACTGGACGGTGGCGGAGCTGCCCGGCTACGGCGTCCAGCGCCGCGCCAATCCGTTCGATACCTTCGCGGCGATTCCGCCGCAGGCGCGCTACCGTTTCATGCTGGACAATGCCGAATACTTCGTGCGTACCTTCATCCGTGGTCCGGTGTGTCGCGGGCAGATCGCCACGGACGTGATCCGCGATCACTTCTGGGCGCTGTTCCAGGCCCCCGAAAGCGACCGCTACCTCACCGATGCGCGCTACCGCGCCGCGGTGACGCCACTGCTCACGTTGCCCGGCCAGCTCGACGACATCGCCGGCCTGTGGAGTCTCTGGGGCACCTACATGGAGCGGCTCAAGCGCTACGAAAGCCTGCGCCGCCGGGCCTATGCCGAAGCCCCGGCGCAGTGGTCGGATCTCTGGGGCGGCAACGACAACGCGCTGCTGACCGTCTTCCGCCAGCACGACAGCGCCTCGGTGCGCAAGGGGCTGGTCGGCGCGGTGCCGCAGACCCTGTGGTGGCTGGATTTCCCGCTGTTCGAGCGTACCTACTACCAACTGGTGGTGAATTTCGACGTGTTCGGCAATGTCTCCCACCAGTTGCAGACGCGCCTGTACTTCGACCTGATCCGCAACGGCGCCGAACAGAACTTCCTGCGCCTGCTGCCGGCCGACTCGCGCCAGGCGATCCTCGACAGCTGGTACGAGAACAGCGGCCAGCTCAAGCTCTGGCTCTCCTATACCGAGATCGACGGCGCAACCCCGTCGGCACTCGGACTGCCGCAGCACCAGCCGATCCGCAGTTTCGCCGACCATCTGCTGGAGCGGCATGCGGCAATCAACGCCCGTCCCGATCCGCTCAACCGCTGCCGCTCGGCGCATTGCCACCGTCCCGGGGTGGCGCGGGAGCTGCAGTACGCCGAGCAGACCCTCAGTCGCCTGGCCAGCCGGCCCGCCGCCAGCCTGCCGGCGGTGCTCGCCCTGCCGGAGGCCAGCCTGCTGCGCATCGAGTACGGCGAGGGGCAGCGGGAGATCTACAGCCTGCTGCGCAACCGCGCCCACAGCAACGTGGCGTTCATCTTCGGCGAGCAGCTGCGCTACCGGCCCAGGCTGGATACCCTGACGCTCTATCCGGGGGTGCTGAGCAGCTACCCGAACTTCCTCTTCAACGTCCGCGCCGAGGAGGTGCCGGCCTTCGTCGCGGCGCTGGAGCAGGCGAGGGGAGGGGCGGGCTTCGCGGCGGTCGTCGAGCGCTGGGGTATCCGCCGCAGCCACCCCGAGTTCTGGCGTTACTTCAACGACCTCTCGGCCTGGTTGCGGGAAACCGAGCCGCTGGAGGCCGGGGTACTGGACATGAACCGTTACCAGAATCTGTGAGGTGGCCCGTCTGTGGCGGACTTTCGGAGCTTATTCCGACTGACATGCTAGGACTTTATCCCCCCGAAAGCATGGCGTACACTCAGGAGCATATTCGCGAGGAGCTGCCATGAGCGCCATCATCATCACCGACGCCGCACACGACTATCTGGCCGAACTGCTGGCCAAGCAGAACGGCACCGACATCGGTATCCGCATCTTCATCACCCAGCCCGGCACGCCCAGCGCCGAAACCTGCATCGCCTATTGCCGGCCGGCCGAGCGGAATCCGGACGATACCGCCCTGGCGCTGAAAAGCTTCACCGCGTGGATCGATTCCGTCAGCGAGCCTTTCCTCGAGGACGCCGTCGTCGACTACGCCAGCGACCGCATGGGCGGCCAACTGACCATCAAGGCGCCGAACGCCAAGGTGCCGATGATCGGCGAAGATAGCCCGCTGACCGAGCGGATCAACTACTACCTGCAGACCGAGATCAATCCGGGTCTGGCCGGCCACGGCGGCCAGGTGAGCCTGGTGGACATCGTCGAGGAGGGAATTGCCGTGCTGCGTTTCGGCGGCGGCTGCCAGGGTTGCGGCATGGTCGACATGACGCTGAAGGACGGCGTGGAGAAGACCCTGTTGGAGCGCATCCCGGACCTCAAGGGTGTGCGCGACGCCACCGACCACAGCAACCGGGAAAACGCCTATTACTGATGGCGAGCGACGGCGGAAACGAAGAAAGGCGGCCATGGCCGCCTTTCCTTTTGTTTGTTGCCGGTCGTTTGCGAGGGGGGCATCTCTGCCATCTGGCTTCCAGCGCTGCACCCTGTCGCGAAGCCTCGCCGGGGCGAGGCTTCATCGAGCGAAGATCAGTCCGGCATGTTCCACGGAGCGAGGGTGACGCCTTTTCTGGTCAGTTCCTGGCGGGTCTGCTGGATAACGGCGGCGAGTTTCTGCGGGTCGGAATAGGTCGAACAGGGAATGCGCTTGTGACCCAGGGTCCGCGTATTGGCGCGGTCCATGACGGTCAGGTTGAGTTCGCTGTTGATCTCTTGAGTCCAGGCGATGCATTGCAGGGGTTTGAATGCGCGATTGGCGATGAGAAGTGCTTCGTTGAAACGGAGCGGATTGGTCATGGGTCGATCCCTCTTTGAGTACCATGAAGAGCCGTCTGACGCGGCTGTTTGTTGCAGGCAAAAGTCATGTCACGTGAGCGTGACAGGAGTTTGAAACTTGCCCAGGCTAGCGGATTCCTTCCGTTGCCCTAAAACTCACATGACGTAGTGGAAGTATAGTTCAGCATCGCCAGAGCAATGCAAGTTTTTCCGATGAAATTCAGCCCAGGGTGTCTGCCTGACGATAGAGCATCAGGAGCTTGCGGGTGATGGTGTTCTGGATGTCGCTCCGCTCGAAGTTGGACAGGTGGCTGAGTTTGTTGACCTGCAGGCGGTGCAGGTGGAGGTAGGGTAGCTGCTGGCCGAACTCGCGCAGGTCACCCTTGATCAGGATGGGCAGGAAGACGTCGCCGAGCTTCTTCTGGTTGCTGATGATCTGCGCCAGGGCCTGCTTGAACGGCATGCTCTTGGGCATCGATCCGCCTTCGTTCAGCTGTTTCGTCAGTAGCAGGCCGGGTTTGCCGAATACCCGCCCGGGCAGGATGAAGAGGCCCGTCGGTCGCACCGCGAGCGAGTCGATGCCGTGCAGGGTGTCGTGGAAGGCGTAGGGGTTGGGCAAAACCACCATCTTGCGCCCAAGATCGGCCGGAAAGTGCAGGTTGTAGTTGGTATAGAGCTGGCGTACCGACTCCGAGTAGACGCATAGCCGGTTCTCGAACAGCTGGATGAAGCGCTCGGCCATTTCGCGGCGGGCAATGTGGTCCAGCTCCCAGATCAGATCGGGGTTGACCGGTTTGCTGAGGTCGACTTCCTGATGCTTCATGCTGCTCATGCGTGACTCTTCTTGCGATCTAGTAACGAGAAGCTGCCGATCGGGCGACAGCTTGCCTGGCAAGCAACGGGCCGGTGAGCACTCCCGCAGCCAAGGTTTCGCCGCTGGCGATCCGCGCTCGATGGGCACCCGTGTCCACAGCATTCCAGCTCGTCTGCAGAATGCCAAGGAGATATGTCTCAACTAGTGGCGAACGTCATACATTGAAGTTTGCGGCGGTGTTTTCCCTGCTCTGCTAGCATGCCGGCCCGCAAAGAGGGCACGGCCCCCTGGGGCGTCTCCTCCTCATAGTTAGCGTTCATTGACGCTGTCCGCACCCGCCCGCCAGAGGCGCGCGGATGGCCAAGTTCATTTTTTGCGTTTCAATTTCAGATGGGGGAATCGATGGATCTTTGGCTCGCTGCGCAGGCGTTCATCTTGGGGGTTGTCGAGGGATTGACCGAATTCCTGCCGATATCCAGCACCGGACACCAGATCATCATTGCCGATCTCATCGGCTTCGGCGGCGACCGGGCCAAGGCGTTCAACATCATCATCCAGCTCGGGGCGATCCTCGCCGTCGTCTGGGAGTTCCGCCAGCGCATCCTCTCCGTGTTGTTCGGCCTGGCCAGCGAGCGTCAGGCACAGCGCTTCACCGTCAACCTGCTGATCGCCTTCTTTCCGGCGGTGATTCTCGGCGTGGCCTTCGCCGATCTGATCGAGCACTGGCTGTTCAACCCGGTCACCGTGGCCAGCGCGCTGGTGATCGGCGGTTTGGTCATGCTCTGGGCCGAGAGGCGCCAGCACGTCGTCGAGGTGCACGCGGTGGACGACATGAGCTGGAAGCATGCCCTCAAGATCGGCTGCGCCCAGTGTCTGGCCATGATCCCGGGCACCTCGCGCTCGGCCTCGACGATCATCGGCGGCCTGCTGTTCGGCCTGTCGCGCAAGGCGGCGACCGAGTTCTCCTTCTTCCTCGCCATGCCGACCATGGTTGGCGCCGCCGTCTATTCCGGCTACAAGCACCGTGCCTTGTTCGAGAGCGGCAGCGACCTGCCGATCTTCGCCCTGGGCTTCGTCACCTCGTTTATCTTCGCCATGCTCGCCGTGCGTGCGCTGCTCAAGTTCATCGCTAGCCACAGCTACGCGGTGTTCGCCTGGTACCGCATCGGCTTCGGCCTGCTGATTCTCCTAACCTGGCAACTCGGCATGGTCGACTGGAGCACGGCGCAGGGCTGAGGGCGAGCAGGCTATGGAGCAGCGTGGTGTATTGAAGAGCTGGAATGACGAGAAAGGGTTCGGCTTCTGAGTGATCCCCAGAAATTTTCCCAAAAAATCAAAGGCGTAGGGCTTGAAGAGGCCTGCATGGGCGGGCACGTTGGTTGTCGACAAACTGACCGATGTCCCCCTACCCATGCAGACCGTCCAATTCTTGCACGATGCCTTCGCCAAGGTACTCCCCACCATCCATGCCCGCCGTCTCGAAGCCCTGATGGCCTCGGTGGCCGCCCTGCTGCAAGGCCGTAGCCTGGGCCTGACCGCGCTGGGGCGCTTCCTGCCCGGCTCGGCCTGGCCCAAACATGCGATCAAGCGGGTCGACCGCCTGCTCGGCAACCGGCAGCTGCAGGCCGAGCGGGGGTTGTTCTACTGGGCCATGCTCCGCGCCCTGCTGGGCTCGCTCAAGCATCCCCCGATCCTGGTGGACG
>Ga0209373_10003251_pt1 | contig 15259 bp, 11 predicted proteins | sample Higcelweek5metaG_FD_187173 | JGI IMG/M metagenome (GOLD analysis project Ga0209373, IMG submission 187173) | Freshwater pond sediment microbial communities from the University of Edinburgh, under environmental carbon perturbations - High... | ecosystem: Environmental > Aquatic > Freshwater >...
GCTTTTAGTCTGAAAGTGACAGTGTTGTTTTCATGAATTTCGGGTGAAACAATGTTTTGTTGTCCCCACAAAGCTTGTTGGGCAAATGCACTGATATTGATAATAAATAGTGCCAGAATAAAGTTGATTTTTTTCATATTCAGTATTTTAATTATTGATTTTTTATTTTAGAATGATTTGGGATTTTATTCAAGGTTATAAATCAATCCTTTGATCACCAATTTTTTCTTTAAATCTCTCACAGTGGCGGCTTGCTTCTCTTTCAGGGCATTGTAGTAGGGTAGAGCCAGGGTGGCAGTTTCCGACTCGGGATAAGTTTTGAACAGGTAATCGTAAGCTTCTGCGAAATAGGGCGATAGTTCTTTGTTGGCAACATTGCTATACAAATTTGTTTTGCCGTAACCGCTAATCAGATAACTAAGGTAGGCTTTTTTATAGGTTTTGCAGTTGTCGAGCAGTACAAAAGCAGGATTGTTTTTAATAAAATTCTCGTACCACAAAATCCGGTCTACAAGTTGTTGGGATGAAATTATTATGGTCTGATCCATAGCAAATCCTTCGGCGCTTTCCATACTTATTTCGTTCAGATAGCTTTTCATTGATTCCGAAAGCAGAAATGACAGATGCTGAAAGGCAAACGGGCGATATTGTTCAATGTAGGTCATCCCATCGGCCGACGAAAATTTAAAGCCATTTTGTTGAAGTAGAGTCAGATAGTTTTTGAGTTTTTTTGATATGGGCTCACCGGAGAATATAACCGAGTAATCGGTGGTGTCGTTGTGAAGTTTTTCGTTCAGATTCAGTTCTATTGTGTCCATCAAATGTTGATAAATGACGAATGCCGTATCGCAAAGTCCCTGACTTTGATTTGTGAATGTAGTTTTAAACTGTTCTACTGCTTTTGTTGCCGATGAAGCATCAGAACTATCGAGTTGCTGCACAAAAGCACGGTATTCTGTTATTTTGGGGTTCTCAAGTTGAAGTGCAAGCGTGTCGTTGAAATGATATCTTGCGGAGTCTTTATCCGGATTGTCATTGCCAGATTTTTTATTGCAGGCTGTAAATGAAATAATTATACAAACTGATAATAGTAAACGTTGAAGTAGATCTTTCATGATGCATTGTTTTTTTAATGAATGCAAATTTCTATAAACATTTTGAAATGTACAAGCTTTCGAACTTTTATTATGCTTTTGCAAAATAAATATAGTTTGAAAATGAAATGTGGAATGTTGTGGAATTTTCTCAGTTTGAATTGAAGTTGGCAAGCATTACTTCTCGTTAGTTAATCTCGATTGCAAATCGTTGACTTGTAAATAGTTTGCCGGTGAAAATAAATAGGTGTTGTGCAACGATAGATAAGCCCAGCAATGAAGTGAGTGATTTGTTTTTTTGAATGGAAGTTCCAGATTTATGCTTCCGGCATCGCGCGATATGCAATTCTGTCGGTGAATCACGGTTTTTGTTTCAGGAAACAAAAATACCCAACTGATCATGTCGTTGGGCGAAGCGCCGTGCAACAGATCAGTATTCCAGCTCATCCGAACGCTGTTTGCGTTTATTATTTTCATTTCAATACCTGTAATTGGCACTAATGCGCCCATCGAAATGCTGAGTTTTGAGTAATCAAGACAAAAAGTTGTACCGGTTTCAACTACTGCATCTTTTTGTGCCAAAGCAATTGCATCATTGAAACCTTCCTGCTCTCCAAACGTGCGTTCAAATACACTTCGAAGACAAGAGAGCTCTTTTTTTGCATATGCTGTCCTTGCCCGAACATTTTTTGATGATTCGGAGTAATTCATGGTTGATTTGTTTGACGATTTTGTTTTGTCCATATTCTTTATTGTATATTTTAGCAGGCGAAGACTATTAAATTAAATGTCTATGGAAGTTGATTTCACCGAATAAATCAATGATCAATATGCAAATATACATGAAAAAATGCTTTGTTTATTGTGAAATGCTCAATACGGGTAAAAAGAACACTCCGTGAATTCGTCAATAACAATTGCGAATTCACGGAGTGATATAAAAGGGATTGCTTTATTCAGGAGTTTCGGTGATGCTTCCGTAGCGGTGATACTCGAAAGCAATGCTTTGTTCTTTTACATAGTGCAACAATTCGAACCTTCCTTCATTGAGTGGTCTTTGCATAGCAATATATTTGCCCAGTTCGGCCGCTTTTTTATAAATTTCCATCGAAAGATCAGCTGAGCAAGTGCGTATACGTTCATATTTGTGCATCGAATCTATAAACTCGGTTTCGGTGTGTAGTTGTATTTGCTCAGGCTTGAGAAAGGTTCGTAAAGCCGCCAGATGGTGGTCAGCCTTGTCGATGCTGATGACAAGATTTGTATTTACGATATTGGCCGCGGTCATTATCTTTATGATATCAGAGAGTTCATCCTGTGGCTGAACGCGGAATAAGATATTTTTCAAAGGCAAATAACGGAAAATATTCTGTTCGCCCATTAAATGATAAATGTCGCGTTTCACCGAAAATTCTTCTTCGAAATTTCTCTGATAACTTGACGTGGAGCTTTCGTAACTTTTTTTATCTTTGTTTCGAAAAGCACCAGCATAAGTTTTGAATTCGCCTATCTGGTTCGAACCATTATCTATATCATTATCCGTGATGTTTACAAAGCAGGTAACATAATTGGGCCCTCCTGCTTTAATACCACCGCCGAATGCCGAACGCTTCATTCCGCCAAATGGTTGACGGCTCACAATGGCGCCGGTAATGCCTCGATTGATATAGAGATTGCCGGCTTCGATACTGTTTTTCCAACGTTCTTGTTCGCTTTCGTCAAGACTTTGAAGTCCGGCGGTAAGTCCGTACTCCGAACTGTTGGCCAGCGCAATAGCATGTTCGAAGTTATCGGCACAAACAACCGAAAGCAGTGGAGCAAACAATTCGTTGGTGAAAGTGTAACTGCCCGGCCGGACACCCCATTTTACACAGGGTTTAAGCATAAAACGCTTTTTGTCAACAAATTCCGGTTTTACCAACCACCATTCGCCTTCTTCCAGATGATCGATGGCATGCAGCAGTTTATCGTTTGTGTTGGTAATCATTGGTCCTACATAATTACCTCCATTCCAAACGCTTCCTGTATGCAAACTGGTGACAGCATCTGTAAGTTTAGTTTTAAAGTCAGGATCGTTATAAACTTCTTTTTCAAGAATCAGTAACGAACAAGCCGAACATTTCTGACCTGCATTGCTGAATGCCGAAGTAACAATGTTCTGAATAGCGTGGTCGCGATCAGCTGCTGCACTCACTATTATGGCATTTTTACCTCCTGTTTCGGCCGACAACGGACAGGTTGGATTGTTTTCGAGCAAACGGAAGGCCGTATCGGTGCCTCCGGTAAGGATTGTATGCTTGATAGCTGGATGAGCAGTGAGATAATTCAGCGGTTCGCGACCATCGGTACAAACTACCTGCAAAGCATCCTTCGGCACACCGGCTTCCCAGAAGCATTGAGCAAATTCCCATGCTACAGGCATGGCCACAGTAGCAGGTTTCAGAATAACGGTGTTTCCGCCTGTTAAGGCTGCGGCTACACCGCCTACCGGAATTGCCAACGGAAAATTCCAGGGTGGAATTACAAGCACAATCCCTTTCGGAGTGATAGTGATTGTTTCCAATTGATCGAAGGATTCCATGCTTATCGGATAATAACGGCAAAAATCAACTGCTTCCGATACTTCAACATCGCCTTCGGCAAAGGTCTTTCCTGTAATAGCCGACATGCAACCGATCAGATGACCTCTTTTTTCACAAAGCAGGTCAGCTGTTTTGTCAAGTATGGTTTTGCGTTGACTGAGGTCCGTTTTTCTCCAGTTCGAACTGTCTTTTTCGGCAACGGCAATAATTTCTTTCACCTGATCGATATTTGAGAGGCTTGTTTTGCAAACACAAATTTCTTCTTCCTGACTCCGATCGAGATATGAATATTGTTTTTCGGTGATCAATAGCTTGTCGCCTATCTGAACAGGAATAACATAAGGAACATCTGACGCAGATTTCATCCATTCTTTTCGAATACTGTCGGCCCACAAGCGGTTCGGGCGCAGGTCGAAATTAGTATCCGGCTCATTTTGAAACCTATGTAAAGAAGCAGGACCTTGTGATTTTACGCCAGAAAGTCTGTTTTGTTTACGGCGAGGCGTTTTGTCAAGTTTTTCTTTCAGCGAATAAGCTTCGATAAACTGTTGTTGCAGAAAATCCCATTGTGTGCTGTCGACTTTCAGGTTGAACGAATAACTCAGGAAATTGTCGACACCTGTATTTTCATCGAGTCGGCGTACCAAATAGGAAATGGCATTCAGAAAATGTTCGTCTTTCACTACCGGAGTGTAAAGAATAATCTGTTTTCCAAGCTGACGCATGACGCGTGGCAGGTGATTGGCCATTCCTTCGAGCATTTCGAAAGTTACAAATTCTTCAACACCGTTTTTCTGAGCCAGCAGATAAGCATATCCTATGCTGAAAAAGTTATGCGAAGCTACACCCACGTGCAGGGCTTTCGCGTTTTCGGGCAATAAAGCCCTGTCAAGTATGTGCAGGTAATTGGCATCAACTTCTACTTTTGTTCTGAAAACAGGAACTTCCCAACCTTTAAGCGATGATACAATGGACTCCATTTGCAGGTTGGCACCTTTAACTAACCGCATTTTGAGCGGTGCGCCTCCGGCAGCACAACGTTTGGTGGCAAATTCAATCAGTTCGGTCTGAAAACTCCAGGCATCGGGCAGATAAGCCTGAATCACTATTCCAGCCGAATAATCTTTGAACTGCGGATAGGAGAGGACTGTCTTGAATACATCGAGTGTTAGTTCGGTATCTTTGTATTCCTCCATATCGAGATTCACAAATTTTGCGCTTTTATTGCCTTTTTCGTCGGCGTAAGGAAAGTCGATGGCCTGTTGATAGATGCGGGCAAGACGCTCGCACAAGTCAAATTTGTTTTGTTCGTAATTCAGGGCATTGATTTGAGCATAAATCCCCGATATTTTTATCGAAATATAATTGATGCGTGGATCCTTGAGTGCTTCCAGGTAATGTTCATAGCGATGATTGGCTTCGCCGTCGCCCAGCACTACTTCGCCGAGCAGGTTTACATTCTGACCAATCTGTTGTTCGCGACGGGCATTGAGATGTTTGTTCAGAAATGATGCTTTTTCGTTGATAATGACATTGGAAGTATCGGAGCGAAGTCGTTTTTTAAAAACCGGAACAGCAATAAAATCGAACCAATAACCAAAAGTTGTGAATAGTTTTAATAAATAGGCATCGGACGAACTGAAAAATTGCGGAACTCCATAGCGTTCAATCAATACCTTCATGCGCAGGGCTAACTTTTTATTGTCCCTGATTTGTGAAGATTCGTCCAGCAGTTTCGAAAGCAGTACTTTATCGCCGGGGTTTTGAATCAGAATGGCATACTTTTTTTGTTCTTTGAGTTCAGCGGCAGTGATTTCTTTTTCCGATTTATCCAGAAATTGCTTTCCCCAATCTATGACTTCGTTGGTTGTGATTTTTTCCATATCCTTTTTTAATATTGTTTCAACGATAGAAAATATTTAGAGTAAATTTTTTTTCCGAAAGATAGCTGAAAAAAATTGAAAAAAAATAATAATCAATCAAATAATAATATGTTAAATTGAATGTTTTCTGATTGATAATTTCTGTTTTCAAATTCTGAAGATTTATAATTTTTCCGACAGTTTTGCTTATGATTTTTCATAGAGTGCGTATCACTAAATTGGAAGTGTTTACTGCTTATATTGTGAGTGGATAAATATTTGAAAACAAAAGTTACATTTATGGACGAAAACAGGCATTTATGTAAGCTCCTGTTTCTTACGTTATCTGTGTGCAATGCACGATATCTGGTAGCATGTAAGGGTGCAATTGAACAAGGTATTTCGCGAAACAAATCTGTCTGAGATGGATTTCGAAAAGATATTACGGTACTATTTTTTTCTGTTAGGATTGTTCATTATAACTTATCATCCAGTTTATACCAAACTTATCAGTCAGCATCCCGAAATAATCGCCCCAGAATGTATTTTCGAGTGGCATTGTAACTAGTCCTCCCTCGGCTAATGCACTAAAAAGCTGATCTGCTTCGTTTTTATTGTCGGTCGTTATTGAAACAGAAAAGTTATTGCCCGGCACAAAAGAAAAAGTCCACTCGCCACCAATGTCGCTACCCATCAGTGTAGAAGTTCCAATTGGTAATCCGACATGCATTATTTTGTTTTTATCTGCCTCCGCCACTTTGTTCAACTCACTTTCGGGCATTTCGCTAAAACGACCGAAGTAAGAAAACTCAGTGCCAAATACTGACTTGTAAAAGTTAAATGCTTCTTCGCAGTTGCCATTAAAATTTAAATAGATGTTCGTTGTTGCCATTTTTTGTTTATTTAGAGGGTTGTTAATATTTGATTTCAAAAGTTCTATTATTGTTCAGTATTTTATCAGTTTTTCAGTAGGAGCAAAGGGTATAGTCTTTAAAAATAATGTAGTTTCAATCGTTGCTTTTATTTGTGTTTGTCGTGCTTCACCCATATCAGGTTGCCAGTATTATATCCAATTTCTTCCGCTATTTTCAAATATTTATCTTTTATTTCTACCGGTATTGTTGTGTCGCGGGATAGTATCCACAAATATTTAAGGCTTTCTCCTGCTATCAACACATATTTGTATTCGTCGTCGATGGCAATTACATTGTAGCCTGAATAAAACGGACCAAAAAATGACACTTTGAGCATAGCAATGTTTTCATCTCCAACAAATTTTGCTTTCCCAATTGCTTGATTCCATTTGCCTTTTTTTGTGTTATATCCCTGATTATTAACTCTGATAGTCCCGTTTTCATTTAAAGAATATTCGGCTGTTGTGTTATCCAGATCCTTTTCGTATTTAAAATCCAATCGGGCAATTTCGTACCATTTTCCGAGATACTTTACTTTGTTAAAAGGTTTAACTGCAACAGCACCGTCGGGTATTGTAGCACAAGCGCTTAATCCTAACATAATAATACTTATTAAGAGTGAGTTAAATGTTTTTGTTGCTTCCATCGTTTTAGTAAATTTGGTTGTTAGTATTGAATTTATGCAAAAAAAACATTTGTAAATGTTTTTTATTTCTCAAATAATCAATTGATGAGCGCCTTTGTAGTCGTTAAAAGGAATTATAAAATCCTTCTTTTCGTCTTTTCTGTTTGTTGTGTATTTTACAATCATGCAGTTAATTCCTTGGACCGATAACCATATAGCAATATTAGTTCCTTCTTTGTCCAACCAATTGTTTACAAAACCTCCACTGGGATATATAACAACACCTATATGTTTGTTGTTTGAAGCAGATGCAGAATATAGCATAAAAGAAGGTGTTGAAATATCGCTTATTGCTCTGTTTGAATCAGATAAAGAATACTGGCTATATTCCTGATTTCGTTGTTACAATGATGAAAAAAGGCGCAAGTTGAATTACTTGCGCCTTTTACCCTAAAAATATATTTTTAGTGAGCTCTAAAATTCCATTTGGAATTATCGCTGTTCATATCAAACTTACCAAGCGTAGGAGTGCTATCACCTGAAGAGATAAGAGCATATTTTTCAGTGGAATTAGGAACAACCTTAGGCATAATTCTGTATGTACCATCAGTTAATTGCTCAATTTTCCACAACTGTTCAGGAGCACCTGTAAAAGCAGGAACGGTTTTCACTTCAGCATCGGCTGTTGCAGCTAATGCTCTGTCAGTTCCGGCAATAACGATTTTGTAATAAGGAGCTCCAAGGTATCCACCTGCATTAGGAACAGCGGTGATAGTCCATTTCTGGTGTGGACGGAACATGTAATCTCCAATTCTTACACCTATTTCGCCTGTTGGCCATGTATTGATAACATCCGATAACTCCTGAGATGGAACCGGTTTAACAGGTTCATCATTGTTACGGTTACCAAATCCGCGCATACCGCCAGCCATACGAACAAAGTCCACAATTAGCTCGAGGGCATATCCTCTTCTTTCCGATTCAATTTCATAAGTTCCTTCTTTGAAATTATCTCCGGCTACCGGCCAATCGTTTTTCCAAAGCAATGGGCGAATAGCCAAAACGCTGCGTCCGCTCTGATCCAAATCAGCTTCGTAATGACACGACATTCTTTCAACACCATCTTCAAGAATAGTACGTCCAAAGTGCCCAGTACCTGTAACTCTACCACCGGCAGCCACTACCATTTTACCGCCACCTTCGAGCATATCTCTGCCCACATTATCCAGATAAGGACCAGTTACTTTTCTTGAACGACCTACTACAATATTATAAGTAGAGTTGGCTCCATCACAACAAGTTCCGTGAGTTCCCAGTAAATAGTACCAGCCATTGCGATAAATCAAATCTGTAGCTTCACAGTCGATCGCAACATTAATAGCCTGATTTCCTTCTACACGTTTTCCTGTTTTAGGGTCGAGTTCTATAAGACGGATAAATCCAAAATAGGTACCATAAGAACACCATAAACGACCATCAGTAGGATCAAGCAAAAGTCCCGGGTCAATGGCATCACAATCTTCCATATTAGCAGAAGAAGCCACTACGATAGGATCAGTATATTTAAAATCAGGAGATTTAGGATCAAGAGTTTTGTTCCACATGGTATTTATTTTACCATCGTGTCCGCCACCTAAACCACCACCGGTAGAACCATACACAACAAGATAACGATCTCCGATTTTAATTGCATCCGGAGCAGCACCACCACCGGGTCTTACCGCGCCACTATTCCATGTCCAACCATCTTCCGAAATCAATCCACCTCCACCAGTGCCAAATGTGTAGTATTTTCCATCACATTCCATGATAGTAGATGGGTCATGTATAAAGGGTTTTCCGACTTGTGCGGTTATCGTCCCGGCTAATGCCAGTGATAAGAGGGCTGTAGCGCCCAATATTTTATTTCTTAATTTCATCTGTTTATAATTTTATATTTTAATTGTCAGATGGAACTCGCACATAAACATCATTTTGCATTTCAAAGGTTGTTCTTCGTGCTCGTTTCATAATAATTTCTATTGAGATTTTATAGGATAACTTAATTACTCGCAACTAACAGTGACATTCCTGATCGGTTGATCATTTTCATCCAAAAAACGAACGCAGAAATCGCTCATACCAGGGCCATTGATAACTACTCCGCGAAGAATATTACGACCTTTATTAAGTGTAAGACGAGGAGAAACACCATCATCCACCACCATACGCCTGTCTCCCGAAAGAAGCAATGCTTCTTTTCCGTTCAACCACCACATCGAAGCTGAATTTGATCCGGCGGCCAATCTTACATTTTTCATTTCTACAGGACTATCAATTACTGTCACAGCCCAGAAAATAACACCATAATATTGTTTTCTCAATCCATAAGCAAAACGGAACAACTTAACATTGTAGTTGGTAATGCTTTCCAATGCATGCCATGTAAGTTCCTGATCACCTACTTTTACTTTTTCGCCATTTTTAGGAAGTACCGTAAGCTGGTTAGGGAAGAACTCTGTAGCAAATGTAGTTCTTAAATAACTGTCGGTAAAAACAGTATTACCACGATTGGGTTTGTTGATAGGTTCCAAAAGCAACCAACGCATAATGAATCCTTTTTCATTCGGAGTCATTTTTTTTGTAGTGGCAGGAATGAAATAATTCGCGATACTTCTTGTTGTATCGCTCGGGGCAGCAACATTTGTTTTACCCTTCGACGCAACGGAACAACTTTGTAATCCTAAACCTAAGAAAATTACAGAGATTGCCGCTAACAGCAGTGTTTTGTGTTTGATGTTCATATTAGATATTTGTGTTTACTATAAATACTTTCAGGAGAAAGTGTACTTAGTGCGCAAAACTACAAAAAAATATCGTTCTGTATCGCATATTAAGTAAATATTGTTAATAATGTTGATAAAAATGATTGATTTCTGTGTAAAATAGTTTAAAAGCATTTTTTAAGAACAAATAAGTTGTAAAAAGCCTGCTTGACGCTATTGTATTACGAATAGAAAATGGGAGGCAAATAAAAATATTTTTTTATGACCCGAAAAATGAGTTAAACAGAGCATTCGCTGTATGTTTCTTATCGGTATAATGAATGCCGAAAACCATAATTCATGATATTTTTATTGTTTTTCAATAAAAATATTTTGTTTTATAAGAAAAATACTTTATCTTCGCAGCGTTTAACTTAATATATTGTTTGTTGATTTCGTACGCTGATTGAATATAAACTGAAGTATTCTTCGCTCTACATGTTTCAAATTTAATTATCAATAATAGTAACAAAAAAAAAGAATTAGTAATGAAAAGAGCTTATTTGTTTTTAGCAATGCTCATTGTTGTTGCACTCAGCGCTTTTGCTCAGCAACAACAAATGCCTCCTATTCCGATCGATAAAGATGTACGCATCGGGAAACTCGACAACGGATTGACTTATTATATCCGTAAGAATAATTTACCTGAAAATCAGGCTAATTTTTACATTGTACAAAAAGTAGGTTCGGTGCTCGAAGAAGATAACCAGCGCGGTCTGGCACACTTCCTCGAACACATGGCTTTTAACGGAAGTAAAAATTTCAGCAACGACGACAAGGGAAAAGGAATTATTTCGTACCTCGAAACCATAGGTGTGAAATACGGACAAAACCTGAATGCGGGTACCAGTTTCGACTATACCGTTTATAATATCGATGCAGTGCCTACTGCCCGTAAAGCGGCTTTGGATTCGTGTTTGCTTATTTTGCACGATTGGTCGAGCTTTTTATTGCTTCGCGACAAGGACATTGACAAAGAACGTAAAATCATTCACGAAGAATGGCGTACACGTCAGAATATGCAAATAAGAATGTTGGGTACGCTGCTTCCCGAAATTTACAAAGGCAGTAAATATGCCAACCGTTTGCCAATAGGTACAATGGAAGTGGTGGATAATTTCGAACCGAAAGCTTTGAGAGATTATTATCACAAATGGTATCGCCCGGATTTGCAGGGAATTATTATTGTCGGAGATGTTGATGTGGATAAAACCGAGCAACAGATAAAAGAAATGTTTGCCGATATTCAGAAGCCTGTTGATCCGGCCGAAAGAGTGTATTCATCAGTTCCTGATAATGCCGAACCAATTGTATCTATTGCTCCTGACAAGGAAAATCCTAATACAAGGATTATGTTGTTCTTCAAACGCGACGTAGTACCGGCCGAGAAGAAAAAAGGAATGGATTATCTTGTTTACGATTTTATGAACCGTATGATTGAAAAAATGTTATCGAGCCGTTTGGACGAAATGATTCAGAAAGAAAATCCTCCATTTGCATTTGCAAGTGCCAGCAATGGTTCTTTCCTTATAAGTCAAACCAAAGATGCATTGGAGATTACAGCAATGGGAAATCCGAATGCAACGAATACGGCCATCGAAGCCATGGTGCGCGAAGCCAATCGTGTAAAAGAATTTGGTTTTACCGCCGGTGAATACGAACGTGCCAAAGCCAATTATATGAGCGACCTCGAAAAGCTCTATAACGAACGTGAGAAACAACGTAGCAGCTTTTTTATCGATCAATATATCAATCATTTCCTTCAGGGAGAACCAATTCCAAGTATAGCCGATAATTATGCTACTATACAGCAGATCATTAATTATATTCCGCTCGAAGGTATTAATCAGGTGGCAAAAGGAATGGTGACCGACTCCAACCGAGTAGTAGCTATTATGGGAAGTGAAAAGGAAAAATATTCGTCAGCCGATGAAATCAAAGCTTTGATTAAAAAAGTGGATGCCGAAAAGCTAACTGCCTACGTCGATAATGCCATTACCGAACCTTTGATGGCCAATATGCCTGCTAAAGGAAAGATTGTAAAAGAAGAACAAAAAAAGGATGCCACTGTCTGGACACTTTCGAACGGTGCAAAAGTAGTTGTGAAACCAACCACTTATAAAGAAGACGAAGTGTTGATTTCGGGCTTTGCCCCGGGTGGTATTTCGGTGATTAACCCAAAATTTGTTGCTGAGACTAAAGTGTTGGGTAAAGATTTCGAATCCATTATGGGCGAATCGGCATTGGCAACAGGAGGTTTAGGAAATTTCAGCGCCAATGATTTAAAGAAAGTGCTTTCGGGTAAAAATGTAAGTATGAGATTTAGAGTAGATACTTATAACGAAGAAATTTCGGGTAAGTCGAATGTGAAAGATCTTGAAACTGCCATGCAGTTGCTTTATCTGAATTTCACCGGAGTACGCAAAGATGATGTGGCTTATACTTCTTTTGCCAACCGCACCAAAGGAATTCTGGCCAATCTGGGAAGTAATCCGATGGTTGCCTTCTCCGATTCGGTGATCAGTACTCTGTATCAGGCGCACCCACTCGGACGTTTTATCACAGCTAAAGACATGGAAACTGCCAACTACGATACCATGCTGAAACTTTACACCGAACGTTTTGCCAATGCAGGTAATTTCACCTTCACGATTGTTGGAAATGTGAAATCTGAAACATTAAAAGCACTGGTAGAACAATACATTGCTTCATTGCCTTCGGCGCCTGCAAAAACTACATTCAACGAGAAATTCCTGCCAGTGCGCACAGGCAAACATGCCAACAACGCTATCCGTGTAATGGAAGTTCCCAAATCCACAACCGATTTGATTTATTCAGGCAAACTTGATTATACTTTGCAAAACAAGATTCAACTGGATGCAGTGAAACAAATCCTTGACATTGTACTCGATGAAGTGATTCGCGAAAAACTTGGTGGTACTTATGGTGTGCAGGTAGTTTCTGAAATGAAAAGTACGCCTAAAGGTAATTTCATTGTACATTTAATGTTCGATACCGATCCTGAACGCCGTGTGGAACTTGTAGCTGCTATTGATGAAGTGTTAAATCAGTTGCAAAAAACAGGTCCGAGCGCTGCCAATGTTCAGAAAGTAAAAGAATTTACTGCCAAACAACATGCTGAAAATTTGAAAAGAAATGAATATGTATTGAATGTGTTGGAGAATCAGTTCAGATATGCAGCCGATTTTAATACCGGCTACGAACAATATGTCGATCAGCTTTCGGTACAGTCGTTACAGAAATTTGCCAAACAACTTTTCGCTCAGGGCAATAGATTGGATGTGTCAATAAGCACAAAATAATTACGAATTTTTCTTTTAAATGAAACAGCACAGTTCTAAATAATAAGAACTGTGCTGTTTTTTTATTTTAGTGCGATATGTTGAAAATCAAGAGAGAGGATTGGCATTTTTTTTCAATCTTCCACCCGAATGCAACAGTGTCGACGAGTATGTTTTTACTTTAGTTGAAGGGCATAAACCACTCCGTTAGCATCTCCAAAGTAAGCAATTCCATGCTCAATCAAAGGTGTCGAAAGAATAGCCCCAAGTTCAAGAATCTTTTTTTCGGAAGCTTCCATATCGTTGCCATATAACTTAAAGCCATCTTTAAAAGCATCGTTTTTATCGTATACAGTATCGTAATTTTTCTTGCTTCCTTTGGTTTGGAAAATTTGATGGATTTCAGCATTTGCAGGATTTAGGCTATATAATTTTCCATTGAAACAACCGAAAATTATTTCATTGTTATACGGAACGGCCTCGGCATATACCCGCATGTTAAGTTGAACTGAATATTTCAAATCTCCGGTTTGAGCGCTTAAAGCATTAAACCTATGCGTATCCGATGTCCCTACATAAATGGCATCCTGACATACCAAGGGAGTAGCAATCACCCAGCTTCCTTTCTCTACTATGTTCCAATGGCCTCTTCCTGTTTCAATGTCCAGGGCATAAATGTTGTAGTCGCGACATCCGAAAATTATTGAATGCTGATAAATAGCAGCACCTTTCTGTATTTCTCCTTTGGGGAAATATGCATTGCCCACGGTCTTGAATTGCCAGATAGGTTGTCCTGTTTTAGCATTCAGCGCATAAAAAACACCATCATAACTTCCGATATATACTTTGTTATTATGTACTAAAGGAGTGGCATGCACAATGCCATTGGTTTTAAATTTCCATATCAGTTTCCCCGAGTCAGGTTCTATGGCGTAAACGTTTCCATCGCCGCTACCAATCACTATTTTATTTTCGGAATAAACCGGAGACGAAATATAGTAGTCCCACAGGTCGTAACTTTTTTCTCCGTCGGTTTGAAATGTCCACTGTAAATGAGCATCGGTTTTACGGAGTGAATAAACATTTCCATCAGTACTGTTGAAAATGACGCTCGCTTTGTAAATCAATGGCTTTGACCTGAGTTGTCCGTTGGTTTTAAATTTCCATTTGAGTTGTCCGCTTTTTTTGTTTAAAGCATACAGACAGGAGTCGTTGCTGCCAACATAGATACAGTTTTCGTCGGCTACCGGCGATGAATAAACTCCGGCTCCGGTCGGAAATTCCCATGCCGTGGCTTCTTGTCCGTAAACATTGCAGCACGCAAATGCAATAAATAAAATCACATATAGCTGTTTCATATCTGTTTAAGTTTTGAGTATATTATTTCATCCAGATATTCACCATTCTTATAGAGCGCTTTCTTCAGCGTTGCTTCTCGCTCGAATCCTGCCTTTTCCAATACCCTTTGCGAGCCTTTATTTGTAGAAAACGGGCGGGCGTAAATTCTTACAATATCAAAAGTTCCGAATCCATAATTAACTATTTCGCTGATTGCCTTTGGCATTATTCCATTTCCCCAATACTTTTCCGAAAGCCAGTAGCCTATCTCGGCGGTCTTTGCGTGGATATCCGATTGAGGGAAAATACCAATTGCTCCGACAGCTTCTCCATCAATATCAATAGCAAAAATTTTTGACTTATGTTCTTTTGATGCGGATTCAATATACACTTTTCCATCGTTTTCGGTATATGGAAACGGAAACTGATTTGTCAACCATTTTGCAATATTGAAATTGTTGGCATGTGCTACTAAACTTTTAAGATCTGATGTTTTCCAATCGCGTAATTTGTATTCCATATTCTTTCGTATTTGTCGGTTGTTTTGAACTATCCGGTTTTTTTTTGATCTTACAATAAATCTTGCAGAAACGGCGAATAACTTATTCACACGAGTTAAAAGATGAACAACGAACAGCCAGATTGACTTTCGTTTGCAGCGAGGAGTAACGGTGGCTGTTTCAGACGTGAAAAGGATTTGTAAAGGAGTAGGAGTGATTCCTGTTTTTGCAAGAGCGG
>Ga0209373_10003252_pt1 | contig 15259 bp, 12 predicted proteins | sample Higcelweek5metaG_FD_187173 | JGI IMG/M metagenome (GOLD analysis project Ga0209373, IMG submission 187173) | Freshwater pond sediment microbial communities from the University of Edinburgh, under environmental carbon perturbations - High... | ecosystem: Environmental > Aquatic > Freshwater >...
CGTTTTGACGAGATTGAAAAACATATCGAGAATGGCCGGACCCAGTATCAGATGCAATCCCTTGACCAGCATCTGGTACAGCTCTGTCAGCAGGAGCTGATCACCTTTGAACAGGCCAAGCGGATTACCCGATCCATGGACCTGGAGCGGAAACTGACCTTTACCGGCGAATAATCCGGCCCCCTTCCCTTCGACTCAGCCGGAGGTCGTTGGCTGAGCGAAGCCGAAGCCTACAATCGCAGGTGCAGGTTAAACAAACAGAAAGGGCGTCCTGATCAGGACGCCCTTTCTGTTAACCGGTTAAGTATACGCCTTAAAAAAAATAAAAAACAGACTGGAAAAACAATCTGTTTTTAACGATACTACAATTAACGGTAGCGCTAACCGGGTAGCAAGAAGGTGTTTCAGAAGTTGCAGCACCGCAGCATGGCATCAGAACGTTGAAGCAGGAAAGGTGATCTGCATCGAAGATCTGATTAACCCACATAGCGATTTCCAGCACTCATCCGGTGGTAACGAGAACCGGATTATCCCGTGAAACAGGGAATTCAAGACTTAGAGGCCCGCGAAAATTCGCGGGCCTTTCACGTTTGTGTAGCCGTAATAAAAAGCTGATAAGCCATCGTACCCACCAACAGATGCATAATAATCACATGGACAAACGGAAAATAGTCTACAGTGGTTTGACATCGTACCGTTCTCTGAATTCATACCATACCAACAGCGGTAGAGGCCTGTTCCTCCAGCTTCGTACCCCGAGGGGATTACTCCGTGCCATTCGTACCATCCCCCAGCACCCAGCCAGGCCACAATGACGCTTCCCAACAAGACCTGATTGAGTCCAACCTTCGTGAGTACGGCTATCGTTACGACCTGCTGACCTTTGCAACCCCTGAACAGCTGGTTGCCGCCAACCGGGAACGTGCCGACCTGCTGCTGCACCTTGATCAACGGGCCGGTGTTGGCTATGCCGGAACCAAGCTGGATTGCAACGGTCTTTCACCCGGTTGCCGACGCTGCGGCGATGGCGACTGGTCGTGTCTGTTCATTAACGGTCGCTGCAACGGGCGTTGTTTCTATTGTCCAACAGCTCAGAATGATGACGGTCCCCCGGTTACCAATGGACTGGCTTTTACCAGTCCGGGAGAGTATGCCGCCTATGTGCATGCCATGGGATTTGGCGGTGTCAGCATCAGCGGTGGAGAACCGCTATTGACACCGGAACTGACGCTGGCCTACCTGCATGCCGTCCGCAAACGTTGCGGCGACAACGTTTACCTCTGGCTCTATACCAATGGCACCCTGTTGACCGCCGCACTCTGCAGCCGACTGCGGGACGCCGGTCTGGACGAGATCCGCTTCGATCTGGGTGCTGTGCGCTATAATCTCAAAAAACTGCGACTGGCAACAGGATGTATTCCGACGGTAACGGTTGAAATACCGGCGGTACCTGAAGATGAAAAGCTGCTGCAACGGATGATGCCGGAAATGGCAGAGGCGGGAGTCAAGCACCTTAATCTGCACCAGATGCGACTGACACCACACAACTTTGGCCCGTTGACCGAACGGTGCTACACCTTTCTGCATGGCGAAAAAATCACGGTACTGGAATCAGAACTTTCTGCGCTGAGAACCATCCGTTTCGGGCTTGTGCAAGGTATTCCCCTCCCGGTAAACTACTGTTCATTCCCTTACAAACGCCGCTTCCAGAGTGCGGCTGCCCGGCGCCGTGCGGCTCTGATGGTCTGCGCTCCCGGCGAGACCGTAACAGAAGCGGGCTACCTGCGTACTCTCTCGGCAACCGGTGTCCACTACCGGGAAGTTGCACTGCTTGAGAGACCAAGCTACCACTACCCCTTTGGCAAGATCGTATTGGAAACAGGACGGGTACTGTACCTGGAACGACGACCGGTGACGCCGGAACTTGAGCTGCCGCAAGCAGAAAGGATCGCCCTTGAAGCGGGCCAGCCGCCGAAGCGACTGGCCCGCCTTGAACAGATTGAGAACGGCCTTGCCTGCTATTTCTAACGGCTGTCGATCAGGCGGTTACTAACCGGTGCCAGCATCACAACCACACCACCTCCCATTAAAATTGTCATAGACAATAATTGTTCTCGTTGCTATAACCCCCAAAGTCAATTCCCGTCATACAACTGCAAGAATCCCTTGTAACACGACATACCAGAGACTTGTCAGACAAAAAAAGACGATTGAAGCAAAACAGTCAAGGCAAAGCCACTTCTGTATTGACTGAGTCAAATCATATTCTGCGAAACCTCCCTCACCCCCATGCAGTAGGAATATGATTTCCGTGAGAGAAAATAGCCCGTAGCGTATGGAGACAAACCTATGCAGTATCAGACTCACCCGCCAGTCCTCTCGAACATTCCCCCGCAACAATCTTCGGCAGATGGTATTCTTGGACAGTAACCTGCTGTACTTGCGAAATCTTGTGGTATGCTCACTTCCAGGTATCTGCAGATCACTTACCATACAGAAACAAAGGAAAATCAAACTATGAAGATCAGCACCAGCAACGGAAAACCTTTTAAACATGTTCCAGCAGGGTTTGTTACCTTACTGCTGGCAATTCTGCTGTCAGCACCGCTGCCATCGCAGGCAGACAGCTTCAGCGCCGATGTCGGTGCCGGCATGCTGGTCATCAGCAAGTCCGACAACCTGTGGGGCCGGGGCAATGCATCCATCTCCAGCATCACGGCCAGCCCAAAAAACCAAACGGTTGTCATGCCAATACCGGCACTACTGCTGCGCTATCGTCAGGAGTCGATGAAAAACACCTGGTTTATAGGAGCCACAGAAGAAGACTACGGACGGGTGGCGATTGGCGTTAAACATGATCTGGAAAAGGGGGCTGTTGACGCGGCGCTGTTTTATTCCTTTATGGGCAGTGAATGGGAAGACCCCTACACCTTGAACAGGAACTCCACCAGTGTGCAGAATTTCGGGCTCAGGGCCGGATGGGAGAAAATTGCCGGTAGCCCGTTCAGCGCTCACTATACGGTTGCTGCAAAGCTGGTGAATAACGACCTGAGCGGCGCCCGTTACCCGGACCTGAAACGGGACGGTACCAAACACCGTCTGGGGATCAACTATACACTCAAACTGGCCGATTCTCTTATTCTTACTCCTTCAATGGCCTTTGAACGGGAGATTGCCTACGGGTCTGCAAACCGTTACAACTCTCTCATCGGGGCAGTGTCGCTGGTCTGGCGGATGCAGAATGTCAGCTGGATCAACAAGGCTTCAGGTTCTTACGCGATCCACGACACCACCAATCCCGTTTTCGGCACAACCCTTAAAGAACCGGGCTACGGGGTAACCTCCCTTGTACTCTGGAAAAACCCCTTTGATTTTAAAAAATACTGGCTGACCGCCGGAGTTGTATACGAGCAAACCCTCCCCAACATCACCTTTTTTGAAAAACGTTCAAACTACTTCTTTCTGCTGGGGGGCTATTCGTTCTGATACAAAACCGGCAACTCCTTGACCGATTGTTCTCATATGTACACAGTCAGCATTTTGACATATACAACTATTTTACCTTGTCATAAAATTCAAAAATACTTTCACATCAATATACAGCATAGGTTACTGAAGATTTATTACATGACATGACTAAGCATCCAATCAATAAATAAGTTTCTGACTAAGACATTTTACCCATAGCCGTCCAAAAGTGGAGGCCAGGGCCATTCCCCACCTTGATTCCAAGGCAGCATCATATGTAACGGTCAGTATCGGGCTGGCGGACACGATACCGTCACAGGAGGCCAATCCGCTCTCGCTCTTGCAATCAGCCGACAAGGCGTTGTATGCGGCAAAACGACTGGGGCACAACCGGGTTCATCAGTATGTATGAAAATGCTTGACCATTTGAGCCTCTTGTAAAAGTCATGTTTTGCCCTTCGACAAGCTCAGGGCGAACGGTATTTATCCATGAAGCCAGTATATATCCCGTTCGTGTTGAACTGGTCGAACCATCATGGCTGACCGAAACAGGACGTTTTTCGGAACAATGGAGAGCAGCGGTGGCTAAAACACTGGCACAGGCAAAACAGGCTACCGGCCAGTAACAGCCAAAAATTCCGGTGGATGCCCCAAAGTAGTCCTGCGTGTCACAAGAATTTTACTGGACGAACCGGCTGTTTTCCCCGTACCATGCGCCCTGCTTCAGCACTAACAACAGATGAAAGGCTACAACCATGGCACAGGCAAAAAAAGGCGATAAGGTACGGATTAATTTTACCGGTAAACTGGAAGACGGCAGCATAATAGAGACCACCCTTGAGGCAGAAGATTGCTGTACAGATGATGATTGCGGTGCAGAATGCGGCGATGACTGCGGCTGCGAGCATGGCCCGATGGAACTGACCATCGGTGAAGAAGAGTTCTTTCCGATGGTGGAAGAAGCACTGATCGGCATGGCTCCCGGCGAGACCAAAACGGTAAAAATCCCTGCTGCAGAGGCCTTTGGCGAATACGACGCCGAGGCGGTTTTTGAGGTGGAACGCCACCTGCTGCCGGAGGATATGAACCCTGAGGTGGGTGATGAGCTGATCCTGACCGGTGAGGACGAGGAAGAGCTGGAGGTAACGGTGGTTGAGGTAAACGAAAAAGCAATTACCTTTGATGCAAACCATCCGCTGGCCGGCGAAGACCTGACCTATGAAGTTGAACTGGTAGAGATTCTGTAATTCAAACCTTAACGCAGAGCAGCAGAGTAGCAGAGGTACAGAGAACAGCAGTAAACATGGATTATGATGGCATCCGGTTTATTTGCTTTTCTCTGTGTTTCTGCAGCTTTCTTCTTTCTCTGCGTTAAGTTTTCAAGACCTGTTTTCGTTTGGTAGAAACAGCTATGCCCCTCCCCCCAACTCCACACAAACTTCCCTGGCCCCCCGACACCCGACCGCTGATGCTGGCCCCGATGCAGGGGTTGACCAATCGCGGCCTGCGTTCCCTGTTCGCCCGATGGGTCGCACCGGACACCCTGTTTACCGAGTTCATGCGGGTGGCCCCCGGCGAAACCAGCAAACGGCTCTCAACCACGGACCGACAGGAGATGGCGCCTTCCGAAGCTGGCATTCCGCTGGTGGTACAGTTGATCGGCCACGGTACCGAAGCACTGGTGGAAGCAGCCGGAATAGCCCAGGAGGCCGGTGCTGTCCATCTCAACCTGAATCTGGGCTGCCCCTTTGGCCGGATGACCACCGGCCTGACCGGTGGTGGTATCCTGCAACAGCCTGAACTGCTGCAGGAGCTGATCCCGGCCCTGCGGGATGTGATCAAAGGCAGCTTCTCCATCAAACTGCGTGCAGGGTATGACAATCCGCAACAGATTTTTTCGCTCTTGCCACTCTTTGAAACCAGCAAGGTTGATTTTCTGGCATTACATCCCCGCACCGTGGTGCAGGAGTATGAAGGAACAGCCGACCACAGGATTACAAGCAGAGTGGTGCAGGAAACCAGCCTGCCGGTCATTGCCAATGGTGATATACGGACTGTTGCGGACGGATTGCGGGTGCTGGAGCAGACCAGGGCTGCCGGTCTGATGTTGGGGCGGGGTGCCATTGCAGACCCACTACTGTTTCAACGTCTGCGTGGAGAGGCAACTCAAAAACCGGATCGGGCCGAACGGGCAGCCATGTTGCGCCACTATCTGACCGGACTGCTGGAGTGTTATCAACCGCTTTTCTGCGGAGAACAACAGATTCTGGGCAAGGTAAAATCTGTCTTTGCCTGTATGGATGATCCTGATTTCACCAGACAGATCAAGGGACTGAAGAAGACTACCTCAATACGGAAGTTTCTCGATCTGGTGTCCCAACTGGCCTGAGTCAGGCACCCGGTAATCACTAATCGGTTTACGATCCTTGACAGCAAACACCTTGATCCCTGCTTGGGTCTCCACCGGACAGACATGCTCGCAGATGCCGCAACCATTGCAGATCTCCTCCACCAGATACGGTTCCCTGACGGTTTTCATCACCCCGTCAAGCCCTAACACCTGCACCTCCCGGGAACGGATCGCCTTGTCCGGTATCGGACAATGTTCCTCGCAGACAATGCAGTCGATCTTTCTGGCAAAGGGAAGACAGTGGTTCCTGTCAAAGACTGCCTTACCGATCACCTCACGTTTCTTCTGTTCCACCGCCAGATTGGGGATGGCAGCAGTGGGACAGACCTGGCCGCAGAGGGTACAGTTATACTCACAGTAGCCGAGACGTGGAATCACCAGGGGGGTGTACATCCCGTCAAGGCCTGCCTGCCAGGTCCCCGGATAGAGTGCATTTTTCAAGCAGACCTTCATACACTCGCCGCAACGAACACATTTTTTGAGAAACTCTTCCTCATCCCGTACCCCGGGCGGCCTCAACAGCCGCGATGACTTTTCCGGTGAACGGAAACGAACCGGCACCGCCAGTAACAGCCCCCCCGCCAATCCTCCCAGCAGCACCCTGCGTTGCGGCATCACCGGCCCGGCCATCCGTAGTGACCATGCAAGCTTGAAGCTGATCCGCTGATCAGGACAGCCCTGCTCACATTCCATACAGAGGATACACTCTTCCCGGTTGAGAAGCCCCTGATCAAAGGTGGTGGGACAGAGGTCCCGGCACTGACCGCAATCCCGGCAGATTCCCCCAGGAATCCGCTTGAAGGGGGAAAACATCCCCAGCCACCCCAACAAGGTACCCAAGGGGCAGAGGTGGCGGCACCAGGCACGGGTTTCAAGCCGTTCCAGCAGGACAATACTGATCAGCACCAGGGCCGAAAAAAATGACAGGGGATAAAGGGTTTCCCGAAACGGCAGCAGGTTGTTTTTCAGCAGACCATAGGCCGGGGCAAGCGAGTCCCGCTGTTCACCAATCAGATGATACAGCTCAACCCAGCCTCCACGGGCAGTCAGTCCCAGCAGGGGATAGAAAAAAAAGGTCAACCCCCGCAGCAGGAGGGCAATCGGATCAAGCAGGCCAGCCAGATTCAGGTTGAACAGCGAAGCAGACAACAGCGGCAACAACAACCAGTATTTCAGATTACCTGCCAACCAGGGCACCGGACGGGTCGAGCGCTTTTTGGGTGTCAACAGATCCAGCACGGTTCCCAGCGGGCAGATCCAACCGCAGAAAAACCGTCCCAGCAGCAAGGTGGCCAGGGTCATGAGAACTGCAGGTAACAACAGCCAGCTCCAGGACTTGGCAGCCAGCAGATAGCTGACCAGCACCAGCGGATCAGCCCGAAAAAAGGAGTTGACCGCAGCATTGATCTGATCGTGGCCACGATACTCGGTCTGGATGAACAGCAGCAGGAACAGGATCAGAAACAGCAGTTGACTTATACGGGCCTTGGTCGGTTTCACCAATCAGACCTTAATCACCTTGATTTTATCCAGGTTCATCTGACCCAGGCCACGCTTGTGAGCTTCCACCGTTACCGCAATATCAGCCGGTTTCATGCCGAACAAGGTGGTGGCATAGGCATCAGCTGCCACAATATCAGCCGAGGCGATCACCTTGTTCAATATCCTGACATCAGCCGGATTGCCCCCCTGGGGACCATGGGCAGTCAAGATACGGGTGGCATCTATGATGGTGAGATGGCTCTTCAAACGGCTGTTGACATCAGCCAGGGCAACCGCGAGGTTGCGGTGGGTAAAACCACGGTTGCCCCCCATCACCCCCATGATGTTCTTCAGCCCCAGGGTCAGCCTGGAAAGTCCGTGATGTTTTGCCACCGGCAGATTGATAAAGACATTAGCCGAGAGCGCCTCATCGTACAGTTCCCACTCCTTCAGGAACTGGCCGTTCAGGGTGGTCATTCTGAAACGCTCCTGTTCGATCTGCTTGCACTCCACCCCTTTGATCCCCTTCAATGCCTTTTCTATGCCGCTATTGACGTAACAACGCCGGGGATCATTGCAGGTATGGTCAAACACCTTAACCTTTTTTGCACCGGCGGCCAGACACTCCTCAACCACCGTCCGCACAACCAGCGGATGAGAGTTTGCTGCCAGCTCCGGACTGCGGTCCCATCCCATGTTGGGCTTGACCACCACCACATCCCCAGCCTTGACATACTGCTTGAGCCCACCGACAGCATTAATGGCCTTACGGGTGATGGCCGGATAGTCAGTCCCCTCAGCCACTGCCACCAGCGATTTGTTGGGCGCTGCCAGAAGTTCCTGTACCAGTAACGGCGCTAGTACCGCTGCTGCACCTGCAGTTCTGACAAAGGTTCGACGATCCATGACAACCTCCTTCGGTACAGCAGAATATTCTTACGCAATCGCGCCTCAAAATCCCTTAATCGGCCTTGATAAAGCACTCTTTCATCACGCCAGGTGCCGGATCACCAAAAATGCTGTTACTACAACTAATGCCGTTTCTTGATGATTTATAGCTCCAGCGGTCGCCGCTACCAAAGCGAACCTCTCTGACACCGTTGAAATTACAGAAGCCGCCTTCTCCTGCACACCGCATCCAGCGTGCATGACGATCAGTATCCCGTCCGGGGCCAGGAGGGGAAGGACGTCGATCACCATCAGGCGGCCCATATGAAGAATCCGTATTCCGGTAATAACATGCTTTTGTTGCGCCAGGAGCCGGATCACCAAAGACACTATTAGTGCAGCCAATACCGTTTCTGGTTGATTTAAAGCTCCAGCGGTCACCTTCTCCGTAGCGGACCTCCCTGAAGCCATTGAAGTTGCAGTACCCCCCTTCACCGGCGCATCTCACCCAACCACCATGATGGCCATCAAATCGGCCTGTCCGTGGTCGGCGATCATCATCCGGCCTGTAGGAAGTCGACTCTTTTTCGTAATAGCATGCCTTTGGCCTGCCTGGTGCCGGATCACCAAAGACTTCGTTACTGCAACGGATTTGCCTGGTTGCCAGCTTCATACTCCATCGGTCACCTGCACCATAACGTACCATCCGGGTTCCCGGAACCGAACAGTATTGATCTTCCCCGGCACAGGCAACCCACCCATTGGCCAAAGCCTGACCGGCAGGAACCATAGCCAGCGCCGCGACAACCGTAACCTGCATCAGTAATTTCATAGTTTTTTCTCCCCATGATTGTAAGTGAACACCGTAACCACACTAACAGCTTCTTCCGTATTTTTTTAACCTAAAAAAAGCAGTTGCCACAGAGATCACAGAGGTCTCTGAGGAAAAACAGCAAGATACAACAAGCGGCCTGATTCCCTTTGGGTGAGATGCTTACTACAGATTTTTCTTGTAGTTCTCTGTGTTTCTCTGTGACCTCTGTGGCTAACTACCGTTTTAAGGTTTAATTGTAGCGCACCATCCTGATGAGTCAACAGATAGTAACGTAATTCCGTTCTACTCAACGATTCTGCCAGATATGACAGTTATGTTATCCGTGACGGCTGCAACTGACATCCTGTTTTTCCAAACGGCCCTGCGTAGCAAAACAGTTTATACAATCCATGCAGTTACGCATCACCTCAGCATATATGTCCTCTGGCATGCGAGTTGCTAAAAATACAGTAGAAATAAAGCAACAATTCGAGAGCAGGGGAGAGAGACTATGGGGCACGACACAGAACACCACAGAGAACAGAATCCAGGAACAGGCTATCACAAAGAGCATAAGTCAGGTGCTAGTCACGACAAAGGCTGTTGTAGCGGATCGGATCATCACAAAAGGCTTGGTCCGGCTGCTGGTCATTCTATAGAACAACCCCCGGATGCAGAACAGTGCAACAGGCATGTCCAGGAAAATGACAACGAAGCACTACCTGAGGATAATCTGGTGGCAGAAAATATTGCCGTTATTTCAGAGACCGTTATGGCATTACATGCAACAATGGATCATCTTGTTCAAAAAACAGCAAGCATGGCCTGCCACATCATTGCAATGGAAGAGATCCTCACCGAAATCATTACTGAAAACGGACTTAGCCTGGCACCTGTTAATGCCCGCATCCGTGCGAGAATTGCCACAGGAACAAATAATGAAGGCAGCTCTGACCAGGCTATTGACGCAGCCGCCTCTATTGCTTCAATTTTGCCACACCACTAATCCTGTAAAAAGCAGTTACCACAGAGCAACTGTATCCACTGTGGCTATCTGCCGCCCAAAAAACCAGCGTCAAGCTGCTCCCGCTTGGCGCTGGCGAAAGAAAAGGTAGAAATCCGGTTTTTGAAGCTGCAACACCTATCCAAAGAGCCCGATATCCCGTACGGTAAAATTACGAATAGTGGGAACAACCAGGGACAGATCGCTTGAACTTGCCCCAAACCAGGTGGCAAGAGTAGCGGCCAATTGATCAACAGCCAAGGTGGGCAGCAACCTCCCCTGGCCAACATCGTCCGGCCCTCCTGAGGCAATGATCGGCAGGGTCCCAAAATAGCGCCCCCCCTTAACAGCCCCACCAAGCACGAAATGATGGCTTCCCCAGCCATGATCCGAACCGCCTCCGTTTGACGTAAGTGTCCGTCCGAAGTCAGACGCGGTAAAGGCGGTAACCTGCCCTGCCAAACCCAGCTCTTCAGTCGCCGTATAAAAACTTGCCAAAGCATTACCGACCGCCGTGAGCAGCTGCGGATGCAGTGACGTCAAATTTTCATGGGTGTCAAAACCGCCAAGGGAGACAAAAAACACCTGGCGTTTACATCCCAGCAGATCACGGGCAGCAATCAGTTTTGCAACCATTTGCAGTTGCTTGGCCAGTGAGTTGGCCTGATCAAAGGCGGTCTTGAGCGTCACCCCCTTGAGTGCCGAGGTAATTTGAGAGTTAGCGCTAAGGGATCGACGCATGATTGTGGCGTGGGCATCTTCGATCAGATTGTTACTGGTCGCACTGATCAGGCTTCGCAGCAGGGTTGAACAGGCCTGAGAGCCATAGAGCGGGCTATTGATCCCCTGCAGTGCCACCGCTCCGTTAGGGCCGACCTGATACTGCACAGCGTTCTGCCCGGACATGAAGACTGCGTTGCCACTGACATTTATACAGGTAAAGGTGGATGAACCATTGCCAGAAAGGAACAGGTCTCCAAGACGTCCCCCCCAGCCCGACGTTGCCCCCTCGGGCAGCGATGACTGCCAGAACGACTGTTGGTCGTTATGGGAAAAAAGCTTGGGAGGAAGAGCAACACTACCGGCCTTGTACTGTGCCAGGGTAGTTGGCTGAATGAGGGTACCGATATTAAGCAGCACCCCCAACCTGCCGCTGTCAAAATGCGGCTTCAGTGGTAACAGTTGCGGTGCCAGTGCCAGTTGATACGTACTGTCCTGCAACGGTACGCTGGGGGTCAGTGCCGTTGCTGCAAGTGAAGCAAGGGGAACAGCCAGACTCTGGCGAATCTTTGCATAGGCACTGTAATTGGCGGAGTCGCAGGGAATCACGGTATTGCCGTAGTCGTTCCCCCCATACAGGAAAACACATACCAGGGCTTTGTAGTCATTTGGCGACAGAGCTGCGGCAGCTTCACCGGCAGCCAAAAGCTTCATGGCCAGAGGAGCGGCAGCAGCGGTAACCCCAAGGAGCCCACAGCGTCTGATGAACTCACGACGTGTCATTGCGGTGTAGGACATGGACGTGCTCCTTTTTCGTTTATTTGAATACAAGATATTCGGGAGATGCCATGGTAAGCAGAATGGCTGCTCGAACCCTGTTCAGTCGCCCGGTGGCGGTGGTGATGCTGATGGTGCCCACTGCCGAGACAATACTGGCCATGGTCGTAGCTGACAATTGTCCAGCTGCAAGCATAAGGTTAATCTTGTCCATCAGCACTGCCGGGTTGTCAACCAGCGCAAGCCAACCCGTGTAGTCCGGCTTGACCTCGCCAACCCCGGAAGCGATCACGTTCTGCAGGTAGTTGAGATAAGCCACCACACTGGATTCGTTGCTGATCTGCAGCTCTGGCGACACCATGCCCGCAGTGGCCAGCGAGGTATTGGGGGGGATGTAGCCGGGACGGAAATAATTAAAGACAGTGGGGGAGCGCATCGGGCTCTGGCCAAGACGGGTATTGGGGTCCGATGTGTCGCCGATGTTCCAGATACCTGTAGGAGAGGTTGCACCGAAGGTTCGTGCCCATTGTACGAACCGCAGCATCGGTTCCCGCAGTTTACCCCAACCTGTTGCCTGGCTGACAGGGGCAGATCGGGCCTCGCTATCAAGCAGAATGGCCCTGATAACCGCCTTGAGGTCACCACGCACGCCAACCCCGTTGTTGTTGAAGACAGCGGCAACTCTTCCGATGTATGCCGGACTGGGGTTGCTTGTCACCAAACGCTGAATCAGCTGCCGTCCGATAAAGGGGCCGACATTGGGGTGGCTGAAGATTTTGTCAAGCGCCATATTGAGAGCGTCGGGACCGGCAACCGTCCCTTGGATAGTGCTGCCAAGAAAACTCTTGTCTGAGGTGGAAAAGCGGCTTGCAACAAAGCTCATCGGCTGACGGTGAAAATCGGGGGAACTGCTTGTATAGCCGGTGTAGTCCCAACCGGTAAACACCTTTGCCAGACCAGAGATGGAATCCTGCGTATAGGTTTCAATCGGTTTTCCCGATGTGTCAAGCTTCAGTGAGCCGTCGTTGTTCAGTAGATACAAACCGATCGAAAAGAGTTGCAGAATCTCGCGTGCATAGTTTTCATCAGGTTGCCGTCCGGTCTTTGGATCTTCCTTCTGGTTGCCACGCATATTGAGGTAATTACCCATGCCGGTTGAAAGCGTAACAGCCCCCAGCAGCGTACGATAGTTACCAAAGGCATGGTCTTCCAGAAGGTCTGCATAGGCGGCGATGCAGAACCCTCGCCAGGCCACGTTCAATCCAGCCATGGAAACCACCAGAATCTCTGACAGGGCAAGGGCTATGCGCTGGCGCAACGGGTCAGTGGCAGTGATAAGTTTGTTCCAGAGCGAATTATCAGCACCTGCAAAACTGTTGGCATTCTGGGCACTGTTCTGGTAGCCCTGCGAGAGCATCCAGTCCCAGCGGCTTTGGGTGCGTGGTGTGGTAAATTGAGCCTCCAGCCAACCGGAATAACCAAGTGAGACTACCTGGGTAATTGCCGCATCATCCACTGACAGCGAAGCTTGCTGAAGGAAGCGGGAAGCCTGAACGGGCGTGATTGTTTCCTGGGTAGGTGGCGGTACCGGCGTAAGGGGTGTTTCCGTTCCAGTGTTGCTACCGCCTCCACCGCAGGCAGTAAGGGTAGCAGCAAGCGTGGTCAGCGCCAAAGGGATAACCGGCGAGACATGAGTGCTGTCGGCTGGCAAAACTTCTGAGCAAGGTGATTTCGGATCGGAACAGCTATTGCTCATGCGGCCCTCCTGTACATACTGCCTAAAAAGGGATGGTAACCTGCTTCTTCAGGCAGGGACAATATCACCGCAAATGAACGACCGTCAAAGCAATTCAAGAAAGCTTCAAGGGCTCTCCTGCCCCAACCTTTGCTGGTGTTTAAAACCGGCATAACATTTCGTAATAGCTATGTATCCATGCTCGCTCAGCATTCGCAGGATCTGAATTGGCAGGTTTATTACATTGTTTAAAACATCATACGGGTCTACTTTATACCTGCTGTTCTTCCTGTTCATCGCGCTCTTGAGCGGCTTAAACGGTGCGAAGGTTACTCAAGCAAGCCGTAGAATGAGGGTCACCCCTATTTGCGCCATTGCTGCCACCAGCGTTAGCGGTTATGGACAGTTGTTGGCAGCATATACTCAATTAACATACCAGCAGCAGTATACTTTTTTCTGGCACACAATCTGCTCAGCCAAACCTATGAAGTGTAAAAATCATAACGACACAACAAAACAGGAGGAAGTCATGAGTCAACGCTATTCCCTGAACAAGCTTCTTGCAACTGCCACATTCCTGGCGGCAGTTGCCGCATCCCCCCTTTGGGCAACAGAGTACAAGCCGGCCAGCGAAGCATGCAAGGCATGTGTAACCAGCTGCGTGATGAAGGAGAACGGCGGCAAGGTTTTCGACGCCTGCTTTACCCCCATCTGGATTAAGCCCCCTGGTGACTGCAATGCACAATGTCCTGATGTAAACCGTAACACCTTGCGGTCTGAGCTATGGAAAGCGGCCCGGGAAAAATGTGAGACAGATCTTGCGGCCTGCCTGAAAGCAGCTAAGGATGACAACAAGAAAGTACTGCTCTGCCGTGGTGAAGAGGCTTCATGCAAGCAGCGCACAAGTCGCTTCATTGACCCCAAATAGCAATGTTCAGACTGTTTCTACGCAGTGGATCTGCAGCACTGATTACCGTCTTTATCTCGGTAATCTGCGCTGCAGGAGGCCCCGGCCCTAAATATGCTCCCACAACGGTGCCGCTTTCGCGGGACCACGCCTATTTCCAGACCCCTGCCCATCCGGCTCCCGACTACTGGGCGCTGGCACCTTATTATCTGCCCCAACTAAATGACTATGACTGCTCTGTGGCAACCGTAGCGGCGGTGGTTAACGCGCTGACCCGTGCTAACCGTAACCTTGTCGCTAGTGATCGTAATGCTGCTTCTGCCATGTTGCTGGATAACATCAAGGTAGCCCAATGGGCGCAGCGGGTGCAAAAAGGCGGTATAAACGGCCAGGTCGGGCTAACCCTTGATCAGTTGGCACTGGTGCTGGCCGAGGCGCTTCGGCAGAACGGGGTAGCGTCCCCCAAAATCGAAAAGGTTCAGGTCACCTCCGATGACCAGCCCGCTCGCGATCTTTGGCGCAAGGCCCTCGCTGCCAACGAGTCTTCCGCCGATGACATGATCCTGATTCACTTTACCCAGGATACCCTGACCGGTGCCGACGGCGGTCCGTACCCGCACATCTCCCCCATCGGCGCCTATGATGCCGGAACAGGCCGGGCGCTGGTATTTGATGTTGATCGGGAGTACTACGAGCCGTACTGGGTTGACGCTGCATTGATAGTGAAAGCCATGGCAGCCAGAACGGCCATGTACGGGCATGGGGGCTGGATACGGGTGAGCCGGTAAACAGTGTTGACGTCATCGGGTGGGAGTTGACAGCAACAAATGATTCAACCATTTGATGTTATTAAAAATAATCAGAATTACGCAACCAAAGAACTAATCAGCCAGCTGTTTTCAATCAGCAAAAGAATGCCGCGTGGTTAGAACTGAACTGCGGCGGGTCACGCCTGAGTATTGCCGCTATCTCTGGTTGGCTGCCAAACTCCTGACGCAGAAAACGCCGCACCTCTCCCCTGCCCCAGCCTTTGGGATGTTTAAAACCGGTATAAA
>Ga0209373_10003253_pt1 | contig 15259 bp, 12 predicted proteins | sample Higcelweek5metaG_FD_187173 | JGI IMG/M metagenome (GOLD analysis project Ga0209373, IMG submission 187173) | Freshwater pond sediment microbial communities from the University of Edinburgh, under environmental carbon perturbations - High... | ecosystem: Environmental > Aquatic > Freshwater >...
TAAATTAAACTACATAAGATATGTCTTCAGCGCAAGTATTGGAAATTTTATTTGGTTCGAAATCTCGAGCTAGAATGATGCGTTTTTTTATTTTAAATAATAGTCAGGAGTATGCTTTTGCGGATGTGGTGTCCAAAAATTTATTAAATTCTCCTGAGGCACGCAAAGAATTAAAAGCTTTTAAGAAGGCTGATTTTGTGAAGGAAAGAACTAAGAAAGGGAAGAAATTTTATCACACTAATATTAATTTTCCATTTTATCAAGAACTAGAAAGGTTGGTGATTAAATCAGATATTTTTCCTCAATGTAACAGTCTTACAAATGTAAGAAAAATAGGTGATGTGAAACTGGTTTTAACAACGGGAGTTTTTATGAATTATGCCAAAGGAAAGTTGGATCTATTATTAGTGGTGGATAATGTGAGTCGAGTAAAATTAAAAACCCTTATTAATCATTTGGAGGCTGAAGTGGGAAAAGAAATTCGTTATATGGTTTTAACCGGAGAGGAACTGACGTATCGTTTAAATATGTTGGATAGATTTTTAATTAACATATTTAAGGAGCCTCATGAAATTTATTTTAGCAAGGTTCCAAAAATTAAACAGATTGTATCAGTTTTGAAGAAATAAATTAATTATGCTAGATGAAATAAAATCTTTTTTTAGAAATAATTTGTTAGTAACTTTGTTTGGCGTCTCTTTTATTATCGGGTTAGTTAATATTGCTTGCGCTTTTTATTTTGTTGAAAAATTAAATAATCTTGTCATTTTGCATTATAATGTCTATTTGGGCGTAGATCTGATGGGAAGCAGTGAGCAGATTTACTTGATACCCCTAGTGGGTTTTTTGTTTGGTTTTGTGAATCTGATTTTGGCGATATATTTTTTTTCCAAGAAAGAGCGAATGCTTTCACATATATTGTCTTTAGCAACCGTAATCATTCAGCTGGGTGTAAGTGTTGCCAGCGGGTCACTTATTCTGGTAAACTATTTCTAGTCTAAACTACTTGTTTTAGATTTTATTATTATTTATATATTTAAATATATGTTCAAATTTCCAAGCCCTTATCCAACAGATGAAAAAGATAAAAAAGTGCAAAGAGCGCTAGAAGTAATTCCTGGCACGCTTACCTGGATAACTCTAATTGGGATGCCGATTTTTTCTTTTTTTCTGCCTGTCTGGGTAGCAGTTTTTGTAATTTTGTTTGATATTTATTGGATTCATCGAACTATTTTTATTTCAGCTTACTCGGTTAGCGCCTATAAAAAATTATTAAGAGGTAAGAATACTGATTGGTGGGGGAAATGTCAAAATATTAGCGAACCAAAAAAATATGCTGAGTTGTTGGGTGAGAGGATAAATAGTCTCAATCTAGTGCTAAAAGAAAAAATTTCTTTTTCTGAAAAACATAAGATAAGAAAAGAGATAAAAATGTTAAAACTGGAATGCCGAGAAGTTTTAAGGTTAGAGCCATTTAAAGATTATATTTGGGATTGGCGCAAGATCGTGCATGTGGTAATGTTGCCAACTGCCGGTGAGCCAGCGAGCGTTATTGAGCCAACAATTGAAGCGATAAAGAATAGCAATTTTCCTAATAGACAAATAATAATCCTTTTGGCAACTGAAGAGCGAGAAAATGAAGAGAAGAGACTGGAAAAAGTTAATTATCTAAAAAATAAATTTGAAGGTGTTTTTAGAGATTTTTTGGTAACGACGCATGTTGTGGCAGATGGAGAGATGAAATGTAAGGCCTCTAATGCTACCTTTGCCGCTAGAGAATTGAAAAAATATTTACAAGAGAGGGATATTAACTTTAAAAAAGTTATTTTTTCTAATTTTGATTGTGATAGTGTTTGTCATAAAGAATATTTTGCTGCATTAACATATCAATATATTATTGATCCAAAGAGATTGCAGCGTTCATATCAACCTATCCCAATGTATCACAATAATTTATGGGATACCAATGCTTTTGTGCGAGTAATTGTTACTAGTTCTTCTTTTTGGCATATGTTTCAAAGTACTCGTAAGGAGATGGTCACTTTTTCTTCCCACAGTGAGCCTTTTGATACTTTGGCTAAAGTTGACTTTTGGCCAGTGAATATGATTAGTGAAGATTCTATAATATATTGGAAATGTTTTTCTTATTATAATGGTGATTATCAAGTGACTCCGATTTATTTACCGATTTCACTGGATGCAGTTTTGGCAGATTCTTATTGGCAAACTATTAAAAATCAGTATCTTCAAAAGAGACGTTGGGCTTACGGAATTGAGAATTTTCCGATTATCATGCGCTCTATTTGGAAAAATAAATTAATTAAATTTCCAAGAAAATTTGGTATAGCTTTCGAAATGTTAGAGGGTCATCATTCTTGGGCCACTGCCCCCTTCATTTTGGCCTTGTTGGGTTGGATGCCTCTGATATTTGGTGGCAGTGAATTTAATGAAAGTGTCTTGGCTCATAACTTGCCATTTATTACAAGGGGCTTGATGAGTTTAGCGATGATGGGGCTTCTTATTTCAATGTCACTAAGTTTCTTATTGATGCCACCTAGGCCAGCCAAATATTCTCGTTGGAAATATGTTAATATGCTCTTTCAATGGGCGCTAATTCCGATTATCGCTCCTACACTAGGAGCTATGCCTGCCATTGATTCACAAACTAGAATTTTAATTAAAAAATATTTTACTGAGTTTTGGGTGACCCCTAAAGGTAAATAATCTTAAAAATATGGAACTTAAGGAATACGTTAAGATTTTTAAAAAAAATTTAAATTGGTTTTTATCTGTTTTGGGAATAGTTTTATTTGGTGGATTATTAATTCAGCTTATTTTGGGTGGATGGTATAAGGTTGAGTTGGATTTAAATATTACTAGAACTGGTTATCAAGCAGACACAAGTGAATATCGTTATGATGAATTCTATCGCTTACAAGCCGATGAGAGATTCTCTGACACCGTAGTGCAGTGGACGAATTCACGTAGGATTAAGGAGGATATTTCCAATAAGGCAAAGGGTATAAATTTTGTTAAATTTAAGGCGGAGAGATTATCATCTCAAATGATAAAAGTCTCTTTTTTAATTAAAGATAAGAATCAAGCAAGTAAGATAACTCAATCGATTACAGAGGTATTAAATGATAAAACAGATGAGTTGAATTTAGAGCAGAAAAATCCAAGCTGGTTTAAAATATTAGTTAGCTCACCAGTGACATATGAATACAGAATTTCTTTTGGAAAATTGGTAATGATGTTACTTTTTGGTGGAGTATTTTTGGGTTTTTGGGTGGTTTTGATTAAACATTATATGGAATAGGAATATTTTTATGAAAATAGGCATAGATATAAGGTGTCTATCTGAAGGTAGGAGGACTGGGGTAGAAGAATATACATTAAATCTCTTAGATAAGATTTTCAAAGAGGACATAAAAAATAGCTATGTTCTTTTTTTGAATTCTTGGAAAGAGCCAAAAGTTGATTTAAGTTGTTTTCGAAAGTATAAAAATATAGAAATAAAGTCCACCCATTTTCCTAATAAAATCTTAAACCTTCTATTTTGGTATTTTAACTGGCCCAAGGTTGATAAGCTTTTGGGTGGAGTTGATTTATTTTTTATGCCCAATATTAATTTTGTGGCTTTGACAGGGGAGACGAAATTGTTATTAACTATTCACGATCTTTCTTTTGAATATTATCCAGAAACTTTTTCACTAAAGAGGCGTCTGTGGCACATTTTTATTAATCCCAGAAGGTTAATTAAACGCGCAAATAAAATTCTGGCTGTTTCGCAGTCTACTAAAAATGATTTAGTAAATTTTTACAAGATTAGTTCTAATAAAATAGAAGTCGTTTATAATGGTGTGGCAGAAAATTTTGGTAAGGTAGATAGAAACGATCCAAAGTTATTGGAAGTAAAAGATAAATATAGATTACCTTTTAATTTTATTCTTTTTTTAGGCACATTTGAACCACGAAAAAACATTATTAGCATAGTGCGTGCTTATGAGATGCTTCGAGAAGAAAATAATTCAGAGTTGGATAAATTTAAATTAGTTATTGCTGGCTCAGACGGTTGGAAATCAAAAGATATTAGAGAAAATATTAAAAATTCCAAATATAGCCAAGATATTCATTTGATAAGGTTTATAGAGGATGAGGATAAAATTTTTGTTTATAATTTAGCCTCTCTTTTTGTTTATCCATCTTTTTTTGAGGGATTTGGGCTACCGCCTTTAGAGGCTATGAAATGTGGTGTTCCGGTGATAGTTTCAAATAATTCTTCCTTAGTGGAAACAGTCGGGAGTGGCGGGATGCTTATTGATGCGGATAAGCCCGATGAGATTGCATTGGCAGCCAAGGAAATTCTTTTAAATAGAAACATTCAAGAAGCATTGGTTTCAAATAGGATTACTCAGGTACAAAAATTCTCTTGGTCTAAGTCAGCCAAGCGCTTTATTGAAATAGTAAATAGTATGTAATTTTGTTAATTTCAGTTTAATGAGTTTTATTTAAGAAACGCCCTAAACGCAATAAAATAAAGGCGTTGTCAATATTGCTATATTTTATTGAGATTGTTATACTTACTATACTATTTTTTGTAACTTAATGAAAAATTAAAACTTAAATATGAAAATTATGGAAGATAAAGAAAAAAATGAAATTAAGGATGCTGAAATAAATGAAATTTCAGAAGAAGCTAAGGTTAAAAAAGATAAAAATAATTACCGCACTGAAATCGTACTTATTTTTATCATAGGTATACTTTTGGGTGTTATGATTAAGGCGGAGGCATTAAAAAGTTTGAGTATAGGTTTTAGCGATTACAAAGTAAAAGGCGGAACTCAAGCCTATGATATTGTCGAAATAGAGAAAAAAATGAAAGAAGTTGCTGAAATGAAAAAGGCGCAAGCTGAGGAGGCTGCTAAATCTGGAAGCGCTCAACCAGGAGCTCAAGTGCAAATGGAAGATGCAAATGTTCAATAATTTATTTTAATTAACTAATAAAATTACTATATCAAGTGCGTTTGTGCACTTAGATGAGGGTAAAATTCTATGATTGAGGAAAACAAAACTGAAGTCAACGCCACAGAGGTTGTTGAAGTAGAGAGAGAAAATAAGGAAGTTAATAAAGCCGATGATGCTAAAAAAATAAAAAATCTTATTGCTTTAGTTATTTTGTTGGTCGGTTTTTTTGCAGGAAGTCTTTTTGTTGACTTTTCACAATTAATTAAGGGGGGAGGAATTTCCCAGAAAGTGTTAAATGATAAAGATATCTTCCAATTAGATGGAAAAACTTGGGTGGCTTATCCTAACCCAATGATTGAAGTGACTGTGATTAATGATGAAGCCTGTGAGGAATGTAGTGTTGATGAGATAGTAGTTTCTCTTAGAAAAGTAATGCCTACAATGTTAACAACTAAGGTTGAATATGATTCTGAAGCTGGAAAGAAGATGATTGAGGAATTTGGAGTAAAATCTTTACCTGCTTTTATTTTTGCAAAAGAAATAGAAGATACTGATATTTATGCGCAAGCGCAACCAATTTTCATAGAAAAGAACGGGAAATATTTAATGGATTCAGTGCAAGCTGGAATTCCAGTTGGAAAATATTTACAATCCCCAGAAATAAGTGGAGATGTTGTTAAAATTGGGTCAGATGATGCAAAGGTAAAGCTGGTTGAATATTCAGATTTTCAATGTCCTTATTGTCAAATGTTTCAAAAGACAATAAATGAAATTATTGCCCAATATGGAAACGATGTTCAATTTATTTTTAAGAATCTTCCATTGGATTCAATCCATCCAAGGGCCAAGGCTGCAGCTATGGCTGCTGAGTGTGCTAATGAACAGGGAAAATGGTTGGAGTATGCAGATAAGTTGTTTGCTAATCAAAAAATTTGGGGAGAGTCCAAGGATAACAAAACTTTCATTAGCTATGCCTCACAATTAAAGTTGGATACAGCTAAGTTTAGTCAATGTGTAAGTGAGGAGAAATATAAGGGAAAAATAGAAGCTGATTTAAAAGAGGCTAGTGACTTCGGAATTGGTGGAACCCCAGCAGTATTTATAAATGATAAATTTAAGAGTGGCGCTCTACAGGCTGCTGAGTTAAAAACTATTATTGATGAAGAGTTGGGTAAGAGTGGATCAGCTAGTGATTCTAGTGAGGAAGTAGTGTCAGAAAATGCTAAATCTGAATAATTTAGAAAAAATCTTTCAAGATGAAAATAAAAAAGTGTCTATGTTTAAGTAGGCGCTTTTTTAAATTTAAAATTAATTTTTTATTATTTGAGATAAAAATCTTTAGAGAATTAATGAACGTATAAAATTAATGTCTTCTTGAAATGGGATGTGGGATTCTTTTTGGATAGGATTATTAATTTCACTCACTAAAACTATCAAAGGTTGGCTTATGGAGCTAGAAATGGATTATGAATTAAATGAACAAGTTAATCGAATGGTTTTTCCTTGCGGAGCTATAGTTAGAAGAGGGGTGATATGTATTTACTATGGTGGAGTAGATAGTGTTCTGGGTATAGCCACCGTGAAACTTAAGGATGTTTTAAAAATGTTAGCTTAAATAAAAACAAAAAAACTGCTAGTGACACTGGTTTTTTTATTGTTAAATGGGCTAAATTTTGCTTTGTGGTTGCTTATTTACACCCCTTAAAAATTATGCTAAAATTCTTAATTAGATAATACCTAAAGCTAAAATTATTCCTTCGGGAATGGTTTGAATTAAAAATAATGAAAAGCAAAAAAATAAACGATAAAAATAAAAAGAACTTTATCTTAGTTAGAGGTGCAAGAGTTAATAATCTAAAAAATATAGATGTTAACATTCCAAAAAATAAATTTGTTGTAATTACGGGACTTTCTGGAAGCGGGAAGTCTTCTTTGGCTTTTGATACGATTTTTGTGGAAGGAAATCGCAGATATGTAGAGGGTATGAGTTCTTATGCGAGAAGTTTTTTGGATGTTGCATCTAAGCCAGATGTGGATTCAATTGAAAATTTAAGCCCACCAATCTCTATTGATCAAAAGAGTGTAGTGCGTAGTCCACGCTCAACTGTGGGGACTTTGACTGAGATTTACGATTATCTGAGGATTTTATTTACCAATGTGGGTAAGCCACATTGTCCAATTTGTGGAAAGATAATGAATAAGAAAAGTAACAAAGATATTTTGGCAGAGATAAAAAAAATGCCATCTAAAACAATGTTGGTAATTACGGCTTCTTATAATAAAAAAGATAAAAATATTATCGAGAGCTTGAATCAGGTGAGTCAATTGGGATACGCTAGAGTAAGGATGAATGAAAAAATATTAACCATAAATGAAGCGTTTAATTTGATCAGGGAAAATGATATTTTTACGGATATTGATGTGGTAATAGATAGGGTTATTTTAGATGCTAAAAAATTAGATGAAGAGAGAATATTAGATTCTGTTGAAACAGCGATGAAAATAGGTTCGGGTTCGTTAAAATTGATAGTGGATAATAAGGATAGTTTTTCTTATAATCGAGACTTTATTTGCATGGAATGTAATGTAAAAATAAAAGAAATTACGCCAAGACATTTTTCTTTTAATAATCCCGAAGGCGCCTGTAGTGATTGTTCGGGTTTAGGTGTGAAAATGAAAATTTCTGCAGAAATGGTGATGCCTAATAAAAAATTATCTTTAGCTGAGGGAGCGATAAAGCCATGGGGTAGTATTGGTGGAAGAAATGGAAACAGTGGACAGGGAATGCAACTCTTAGAAAAATTATCTAAAAAGCTTAACTTTTCATTACATACCCCAGTGAGCAGGTTATCTAAAAAGCATTTGGATATAATTCTATATGGTGATAATGATTCTGAATTTAATGGAGTAATTGGTTCGATGGAGGAAAAATATAAAAGTACCAAATCTGATCATGCTAGAAATGAAATTGAAAAGTATATGATTAGCGAGACTTGTCCGGCTTGTGAGGGTAAGCGATTAAAACGAGAATTTATCAATGTTTTTATAGATGGCAAATCAATTAATGATTGGGTAAATATGGATATTGAATCTTTGATGGCTTATCTTAAAGATTTTAAAAGTAAAAAGATTCAAGATAAAATTTTAAATACTTTGGTAAATGAGATATTTAGCAGATTGGAGATTCTAGAAAAAGTTGGATTAGGTTACTTAAGTTTATCTCGAGGAACTCAGACTATTTCTGGTGGTGAAGCGCAAAGAATAAGATTGGCTACTCAGATTAAATCAAAGCTTACTGGGATTATCTATGTTCTGGATGAACCTTCTATTGGTTTGCACAGTCGAGATAACAAGAGATTAATTGAAACCATTAAATCGCTAAGAGATAGAGATAATTCTTTGATTGTGGTTGAGCATGATAGAGATTTTATTAAAGAATCAGATTGGGTAATTGATATGGGCAAGGGGGCAGGCGAAGAGGGTGGAGAGGTTATTTTTAATGGCACAGTTGAAAAGATGCTTAAAAGCAATACAGGCACAGCTCAATACTTAAAAGGTAAGAAAAAAGTTTTTCAGAGAAATAGTAAAAGAAAAAAGCCAGATAAATTTATAGAGATTATTGGTGCGACCGAGCATAACTTAAAAAATATTTCGGTTAATATTCCCCTAGAGAGAATGGTGGTTGTTTGTGGTGTTTCAGGGAGCGGAAAGTCAACCTTGGTAAATGATATTTTGGCTAAGGTTTTAAATAGACATTTTTACAATACTAAGGCTCAGCCAGGGCAACACAAGGCAGTAAAAGGACTAAAAAATATTAACAAGGTTGTAAATGTTACTCAATCACCAATTGGTAAAACTCCTCGATCAAATGCTGCTACTTATACTGGAGTTTTTTCACATATTCGAGAACTATTTGCTCAAACCGAAGAGTCTCAGAATCGAGGTTATACTGCCAGTCGTTTTAGTTTTAATATGAAGGGCGGGCGTTGTGAGGTTTGTCAGGGTGATGGAAAAAAGAAAATCGAGATGCATCTTTTGCCGGATATGTATGTTGGTTGTGAATCTTGCGAGGGAACTCGTTATAATAAAAAAACATTGGAGATAGAGTTTCAGGGAGCTAACGTAGCTGAAATTTTGGAAATGAGTGTTAGCTATGCTTCAAGATTTTTCAAAAAATATAATTTGATTTATGAAAAGTTAAAAATTATGGAAGAAGTTGGTTTGGGTTACTTAAAATTGGGCCAAAGTGCGATCGAGCTTTCTGGTGGAGAGGCACAGAGAATTAAACTGGCTACTGAGTTAGCGCGTAAATCTACTGGAAAAACTCTATATATCTTGGACGAACCAACCGTGGGACTGCATTTTGATGATATTAGAAAATTGCTTAATGTTTGTGATGCCTTGGTGGAAAAAGGAAATTCGGTTTTAATTGTTGAACACAATACCGATGTGATTGAAGGTGCGGATTGGGTAATTGAATTAGGTCCAGATGGAGGAAAAGAAGGTGGTAAAATAGTTTTTGAGGGCACCCCCGATAAGCTTAAAAGTAAAAAAGGAAGTCCAACTGGTAAGTTTTTGTAAAAAATTTATTTAATACTTCCTAAATTATTTTAGGTGTTGATTTATTCAATGTTTAAGCTTTGTTTTGTGGTATTAAAATAATAAATAATTTTATGCATGACGATTTAACCAAGAATATCCTTAGTACTATTTGCTATTATGATGTTTTGGATTATCCTTTGACAATTTTTGAAATTTGGAAATATTTAATTTTGGCGGAAAAAAGGGATGATGATATTCAAAAATGCTCCATTGGAGATATTTTAGTAAAATTAAATGATGCTGGATTAAAAAGTTTTATCGAAAGTAAAAATGGATTTTATTTTATTCGAGGAAGAGATTATTTGGTGGATCAAAGAATATCCAGAGGAAAAATTTCTGCTTTAAAAATAAAAAAAATGAGAAGGGTGATTGGTTTTCTGAAATGGGTTCCTTTTGTGAGAATGATTTTAATTACCGGAAGGCTTGCGATGAAAAACGCTAGCCCCAAAAGTGATTGGGATGTTTTAGTGGTAGTTAAGGAGGGTCGAATTTGGACTGGAAGGACATTTATAACTCTTTGGGCACATCTCTTAGGAAAAAGGCGACATCATGATAAAATAAGAAATAGATTATGTTTTAATTATTTTATTACCACAGGTTCGCTAGAAATTAGAAATAAGGATTTGTTTTCAGCTAGTGAATATTTTTTTTGTTTTCCACTTTTTGAGGTAGGGAATTATTTTCAGAAATTTCAATTGAGAAATATTTGGATAAGAAAATATAAACCAAATTATTATTTAACTCTAACGCAAAACTTGTTCCTAGAAATGGATAGCTATTTTTCTAGATTAATCAGGCTCGTGGGTGAAAATTTATTGGACCATGACTTTGTAGAAAAATATCTAGAAAAAATTGAGAAAGAAAAAATCGAAAGAAATCCCAAGACTCAAAATGTTGAAAGTCTTATAAATGCTGATAATAGGGCTTTGATTTTTTTGCCTAACCCTCATGGACCAAAGGTTTTTGAGAAATTTAAGCGCAAGCTGATTGAGTTTAATTTTTGATAATAAATAAATTTTAAAAATAACGAATCTAAAATAAAAAAATGAAAAACAAAGAAATCAAGACTGATCTAGGTAGTGAAAAATTTTTTACTTTATCAGAGTTTCGCCACAAAGCGGGTATTCCATTGGTTTTAGCAAAAAAACTAATCGCTTGGCAAGAGATTAGAACAGTGATTGATGAACAGGGAATAATAATGGTAGCCGAGTCAGAAGTAGTTAGATTTATTAAGCTTATGGAGCGTCCCTGGATTAAGGCTTATTATTTTTTTCGAGCTTTGGGTCCAGGATTTGTTACGGGTGCTTCTGACGATGACCCTAGCGGAATCGGAACCTATTCTTCAGTAGGGGCAAAGTTTGGACTAGGAATTATCTGGATGGCTATCTGGCTTTTGCCGATGATGATGGCTATTCAAGAGGTATGTGCTAGGATTGGAATTGTAACTAATCGAGGTCTGGCGGGTGTATTGCAAAAACATTACAAAAGAAAAATTGTGGCAAGCGTGGTAATTCTTTTAATTGTAGCCAATGTTGTTAATATTGGAGCTGATTTGGGTGCGATGGCAGCGTCTTTACAAATGCTTACGAATATAAATTTTTATGTGGGTGCGGTTTTCTTTGCAATTTTAACCATTGTGCTTGAGATTTTTATCGGTTATCGTTTTTACGTTAAAATTTTAAAATGGTTAGCTCTTTCGGTTTTGGCTTATGTTGTGACGGGAATAATCATTAATCCCAATTGGCGAGAGATTTTGAGTTTTGCTTTTATTCCGAAATTTGATTTAACTGAGGAATATATTTTTGCTATTGTAGCTGTTTTTGGAACAAGCATTACTCCTTATTTATTTTTCTGGCAAACTTCTGGAGAGGTTGAAGAAAACAATCTGGCTATAAAGATAAAGAAGCTAATGAATGAAAAAGTTAGAATTAAAAGACATGATAGGATTGTTAAAATGAGAACAGATGTGGGTACGGGAATGTTTTTAGCCAATGTTGTGTTTTTCTTTATTATTTTAACTACCGCTCAAGTTCTATTTAAAAATGGAGTGACTAATATTGAGTCAGCTCAGCAAGCAGCTGAGGCCTTGCGACCGCTTGCTGGTGATTATGCTTATTTGCTTTTTGCTATTGGTATAATTGGAACGGGGCTCTTAGCGGTACCGATCTTAGCGGGTTCAGGGGCCTATGCTTTGGCGGAAGTAATGAAATGGCATGAGGGTTTGGATAAAAAATTCTCTCGAGCCAAAGGTTTTTATATGGTTATCATAGTCTCTATTTTGGTTGGATTATTGTTAAATTTATTTAATATTAATCCAATTAAGGCCTTATATTACGCAGCTTTTTTAAATGGGGTTATTGCGCTTCCGCTCCTTATCGTTATAATGGTGGTTGGAGATGATAAGAAGATAATGGGCAGGGAAACTAACCCAGTTTGGGTTAAGATATTTGGCTGGGGGGCAATATTTTTTATGATTGGAATTTTATTTTTGGGTTTGGTTTTATATTTTGATTAAAGCTTAATTAAAAATTAATAAATTTTAAAAAAATAAATATATGTGTGGAATTATAGGCTACATCGGGAAAAGAAATGCTTATCCAATTTTAATTGATGGATTAAAGCGCTTGGAATATCGAGGTTATGATTCTGCGGGAATAGCGATTTTAAATAAAAAAAAGATTCAGCTTGTAAAAGCAGTGGGGCGAGTTGCTAATTTAGAAGATAAATCAGCAAAGAAAAATATTATTGGAGGAGTGGGAATTGCTCACACACGTTGGGCTACCCATGGTAAGCCAAGTGATAAAAATTCTCATCCACATCAGGATTGTAGTGGAAAGATAAGCTTGGTGCACAATGGGATTATCGAGAATTATCTTCAACTAAAAAAAGAGCTCGAAAAATTGGGTCATAAATTCAAGTCAGAAACAGATAGTGAGGTTATTGTTCATCAAATAGAGGAATTTAATAAAAAAATGAGCTATGAGGAGGCAATTAGTTTAACTCTAAAAAAAATCAGAGGAACCTACGGTGTAGCTGTTATTAATGAAGCAGAACCAGAAAAAATAATTATCGCCAGAAATGGTAGTCCTTTAGTTTTGGGCATTGGTAATCAAGAATATATTATTGCGTCAGATGTTTCGGCAATTATTCATTATACACGCAAGGTAGTTTATTTGGACGATGGTGAATGGGCAGTCGTCACTCCAGACAATTTTGAAATTAGAAATATCAAAAATCAAATAAAGAATAAAGAAATTAAAAATTTAGATTGGTCAATGGAAAAAGCTGAAAAAGAAGGCTATGCACATTTTATGCTTAAAGAGATTTTTGAACAGCCTCAGACGATAGAGGATGCTATTCGAGGAAGATTGCTTGAGGATGAGGGCATGGCAAAAATGGGTGGTCTACAAAGTGTCATAAAAGAATTGAGAAAAATAGAGAAGGTGATAATTGTTTCTTGTGGAACTTCTTATTATGCTGGACTAATTGGTGAATACATGCTCGAAGAGTATGCCGGAATCCCAACTGAGGTAGAATACGCTTCCGAATTTCGTTATCGAAAACCAATTTTGGATAAAAAAACAGCAGTAATCGCTATTTCTCAATCAGGAGAAACGGCTGATACACTAGCAGCCATTAGAGAGGCAAAAAACAAGGGCGCTTTAACTTTGGGAATAGTTAATACAGTGGGGTCAACTATCGCCAGGGAAACTGATGCAGGAGTTTATAATCATGCTGGGGTAGAAATTGGAGTGGCTTCAACTAAGGCGTTCACTTCTCAACTTAGTATTTTAGTTTTGCTGACATTATATCTCGGTAGGCAAAGGGAACTTTCTTTGGTAATGGGCAAAAGAATTGCTAAGGAAATGAGGAATATGAATAAATTAATAAAGAAAACATTATTGCAAGAAAAAAACATTCAGCAAATCGCTAAAAAATATTCTAAATATGATAATTTTCTTTATCTGGGGAGAAAGTATAATTTTCCAATTGCTGCCGAAGGCGCTCTGAAGATTAAAGAGATTTCGTATGTGCACGCCGAGGGTTACCCGACCGGAGAAATGAAGCATGGGCCAATCGCTCTTATTGATAAAAATTTTCCATCAATTTTTATTGTGCCCAAGGATAGTGTTTATGAAAAAAACATTTCCGGAATGCAGGAAATTAAAGCGCGAGGAGGTAAGATTATTGCGATTGCTACTGAGGGCGACAAAGAAGTGGAAAAGGTAGCTGATGATGTAATTTATATTCCAAAAACATTAGAAATGCTTACTCCTATGATTGCAGTTTTGCCACTACAATTGTTTGCTTATTATGTGGGTGTTTTTCGGGGTTTAGATGTGGATAAGCCCAGAAATTTAGCTAAGTCAGTAACAGTGGAATAGATGTTTGATATTTATTAAAAGCGGTATATGTAATTGCCTATGAAGAAAGATAAAAAAACTAAAAATATTTTAGATAGAGTGAACTTGCCTCAGGATTTAAAAAATCTTTCTGAAGATGAGTTGATAAATCTATGTGGAGATATTCGAGCTTTTCTGATTGATTCTGTGTCTAAAACAGGCGGACATTTTGGATCAAACCTGGGAGTAGTTGAACTAACTGTGGCATTGCACAGAGTTTTTGATACCCCTAGAGATGCATTAATTTGGGATGTTGGACATCAGGCCTATCCGCATAAAATTATTACTGGCAGGAAAGATCGCATGCACACTATTCGTAAAAAAAATGGATTAGCTCCATTTCCTAAGAAAGGAGAAAGTGAATATGATGTTTTTAGTGTGGGACACTCTAGTACTTCAATAAGTGTGGCAACTGGTTTGGCGGTGGCTAATAAAAAAAATAAAGCTCAAGTAGTAGCGATTATTGGAGACGGAGCTTTAACAGGTGGGATGGCTATGGAAGCCCTTAATCATGCAGGTGATATTAAGGCTGATATGCTGGTTATTCTTAATGACAATAAAATGTCAATTTCACCCAATGTAGGTGGAATGGGTAAATATTTGACTCGCCTGATTTCTTCGCATGCTTATCTGAAATTAAGAAAACGGGGAAATAAAATATTGGAGGGTGTACCGGTTATTCAAGAGTTTGTCAGAAAAGCAGAATTGTATACTAAGGGGATGATAGTACCAGGGACTTTTTTTGAAGAATTAGGTTTTGGCTATTATGGACCGATAGATGGGCATGATATAAAAAATTTATTAGAAGTCTTAGAAAATCTTAAAAAAGTTAAGGGTCCAAAATTTCTTCATATTATTACTAAAAAAGGTAAAGGTTATGCTCCTGCGGAAAAAGATAAGCTTTCTTTGCATGCAGTCAAGCCTTTTAATATAAATTTAGAAAGCAAGTTTGAGCCAGTTGAGAAAAAGAAATTAACCTATACTAAAGTTTTTGATGATTGGATTTGTACTAAAGCTAAAAAGGATAAAGATTTGCAGGCAATTACTCCGGCTATGTGTGATGGTTCAGGACTTACTGATTTTGCTAAAAAATTTCCCAGTCGTTATCATGATGTAGGAATTGCTGAACAGCATGCTCTTACTTTTGGAGCTGGCTTGGCTTCAGCTGGCAAGAAGCCTGTAATTGCAATTTATTCTTCTTTTTTACAGAGGGCCTATGATCAATTAGTTCATGATATCGCGTTAGAAAATTTAAATGTACTTTTGGCGATTGATAGAGCGGGGAT
>Ga0209373_10003254_pt1 | contig 15259 bp, 9 predicted proteins | sample Higcelweek5metaG_FD_187173 | JGI IMG/M metagenome (GOLD analysis project Ga0209373, IMG submission 187173) | Freshwater pond sediment microbial communities from the University of Edinburgh, under environmental carbon perturbations - High... | ecosystem: Environmental > Aquatic > Freshwater >...
TCCCGGCTGATGCAGTTCATCTGCAGCTGCATGCCGCCGGCGGCGGCGAAAGCACGAATGGTATTTTCCAATATTTTCGCAGTCAAGCCGCCGAGCGGCAGATTCAGGTCGAGACTGGCGTTCGCGGCGGCGTCGGTGATATCGGTCAGCATCGGGATTCGGAAAACATCGGAGAGCTGAAGCCCGGCATGCCGACGGGAAGGCGATATGCCGTTGGCCATGACTTCGCCGGATTTGCGTCCGTCGGGAGTCGGACCCGTGAGTTTTCCCCACGTCATATATTCCCACGAGGAATAAAACCCCAGCTGGAATGGCCCGCCGCGTTCATTGGTCATGCCTTTGACGGCGTCACGGATGTCAAAGAAAAGCCGTTGTGCGAGTCGGCCGGTTTCCGGCGAACCGTCTCCGAAAAACGGACATGTCCCCGTTTCCGCGCGGAGGTTCTCGAAACCGTTCCAATCGGCGCGGACAGCCTTGAGAAATTCGGCAAGCGTATGGGTTTTGCGGTCGAAACAAAGTGTTTTCAGCGCCAGCAATGAATCAATGACATTGGCAAATCCCAGAAGCGGCAGGCCATGGGGATTGTATCTTGCGCCGCCCGCCGTATAATCACGCCGGTGCGCCAGACAGTCCTTGAGACAGGCGGAGAATATCGGCTGCGGGTTGGATTCGGAAAGCCTGCGGCTGAACGCGCTGCCGGTGACTTTGCAAATCTGTCGCGCCACGGATGTCGCCGTATCTCGAAAACGCGAATAAAGGTCTTCAAAATCGAGTGCGCCGTCCAGGGCGGCAAACTTGTATCCGAGCTCCTGTTCGATTTGCGGATTGCGATTGATGGAAAGATCGAGCAACCGAAGCAGATTGAGATAATTGTTCGCCCCGGCGGAATGTTCACAGCCTTCGATCACGATTTCCCAGCATGCGCTGTTGACGTAGCGGACGACATCGGCATAGCGTTTCCCGGTTTTGAGCTGGGCTTTGATGATCGCATCGTCATTCATGATCGCCATGACGTTGCGTCCGGCAAGGTAATCGCGGGCGATTCGCCGAAGATATTCCGGGGCCGAATCCCGGGTGACGCGGACGCACAGTTTCGGGAAATGCAGTTTCAATTCATGATGAACATCCAAAACCATGAAGGTCAGATCGTTGCATACTTCCCGGCCCGATGAGTCGCGTCCCCCGATAAAAACGCTGGAGGAACGCTCCCCGCGGTTGAACGTCTGCGCCCATTCGAGCGTGTCCTCGTCCGGGGACGAGTCATGAATCAGGAAGGCCTGGGCAATCAGCTCTTTGGCGCGGCCCGGCGTGATCCGGCCCTCGTCAAGATCGCGTTTGTAAAAAGGATAAAGGGTACGGTCAAGCAGTCCGTATACGTGTTGACCGACACCGTCCAAAAACGACAGCGTATTGCGCACAAAGACGATTGTGGAAAGTACTTCGATAAAAGTTTCCGGCGGATTCCATGGAACGCGCCGGGCCGTTTGTGCGAGCGTTTGCAGGTTGGCACGGTACGCCGGGTCCGGCTCGTCTGCTGTCATTGATTCCGCTTTTTCCGCAAAACGGTCGGCCATGCGCTGCCACATTTTCAGGCCGGTCATGGCGGCAGTGATGAAATCGCGTTCTTTTTTCGTGTGGCAGTTCGACAACTGCGCCTGTGCTTCCTCATAGAAACCGGTCAGTCCGCGTTCTATGATATCCGTAAACGGAGCCGCGCGATGATAAATATCCACGATTCCGCCAAGGTGAATCCCGTATTGACCGGCCTTTCCATGCCGCTGCACATCGCAGGGGATTTCCCGATTCGTATCCCGGGGATGATATTGTACCCATGCCCCCGCATTTTGACTGTACATCCCCTCTTCCTCGGCAAACGAAATTTTTCCGGTTGCCCAAAAAAGCGGCGTTTCAGGAAAAATGACGGGGTCGAAGTTTTCCGCAATCAGTCTGTAAAGCTCCATTTTTTCATGGAAGGCATTGGCTTTCGGGTGTTGCTTCGACCATTCATCCATCATCGGAATGATCGGGCTTTGCCAATTTCCCGGCAGATTATGAATGCTGTGGATACGGTAGAATTTCCGATATGCTTCCCGCGTCTTCTGATATATATCATTGACCATTCTTTTTCTCCGCATTTTTTGCCGAAACTTGAAAATAAGCGTTTAACGACTATACTTTATAATATACAAGAAAACCGCGGAAAGCGAATGGTCATCCATGGCAAAAAAATATACATCCGTGACAGTATTTAAATATAGTCACGCGGAATTCTATTCCCGGATGCTGGACTTGGAACTCCTGCATATCGCTTCCGGATGTTTTGAATATCAGGCGGTCAATATTTTCCCGTTCAATGTTTTTTACGCGGCCCTGACGCCTGATCCTGAATCTATTTTGGAAAATCTTACGGGAAACGAAAGGATCCCTGCCGAGGAGGATCTGGTTATGATTGTTCCGCGAAATCTCAAAATCCGCCGCGATGTTCATGTGAAGAATGCTTTCTTTTCGGTTCATTTTAATGTATCGTTGATTTCGGGATTCGACCTTTTCGATAACTGCACCCAATGTCTTCGCCGCCGCGATCCGGACACGATTCGAAAAATACGTTCCATTCTTGCGGAAAAGGATCCGGTCCGAATGGCCTGCCGCATTCGCGCCGTGATTCTCGAATTCTGTGCCGATTACATTCCGGCGGTTGACCAGCGCCTGCTCGCCTCATCGGAACGTTATCACGATATGCTGATGCATCTGCGGAAAACGGTTACGGCCCGGACGACGGTAATGGAACTTGCCGCAAAATGGGGCATGCGTCCGGATGTTTTTGCCCGAAGTTTCCATCGGGACATCGGCTATTCGCCATCCGGATTGCTCAAACAGTTTTTGATCCAGCGAATTTCGCGTAATCTGCTGGGAGGAGACGCTCCGTTGAAAGTCATTGCAGAAGATCTGGGATTTTGTTCGGAATACCATTTGTCGGCATACTTCAAGCGTCAGATCGGCATGGCGCCGGGACAATATCGCAGGCATTTTCTCAATAAAACAAGGTAATTTCGTCGGGACTGTATCAATTAGCAGGCGCAATTCTCCGTTTGTGTAACGGATTGAAGGCTGTGGCAAGGCGGCAAAAGGAATTTATGCACCCTCGAGGTCATTTTCTTCTTGCCTTTGCCGATCAGACGCTGATGAAATTCCTGAAGAAACGGAATCTTGGGAACTCCGGTAACGGAATCCAGGAAGAGAATTTGCCGCAGCCGCCCCGACGATCTTCTGCTCAAGGAAGAAGAATGTAAGCTTGAACCAGATTGTATGATTCGTGGCGCCAACCCGGATAATGAGGAAAGTTCCTTTGCTGAATATTGTTTCAGTGAACCGATTTCTGCAAGAATGCTGTACGCGGAAATGAAACTCACACCCGGCATAGTCGTCATAATGTGAACTTCTGCAAGCAATTCTTCGTCCTGAACCACACAAGCTTTGATTTCCTTGTCGATCTTTTCAATCTGTGTCGTCAACGTTGCCAGAGTCTGCGCGTTGATCTTGCGAACGATCGGAGAGGGAAGCGTATCGCGGCGGTTCTGGAGATCAACGCGGGCTTTGATCAAGGCGGTTCGTGAAAATTCACGAATGGTCAGAAGCGTTTTCGAGGGACGCTTGGTGGACTTCGGTTGACGTTCCGTGCCAAATCGGGCTATCGCTTGCGCATCCAGTTTGTCAGTTTTATGCGGCAGATTCAAACTTTGAATGAACGCATGAATATTGCGAGCGTTCTCTATTGTGATGCCGACTTCGGGATGAAGCAGATTAATCCAGTCGGTCAAATGCTGCGAATAACAACCGGTGGTTTCCATCACGATCCGAAATTCGTGATCAGGAACCGCCTTTTTTGCCCATTGAAAGAATTGTTCGACGCCTTCCGGAGTACGTTTGAAATCACGGCATGGCAGCGTGGTGACTTTTGCTCTGCCATTTTCTGCAAGTTGATCCAGCGCGGCCGAAAAACTCGCTTTGCCAACGTCGAATCCCGCCCAAATACTTGCTTTTGCTCCATCAATGCTTGCATCCTCCTGTTTCTGTTATACATTAACAGTGTGGCTTGCCATGACCCATTTTGCATATTCGGCTTCAACCTGGATAGCTGTACGGTCTTAAGGCAAAGCACGGTAGCGGAAGCATCTCTCCATCTGAAAAACGATCTCAAAAGGATCGCAAATGTGCTCGAGATGATGCTTCGCGATTTTCATCGACTGGCTGCCGAATCCAACTTTTTTACCGTAGCACATCTGCCGTGTCGCTGCAACTTTTTCCTTTCCCTCCGACGAACTATAAGGTCCATTCTCGGAAAAGGAAAGTTGCAAAAACAACACGGGGGATAACATACAAAAATGTGCCCAATTTTTCGGACGTTATCCGGAGATTGCACCTTTCTTTGATTGGAGTTGTAACATCGCAGTGTGCAAAAATTCATCGAAAGCGCCGGTCAAAGCAGGTGACAGATCGGAGGTGAAAATTGAAAATCATCCTTGTGACACCGGAATCATCGTCTGTTCTTGAACCGCACTGCCCCAGTTTGCAACGGTATCGGCTGCTGCAAATCCCGGTGCCGTCCATGTTTCGTTCTTTCCCAGCCGCTTCAATTTACCCGCTCCCAGCGGATGATACGGCAGGATATTAATTGCCTGGACATTTTTCAGTTGATTGGCCAGTACGGCAATGGCATGAAAATGTTCTTCCCGGTCATTGAGTCCGGGGATGATCGGACAGCGCAAGACCGTTTTCGCTCCAGCTTGATCCAAGGTGAAAAGGCTCCGGTGAATCGGTTCTATGGCCGCGCTGGTATATTTTTGATGCCGGATAGGATCGGTTTCCTTGATATCGAACAGAAAAAGATCGACATATGGGGCAACTTCGAGGTAACGCTCCATCGTGGCAAACCCACACGTTTCCATGGCGGTATGCAGCCCGGCGGCTTTCGCCAGTTTCAGCAGTTCCAGGGTAAACTCAAACTGAAACATCGGCTCCCCTCCGGATAATGTAATGCCGCCATCGGAAGTCTCATAGAACAGTTTGTCTTTCAAAACTTCCGCCAACACTTCTTCGACGCTCATCTCGCGCCCGATCAATTCCCGCGCCCCGGCATAACACTGTTCTGTACACTTGCCGCAACGGATACACTTGGAACGAGCGAAAATACCGTCGTATATTGCGCCCGCAGGGCACTCCTCGACGCATTTGCCGCAGCCGATGCATTTTTCCGGTTGAAACGATATTTCCGGTTGCGCTTCCTGTGATTCGGGATTGTGACACCACAAACAATGCAGCGGACAACCCTTCAGAAACACGGTGGTCCGGATGCCCGGACCATCGTGGATTGCAAATTTTTCAATTTCAAAAACGATCCCGTTCATGCTGTTTCTCCATGACCGTTGCGACGGATGAATTCTTCCTGCATCTCCGGCGTCAGATTGACGAAGCGCGTCGAATAACCATAGCGTCTGACAATCAAATCTTGATGCCGCTCCAGATGGATGCGAGCATCCAACAATTGCGTCTTTTCCCGGCTATCAAGCTCTAACATGATGATGCAGAATGTTATACGATTTTTATGAACAGGCGATGATATTCAGTGTTTCCGTTCGGTGCGTTTGATGATGTCCACCTGGAGTTCGTCGTCCAGGTTGTCAAACTTCGCCGAAAATCCGCTGACCCGCACCCGGAGATCTGGATAGGCATTCTTGTTCTTGCGGGCTTCCCGAAGGACGGCGGCGGAAACATAATTCAATTGGATTTGAACGCCGCCGAGCTTGAAGTAGGTCTCAATCAGCCATGCGGTCTTTTCCAAGTTCGCGCCGGACATCAGCGCCTCGTCCACGTTGACATTGAACACGATCGCCCCAGCCAGAATGTGGGTGGGGTCCATCGTGCCCACAGACTTGATCAGCGCGGTCAGGTCGCCGCGGTCCTTCCCCCGAGTCTGACCGACTCCGATCATGAATGGTTCTCCCGCGCAACGTCCGTCCGGCGTCGCCCCGGACGCTTCTCCATACCAAGCCGAAAACGGAGGATACCCGTCGACGCATCCGGCCACGATCTTAACGCCGAACAAATTGTATTTATCCTTCAGCAGTTCGTGCATCGTGATCGTCACCCGCCGCGCCATCCCGTCCGACAGGGGGTCGTCGTTGCCGAAGAAACGCCCCCGCTGCAGAATGTAGCACTGGAGAGATTCATAACCTTTCCAATCGGCCTTGAGGGCCGTCATGAGCTCCTTCATCCCGAGTCGTTTTTCCTCGAACACCAGTTGTTCGATCAGGGCCAGGGAGTCAATGATGCAGATCAGTCCGGACCCGTACATGGACGCGGTCATATTGTTGCCGCCCCCCTGAGTGATGGAAATACCGTTCTTGATGCACCCTTCCATGAAGATGGTGCTAAGCACGTTGATGTCCCTCGCCCGGACCGCGTTGAACAGGTCCGCGTAGTGGATGACAGTATCGAGGTCTTTGCTCAGCTCCTCCGTGAACAGCCGGTACACTTCGTCGAAACTCCGGCATTGCTCCAGTTCATCGGTGCGGCGGTAAAGCATCGACGTCAGGGCATGCGCGTAGTTGCAGGAGACTCCGGTCAGGTCGAGCGAACCCGGGAAGGCTGTGACGTTGCAGCCGATCATGGAGTATTGGACCGCCATTCGGGTACTCATCCCCATGATTTTGGTGAACAGGTCAATGCGGGGTTCGTCGTTGACCAGCGCAACCCGTTTGTATGGATCGTTTTTTTCGCATTCCAAGATATGAAGCAGGCGGTCGAACGGAGTCTTTGGTGTCCAGCGAAACGAAATCTCGGGCGCGTACAGCGGCAGTTCGAGCAGGGATTCCAGAATCAATTCAGAAAGCTCGTTCCAACCGTCCTCGAGGGTTTCGGTATAACCGCCGATGGAAAAGTGGCATTCTCCGCCGCGGTCGAAGTGGTTCGAAGTGCAGGGCGTCTTCCCCTGCATGAGGATGAAGAGTTCCTGAAGCAGTTCCTTGGCCTCGTCCCGGGTGATGATTCCGTCCGCGATGTCTTTGTGGTAGAACCGGTAGAGATAGCGGTCGCAGCCGCCAATGCTGTCGGGCTGGAACGGATAGCACAGTGCCATGGAGTAGACTGCGTCGCGGAAGGAGGCCGCCGGATGTCTCGGCACCCGCCGGCAGATGTCTGCGATCCCTCGATAGATTCCGGGAAGGTCGGCGGCGGCGGTTTCGGCGGCGGCCGTGTACCGGTCCGCGATGCGTTCCGCCCAGGCGATGATACCATCGCAGACGATGTCACAGCCGGTCAGAAATTCCTCCTTTTCCCGGTTGCCACGATACTTTTTCAGCGAGGCGGCGATCAGCCTTTTCAGCCCTTCGATTCCGAGGGTGAGCAGACATTCGATGTCAAGTGTGGAATGTTCGTAATCGTAGGTGACGAGGTTGTCGATTACCTTCAGATACAGCGGGGAAAGTTCCTGTCGGAACGTATGTCCTTCGCCGCCGAACAGCGTGGCCCGAAAGGAACCGTCGAAGCGGACGCTGCCGACCAGGCGTCTGGCCGGATCGACATCAATGGTCTGGTGTTGCATATATTCGGAGAACCGCTTGGCGTCGCGAATAGGGAAGGGCAAGCAGACGTCGAGCGGATCGAACAGCGTCGCGACCGGCGCGGGATAAAGATCGACGTGCTTCACCAGATCAGCCAGATATGCAATTCGCTGATTCATGTTTCCTCTACTTTGCGTTAATGATTTGCAAAAAACGTTTTTGGAATCTATAATAATATAGGAGAAAACCAAGAAAATGGAATTCGTTTCTGTATAAAAAGGATTCGTTTTTGTGACTTCACTGGAAAAATTCGCGGTAGCAGAAGCCTGCAACCGCTTTCTGGACCTGAATGTGTTTCATCTGGTCCGGGGCCGTTATGTCTGCAACGAGGAGGAACGCTTTCCGTTCAATCTGATCGGGCTGGATCTTTCGGATTCAGAGGAGAGTTTCGTTGAAAATATGGAGACCGGACAGACCGTTTCCCATAAGAAGGGACGATTCATCTTGATTCCGAGTTACACCCGGGTCTATTACCGGAATCGCGGAGATTACGATTTCATCGCGATCCACTTCAACCTGACCTTCTGCTACGGAATCGATCTGTTCCGGAACTGCGATCGTTTTTTCGTCTGGGAGGATCCGCATTTGGCCGAACTGCTTCAGACGCTCACCTCCCCCGGGGGAGATGACTTCCGGAAAATCTGTATGCTGAAAACAGTGATCTGGGATATCTGCATGCGGTTTCCGCCAGCCTTCGACCGGGATCTGCTGATCGCGGGAAATCGCTACATCGAAGTGATCGAATATATAGAGACGCATCTGGATGCGACGCTCTCCATCTCTGATCTGGCCGGGCATTTCGGGGAAAGACGCGAGGTATTTTCCCGAAATTTCAGGAAAAATCTGCAAATCTCACCAAAAGCATTCCTGGAAAATGCTCTTGTCAAAAAGATCATGTCAAAACTATTAACACCAGGTGCAAGAGTGAAAGAAGTTGCGGAAAAACTGAATTTTCGGTCCGAATTTTATATGTCATTCTTCTTCAAAAAGCATACGGGCATGTCTCCGCGTGAATATCAACAAAAATTCCGGATGTAGCAAAAAAATCGAATTGCCGCTTGACAGTCGCCTGAACCTGATTCGACCCCTTGCAAGAAAAGAACGCATGGCGTAATATTTTGTTACCAGAGCCAATTTCAAAAGGAATCGGGATTGATTACGCGCTTGCCGCGTAATCTTTCAAGTTCTCCTGGCACTCTCGAAGATTTTGATACTGACATGTAACTCGTTGGACGCTTACTTATGAAGATGAAATTTGGACATTAGACCTTGTCTTTCCGCTTGCGTAGAGACTTATGCTTTACAAGAAATCTTCAATCCGCCACTCGGCCCGCCATTCGATGCGGGGCATATCGCCGTCAAACGAGAGCGGCAACCAGACAAAACGGGCGCGGCTGATGTCTTTGGCGAGCGTGGCTTCGATCCCGCCCTCCAGATCAGGACAATGCGGAGTATATTCCGGATTGAACCAGCTGTTGAACAGCATTTCCGTATGTTCATAGGAAACATCCATTTCATCCGGCAGCCAGCGATCGGCCAACGCGATATACAAGTCGCTTTTGCCGGGGACCTTGAATACCTGCGAAATCTGCGAGTGAAACGAGGTTCGACTTTCATCGCCGCAATGCGGATCTCCCAGCACCCGAAACGGACCGTGCCACGAATCAGCCACTGCGGCTTCCGACGGGTTGGGGTAGAAACTGGTGGTCCCGGAGGTGAGAAGGTAATGCTTGCTGCCGCGCTGAAAATGTGCGGGAGCCTCGCGGACATACGGAGGCGAAATTTGGGGAAAATGTGTGGAGAAAACACCGGAGACTCCGGTGAAATCATGATTCAACTCCGCACAGATCAATTCCTTGTGGGGGCGGTTGAAATAGCAATATCCCCGTCCCTCTTCCGATATGGCCAGATCAAAATCGCCAAAGGGCATCCCCTGCGGGGTAAACGACGGCTGGACCACACGATACGGACCGGTAAACCGATCCGCCATCAGCACCGTCGTCCGCTGACTGCCGCAGCCGTCGAACCAGCAGACATATTTGCCGGTGGCCGGATTGCGGAGAATGTGCGGACGGTCCAGCATATTTTTAGGCGAAAGCACGGCATCCGGGGTACTCAAATCCGGGGGAATCAGAGAACCGAGATTCTCCCAGTTGTAAAGGTCGGTTGAACGGTAGTAGCGAACACCCAAATGCCAGAACTCCATATTCGCCGTGGTTCTACTCTTATCCAATCCGTACCAGTAATAGATGCCGTCTTCAAAGAAAAGTCGCGGCATGTGCGCATGAATCGGGTTCCCTTCCGTATCCAGCCAGATTTTGCCAGGACGGATCGAATGGTATCGGAATGCCATCATTGTATGCTCTCCTGTTTTGGTTGAACGCATCGACAGAATGTAACGGTTTCTCTCGCTTTCAATTCTATCTCAAAAACACTGTTCGCCGCATAATGGTGCAGTTCACGATCCGTCCATTTTCCGTTCGGAAAGCGGAATCGCAGCACGACATTGCGTTCTGCCGTAAATGAAAAACGGTCCAAGCTTCCAGAAAAACGCAGTCCGCCGGGACACGCGATATTCCGGCAGGAACAGCCGCTTTCTGATGGAAATCCTCTGAAAAGTTCAAGCACGCCCTGCTTTTCATAAAGAAATCCATCAAATATTGCAGCGACAACCCCCATGCCGGCATCCATCTGCATTACCCGGTTGTTTCCGAGCAGTCCGATCGAAAAACCGGCGAAATTCGCATCGTGCAGGGTTCGCCCGCCTTTGTTGACATAGAGTTTCGGCCAGATCTCCAACAGAAACTGTGCCATCTCCGGATTTCCCATGCGGGTGTGCAGCATGACCGCCCACGGGATACTCCACCCAGCCCAAGTACCCATGCCGTGTTCAATCCAGCTATGGAAACTTTTTTGCAGCACGGCGTCCGGAATATGCCCAGTATCAAAGGGGCAGACCGCTGCGAGATGAGAATGATGGCGATGGCTCATGTCGAGTTTCAGACCATCCCACAGCGCGATTTCGCCGTCGCATTCGCTGTACCATGGAAGTTTTTCCTGAATATCCGTCCACGAATCCGGTACTTCGGCGTTCAGCTGTTTTGCCGCTTCAAAAATATCTTGCAGCAGACGGTGGATTGCCGCCAGATGAAACGAGGGATTGCGCCCGCATGCGTCCATTCCCATACCGCGGTATTCGGGGGAGGTCAGATACGGAATGGCATAATGTTCTCCGTCAAAGGTCAGCATTGCTTCGTAAACGCGCATGACGCCGCACATGAAGTCAAATCCGAACCGGCACAAAAAGTCCCAATCCCCAGAATAGCGAACATACTCGAACATCATCGACGCGGTCCACCCGGCGGAAGTATGGTCGATCGTCCCCGGCCAGAATCCCGCCAGGTTCACGCAACGGTCGTCCACCGAGTGGGGAATCACATAGCCGTCGTCGATCCCGACAAAACACTTCGCGTTGTGCCGCATCCGCGCCTTCCAGCTCTCCAGCATGTTCCAAAGCGGTTTCAAGTTGTCGAAGAGCCCGGCGCGGCAGGCGGGCCAGTAACACATCTGGACATTGATGTTGAAGTGGTAATCCGAACTCCACGGGGGCAGCTGCTCATCTTCGATCCACGGCCCCTGAAGTCCCGCAGGCGCTCCGTCGGCGGCGGTCATGCATTGAAAGGCGAAGATCCCGCGCCAGTAAAAACCATCGGTTCCGGCGTCTCCGGTCCGGACCTCGGGAACGCGTTCCCAAAAGGCGCGCCAGAATGCGCGGTTCTCCTCTTCCAGTTCGGCAAAAGAGCCGCGCGGTTCCTGCGGTTCTCCCCGGAAGAAACGGAAAAGCACCCCGTCTTCCTGCCGGGAAAAAAGCACGCCGTATGCCGGATCGGCGGGCATCGCCTGCCGAAAACCGTCATTCCGTTTTTCGGGAGCGGGAAACCCGCGCTCCTTCAGGACCGGGGCCAGGTCAAAACCGGGGAGCAACTGAAAATCCCCGCATCCGCGCAAAGCCAGAAGTCCCTTGTCCCGCTGGGAGAGCCGGATCTCCACACGGGTATCTTTTCCCTCCACGGCGAGCAGAGAATCCGCCAGCGAAAGTTTCACGCGTTCCGCCCCTGGCAGCGGCAGGACGATGCGCGCCAGCGGAATCACACTGGGGTTGAATCTGCTCCACGGAAAAAGTTCCCCCATCCGTTTTTCGTCTTTGGCCGCGAGCGCCCGGCAGACATTGTCATAACGCTGCTCCTGTTTCCAGAGTTCGCCGCCCCGGTGATCCCAAAGCGAGGCGCAGCCCAGCGTGATATTGATCGTGCCGGCTTCTCCCCAGACGGAAAGTCCGAGGAGTCCGTTGCCGATCGCCAGACCGGTGTGAACATGTGACAACGGGAGATCAACGGAAAAATTTTCGTATTCTTTCGGCAGCATTTCTGATCCCGATGTTGATGTTTGAATTGTGCGGACGGCGCTGTCCGCCGAACGTTATTTTTCTTCGCCGATGGTCCGGAAAAACTTCCGGATCCGGCGGTTTTCTCCATGCAAGGTGAAATCGACCAATTCATCCAGCCGGGCCGTCGCCAGCCCGATACAGGTATCCGCACAGCCGTAATACATCCATATCGTCCCGTCCGCCTCCGGCAGGGCATTGGCGGTAAACACGACATTGGAACAGCGTCCGGAAAGTTCGTAAGGATTCTCCGGCCACATCACCGGCAGTTCCGCCCGAGCGATGATCTTCGACGGGTCTTCCAAGTCGACCAGAACCGTTCCCAAACGGTAGATGTAATCGTTGCAGGAACTGTTGTCCACCCCGTGATAGATTTCCAGCCAGCCCACTTCGGTTTTGATCGGCACCGCTCCGGCCCCGATCTTGAGAGAATCCCAGCAGCCTTGGCGCGGTTGCATCAGATCGACGGTTCCGTACCAGCGACTCAGGTCGTCGGAATAGGAAACACACATTCCCGCCGGTTCTTCAATGGTTTTCGGCATAGGCCGGTCGAACCGCACATAGTGCCCGTTGATCTTCTCGGGGAAGAGCGCGCCGTTACGGAACTCGTACCCCATATCGGCCTGTTCGATCCGCTCGAAGTGGATGAAGTCGGTGGTCTTCACCAACCCCAACGCGACCCCGCGTTCCACCGTCATACTGCAATACATCAGGTAATAGATTCCCTCCAGCTCGGTGACGCGAATGTCGAAGACGCAGGTCTCGTGATAGCGGTGCGCGGGCCAGTCGATCGGTTCGGGATCGGGGGTGAAATGGATGCCATCGCGGCTTCTGGCAATCCAGAAAATGATCGGCGTGGAAGTGGTGGCGGCGTCGGCCAGAAGCAGATATTCGCCGTTGAACTTGATCGCCCCCGGATTCATCACATACATGATGTCGGCGGGGAACTGCGACGCGGTCAGCACCGGATTTCCGGCGTATTTATTGAAAATCAGTTTACGCATGAAACATCCCTTTATAGTGTCGATATCCAATCACGGTAAAAAATCCGGCTCGTCTCCGGAGGCGTCATACCATGCAAGCGTTACTTTCTCGCCAGCGATTTTCCAGATGGCCGGACATGGGTTGGTCATCCAATCCAGCGGTTCCGCCTGAATCTTTCCTTGCGCGGCAAGCCGGAAAAGTTCTTTGACTTCCGCTGTTTCCTGTTCAGAAAGCACGCCTGGCTTGGGCGACAGAAAAAGAGAGGAGCCACTTGCCACAATCAACTTAGCCCATTGCCGATTGAAATGCCATGGAATCTTCCCGGATATGCCGACACAATCCGCATCCATGTCGAAAAAAGTCCGATGCTGTGCATGCCGGAAAGCGAGTGTATTAATACCCATTTTTCGCGTTCGTTCCCATCGACGCCCAGAGGTGTCGTCGCCAGTTCGGGAAAGTTCCTGAAATCCGGCAGTCAAATGGCCTGCAACGTTGCATCCGAGAATCAACATATCACCGGCGGCACGGCGGATTGTCCGATAGAGCTCCCGAAGGATCTCCGCCGTGGTATGACTACGATCAAAAAATCCCCAGTCGCCGGAACAAAGCCAAGGATGAGCTGCAAAACCGTAGTTTCCTGTCGTATCCACGGTGGAAAAATCATGCTTCAGCAATTCAAATCCCCAATCTCGAAAACGACTCACGTCCTGCGACACCTGGGCCAGTACATCCGGATGTGACGGATCAAGCATCCACTTTTCATTTCGGAGATATGCGCCGCCCGGAATGATTTCGCTTCTCAAAAAAAGAGGGCGATACCAAATACCGGGGCGGACCCCCTGTGCTTTCATTTTTTCGGCTATCTTGTCCATTGACGGAAAAAATTCGTTTCCTCTGTTCCACGGACCATAATTAGGCTGGTTTTCCTGCCGCATCACCTGCCAGCCGTCATCAATCACCATAAAGGGGCGATTGGCAAGTCCGGTTGTCAGATCCGCCAGAAGCCGGCAGTCCTCCAGTACGCTTGCTTCCGTGATGTTTCCGTAAGCGTAATACCAGTTGTTGCTGCCGTAAACCGGCGTTTTCGGAAATATAGGGTCTGTACACATTTCATGACAAAAACGTCGAGCGGCCTGCCACGGAGAAATACCGGAATATTTGGAAAAAACCAAATCTGCGGCGTGCAATGAGCGTCCATTCAGCCGCACACCTTTTCCTCCGTTACGCAAATCCAACCAGCAACTGACCCCTAGGGGGTCCGCCGTCCACCCGACGAAAGCACCAGGGCGAACTTTGACGCCGAAACCATAGATATCGGTTTGGGTTTGCAGCAGAAAATACCACGGCATGAAATGAGCCGCATTGAGATGGCGCCATTCTAAATCACCGTAGCTGCGTTCCCAGGCATCACCCAAAGTCAAAGCATCCGTCGGAAGCGACAGGTTCCAGCGAATCCGGACGAATGTGAGTGGTGTCCGATCCGCTTGAACGGTTATTGCACCAGATTCCGAAAGCGCGATCTGAATTTCTTCATTGCCGTTGAATGGAGCTTCCCCTGTTTGGGAAAAGCACGCAATATGGGCGTAATCTTCCGGTCGGAAGTTGGATTCATTCATGTCAAATTCCTCATTATCGGAAAATACATAAATCAATTTTCCTGCATAAGTTTCAGAAGCGCTTCGTCAAAGTAGAAGTCGCCGCAGCGTTTGTCAATCGGCATTCCGGGATTCGGGATACTTTTGATGATCCCAAACTCTCCTCTGAGATTCCACAATGCGAACCCCAGATTGTACTCCTTGAAAAGCGAAAGCTGATCGCGCATCCAATTCAGCATAACCTGATGCGGAGTATTACTATGACAGCCGAATTCGCCAACATGGACACCGATGTTGTTATCAACGGAAAACTGCACCCACTTTTGGAAAAAGATCTCCAACGTGTGCCGATCCCAATAATTGTTTTCGGCCGCGTGCATGGGCCATGTCGGCACCCGTCTTGCACCATCCCACAAATTGTAGTGAGTGAGTTCATGCGGGTAGTAGGCATGGAAGCTCTGCGAAGTATTGGCTATGCCGGTCAATTCAGGCATCGGCTCCGTTGCAGCCCGCCAACCATCGAAAACACAATGGCGATCTGGATCAATGGCGTGCACCTCAGCAATCAACCGCTTCATAATTTCGCTGTATTTCGGGCGAGTAAGATTGGGACCAAT
>Ga0209373_10003255_pt1 | contig 15254 bp, 12 predicted proteins | sample Higcelweek5metaG_FD_187173 | JGI IMG/M metagenome (GOLD analysis project Ga0209373, IMG submission 187173) | Freshwater pond sediment microbial communities from the University of Edinburgh, under environmental carbon perturbations - High... | ecosystem: Environmental > Aquatic > Freshwater >...
CTGGGTTTTGACGCTGCCGTTCTGCTGAACATCACGCCCGACCATCTGGACCGGCATGGCGGGATGGATGGCTATATCGCCGCCAAGAAGCGCATCTTCCAGAAAGGCGATGGCCGGCCCCAGGTGGCCGTGATCGGGGTGGATGATGAACCCAGCCGCCAGATGGCCGATGAATTGGCGCGGGAGCTCGACGGCAAGCTGATCCGCCTCTCCGTCCATGGCGTGCCGCCGGGTGGCATCGGCGTGGAAAATGGCGTGTTGGTGGATGGCACGGAGGGCACCCCCCATCCCTTCACCGACCTGACAAAACTGACCAGCCTGCCCGGCCTGCATAATTGGCAGAATGTGCTGGCCGCCTATGCCCTGGCGCGGGCCGGTGGGTTGACCCATGCCGACATTCTGGATGGCTTGCGCACCTTCCCCGGTCTGGCGCACCGCCAGCAACAGGTGAGGGTGATTGATGGCGTGCGCTTCATCAATGACAGCAAGGCCACCAATGCCGATGCGGCGGCCAAGGCCCTGGTCTGCTATCAGCCGCTCTACTGGATTTTGGGCGGCAAGCCCAAAGATACCGGCCTTTCCGGGCTGGAAGCGCTGGTCGGGTCGGTCCGCCATGCCTTCCTGATCGGGGAGGCGACGGAGGCCTTTGCCGAATGGCTGGGTGCCAACAAGGTGCCGCATACGCGCTGCGGGGTGATGGAAAAGGCGGTGGAAGCTGCGTTCGTCGCCGCCAAGACCGATGGGGAGGCGTCACCCGTGGTGCTGCTGTCCCCGGCCTGCGCCAGTTTCGACCAATATCCCAATTTCGAGGTCCGGGGCGACGCCTTCACGGCGGCGGTGAAGGCCCTGGCACCCGCCCGGCAGGGGGATTGAGCCCATGCTCTCCTTCTCCCGCACCGATCATTCGATCCTGGGCCGCTGGTGGTGGACAGTGGATCGCTGGACGCTGGCCGTTGTCATCGTCATCGCCCTGATCGGTGTGGTGCTGATCCAGGCAGCAAGCCCAGCGGTGGCCAACCGTATCGGGCTGACCACCTTCCACTTTATCGAGCGCCACCTGATCATGCTGCTGCCGTCGCTGGCCATCATGGTCGGTGTCTCCCTGCTCACCCCGCGCGGGGTGCGGCGGTTGGCGCTGGTGCTGTTCGGTGCCGCCATTGTGGGTGTCGTACTGACCCTGTTCATCGGGGAGGAGATCAAGGGTGCCACCCGCTGGATTCATGTGCCGGGCCTGTCCTCGGTGCAGCCGTCGGAATTTCTGAAACCGGCTTTCGCCGTGATCTCCGCCTGGATGTTCTCGCTTCACCGCCCGCCGGGGCCCACGGGGGCGCATTTTCCGGGCATGCAGGTCAATTGTGGCATCTACGCCATGATCGTGTTGCTGCTGATGAGCCAGCCGGATCTGGGGCAAACCTTCGTCATCACCGCCATATTCTTCGGCCAGTTCTTCCTGGCCGGCCTGCCCATCGTGCTGGTGGCCAGCATGGTGGTGCTGGGCATGGGCGGTCTGGTCAGCGCCTATTTCCTGTGGCCGCATGTGCAAAAACGTATCGATGGCTTCCTCAACCCCCAGTCGGGTGAAAATTATCAGGTCGAAAAATCGATGGAGGCCTTCGCCAATGGCGGCATCTGGGGCACCGGCCCCGGCCAGGGCCGGGTGAAGATGGCCATCCCCGATGCCCATGCCGATTTCATCTTCTCCGTGGCGGGGGAGGAACTGGGGCTGGTGGTCTGCGCCATCATCATTTTCCTGTTTGCCTTTGTGGTGATCCGCAGCTTCAACCGTGCTGCCAGCGATCAGAGCCTGTTCGTCATGCTGGCCGCCACGGGTCTTGCCATGCAGTTCGGCCTGCAGGCGCTGATCAATATGGGCTCCGCCCTGCACCTGATGCCGACCAAAGGCATGACGCTGCCTTTCATCTCTTATGGCGGTTCCTCCCTGTTGGCCCTGGGGATCGGCATGGGGATGCTGCTGGCCCTGACCCGTAAACGCCTGTCACCGGGAGAAGGCCTGTGAGCGCCCGCCCCATCATCCTCGCCGCCGGGGGTACCGGCGGCCATATGTTCCCGGCCGAAGCCCTGGCCCGTGCCCTGATGGCGCGCGGCCATCTGCCGGTTCTGGTGACCGATCCGCGCGGAAAGGCGTTTGGCGACAGCCTGCCGGATGTGCGGGTGGAACGGATTCGCGCGTCGAACGGTGCCGCCGGCCTGCTGGGCAAGGCCCGCATGGCGGTTGATCTGGTGCTGGGTACGGCCCAGGCGCGCAGCCTGCTGCGCCGCCTGAACCCGGCCCTGGTGGTGGGGTTCGGCGGCTATCCTTCCGTTCCCACCGTATTCGCCGCGCAATCCACCGGCATCCCCACCCTGTTGCATGAACAGAATGCGGTGTTGGGCCGGGCCAACCGCCTGTTGATCGGCAAGGCGGCGCGCATCTGCACCAGCTTCCCAGAGGTGAAGGGCCTGGGCCCGGCGGATGGCAGGCGCATCATCCGCACCGGCAACCCGGTGCGTCCCGACATCCTGGCCCTGCGCGATGCGCCCTATCCGGCCCCCGTACCGGGTGGTCCGGTGAACCTGCTGATCACCGGCGGCAGCCAGGGGGCCAGCATTTTCGGCGAAGTGGTGCCCCGCGCCATCGAAATGCTGCCGGAAGATTTGCGCTATCGGCTGAAGATCGTGCAGCAGGCACGCCCGGAAAATATCGAGGTTGCCCGCAAGGCCTATTATGAAATGGGCATCGATTGCGAGTTGGCGACCTTCTTCAAGGATATGCCGCGCCGGCTGGCCGGCTGCCACCTGATGGTGGCCCGTTCCGGAGCCGGAACGGTTGCCGAACTGACGGTGGTGGGCCGCCCCTCCATCCTGGTTCCTTATCAATACGCCATGGATGATCACCAGACCGCCAACGCGAAATCGGTGGAAGCGGTGGGCGGGGCCTGGGTCATTCCGCAAACGGAATTTTCTCCCGCCATCCTGGCAGACACGCTGATGGGCCTGCTGGCCGATCCCTTGCTGTTGACCCGTGCCGCCACCGCCGCCGCCGGCTGGGCCATCCCGGAAGCGGCGGAAAAACTGGCCGATGCCGTGCTGGATCTGGCCAAGGAGGGCAAGGCATGAGGCAGACCGCCCCCCAACCCAGCCTGAACGAGCTGGAAACAGCCTTTCCGTTGCTGCTGGGCGGCGATCTGCCCCGGCGCCCCACCCCGCCATGGCATAGCCGTGAAAGCGCCACAAGCAGCCGTTACGAAACCGAAATGCCCACCACCGTTCGCCGTAAAACCGGCCTTCTTGATTTTCTGTTTGGAGTTTAAGCCATGCGGGCCCTGCCGCTGAACATCGGAACCCTGCATTTTGTCGGCATTGGCGGTATCGGCATGTCCGGCATCGCGGAGGTGCTGCACAATCTGGGCTATGCCGTCCAGGGCAGCGACATGTCCGACAACTATAATGTGCAGCGGCTGCGCAAGCTGGGCATCAAGGTGGAAATCGGCCACCGGGCGGAAAATCTGGGCGAAGCGGCGGTGCTGGTCATCTCGTCCGCCGTGAAGAAGGACAACCCGGAAGTGGTGGCGGCCCGCGCCGGCATGATCCCGGTGGTCCGCCGGGCGGAAATGCTGGCGGAGTTGATGCGGCTGAAATGGTCCATCGCCGTGGCCGGCACCCATGGCAAAACCACCACCACCAGCATGGTGGCGGCCTTGCTGGAAGGCGGGGCGATGGACCCGACCATCATCAATGGCGGCATCATCAATTCGCTGGGCACCAACGCCAAGCTGGGCAGCGGCGAATGGATGGTGGTGGAAGCCGATGAGAGCGACGGCACCTTCACCAAGCTGCCCTCCACCATCGGCATCGTCACCAATATGGACCCGGAGCATCTGGACCATTACGGCACGTTCGAGGAGGAGCGGAAGGCGTTCGACCGGTTTGTCGAAAACATCCCCTTCTACGGTTTCGCCGCGCTCTGCATCGACCACCCGGAGGTTCAGGCCATGCTGGGCCGGGTGGACCGCCGGGTGGTGACCTATGGTTTCTCCCCCCAGGCCGATGTGCGCGCCATCAATGTGGTCACGGACACCAGCGGCTGCGCCTATGACGCGGCGATCAGCGACCGCGCCCATGGGGAGAAACGGGGGGAGGCACGCACCATCACCGGCATCCATCTGCCGATGTATGGGCTGCATAATGTGCAGAATTCCCTGGCCGCCATCGCGGTGGCCATCAATCTGGGCATCAGCGACGAGGCGATCCGCCAGTCCTTCGCCAAGTTCAGCGGCGTGAAGCGCCGCTTCACCAAGACAGGCGAAAGCAACGGCATCACGGTAATCGATGATTACGGTCACCACCCGGTGGAAATATCCGCCGTGCTGAAGGCCGCCCGCATGGCCGGCACCGGTCGCACCATCGCCGTGGTGCAGCCGCACCGCTATAGCCGCCTGCAAAGCCTGTTCAGCGATTTCTGCACCTGCTTCAACGATGCCGACACGGTGGTCGTCGCGGATATTTATGCCGCCGGCGAACAGCCGATCCCCGGTGCCGCGCGCGATGATCTGGTGGACGGCTTGCGCGTGCGCGGCCACCGCGATGTACGTGCCCTTTCCAGCCCGGATGCCTTGCCCGCCCTGGTGAAGGACATCGCCAAGCCCGGTGACATGGTGGTGTGCCTGGGTGCCGGCACCATCACCCAATGGGCCAATGCCCTGCCGGGTGAATTGGACAAGCTGTTTGCCATCGGGGGTGCCGACTGATGGCCGCCTCCCCGCTGATCGACCGGATCAAGGAACAGGCACCCGATCTGCGCGGGCGACTGGTGGCGGATGCGCCGCTGGGGCCGACCACCTGGTTCCGGGTCGGCGGCCATGCCGAGTTGCTGTTCCGTCCGGCCGACCGGGATGATCTGGCCTATTTCCGCGCCCATTGCCCCACCGATGTGCCCGTGACGGTGATCGGCGTCGCCTCCAACCTGCTGATCCGCGATGGCGGGGTGCCCGGCGTGGTGATCCGCCTGGGTGGTGCCTTTGCCGAGATTAATGTCGAAGACGAAACGATCACGGTCGGCGCAGGGGCACTGGATTTGAACGTGGCGCTGACGGCACAGCAGGCAGGCTTGGCGGGGCTGGAATTCCTGTCCGGTATTCCCGGTACCATCGGCGGGGCCATTCGCATGAATGGCGGCGCCTATGGCGGGGAACTGGTGGATGTCGTCGATTGGGCTGAAGGGGTTGACGGCCAGGGGAATATCCGTCGCTGGACGCGCGAGGAACTGCACCTGACCTACCGCCATTGCGGCGTTTCAGATGACGTGATCTTCACCGCCGCCGCGCTGCGCGGTCGACCCGATGACAAGAATGCCATCAAGGCAAGGATAGAGGCAATCCAGCAGGCGCGCGCCGACAGCCAGCCGGTGCGCGCCCGCACCGGCGGTTCCACCTTCGCCAACCCGGAAGGCCACAAGGCGTGGCAGTTGATCGACGCCGCCGGCTGCCGGGGCTTGACCATCGGTGGCGCGCAGATCAGCGAAAAACACTGCAATTTCCTGATCAATCTGGGCGATGCAACAGCTACGGACATCGAGTCTTTGGGCGAGGAGGTCCGCCGCCGCGTGAAAGCGCAGAGCGGCATAGACTTGCAGTGGGAGATACGCCGGATCGGCATACCCCCTTCGCAGGGAGGGGCCGGATGAACGCATTCGCACATCGCTCCCCCCCTGACCTTCGGGCGAGAGCCATCGGCTTTTTTGAAAGCGGTGCAGATTGCTGCTTGCGACCGCCAAGCACCTCGCTTACACCGGATTTTGTGGGGGGATATGCTGGTCGTCACACAAAATCTTGCGTATGCGCAGAAGTTGCCGAAATGTTCGGCCATTACGCCCGCATCCTGATGCATGCGGGCCGCGGGGGAGTCTGGTGTGATGGGTGAGGCCAACGCGAAGCATGTCGCCGTCCTGATGGGTGGCTGGTCTGCCGAGCGCGAAGTGTCGCTCGTCAGTGGGGCGAACATTGCCACTGCGCTGGAGGCAAAGGGCTATCGCGTCACTCGTGTGGATGTGAAGCGTGACCTGACAGCATTGATCGCCGCCCTCTCGCACCCGCGCCCGGACGCGGTGTTCAACGCCCTGCACGGCCGGGGGGGGGAGGATGGGCTGATCCAGGGCGTACTGGAATATCTGGGCCTGCCCTACACCCATTCCAGCGTCAAATCCTCGGCCATCGCCATGGACAAGGAAATGACCAAGCGGCTGCTGGCCAGCGCCGGGATGCCGGTGGCCGATGGCGTGGTGGCGAGCAAGGATCAGGTGCTGGCGGGCCATGTGCTGCCCCCGCCCTATGTGGTGAAACCGGTGGATGAGGGCTCGTCCGTTGGCGTGCGCATCGTCAAGGCCAGCGATAATTACACCGTGCTGGCGGAGGATGCCTGGGTCTATGGCGACAAGGTGCTGGTGGAACAGTTCATCCCCGGTCGGGAACTGACCGTCGGCATCATGGGGGATGAGGCGCTGGCCGTTACAGAGATCGTGCCGACGCAGAATTTCTTCGACTATGCCGCCAAATATACCGATGGCGGCGCCACCCATATCTGCCCGGCGCAGATCCCGGAAGATGTGGCTTTGGAAGCCAGGCGCCTGGCGTTGTTGGCCCACCGGGTGCTGGGCTGTGAGCCGGTATCCCGCTCCGATTTCCGCTGGGATGACAGCAAGCCCGGTGTCAGCGGCCTGTGTTTTTTGGAAACCAACACACAGCCGGGCTTCACGCCGCTGTCGCTGTTGCCCGAACAGGCCGCAGCACGTGGCATCGCCTATGCCGACCTGTGCGCCTGGATAGTGGAGCGAGCCCGATGCCACGTGTGACGCACCCCGACGCCATTCCCGATAATCCCCGGGCCCGCTTCGCCGAAACGGCGCGGCGGGCCACATTGCGTGCAGCGCAGGAGGCGAACCGCCGCCGTGCCATGCCGCGCTGGGCTGGCCCCGCCATGCGCATCGGACGCGCCGGGGCGCCGCTGCTGGTTCTGGCGGCCCTGGGCGGCTGGGCCTGGGCCACAGGGCAGGCGCAGATGGTGCTGGCCCTGGCAACCGACAGGTTCATGCACGCATCGCTGGATGCGGGCCTGTCGATAGGGGAGGTTTTTATTCAGGGCCGGGAGAAGACGGGAAAGGAGGAGTTGCTGGCCGCTTTGGGCGTCCGGCGGGGCAGCCCCATCCTGGCCTTCGATCCCCACGCAGCCCGACTGGCGCTGGAACAGATCCCCTGGGTGGCAGAGGCACGGGTGGAACGCCACCTGCCCGACACCATCTTCATCGCCATCCGGGAGCGGGAGCCGATGGCACTCTGGCAGCATGACCAGCAGTTGCGGCTGGTGGATGCCGAAGGCGTTGTGCTGACGGCCAAAGACCTGTCGAAATGGCCAAACCTGCCCATGCTGGTGGGGGCCAACGCGCCGGCACGGGGGCCCGAACTGCTGCGCCAGCTGGCCGCTGAACCCACGATCAGCCCGAAGGTGGAAGCGGCAGTTCTGGTCGCCGGTCGGCGTTGGGATTTGAAGCTGAAGAACGGGATAGAGGTTCGCCTTCCCGAACATGAGGTGTCGGAAGCGCTGCACCAGTTGGCGCTGATCCAGCAGACCAATCAGATTCTGGATAAGGATGTGGTGGCAATCGACCTGCGCATGCCGGACCGGCTGGCCATCCAGACATCCGCCATGGCGGCGGACCTGCGGCGCAAGCCGCCGGAAAAGAAACAGAAGATCTGAGGGGCGGCGGACATGGCATTTCCCGGCGCACTGAATACCCGTAAAGGCCCGCGCAAGGTGGTGCGCGGCGGCACCATCGCGGCTTTGGATGTGGGCTCCACCAAAGTGGTATGCTTCATCGCCAAGGTGGACGATCCGGGCTCCATCCGCGTGATCGGCATCGGCCATCAGGTCAGCCGGGGCGTACGCTCTGGCGGTATCGTGGATATGGAGGCAGCGGAAACCGCCATCGGCACGACCGTGCATGCGGCGGAAACCATGGCCGGCGAACAGATCCGTCAGGTACTGGTCAGCCTGTCCGGGGGCCAGCCGGAGAGCCAGACCCTGACGGTTGAAACCCCCGTGACCGGGCCGGAGATCGGCGACGCGGAGGTGCGGCGCGCCCTGGCACAGGCCCGCCGACTGGATGTGGCCGCCGATGCGGAACTGATCCATTCCATTCCCGTCGGCTATTCCATCGACGGGGCCAAGGGCATCCGTGACCCGCGCGGCATGGTGGGCGAACGGCTGGGTGTGCGGATGAACGTTGTCACCGCCGCCGCCAGCCCGGTACGCAACCTCACCACCTGTGTCGGTCGCTGCCATCTGGGGGTGGAAGGCTTCGTGATGAGCCCCTATGCCGCCGGCCTGTCCTGTCTGGTGGAAGACGAGATGGATCTGGGTGTCACTGTCATTGACATGGGCGGCGGCACCACCAGCATGGCCGTGTTCAACGATGGCAAGATGGTCTGGTGCGACAGCATTCCGCTGGGTGGCGTACATGTCACCAACGATATCGCGCGGGGCCTGACCACCACGGTGGTGGATGCCGAGCGGCTGAAGACCTTGCATGGAAGTGCCGTTGCGGCCGCGTCCGACGAGCGGGAGATGATCGATGTCCCCCAGGTGGGGGAGGAGGAGCGCGGCCAGGGCAACCATGTGCCAAAATCCTATCTGGTCAGCATCATCCAGCCCCGCCTTGAGGAGATATTCGAACTGGTGCGCGGGCGCCTGGAAGGGTCGGGCTTCGCCAAGGCCGCCGGGCGCCGCGTGGTGCTGACCGGTGGCGCCAGCCAGTTGTCGGGCGTGCGCGAACTGGCTGCCAATGTGCTGGACAAACAGGTTCGGCTGGGGCGTCCGCTGCGCATCGGCGGGCTGGCCAGCAACCTGTCCGGTCCTGCCTTTGCGTCGGCTGCCGGGCTGCTTGCCTATGCGATGCAGCAGACGCACGAAATGCCGGTGCTGACACCGCTGGATGAAAAGCCGGACGGCCTCTGGGGCCGGGTGCATCTATGGCTGCGGGAGAACCTCTAGATGGAGCCGCCGTCATGATGGATCGCCGACGAAGACCGTGGCTCCAGGCCAGCGCCCGCCCCCCGGCGGCCCAAGCCTGAATTGATTTTATAAGACAAACGGCCCTGCCAAGACAGGGCCCCTGAAAGCCCCCCTCCCCCCGCCAGAGGAGTTGCCCCAGATGAGCCTTAAACTCGGTATCCCCAGCGTCGAAGTACAAACCAAGCCCCGCATCACCGTGTTCGGTGTCGGTGGTGCCGGTGGCAACGCCGTGAACAACATGATCCGTTCCAATCTGGAAGGGGTCGAGTTCGTGGTCGCCAATACCGACGCGCAGGCCCTGCAGGGCAATCTGGCCACCAAGCGGGTGCAGCTGGGCTCCACCATCACCCGTGGCCTGGGGGCAGGCTCCCGCCCCGATGTGGGGCGTGCGGCAGCGGAAGAGCAGCTGGAAGAAATTCTGGGCCACCTGAGCGGCACCAACATGTGCTTCATCACCGCCGGCATGGGTGGCGGCACCGGCACGGGTGCGGCGCCGGTGATCGCGCGGGCCGCCCGCGAACAGGGCATCCTGACCGTCGGCGTGGTGACCAAGCCCTTCAACTTCGAGGGCGCGCATCGCATGCGCACAGCCGAGTCCGGTATTTCGGAACTGGCCCAGTATGTCGACACGCTGCTGATCATTCCCAACCAGAACCTGTTCCGCATCGCCAATGAAAAGACGACCTTCGCGGACGCTTTCAAGATGGCCGACGACGTGCTGCATGCCGGCGTTCGCGGCGTAACCGACCTGATGGTCATGCCCGGTCTGATCAACCTGGATTTCGCCGACATCCGTACCGTGATGAGCGAGATGGGCAAGGCCATGATGGGCACCGGCGAGGCCGAAGGCGACAACCGCGCCATCGACGCCGCAGAGGCCGCCATCAACAACCCGCTGCTGGACGATATCAGCATGAAGGGTGCCCGTGGTGTGCTGATCAACATTACCGGCGGTCATGACATGACCCTGTTCGAGGTGGACGAGGCAGCCAACCGTATTCGCGACGAGGTCGACCCCGAAGCCAACATCATCTTCGGCTCCACCTTCGACGAACACATGTCCGGCAAGATGCGGGTGTCTGTGGTCGCCACCGGCATCGACAATGCCGGCCAGCAGGTGCGGCCCGCCGCCCCGGCTCAGCTGCAGGTTGTTAGTGGCGCCAATGGTGCGCCCCGCCGCCCCGGCGTCCCGACCCCTGCGCAGGCTCAGGCCCCGGCGACCGCCCCCAACGGCATTCCGCCGCGCCCGGCGCTGCAGCCCGCCGGTATCCCCGGAGGCGGCACCGCCCCGCATTATGCCCATATGACAGCCGCCCCGGCGCCGGGTGCCATGTCGATGCAGCCGGCCCCTGTGACCCAGGCACCGGCAACCGTTGCGGAAACCGTTCCTGTCGCTGAACCGGTAGCGGAGGCCGTTGCCCTGGCCCCGGCGGCACCGTCCGGCCATGAACTGCGCCCCATGGATATGCGCCCCGCAACCCCCGCCCGGCGTGAGGACGCCTTCATCCCGCCGCGCCCGGCTGAAGGGGCGCCGCGCAGCAACAGCAACGTGCCGGAGCGGTTCACCCCGCCCCCGGTGGAAAAGAAAGGCGGCCTGTTCAGCCGCATGTTCGGCCTGGGCGGCAACCAGCCGGTACCGCGCCAGCCGGCACCCCAGCAGGCACAGCAGGCGCCGCAGGTCCATGGCCAGGCCCGTGGCAGCCAGCAGGCAGTCGCCGCCCCCGCACAGCCGGCACCGCAGCCGACCCATCAGCCGGCGCCGCAGGCCGAAGCCGCCGCCCGTCCCAAGGCCGGGCAAAGCGAAGAGGATATGCTGGATATTCCGGCATTCCTGCGTCGGCAGGCGAACTGAACATCGTTCGCGATCAAGGATTTATCGCAACGCACCAAGAAAGGGCCGGTCCGGCGGGGACCGGCCCTTTCTCTTTGCCAAAACCGATCTGGGCAAAATTATGACGCGCAATCATACTGTTATCCGCAGTCAACGTAACAATTGGTAATAAAGAGTGATTTGTGTCTTGCCGGGACACAGGCCATGTTGATGGCGTGAAGGGTTGCCAATGCTGCGCCGCAGCGCCTGTGGGAAGGCGAAGAGGTGCGAAACCCGTCCAGGGAAGGACGGGGGAAAGCGATGGCGGTCGTTTCACATGGGGGCGCTGTCTAGATTGATCGGAAAAGGGGACATACCATGTCCTGGCAACAGACTCTGAAATCCACGATCGATTGCACGGGCATCGGCCTTCATTCCGGCCGTCGGGTTCATCTGACCCTGCGCCCGGCTCCGGTCGATACCGGCATCATTTTCATCCGCACCGACCTGCCGGAAGGCCAGGGTATCATCCCGGCCCGCTGGGATCTGGTGGTGGATACCCGTCTCTGCACCCTGATGCGCAACGAGCACGGCGCCACCATCGGCACTGTCGAGCATCTGATGGCGGCCCTGCGCGGCTGTGGCATCGACAATGCCTATGTGGAGGTGAGCGCCGCCGAGGTGCCGATCATGGACGGCAGTTCGGCGCCGTTCATCTTCCTGATCGAGTGCGCTGGCACCCTGGTACAGGACAAGCCGCGCCGCGTGATCCGTGTTCTGAAGGAAGTGGCTGCGATCGACGGCGACAAGAAGGTGACACTGAGCCCTGCTCCGTTCTCCACCTTCCGCGCCGAAATCGTCTATGACAATACGGCCTTGATCCGCCGTCAGGAAGGCAGCCTGCGACTGACCGATCCGGCCAGCTTCAAGAATGAGGTCTCATCCGCCCGTACCTTCGGTTTCGCCCATGAGGTGGAACAGATGCGCAAGGCGGGTCTGGGCCTGGGTGGTTCGCTGGATAATGCCGTCGTTATCGAGGGCGATCATGTGTTGAATGAAGGCGGCCTGCGCTTCCAGGACGAATTCATCCGTCACAAGATCCTGGATGCGGTGGGTGACCTCTATCTGGCCGGCGGTCAGATCATGGGCCATTACCATGGCATTCGCGGCGGTCACGCCATGAACAACGCGGTGCTTCAGGTGCTGTTCGCCGATCCGTCCAATTACCGGATCGAGGATGCGCCGGTCTGGCAGGATGAACTGGCGACTGTCGCCTGATCCATCAACCGATCAATCAGCGTATGTTGGGCCGGGGAATCGCGTTATTCCCCGGCCCCGCATTTTTTCCAAAGGTGCCATCCTTCAACCCTGTTTCGGGCTTTATCTCTGCGCGGTGGGGCCGAATCCCCCTGTCGTCGGAGCCGGGAAAAGGGCCATGACACCCCGCCACCAAGCCTTGCCTGACGTGAAATGCCTTTGTTCCGCCAGGATTTGGCGGCAAAAGCGTGCATGTCAATGATAGCGCGTCGTTTGCCGCTTGGCGGGTGCCGTCCCGCGCGTGCTATAAGGCTTCCCGCATTCATGCCCCAGAGCTTGGTTGTCATTGCCGATGCTTCGCACGCCCCGCACCGCCCTCCCGCTCGCCGTCGCCCGTTATGTGGTACCGGCAGCGCTCCTGCTCCTTACCGCCTGCTCGGGCAAGAAGGATGAGATCCCCTATGTCGAGCGGCCGGTGGAGCAGATCTACACCGAGGCGTCCAACGCCATCGACAATCACAACTACACCAAGGCAGCGCTGCTGTTCGACGAGGTCGAGCGCCAGCACCCTTACAGCCAGTGGGCGGTACGGGCCAAGCTGATGTCTGCCTATTCGCATTATCAGGCCATGAAGTATGACGACGCCATCGCGGCGCTGGATGGCTTCATCGCCCTGCATCCCGGCAACAGGAATGCCGCCTATGCCTTCTATCTGAAGGCCCTCTGCCAGTACGAGCGCATCACCGATGTGCGCCGCGACCAGAGCACGACGGAAGAGGCGCTGAAGGCCCTGAACGAGGTGGTGCGCCGCTTCCCCACCACACCCTATGCCCGCGATGCCAAGCTGAAGATCGACCTGACACGCGACCATCTTGCCGGCAAGGACATGGAGGTCGGGCGATTCTATTTGAACACCGGCGAGTATGTCGCCGCGATCAAGCGTTTCCGCCGCGTTATTGACGAATATCAGACCACCAGCCATGTGCCGGAAGCCCTGCACCGCATGGTGGAGGCCTATCTGGCCCTGGGTATCCGGGACGAGGCACAGGCGAATGCCGCCCTGCTGGGTCATAATTATCCGGGCACTGTCTGGTATCAAGATACCTATGCCCTGATGAACCGCGCCGCCAAGGGTGAGAAGCCCTCCTTCCTGACCCGTGCATGGGACTGGATGTTCTGATAATCCCGGTATGATCGCCTTTCCCTCTGACGCTAAGGGGCTGCCCGCCGGGCGGCCCCGTTACGCCGCAGGAATGACCAGATGCTCGTGACGCTCTCGATCCGCGATGTGGTGCTGATCGAACGGCTGACACTGTCGTTCCAGGCCGGTCTGTGCGTGCTGACCGGGGAAACGGGTGCCGGTAAATCCATTCTGCTGGATTCGCTGGGCCTGGCACTGGGTGCCCGTGGTGACAGCGGACTGGTCCGTCATGGCAGTGAACAGGCCAGCGTGACGGCGGAGTTTGATCTCAGCCGTACACCCGGCCACCCCGCCTTCGCCATCCTGCGTGAGCAGGATCTGGAGGTGGAGGACACGCTGGTGATCCGCCGCACCCTCACCGCCGACGGCCGCTCCCGCTGTTTCGTCAATGACCAGCCGGTAGGCGTCACCCTGCTGCGCCGGCTGGGCGAAACGCTGGTGGAAGTGCATGGCCAGTTCGACACCCATGGCCTGCTGGACCCGCGCACCCACCGCGACCTGCTGGATGATTATGTGCAACTGGCCGACCGCCAGCAGAAGGTTTCGGCCTCCTGGCGGGCCTGGCGACAGGTAGAACAGGCGCGGTTGACCGCTGCCGACGATGCCGCCCGCGCCCGCGCAGAAGAGGATTACCTGCGCCACGCGGTGGAGGAACTGGACCAGCTCGACCCCAACGAGGGGGAAGAGACAGGGCTGGCCGAACAGCGCGTGGTGCTGCAGCACCGGGAAAAGCTGACCGAGGGCATCAATCAGGCGTATGGTGAATTGTCCGGCGAGCGCGGGGCCGAACGGGCGCTCGCCAGTGCCTTGCGCACCCTGTCACGGCTGGCCGAAAAGGCCGGTGGTCGTTTGGACCCGGTGATCGCAGCATTGGACGAGGCCGCCAATGATGTGGGGGAAGCCGCGCGGTCGCTTCAGGCCCTGTCAGCCGACATGGATACCGACGGTGGCAATCTGGACAAGATCGAGGAGCGGTTGTTCGCGCTGCGCGCTGCTGCCCGCAAACATGGCACCGACGTCGATGGGCTGCTGACGCTGCGCGCGGAGATGGCGCGTAAACTGTCGCTGATCGAGGATCAAGGCGACTTGTTGCAGAAACTGGCCGCCCAGGCCGAAACCACCAAGACCGCCTATCTGGAGGCCGCCAAGGCCCTGTCGACCGCCCGCATGAAGGCGGCGGCCAAGCTGGATCAGGCGGTGGCCGCCGAACTGAAGCCGCTGAAGCTGGAGAAGGCACGTTTCGTCACCAAGGTGGAACCGCAGGGGGAGGAAGGCTGGGGGCCGCACGGTATCGACGATATCGCCTTCCAGGTTGCCACCAATGTCGGCAGCCCGCCGGGTCCGCTGGCCAAAATCGCCTCTGGCGGTGAGCTGGCGCGCTTCATGCTGGCGCTGAAGGTGGTGCTGGCCCAGGTGGGCACAGTACCGACCCTTGTGTTCGATGAGGTGGATACCGGTGTGGGTGGTGCCGTGGCCGATGCCATCGGCGAACGGCTGGCCCGGCTGGGCGACCAGAACCTGCAGGTGCTGGTGGTCACGCACAGCCCGCAGGTGGCCGCCCGTGGCGCCCACCATTGGAATGTGCGCAAGAAGGCGGCCGGCGGTCGCACGGTGACGGAAGTGGTAGCGCTTTCCACTGCGGACCGGTTGGAGGAATTGGCCCGCATGCTGTCAGGGGCAGAGATCACCCAGGCCGCCCGCGCGGCAGCACAAAGTCTGCTGGCGGGGCGAAACGGCTCCCCTACCCTGCTCTGAACCCGGCGATCCTGAAAAGCTAACATCTGGCGGCAGTGGGAAGGCATCCCTTGCCTATCACAGTGCCGTGCATGATGCTGTCGGAACGGTGGACGGCGCGGGTAGCCCGAACCATACGGCCGGGGCTTACGGATGACAGGAAGCAAGTCAAAAACATCGATGTTCAGG